>Ga0299906_10003433_pt1 | contig 13056 bp, 10 predicted proteins | sample RVTome_14_FD_200259 | JGI IMG/M metagenome (GOLD analysis project Ga0299906, IMG submission 200259) | Soil microbial communities from uranium-contaminated site in the Upper Colorado River Basin, Wyoming, United States - RVT145D125 (version 2) ...
AAATATCGCGAAATATCGCGCGCGCAAATGCTCGCCGATCTCTTGCGCCGTCAGATTCTGGTTGGCCAAGGCGAACGACGAATCCCGCGCCAGCAGGCGCAGGTCTCTATTACGCGCGAGCTCGTTGAGGATCTCGGTAGCGATGCCAATCCCTTGGGCATCTTCGCCGTCAATCGACAGGAACGGCATGACCGCCAACGACGGCCTGTCAGGGACGCGGCCGGCGAGCTGCGCTCCGCGTTGTGATGGGACCAGGAGATAGCCCTTGCGCGGGACGGTGCGCAGCACGCGCCGGTCCTCGTCGCCAATGGCTTTGCGAATGTCGGCGATGCATTGGGTGAGGGAATCTTCGGTTACGGCAACATCGTCCCAGACCTTGGCGATGATCTCGTCCTTGGCGACGAGGCGTCCGGCGTTCTCGGTCAGCAGTCGCAATACCGCAAAGGAGCGCGGCCGCAACTCGACATGCGCACCGTCCGCAGTGCGTAGGTCGTCTGCGGCGAGGTCCACAATATGAAGCGGCAATCTCACCTGCCGCTGGGGCCTTGGAGGGGCGTCGGTCATGATCGCGCCTCAGGGTATGAGCCCTATTGTCCTCCCATTTTGTAGCGGTTCAAAGACCTTCCTTACCCTTATTGGCGCTTGCTGCGGGAGGTGACGGACGCGCTTTCCTGGCTTAAGACCCGCTTCACCATGAGCCCCGAGCCCGACGCCCAAGCCGCCGCACCGAAGCTGTTCCTGCCGTCGCGGCGGGCGGCGGTTGTTCTCGCCATCCTTGGCCTTGCGGCGCTCGGCACGGCGCTCTTTCTCCGCTACTCTATTATTCAGAACGCGGGCATCGGGGTGGCTTGCGAGGCCGGCGCGGTGAGTCTCACCTGCAAGGTGAGGCTCGCGGTGATCTTGATGTTCGTGCAGGATTGCTTCGGGTGGGTGGCAATGATCGCCGCCGGCGTTCAGCTATGGAAGCCGAACATCGTGGCGTTCGGCATAGGCCTCGTTTTCGCGCTGCTCGGCCTCGTGCTTTACAACACGCGCGCTTCGGCACTTGCCGTGGCGCTGCTCGTGCTCAGCCTGGCGAGACCCGAAGGGCGGTGAGGGCGAGGATCAAAAGCAGGCTTCCGAACAGAAGCGCCTGCCAATTGGCGATCCCCTCATTGGCGATAACGAACAGCGCCGAGCCTACCAGCATGGTGGCTGCCGCGATCTCCGCCGCCCCGGGCCCGACGGGGCCGTTGCCGCCTGCAACAGCGAGGACGGCCAGCGCGATGATAGGGCCGGCGAGCGCGGCAAGAGGAAAGTCCTTGTAGCGCGGATCGAACACGAGCCCGAGCGCCACGTGAATGGCGGCGACCATTGTTGCGGCAAGAAGCGCCGCCAGCACAATTTCGACGCGATCCGGTCCCCGCCAATATGAGGGGTCGAGCGCTCTGGCAAGCCCGGCAAGCCGATCTCCGCGGGCCACCGCATAAGATGCCGCCATCGGCACGACGAGGGCGAGCACCAGCATGCTCGCGGCTCTCAGCCTGTCGCCGGACACCTCGCCCTCCATCGGCAGGTTGACCGCGGCCAAGCCAAAGACGAGACCCGATCCGAGCGCGATCCCGGCGCAGGCCAGTTCGCGCCGCCAGGAAGTCCGTCGCGAGGCCCCGCGCGCCCCCAGCCAAGAAGCAAGAAAGACAAGAAAGGCGGCGCCGATGCCGAGGGCTGCCTTCTGGCGCCAATCGGGGTGGTTCGACACCGGTTCACCGAAGCGGAATTTCAGCTCCCGCCGCGCATCGTCGTAGAGGCCCCAATAGCCGCCCACGGTCCCTTCAAGCAGGCGCTTCCAAGGCTGGTCGTAGGCCTCGATGAGGTTCACCTTCCAGTTCTCGGCCTCAGCTGTTTGGACCACGCCGGTCAAGAAACGGGCTTGGTTGGCGGGGGAGGGAAGGGCGCCTTCCCGCATCCGCCCTGCACTCGGCCAACCCACCTCGCCGATCCAGATCTCCTTGCCGGGGAAGGTAGCCTTGAGCCTCTCCCGGACCTCCCGCACATGGGCGACGGCTTCGTCCTCTCGCACCGGATCGTCCTCCCAATAAGGGAGGATGTGGATGGTGACGAAGTCGGCGGCCGATGCCAGCTCGGGGGCCTTCAGCCAGAACTCCCAGACGTCGGCATAGGTGACGGGGAGGCCTGAGCGCCGCCGTACCTCCTCGAGATAAGCCTTGATCTTGGCGGGGGGCAGCTCGCCCCTGAGCAGCGCCTCGTTGCCGACGATGAGGGCCTTGATCGTGCCCGGATGGCGGCGCGCGAGCGTCAGCGCCGCCTCGATCTCGCGGCGATTCTCAGCACGATTCCTTCCGAGCCAAATCCCTTGCAAGACCTCCAGGCCGGAGCCTCCGGCGAGCTTCGCGATCCGCCCTTGCGCGCCCTTGGCGGAATAGGTGCGGACGCAAGAGGTGAGCTCCGAGAGGCGCTGCAAATCCCCTGCGATCTGCCGGTCGGGAATGCGGAGGTTCCAGGTGAAAGGCGCCTGGTCGCCATGGAACGGGGCATAGGAGATGCACGTTAGCTTCTGGCCGGAGCCAAGTGGCGAGGGTGGCATGGGGACCGGTCGTCCCAAGCCCCACCAGGCGACCGCGATGGCGCCGGCGACAAGCGCAAAGAGACCAAGGGAGCGGAGCATGGTGAGACTTCAACCGAGGAGGCTGCGACGAATAGCAGCTTCGAAGGCGCCGTTGAATCAATTCCTCTGGTTTGTGCGCCTGCGAAGTGATAAAGACTGGAATTGCCGTTGGACCGCCAAATTTTCGTGATCTAACGCCAAAAATGACCCATTCTTGCGTTGGGCTCCTTCCCATGCTGCGCTGCACCGTCCGATCCCCCGCCGCTCTGCTAGCGGGCGGCGTTTTCCTGCTGTCTTCTCTTGTCGCTTTCGCTCAGCAACCAGGCGGGGAGCAGAAGCCTCCCGAACAGGCGCAAGGCGAACAGAAGCAAGAGGGCAAGCCTGAGAGCGATCAGAAGTCGGCCGAGCAGGCCAAGGCCGAGCAGCAGGAAGCTGACCAAGCCATCGAAGAATATAAAGAGGCGGCGGCCAAACTATCGAGCTCGGCGGGCGCGCCCGAATGCGTTTGGACCGGACGGCGGATCGCCAGTCTCCTCTGGCGCGACGACATCGACACGGCGCGCCGCTACATCGACCTTTACGACCGCTTCAACTGTTCCTCCGAGCATTTGAAGCTCGTCTTTCGCTGCGTGATTAAACAAGGGCCAATCGATCCAAAAGCGGCGGACCGGCTCGCGTCCCGCGTCCACAACTGCTGGATCACCCCAGAGGAGGCTACAACGGCATCGAGCCAAGCAACGGTGGGCGCGACAACAAAAACTGGAACTATTCCCAACTAAAAAGGGTTTAGGGGGGGACTGCAGGCTTCTCTGCGGCTTGGCGGCCGAGGGGGACAGGGCAGGCCGACTCTAATCGAGATTTCAACAAATGCGCAACGTCGTCATCGCCGTTGTGGTCGCCCTTGCGACCGCGGCCCATGCATTGGTGTGGTTTGTCCTGCATGAGCGGGTATCGCCCCCGAATGCCGATGGGGTGCTCGCGTCTGTTTCTTTCTCCCCCATCAATCCGAAGCATGACGGCGAGACCGACAAGACCAGCGAGGCGCAGATCCGATCGGACCTCGCGGCCGTTGCTCCCTACACGCGCTCGGTCAGGACCTATAGCGTCAGCAACGGTCTTGATCTCGTCCCGCAGCTCGCCTCCGAGGTCGGCTTGCGCGTCACGCTCGGCGTGTGGATCAACGAGTGGGAGGAGCAAAACGAGCGGGAGATCGAGAGCGCCATCGCGCTCGCCAAGGGGCACAGGAACATAGACAGCGTCATCGTCGGCAACGAGACGGTCTTCCGAGCGCAGGCGGAGCATCGTGACAACCCGGACTACAACGCTAATGAGACCGTGCGGGACCTGATCGCCAAGATCCAACGCGTGAAGCGCGAAGCCAGGGTGCCGGTCACCACCGCCGAGGTGCCGAATGTCTGGCTCGAATATCCAGAGCTTGCATCAGCGGTCGATTATCTCGCCGTGCACATCCTGCCCTATTGGGAAGGCATTCCGGGCTCGCGCGCCGTCGACCATGCGCTCAATGGCTATGAGCGGCTGAGGCAGGCTTATCCGGGAAAACGCATCGTGATCGCCGAGTTCGGCTGGCCGAGCGCGGGGCTCAATCGCAAGGACGCGGTTCCGAGCCCGCTGACCCAGGCCGATGTCGTGCGCGATTTCGTTACCCGCGCCGATGCCATGGGCATCGATTATTCGATCGTCGAGGCTTTCGATCAGCCCTGGAAGACCAATGAAGGAAGCGTCGGTCCCTATTGGGGCATCTTTGACGCTGATCGGCATCCAAAGTTCTCCTTTGCCGGCACGGTCGAGGAGCCGAACTTTCTCCTGAAGGTGATCGCCGCGCTTGCTATCGGCGTCTTGCTCTCGATCCCGATCTTCACCATTCCGCGCATAGCCATTGCACAAGCCTCAGTGCTCGCGCTTACCGCTCATGCCATCGGCGCCTGGTCGGCCAATGTCGTCGATTATTGGGTCACGCACTATTTCGTGCTCGGCTCGCAGATTGCGCTGTTCGTCGGAGCCGGGCTGCTCGTCCCGCTCATCTTGATCATGAAGCGCCGTATCGAAGAGCTCGCCGCCATTCTATTCGGGGCGAAACCGGCGAGATTGCTGGCGCAGGGAGCGGCGTTGCCGGAGCGCGTGCCGCTGGTGTCGATCCATATTCCCGCCTGCCGCGAACCGCCGGAGATGCTGAGGCAGACGCTCGACAGCGTGGCGCAGCTCGACTGGCCCAATTTCGAATGCGTGGTGGTCATCAACAACACACCCGATCCCGCCCAATGGGGCCCGATCGAGGATCACTGCCGGCTGCTCGGCCCCCGATTCAAATTCGTGCGCGCCGACAAGATCGAGGGCTTCAAAGCGGGCGCGCTCAGGCTTGCGCTCGAGCATACCGCGCCGGAGGCCGAGATCATCGGGGTGCTCGATGCGGACTATGTCGTGCATTCCGACTGGCTGAAAGACCTCGTGCCGGCCTTCGCCGACCCGGCGGTGGGCCTGGTACAGGCGCCGCAGGATCATCGTGACTGCAACCGGACCATCACGCAGGCCGTCATGAACCGCGAATATGCGGGCTTCTTCGATATCGGCATGGTGGAGCGAAACGAGGTCAACGCCATCGTGGCGCACGGCACCATGTGCCTGATCCGGCGCAGGGCGCTGCTCGCTTCCGGCAACTGGTCGAGCGACACTATCGTCGAGGACACCGATCTCGGGCTGTCGCTGCTCGAGCGGGGATGGGGCGCGCATTACACGCAAAGCCGCTATGGCTGGGGGCTCCTGCCGTGCGACTTCGCCGCCTATAAGCGGCAGCGCCACCGCTGGGCCTATGGCGGCGTGCAGCTCATCAAGAAGCACTGGCGCGCGTTCTTGCCGGGAGGAAGCCGGCTCACGCCGCAGCAACGCAGCCAATATCTGTTCGGCTGGCTGACTTGGCTCGGCGCCGAGGCGCTCGGCGTGCTCATCGCGGTCCTCAATCTGATCTGGATGCCGCTTGTCGCCTTTCTCGGCATCGCCGTGCCCGAGGCTGTGCTCACGCTACCCGTGCTTGCCACTTTCGCGGTCATGCTGTTGCATTTCATGGTGCTCTACCGGACGCGGGTGCAGGCGCCGATCTTCGCCTCGCTCGGCGCCGCGCTTTCGGCCATGGCGTTGCAGCTCACCGTGGGCCGGGCGGTGGCGGACGGCGTGATCCGCGACCGATTGCCCTTCATACGCACGGCGAAGGGCGGAGCGTCGCGCTGGTCGCAAGCCTTTCCGGCGTTGTGGGAAGGCGTACTCGGGGGCCTGCTCGTGCTCGGCGCGCTCATTCTTCACCTCACCAACGAGCAGCGAGTGCATGAGATCTCGATCTTCAGCGCGGTCCTCTCGGTGCAGAGCCTACCCTTCCTGGCGGCGGTGGGACTTGCGCTCATCGAGCGCTCGCCGTTCAACGCGTTCGCCACCTGGCGCCGGTTTGCGACGCTGGCGACCTATCGCCCGCGCCTGCCGCGGGGGCCGGCGCCGACCGCAGGTCCGCCGGCAAGCGGCAATGTCGGCGTCGTGCCTTAGCTAATCCAGATCGGCGTTGCGCAGGCGGAGCGCGTTGCCCACCACCGAGACGGAGGAGAGGCTCATGGCGGCGGCGGCGATGATCGGCGAGAGCAGGATGCCGAAGAAGGGGTAGAGCACGCCCGCGGCGATGGGCACGCCGAGCGCGTTATAGACGAAAGCGAAGAACAAATTCTGCTTGATGTTGCGCATGGTGGCGCGGGCGAGCTTGACGCCGCGCACCACGCCGCGGAGATCGCCTCTGAGCAAAGTAAGCCCGGCGCTTTCCATGGCCACGTCGGCGCCGGTCCCCATGGCGATGCCGACATCGGCCTTGGCCAGCGCCGGCGCGTCGTTGATGCCGTCGCCGGCCATTGCCACGACCTGGCCCTCGCGCTGCAAGTTCTCGATGAGCGTGAGCTTGTCCTCGGGCCGGAGGCCGGCGTGGACGTCGTCGATGCCGAGCCGCCCCGCCACCGCTCTCGCCGTGGTCTCGTTATCGCCGGTGGCCATCACGATCTTCAAGCCGAGACGATGGAGCTTGGCGATGGCCTCGGCTGCGGTGGGCTTGATCGGGTCGGCCACGGCGACGAGACCGGCAAGCTTGCCGTCGACGCCCAAAAACATCACCGTCTCGCCCTGCTTGCGCCTCGCCTCGGCGGCTTTGGCGAGCGGGGTCACGTCGACGCCGAAACTCTCCATGAGCCGGGCGTTGCCAAGCGCGGCCACGCGGCCGCCGATTCGTCCCTTCACCCCCTGGCCGGTCACGGCCTCGAAGTCCGCGACCTTGGCGGGCTTGAGGCCGCGCTGCTCGGCGCCGCGCAGGATCGCAGCGGCAAGGGGATGCTCGCTGCCGGCCTCGAGCGAAGCGGCAAGACGCAGCACTTCGTCGGATTCAAAGCCTGGCGCGATCTCCACCCCGGTCAGCGCGGGCTTGCCTTCGGTCAAGGTTCCAGTCTTGTCGGCGATCAGGGTGTTGACGGCAGCCAGGCGCTCGAGTGCAGCGGCGTTGCGCACCAGCACGCCGGCTTGAGCGCCGCGCCCCGTGGCTACCATGATGGAGATCGGCGTGGCGAGGCCAAGCGCGCAAGGGCAGGCGATTATGAGCACGGTCACGGCCGCCACGAGAGCGTAAGCCAGCGCCGGGCTCGGTCCGAAGACGAACCAGGCGACGAAGGCGAGCACCGCCACGAGGACCACGGCCGGCACGAAGTAGCCCGAGACGGTATCGGCGAGGGCCTGAATGGGCGCCCGCGAGCGCTGCGCGTCGGCGACCATGGCGACAACTTGAGCAAGCGTGGTCTCGGCGCCGGTGCGGTCGACGCGCATGTCGAAGCTGCCCCTGCCGTTCAAGGTGCCACCGGTGATCCGGTCGCCCGCTGTCTTCTCCACGGGAATGGGCTCGCCGGTCAGTAGGGACTCATCGACCGCACTTCTGCCCTCGATGACCGTGCCGTCGATCGGAACCTTGTCGCCGGGCCTGACCCGCAAGACGTCACCGACCTGGACCGCAGCCAGCGGCACCGTCTCGGTCTTGCCGTCCTTCAGCACGCGCAAAGCGGTCTTGGGCGCAAGATCGAGCAGGGCGCGGATGGCGCCGCCGGTGCGCTCGCGAGCTCTGAGCTCCAGAACTTGGCCCAACAGAATGAGGGCGACAATGACGGCGGCGACTTCGTAATAGACCGGCACAGTTCCCTGGTCGTCGGCCATGGCGGCAGGGAAAAGGCCCGGCGCAAGCGTGGCGACCACGCTGTAGAGGAAGGCCGCTCCCGTGCCGAGGGCAATCAGTGTGAACATGTTGAGCCGCATCGAGCGAAGCGACTCGAAGCCGCGCACGAAGAACGGCCAGCCGCACCAAAGCACGGCCGGAATGGCGAGAAGGAGCTGGAGCCATTGCTTCCCACTTGCAGAAAGGAAGGGCAGGAGGTCGATGCCGAACAGGTGGTGGCTTTCATCGAGTACGACCAGCGCCAGCGACAGCGGCACACCAACCCAGAGACGGCGCGTGAAGTCGACAAGCTCGGGGTGACCGCCGTGCTCGTGCTCGGGGGGCACGCCCATGGGCTCGAGTGACATGCCGCAGATCGGGCAGTGTCCCGGCCCCTCCTGCACGATCTCAGGATGCATCGGGCAGGTGTAGAGGGTGCCGCGCGGCAGGGGCTCCGGCTCGCCTGTCTTGTTCAGATAGCGCTCCGGGTCGGCCACGAATTTGATACGGCAGCCGTCGGAACAGAAATGATAGATCTGGCCTTCATGCTCGGCGTTCGGGCCCTTCGCATAAGGATCCACCGTCATCCCGCAGACGGGATCGACGATCTTATGAGCCTCTCGGGCAGTTCTCTCGTTCATGATTTGGGACGGTTGCTGAACACGCTTGCGGAAGGGCGGGCATCGGAGCCTATCATCGGTGCATACATTATATGGGGTCGGAGGGGGGAAGATGCGAAAAGCTCTGATCGTCGTAATGGCGGTTTTGGTCGCAGCAGCGGCGGGATTTGGCGCCGGCTATGTCCTGTGGGGCGTGCCGACCGACTGGTATGCGGTCGACGTTACCAAGCTGGGCAAGGGCGCCGAGAACGATCTCGTCCGCTACGGCAGGGAGCTAATCGTCGATACGCCGCGCCATATCGGCAAGAACGCGGCCGATCCCGCCATGCGCAACGCTGGCAACGACCTCGCCTGCCAAAACTGCCATCTGAACGCCGGGCTCCAGCCCTTCGCGGCGCCTTTCGTATCCACCTTGGCGACCTTTCCCATGCTGGTCGACGACCAGGTTCTCACGCTGACCGATCGGATCAACGGCTGCATGCGGAGAAGCCTGAATGGAAAAGACTTGCCGGCCGAGAGCCGGGAGATGGAGGCTCTGATCGCCTACTTCAAATTCGTCGGCAAGGGCACGCCAGAGGGCGTGCGCATCGCCGGCATGGGGCTGAAGCCCTTGGCGCCGCCGACTGAGCCGCCCGACGCACGACGCGGGGAGACGGTCTACGCCAAGCTTTGCGTCAATTGTCACAAGGAGGACGGCCAGGGTGAGCCCAAGCCCAGCCCCGGGGTGGGCTATACCATCCCGCCGCTCTGGGGGGAGGCGAGCTTCAACGCCGGCGCCGGCATGGCCAAGACCGCCTATGCCGCCTCCTACATCCACGACAACATGCCGTTCGGCATCAATTACCAGACGCCGGTGCTGAGCGTGCAGCAGGCCTGGGACGTGGCGGCCTACATGATCTCGAAGCCGCATCCGCCGGCGCCGCCTGAGACTGCGTCGGCCTTACGCTGAGACACGGCCAGCCGTTCCTTTAGGATGCGCGCAGGCCACAAATCGGATGATCTGCTCGCTCAAGTCTTGGGGCTTATCGAGCGCCAGGAAGTGGCCGCCACCCTTAAGCGTCGTCATTTGGACTCCTTGTATCAGCTCGCGATCATGCTCGCGCTCGGACGGCCTTGCCCAATCCTTGTCCCCCCAAATGAGCAGGACCGGAATGTCGATGCGGCCGTAGTCCTTGGTCGCGGCCTCCCAGCTTGCCGAGTTGCGAAGCAGGCTGAGGAAGGCGCGATAATGGCCCGGGCGATTGCCCACCAGGTACATCTCCTTCAGCAGGGCAGGGGGAATGCTCTTCGCTTCGGCGACGCCGCCGCGCAGCACCGCCCGCATAATGAGGAAATTCCTGAGCCGCATCACCGTCTCGCCGATGAAAGGGATGAGCGATGCGTAAGTGACGACCCAACCGAACGGCGAGCTCCGCGCCATGCCGCGGCCCTTGGCATAGTCGTAGGGATTGATGGCGATGACCCGCGCGACACGCGAGTTACGCCGAGCGGCGATGATGAGGACGATGGAGCCCCCGATCGAGACGCCGGCCAGCGTGACGTCGCGCAGATCGAGTTTGGCGAGAAAGCCTTCGACCGCTTCGGTGAAGAACGCTGCATCATAACGAGCGGTCGGGATATCCGAATAGCCATGCCCCGGATAGTCAAGCGCATAGACGGTGAAGTGCTTGGACAGCTCAGGGATGACCTTCTCGAACAGGTCAAGTTGCGTTCTGAGCGTGTGGAGCAGGACGAGCGCCGGACCTTTACCCACCTTGATGTAGCGGAGCTTGTGGCCGCCGACCTCTATGGTGTCGATCGGGATATCCGGCGCCCAGCGCAACTTTGCCGGCGCCTTCGGTTTTGGCCTGATGGCCTCAACCACGAATGAGGCGAGCCACACGCCGATTCCAACCGCCGCGAACACGATCAAAAACCACAGAACTGAATTCATCGGGGTTTCCTCCTACACATTGACCACGACATCGCTACTGCGGTGCAGCTTCACCAGCGAGGCGATATGCAGCACGATCGACAACGGCACCAGATAGACGGGGATCAACACCATTGGCAGAACTGACATCAGGTCGCTGTTGGGTTCGACCGCGATAGGTTGGATGAGTGACGGCGCGGTCATGAAGCCGGTCGTGACCGCGACCATGAGATCCAAAATGCCAAACACGTTCCATGCCCTGACGAGACCTGCCGTTACGCTGGGGGCTCGGGCATAGGCAAGCCCCACGACTGGTGCGAGAAGACCGATGGCGATATCGCCGATCCCGGCCGGCCAGGCGAAGAAGCCGGGCAGCTTGCCGGCCGCGTAGAGAATGAGGAAGATCACGCCGAGCGCGCGGTAAAGCTGGACGCCGACGAGCCATTCTTGCGGCACGGCATCGAGAATCTGCATCACCGTTTTCGACCGCCAGATCAGCAGGATCCCGATCAGGATAGGCAGCGCGATGCCATATTGGATCGTAGGCATGGCGCTTGCGTCCACGTGGTAGACGCCCATCGCGGCGAGCGCGATTGCCAGTGCGAGCCAGCCAAGCAGCACAACGGCCGCGATGCGAAAGGCTCGCGTCCGATCCGCTATGGGCCAAGCCGCGTCAGCAAGCGCCCGGTTAAGGCCATAGAGGATCGCAACGAGAGTTGCCGCGGTTCCAGCGAAAACGAAATAGGGCAGATAGGTGGGAATAGTCATGATACGCCTCCTTCAGGGGTTGCGTGTCGTAGTGCCTATAAATATGAAAGGTACTTGTCAATAGATAGCTACTTGAATTCTTCAAGGCGCCCCGCTATCTACGGACCCATGGCAAACGGATATGGCCAGGAGGATTGCCCGGTGGCGCGGGCGCTCGACGTGATCGGCGAGAAGTGGTCGCTGCTGATCCTGCGCGACCTGTTCCGCAAAGGGCCGTTGCGGTTTCAGGCGCTGGAAGCGGGCCTTCCCGGCGTCGCGCCCAATACCCTCTCAGCGCGCCTCAAGACGCTCGAGTCGCAAGGCGTGATCGCCACGCGGCTGTACGAGACGCATCCGCCCCGCTACGAGTATTTCCTCACCGACAAGGGCAAGGCGCTCGGGCCGGTGCTGAAGGCGCTCTACAATTGGGGCGAGCGCTACCGGTAACAGGCCCGTCGTCGCCTGCGCCTTGGTTCACAAATGGATTCGCTTCGAGTGCACAAGCCTTTGAAATCTGACTCCCATCGTTTTTGCGTGGCGCCGATGATGGAGTGGACTGACCGCCACTGCCGCTATTTCTTGCGGCTGATCTCGCGGCGGACCTTCCTCTATACCGAGATGGTAACGGCGGAGGCGGTGCTCTACGGTAATCGCGAGCGCGTGCTCGGCTTCTCTCCGGAGGAGCACCCGGTCGGGCTTCAGCTCGGCGGCAGCGATCCTGAGAAGCTCGCCGCGGCGTCGAAGATCGGCGCCGACTACGGCTACGACGAGATCAATCTCAATATCGGCTGTCCCTCGGACCGCGTGCAGTCGGGACGGTTCGGCGCCTGCCTGATGGCCGAACCCGATCTCGTCGCCAGTTGCGTCGCCGCGATGGGCGAAGCGGCGGAGCTTCCCATCACCGTGAAGTGCCGTATCGGCATCGACGACCAGGACGCCGGGGAAAGCCTTGACCGGTTCATCGACCGCGTGGCGCAAGCCGGGGTGCGGACCTTCATCGTCCATGCGCGCAAAGCCTGGCTCAGGGGCCTTAGCCCCAAGGAGAACCGTGACGTGCCGCCGCTCGATTGCGCGCGCGTCTTCAGGCTGAAGCAGCGCCGGTCCGATCTCGCGATCGTGCTCAATGGCGGGATCGGGTCTTTGGCTGAGGCGCACACGCATCTGCCCCATGTCGATGGCGTCATGCTCGGCCGCGCCGCCTATGCCGATCCCTATCTCCTGGCCGAGGTCGATGGCGCGCTATTCGGATCGAACGAGAGGCCGCCATCGCGGCTCGAAGTGCTTGACTCCTTCGTGCCTTACGTCGAGGCCGAGCTGTCAGGAGGCGCGCGCCTCAATCAAATGACGCGTCACATTCTCGGGCTGTTCCACGGACAACCGCGTGCCCGCGCCTTTCGCCGCCACTTGGCGGAGAACGCTCATCTCGACGGCGCGGGGATCGAGGTGCTGGAAGCGGCGCGGCGCATCGTTGCAGCTGAGGGCCGTTTCCACGCGGTCGCCGCCGAGTAGGCCGTCGTTAGAAGGGATGTTCGTTCGGCAAACTCCACCTCTCCCCAAAGGGGAGAGGAGGTTCGGGGGGTGACTCTACCCTCAACTCGTTTGGCGTGACGGCTTTCTCCGCTCGACGAGAGCGAGCAGTCCTTGAAAGTCGAGGAAGCGTGCGGTCTGCAGGCAATAGTCGCGATAGGGCGCGCCATAGAGCCGCTTCAGCCAATCTTCTTCGACCAGCGCCATCATGACATAGGCTCCGATCATCACCGTAGACATGGCAATGGTCAGCATCGAGTTGGCGCCGATGGACAGGCCGACAAGCCCGACCATCGATGCCGTATATTGCGGATTGCGGCTGAAGCGGTAGAGCCCGCCCGTCACCAGGCCGTCGGCGCCGCAATAGGTATTGCCGAGGCCGAGGTTGAAATAGCCGCAGACGGTGATG
>Ga0299906_10003434_pt1 | contig 13056 bp, 5 predicted proteins | sample RVTome_14_FD_200259 | JGI IMG/M metagenome (GOLD analysis project Ga0299906, IMG submission 200259) | Soil microbial communities from uranium-contaminated site in the Upper Colorado River Basin, Wyoming, United States - RVT145D125 (version 2) ...
ACGGCACCGAGCGCGTTATCGTGTCGCAGTTGCACCGGTCGCCCGGCGTGTTCTTCGATCACGACAAGGGCAAGACACACTCGTCCGGCAAACTCCTGTTTTCGGCGCGCATCATTCCGTATCGCGGATCCTGGCTCGATTTCGAGTTCGATCCGAAAGACTCGGTGTTTGCCCGTATCGACCGCCGGCGCAAGCTGCCGGTTACGATCATCCTGCGCGCGCTCGGTCTGACGAATCAGGAGATGCTCGACATCTTCTTCGAAACCAATGAGTTTATCCTGTCGCCCAAGGAGATCCGTATGGGTCTGGTGCCGCAGCGTCTGCGCGGCGAGACGGCGATTTTCGACATCAAGCTCGGTCGCAAGGTCATCGTGGAAGAAGGCCGGCGTATCACCGCGAAGCATGTTCGCGAAATGGAACAGTCGCAGATCGACACCCTGGCTGTGCCGCCCGAGTACCTGGAAGGCAAGATCCTGGCGCACGATATCGTGGACGAGGAAACCGGCGAACTGCTGGCGGCGGCGAACGATGAACTCACCGCCGAGCTGATCGAGTCGCTCATAGAAAAGGGCGTTGCGAACATCCGCACCCTGTACGTGAACGACCTCGACCGCGGGCCTTACATTTCCAATACGCTCAGGATCGATCCCTCCACGACACGGCTCGAAGCGCTGGTCGAGATCTATCGCATGATGCGCCCGGGCGAGCCGCCGACCAAGGAAGCGGCCGAGAACCTGTTCCAGAACCTGTTCTTCAACGCAGACCGCTACGACCTGTCCGCGGTCGGACGCATGAAGTTCAACCGGCGCGTCGGTCGCGACACCTCGGAGGGCAGCGGCGTGCTGGACAATGACGACATCCTCGACGTGCTGAAGACGCTCATCGAAATCCGCAACGGTTACGGCACCGTGGATGACATCGATCATCTCGGCAACCGCCGCGTGCGCAGCGTCGGTGAAATGGCAGAGAATGCGTTCCGTGTCGGCCTGGTTCGCGTGGAGCGGGCCGTCAAGGAACGTCTGACCCAGGCGGAGACCGAAGGTCTCATGCCGCAGGAGATGATCAACGCCAAACCGGTCGCAGCCGCCGTGAAGGAATTCTTCGGCTCCAGCCAGCTGTCCCAGTTCATGGACCAGAACAACCCGCTGTCCGAGGTGACGCACAAGCGCCGCGTTTCGGCGCTCGGGCCTGGCGGTCTGACGCGCGAGCGTGCGGGCTTCGAAGTCCGCGACGTGCACCCGACCCATTATGGCCGGGTCTGTCCGATCGAAACGCCTGAAGGCCCGAACATCGGCCTTATCAATTCGCTCGCGGTTTATGCGCGCACGAACGAGTACGGCTTCCTGGAAACGCCGTATCGCAAGGTTATCGACGGCAAGGCCACAGCGGAAATACAGTATCTGTCGGCAATCGAGGAAAGCCAGTTCGTAATCGCGCAGGCCAATGCCGAGCTCGACAAGAACGGCAAATTCGTCGAGGACCTTGTGTCGGTTCGGCATAAGAACGAGTTTTCGCTCGCCGACCCGTCGACGATCGAGTTCATGGACGTATCGCCGCGGCAGATCGTGTCGGTGGCAGCGTCGCTGATTCCGTTCCTCGAGCACGATGACGCCAACCGCGCGCTGATGGGATCCAACATGCAACGGCAGGCTGTGCCGACGCTGCGTTCCGAGGCGCCGCTGGTCGGCACCGGCATGGAGCGCGCGGTCGCCGTCGACTCGGGCGTGACGGTCGTCGCCAAGCGCGGCGGCATCGTCGACTCCGTCGATGCCTCGCGCATCGTCGTGCGCGTCAACGATGACGAAACCGTTTCATCGGAGTCGGGCGTCGACATCTACAACCTGACGAAGTACACGCGTTCGAACCAGAACACCTGCATCAACCAGCGGCCGCTGGTGAAGGCCGGTGATCAGATTTCGCGCGGCGACGTGCTGGCGGACGGGCCTTCGACCAACATGGGCGAGCTGGCCCTGGGGCAGAATCTGCTGGTCGCGTTCATGCCGTGGAACGGCTACAACTTCGAGGACTCGATCCTGATCTCTGAGCGGGTCGTCAAGGAAGACCGTTTCACGACGATTCATATCGAAGAACTGTCCTGCGTGGCGCGCGACACCAAGCTTGGTCCTGAAGACATCACGTCGGACATACCGAACGTGGGTGACGCGGCGCTGGCAAAGCTCGACGAGTCGGGAATCGCCTATATCGGCGCGGAAGTCAGCGCCGGGGACATCCTGGTCGGCAAGGTTACGCCAAAGGGCGAGACCCAGCTCACGCCGGAAGAAAAGCTCTTGCGTGCGATCTTCGGCGAGAAAGCGTCCGATGTTAAGGACACTTCGCTGCGCGTTCCGCCCGGCATGGACGGAACCGTGATCGACGTGCGCGTATTCACGCGTGACGGCGTGGATAAGGATTCCCGTGCGCTCTCTATCGAGAAGTCGGAGCTGGAGTCCGTCCGGAAGGACCTGGATGACACGTTGCGGATCCTCGAAGAAGATATCTACGAGCGCATCGAACGGATGCTGATCGGCAAGGTTGCTGAAGGTGGCCCGAACAAGCTCAAGGCAGGCAGCAAGATCACGAAGGCCTACCTGGAAGAGGTGCCGCGCGAGCAGTGGTTCGAGATTCGCATGAAGAACGACGAGGCGACGGAGCAGCTCGAGAGAGCAGCCGATCGGTTGAAGTTGCAGCGTGCCGAGTTCGATCGTCGCTACGACGAGAAGAAGGCGAAGATCACCGCGGGCGACGATCTGGCGCCGGGCGTGCTCAAGATGGTGAAGGTATACCTGGCCGTCAAGCGCCGCATCCAGCCGGGCGACAAGATGGCCGGCCGGCACGGCAACAAGGGCGTGATTTCCACGATCGTGCCCATCGAGGACATGCCTTACCTGGCTGACGGCACACCGGTCGACATCGTGCTGAATCCGCTCGGCGTGCCTTCCCGCATGAACGTCGGGCAGGTGCTGGAAACGCATCTGGGCTGGGCCGCCAAGGGCCTCGGCCGGAGGATCGGGGCCATGCTGAAAGCGCAGGAATCGGTGGTGAAGATCCGGCAGTTTCTGGAAACGATCTACAACAAGACCGGCGGCGGAACGGTCGAGGACATCAAGTCGCTCACAGACCAGGAAGTGCTGGAGCTGGCAGGCAACCTGGTGAACGGTGTGCCGACAGCGACGCCGGTCTTCGATGGCGCCAACGAGGCCGAGATCAAGGCACTGTTGCAGCTTGCCGATCTCGCGGATTCCGGACAATCCCGGCTTTCCGACGGACGCACCGGCGAACCGTTCGATCGTGAGGTTACGGTCGGCTACATGTACATGTTGAAACTCAATCACCTGGTCGACGACAAGATGCACGCCCGATCCACCGGACCGTACAGCCTTGTGACGCAGCAACCGCTGGGCGGCAAGGCGCAGTTCGGCGGACAACGATTCGGCGAGATGGAAGTCTGGGCACTCGAAGCATATGGTGCGGCGTACACGCTGCAGGAAATGCTGACGGTCAAGTCCGACGACGTGCAGGGCCGCACCAAGATGTACAAGAACATCGTGGACGGCGAGCACGAGATGGATGCGGGCATGCCCGAATCCTTCAACGTACTGGTCAAGGAAATCCGGTCGCTGGGAATCAACATTGAATTGGAAACAGACTGATGAAAGATCTTCTGAAGCTATTTAAGTACCAGAATCCCGTCGACGATTTCGATGCGATCCGCATCGGGCTGGCCTCGCCGGACATGATCCGCTCGTGGTCGTTCGGCGAAGTCAAGAAGCCGGAAACGATCAACTATCGTACGTTCAAGCCGGAACGCGACGGGCTGTTCTGCGCCAAGATATTCGGACCCATCAAGGATTACGAATGCCTTTGCGGCAAGTACAAGCGCCTGAAGCATCGCGGCGTGGTCTGCGAGAAGTGCGGCGTCGAGGTCACCCAGACGAAGGTGCGACGCGAACGCATGGCTCATATCGAGCTGGCGAGCCCGGTCGCCCACATCTGGTTCCTGAAATCGCTGCCGTCGCGTATCGGGCTCATGCTCGACATGACGCTCCGGGAAATCGAGCGGGTGCTCTATTTCGAAGCATTCGTTGTCGTGGAACCGGGCATGACGCCGCTCGAGCGCGGCCAGCTGATGACCGACGAGATGTACCTGGAAGCGATCGAGCAGTACGGCGACGAATTCGACGCCCGCATGGGCGCGGAAGCCGTGCGCGAGATGCTTTCGACCATCGATCTGCAGCGTGAAGTGCTGCAGGTTCGCGAGGACATCAACGGGACACGTTCCGAAACCAAGATCAAGCGTCTCTCCAAGCGGCTCAAGCTGCTGGAGTCGTTCATCGAGTCGGGTAACAAGCCCGAGTGGATGGTCCTGACGGTGCTGCCGGTATTGCCGCCCGATCTGCGTCCGTTGGTGCCGCTCGATGGCGGCCGCTTCGCAACCTCGGATCTCAATGATCTGTATCGGCGGGTCATCAACCGAAACAACCGCCTGCGTCGCCTGCTGGAACTGAACGCTCCGGACATCATCGTGCGCAACGAAAAGCGCATGCTGCAGGAATCCGTCGATGCGTTGCTGGACAACGGCCGACGCGGTCGCGCTATCACCGGCACCAACAAGCGTCCGCTGAAGTCCCTGGCCGATATGATCAAGGGCAAGCAGGGCCGGTTCCGTCAGAACCTGCTCGGCAAGCGCGTGGATTACTCCGGCCGTTCCGTAATCGTCGTAGGTCCGACACTCAAGCTGCATCAGTGCGGCCTGCCGAAGAAAATGGCGCTGGAACTGTTCAAACCGTTCATTTTCTCCAAGCTGCAGCTGCGCGGCGAGGCCACGACGATCAAGGCCGCGAAACGGCTGGTCGAGCGTGAAGGTGCGGAAGTCTGGGACATTCTCGAAGAAGTCATTCGCGAACACCCGGTCATGCTGAACCGTGCGCCGACGCTGCATCGACTCGGTATCCAGGCGTTCGAGCCTGTGCTGATCGAAGGCAAGGCAATCCAGCTCCATCCGCTCGTATGTACCGCATTCAACGCGGACTTCGACGGTGACCAGATGGCGGTGCACGTGCCGCTGTCCATCGAGGCGCAGCTGGAAGCCCGCGCGCTGATGATGGCGTCGAACAACATCCTCTCGCCGGCGAACGGCGACCCGATCATCGTGCCGTCGCAGGACGTCGTGCTGGGTCTCTATTACATGACCCGCTCGAAGGTTTACGGCAAGGGCGAAGGCATGGTGTTCGCCAACATCGATGAGGCTCGCCGCGCCTACGAGAACGGCCACGCGGAATTGCAGGCGAGAGTCAAGGTTCGGGTCCCGATGCACGACGCGGACGGCGAAACGGCAACGGTTACGCGGCTGGTGGATACCACCGTCGGCCGTGCCCTGTTGTCGAACCTGCTGCCGAAGGGCTTGAGCTTCGACCTCGTCAACCGCGATATGACCAAGAAGGCCATCTCGAACGTCATCAATGCCTGCTACCGGAACCTGGGGCTGAAGAAGACGGTGGTGTTCGCCGACCAGCTCATGTACACGGGTTTCCGCTTCGCGACGAAGGCCGGCATCTCGATCGGCGTCAACGACATGGTCGTTCCGGATGAGAAGGAAGCCATCCTGTCGGTGGCCGAAGGCGAAGTGAAAGAAATTCAGGACCAGTACGCATCCGGTCTGGTCACGGAAGGCGAGCGCTACAACAAGGTAGTCGACATCTGGTCACGCACCAACGACCAGGTTGCCAAGGCCATGATGGACAAGCTCGGGTCCGAGACCGTGGTCGACGCGAGCGGCAAGACCGTCGACCAGGAGTCGTTCAACTCCATTTACATGATGGCCGACTCCGGAGCTCGCGGTTCCGCGGCGCAGATCCGTCAGCTCGCCGGCATGCGCGGACTGATGGCGAAGCCGGATGGTTCGATTATCGAGACGCCCATTACCGCTAACTTCCGCGAGGGACTGGACGTACTGCAATACTTCATCTCGACGCACGGCGCGCGCAAAGGCCTGGCCGATACGGCGCTGAAAACGGCGAACTCCGGGTACCTCACGCGTCGCCTCGTCGACGTGGCGCAGGACCTGGTCGTCACCGAAGTCGACTGCCACACGCGAAACGGCGTCAGCATGTCGCCGCTGGTGGAAGGTGGCGACGTGGTCGAGCCGCTGCGCGAACGGGTTCTCGGGCGCGTGCTGGCGGAACCGGTATTGATTCCGGGCACCGACAAGGTTGCATTCGACGCTGGTGCGATGCTGGATGAAGCAAGCGTCGCCAGGCTCGAGGAGTTGTCGATCGACAACGTGCTGGTTCGTTCGCCGATTACCTGCGACGTGCGCTACGGCGTGTGCTCGCAGTGCTATGGACGCGACCTGGCGCGCGGGCATCGCATCAACATCGGAGAAGCGGTGGGCGTCATTGCCGCGCAGTCGATCGGCGAGCCCGGCACGCAGCTCACGATGCGCACGTTCCATATCGGTGGTGCTGCGTCGCGGTCCGCGGCCGTCAGCAACATCGAGATCAAGAACAAGGGTGTCGTCAAGCTCAACAACATCAAGACCGTGCATCACCAGAAGGGTTACCTGATCGCCGTATCGCGCTCGGGTGAAATCTCGGTGATGAACGAGCACGGCCGTGAGCGCGAGCGTTACAAGGTGCCTTACGGCGCGACCATCACGGTTACCGACGGTGCGTCGGTGCAACAGGGCGAGGTCGTGGCAACCTGGGATCCGCACACCCACCCGGTGGTAACGGAAGTCGGCGGGTACCTGCACTACGAGGATTTCGTCGATGGCGTGACGGTCACGGAGCAGATCGACGAGTACACGGGCCTGAGCAGCGTGGTAGTGCTGGATCCCAAGCAGCGCGGCACCTCGGGCCGGGATTTGCGCCCGATGCTGAAGCTGGTCGATGACAAGGGCAAGGAAGTCTGTTTCGCCAATACCGACATTCCGGCAGTGTATGCGCTGCCGTCCGGCGCAATCGTCAGCATGAGCGACGGCGCCAAGGTGTCGATCGGCGACGTCATCGCGCGAATTCCGCAGGAATCGTCGAAGACGCGCGATATCACCGGCGGTCTCCCGCGAGTGGCCGACCTGTTCGAGGCCAGAAAGCCGAAAGACCCGGCAATCATGGCCGAGTACACCGGTACGGTCAGCTTCGGCAAGGAAACCAAGGGCAAGCGGCGCCTGGTCATCACCGACGAATCGGGTGAGAGCCACGAAGAGCTGATACCCAAATGGCGTCACCTGAACGTCTTCGAGGGGGAGCAGGTGGTGCGCGGCGAAGTGATCGCCGACGGCGAGCCCAATCCGCACGATATTCTGCGGCTGCAGGGCGTCGAGCCGCTGTCCGACTACCTCGTCAGGGAAATCCAGGACGTGTACCGGCTGCAGGGTGTGAAGATCAACGACAAGCACATCGAGGTGATCATCCGGCAGATGCTGAGAAAAGTGCTGGTAGCCGATCCGGGCGAGAGCTCGTTCCTGCGCGGCGAGCAGATCGACAAGGCTCGTGGGCTCGAGGTCTGTGAGCAACTCAAGGTGCAGAACAAGGAGCCGCTGACGGTCGAGCCGATTCTCCTGGGGATAACCAAGGCCTCTCTGGCGACGGAGTCGTTCATCTCCGCGGCATCGTTCCAGGAAACCACGCGAGTGCTGACCGAAGCCGCCGTAAGAGGGTTGAGGGACGACCTCCGGGGCCTCAAGGAAAACGTCATTGTCGGCCGCCTGATACCGGCCGGAACGGGCTTCGCCGAACATGCGGAGCGCCGCCGGACGCGCGAACAGGACTTCTCGGATCAACTGAGGGAACTCGAAGAAGAGACGGAAGCGAAGGTCCGGCAGGCGGAAGACGACCAAGCCGAGCTGGACGCCGCAGCGGCCTTGGCGGAATCCGCCGCCGTCACGGACGACTCGGACGTACAGGACGTAGAGCAGGAGCAAGAGGAGACTGCGACCTAGGCACCAACCAGCCCCTGGTCGGACCTTGCAGTTTCGCTAACGCGACGCCCCGCCGCCGGCTTGACACTCGCGGCGGGGCGTCAATACAATGCCCGCCCTTGCCTGACAGGCCCGCTACGAACGGGCCTGACAATCGAAGACGAGACTGCGGTAGAAGGCTTTGCAGATCAACAGCTTGCCTTCCGCATTCGTCAGTCCTGCGAGCTGAACCGAAAAAGGGTTCGGCGCGTGGGTGCGCGCGTATCATTCGGCGCGCTTGTTTTTAGAAATGTTCCACGAACCTGTGAGTAAAGAGGCCAATGGCCACAACCAATCAGTTAGTACGAAAGCCGCGCTCGATGAAGCGAGTCAAAAGTGCCGTCCCGGCTCTGGAAAGCAGCCCCCAGAAGCGCGGCGTGTGCACTCGCGTTTATACGACGACCCCGAAGAAGCCGAACTCGGCGATGCGCAAGGTCGCGCGCGTCAGGCTGACCAACGGGTTCGAAGTTACCAGTTACATCGGCGGCGAGGGACACAACCTCCAGGAGCACTCCGTTGTGCTGATCCGCGGCGGCCGCGTTAAGGACCTGCCGGGCGTGCGCTATCACACGATTCGCGGCACGCTCGATTGCGCAGGCGTCAGCGATCGCAGGCAGGGCCGTTCGAAGTATGGCGCCAAGAGGCCCAAATAAGCTTAAGAACCCGATTCACCGATTCGACAATTCCGGCGTACCGGGCCGCTCTGCGAGCGTACTCGCGGCCCGGACCATAAGAGACCAACGATGTCACGAAGAAGCCAGGCCCCAAAACGCACGATCCTTCCGGATCCGAAATTCTCAAGCGACCTGCTGGCAAAGTTCATGAACATGATCATGAACGACGGCAAGAAGTCGGTCGCCGAGCGCATCATCTACGGCGCGCTGGATCGGATCTCGGAGCGGCAGACGCACAACGACGCGAAAGCGCTGGAGCTGCTGGAGCAGGCGCTGGAGAACGTCAAGCCGGTGGTCGAGGTCAAATCCCGGCGAGTCGGTGGCGCGACCTACCAGGTACCGGTCGAAGTAAGACCGGCAAGGCGTCAGACACTGGCAATGCGCTGGCTGATTGATGCCGCGCGCAAGCGGAGCGAGAAATCGATGGCGTTCCGGCTGGCGCACGAGCTGATGGATGCGGCCGACAATCGCGGCACGGCCGTGAAAAAGAAGGAAGATACGCACCGCATGGCAGAAGCCAACAAGGCTTTCTCCCATTACCGCTGGTAGCGCTTCCGCACCCGTTTTACTTCAAGGAATATTTCTGTGGCACGCACGACACCAATCGAACGCTATCGCAATATCGGCATCATGGCCCATATTGATGCCGGCAAGACGACGACGACCGAGCGCGTTCTTTTCTACACCGGTGTATCGCACAAGATGGGCGAGGTGCACGAGGGCGCGGCGGTCATGGACTGGATGGAACAGGAGCAGGAGCGCGGCATTACGATCACGTCGGCCGCAACCACCTGTTTCTGGCAGGGCATGGACAAGCAGTTCGAAGAGCACCGCATCAACATCATCGACACTCCTGGCCACGTCGACTTCACCATTGAAGTCGAGCGCAGCCTGCGCGTGCTCGACGGCGCCGTGACGGTGCTGTGTTCGGTGGGTGGCGTAGAGCCGCAGACAGAGACGGTCTGGCGACAAGGTAACAAGTACAAAGTGCCGCGCCTGATTTTCGTCAACAAGATGGATCGCGCCGGCGCGAACTTCCTGCGGGTAGTCAAGCAGGTGCGGGACCGCCTCGGCGCAAACCCCGTGCCCGTGCAGTTGCCGATCGGCGCGGAGGAGCATTTCGCCGGCGTGATCGACCTCATCGGCATGAAAGCCATCTACTGGGACGATGCCAGCATGGGCATGACGTTCGAGCTGCGCGATATCCCGGCGGAGCTGCGGGCCGAGGCCGTCACCTGGCGCGAGAAAATGGTCGAGGCGGCGGCCGAAGGCAACGAAGAGCTGCTCGAGAAGTTTCTCGGCGACGGCGAACTGACCGACGACGAGATTCGCAAGGGTTTGCGGATTCGGAGCCTGGCAGGCGAGATCGTCGTGACCATGTGCGGCTCGGCATTCAAGAACAAGGGCGTGCAGGCAATGCTCGACGGCGTCGTGCGCTATATGCCGTCCCCCATCGACGTGCCGCCGATCAAAGGCATCCTCGATGACGGCTCGGAAGGCTTCCGTCATGCCGATGACGATGAGCCGTTCTCCGCGCTCGCATTCAAGATCGCAACGGATCCGTTCGTCGGCAACCTGACCTTCTTCCGCGTCTATTCAGGCGTGCTGAACTCGGGCGACACGATTTACAACCCCATAAAGAGCAAGCGCGAACGCATCGGGCGTCTCCTGCAAATGCATTCGAACGACCGCAAGGAAATCAAGGAAGTGCGCGCGGGCGATATCGCTGCTGCGGTGGGTCTCAAGGACGTCACCACGGGCGACACGCTGACAGATCCCAAGAACCTGATTACGCTGGAGAAAATGGAGTTTCCAGAACCCGTGATCGCGGTCGCGGTCGAGCCGAAAACCAAGGCTGACCAGGAAAAGATGGGCATCGCACTGCAGAAACTGGCGAAGGAAGACCCGTCTTTCCGCGTGCATACCGATGAGGAATCCGGTCAGACCATCATCTCGGGCATGGGAGAACTGCACCTCGACATCATCGTCGACCGCATGAAACGCGAGTTCAAGGTCGAAGCGAATGTCGGCAAGCCGCAGGTTGCGTACCGCGAAACGATTCGCAAGATGGTGGAGCAGGAAGGCAAGTTCGTCCGGCAGTCGGGCGGTCGCGGCCAGTACGGCCATGTCTATCTGCGGATCGAACCCCAGGAAGCAGGCGCGGGCTACGAGTTCGTCAATGCGATCGTCGGCGGCGTCGTGCCGAAAGAGTACATTGGCGCGGTCGACAAGGGCGTGCGCGAGCAGATGGAGAACGGCGTGATCGCAGGCTACCCCGTCGTGGATGCCAAAGTCACGATTTACGACGGCTCGTACCATGACGTCGATTCCAGCGAAATGGCGTTCAAGATCGCCGGTTCGATGGCGTTTCGCGACGGTGCGCAGAAGGCGAACCCGGTACTCCTCGAACCGATCATGAAGGTCGAAGTCGTGACGCCCGAGGATTACTTCGGCGACGTAATGGGCGACTTGAATCGCAGGCGTGGTTTGCCACAGGGCATGGACGAGGCTGCGGCAGGCAAGATCATTCGCGCCGAGGTGCCGCTTGCGGAAATGTTCGGCTACGCCACCGACCTGCGGTCGATGAGTCAGGGCCGGGCGACGTATTCAATGGAATTCGAGAAATACAGCGAAGTACCGAACAACGTCGCTGAAAGCGTGATGAAAAAAGCGAGCTGATTCACCCATCCCTAAACCGTGTAGCGAGATCAGGAAACTGGAACGGAGTTATGTCGAAAGGAAAATTTGAAAGAACGAAGCCGCATGTAAACGTGGGGACGATAGGCCACGTGGACCATGGCAAGACGACTTTGACGGCGGCGTTGACGAAGGTAATGGCGGCCAAGTTTGGAGGGGAGGTTCGCGGTTACGATCAGATTGACAATGCGCCGGAGGAGAAGGCGCGCGGCATAACGATTGCGACGGCGCACGTGGAGTACGAGAGTGCGAACCGTCACTATGCGCACGTGGACTGTCCGGGGCACGCGGATTACGTGAAGAACATGATCACGGGTGCGGCGCAGATGGACGGTGCGATTCTGGTGGTGAGTGCGGCGGACGGGCCGATGCCGCAGACGCGGGAGCACATTTTGCTGGCGCGGCAGGTGGGTGTGCCGTACATCGTGGTGTATTTGAACAAGGCGGACCAGGTGGACGATGCGGAGTTGCTGGAGCTGGTGGAGATGGAGGTACGTGATCTTCTGTCGACCTATGAGTTTCCGGGCGACGACACGCCGATCGTGACCGGTTCGGCGCTGAAGGCGTTTGACGGTGACACCTCGGAGATCGGGGTGCCGTCGGTGGAGAAGCTGATCGAGGAGATGGACCGTTACATTCCGTTGCCGGAGCGAGCCATAGACGGTGACTTTCTGATGCCGGTGGAGGACGTGTTTTCGATCTCGGGGCGCGGCACGGTGGTAACCGGTCGTATCGACCGTGGGGTGGTGAAGGTCGGCGACGAGATCGAGATTGTGGGTATCCGCGACACCACCAAGACCACCTGCACCGGCGTGGAGATGTTCCGGAAGCTTCTGGACCAGGGCCAGGCGGGTGACAACGTGGGGGTATTGCTTCGCGGCACCAAGCGCGAGGAAGTGGAGCGAGGGCAGGTGCTGGCGAAGCCGGGATCGATCACGCCGCACACCCGGTTCGAGGCTGAGGTGTACATTCTGACCAAGGAAGAGGGCGGCCGTCACACGCCGTTTTTCAAGGGCTACCGGCCGCAGTTTTACTTTCGCACCACGGACGTGACCGGTGCGGTGGAGTTGCCGGACGGCACCGAGATGGTGATGCCGGGCGACAACGTGCAGATGGTGGTGGACCTGATTGCGCCGATCGCGATGGAAGACGGGCTGCGCTTTGCGATCCGCGAAGGCGGCCGCACGGTAGGCGCCGGGGTCGTCGCCAAGATCATCGAGTAAGGAATAGAAGGCTGCAGGAGCCCGACCGCCATGGATGGCGGGAGTGCGGATCACGCAGGAGCGGTTATCTGCCGCCCTGCGGGCGATTGCGAGGAGATAGAAAGAACAGCAGGTCCGGCAGAGCGGGTTCCCCCGACAAAGCACCTTCTCCGGACAACGGACCTGCTACGAACCAAGGGCGATCTGATCGAGCCTTAAGGCAAACAAGTAGATGAAAGCACGAACAGAAAACACGGCCCCTACAGTTAGCTGGCGGAGCCGGCAAGTCTGAAACCTGGTCTTACGATCAAACGTGACCTCGACAATACCTGTCGTGGCGGCAAGACTGACAAAGGAACGCGGTACCTATCGTGGCAACAAACCAGAACATACGCATACGGCTGAAGGCCTTCGACCATCGCCTTATCGACAATTCCGCCCGCGAAATCGTCGATACCGCCAAACGGACCGGGGCGACCGTCAAGGGGCCGATCCCGCTGCCCATGAAAATGGAGCGCTTCACGAT
>Ga0299906_10003435_pt1 | contig 13054 bp, 10 predicted proteins | sample RVTome_14_FD_200259 | JGI IMG/M metagenome (GOLD analysis project Ga0299906, IMG submission 200259) | Soil microbial communities from uranium-contaminated site in the Upper Colorado River Basin, Wyoming, United States - RVT145D125 (version 2) ...
CGACCGGTTCCCGGAGCTCCATCCCGACCAGGTGTGCTGGGAGCGGCGGGGAGCCAACATCGAGGGACGGGGCGAGGCCAGTCTGGCCGACTGTGTCAAGGCGACCCTCCGCCAGAACCCGGATCGGGTGATCGTGGGGGAGATCCGCGGGGTGGAAGTGGTGGACATGCTGCGGGCGATGTCCCAAGGCAACGACGGGTCGATGTCCTCGATCCACGCCGACTCCTCTAAGGGCGCCATCGTCCGGCTGGGCATGTACACCGCTGAGGCGGGGCTCGACGAGGAGACCTCGAACAAGTGGATCGCCAACGCCGTCGACCTCATCGTCCACCTCGGCTGGGTCGAGGGGATCCGCCGGGTCACCTCGGTCCGGGAGGTGCTCGAAGCCGAGGCCCGCCAGATCGCCACCAACGAGATCTACCGCCCCGCCGCAGACGGCCGGGCGGTGCCCTCCCCGGGCCCGACCATCCGAGGCGACACCCTGGCCCATCTCGTCGACGCCGGCTTCGACCCGGCTCTGCTCGATGATCCCAACGGAGGGTGGTGAGCATGGAGACGCTGCTCGCCGCCGCATTGGGCGCACTGGTCGGAGTCGGGGTGTGGCTTGGGATCGTCTCGATCGGCGGGGTGCGGGTCCTGCCCGAGGCGCATCGGCTGGTGCCGGGTGCGGTGCCGGCGGAGCGGGCGATCGGCTGGCTGTCCGCCGCCGTGACCGCGGGCCTGGTGGTGGGGTTGGTGACCGGCTGGCCGGTAGCCGGCCTGGCCGGCGGCGCCGGGGTCCTCTTCGGTCCCGCGGCGTTGGGCGGCACCACCCGACGACGCGGCGAAACTCAGACCGCCGAGGCCATCGCCACCTGGGCCGACATGATCCGCGACACCATGGCCGGCGCCTCCGGTCTCGAGGAGTCCCTGATCCAAACCGGCGCGGTCGCTCCCGCCGCCATCTCCGCCCAGGTGGGGGCCTTCACGCAACGGCTCCGACATCGGTCCCTCGACGATGCCCTGGCCGGATTGGCCTCGGATCTCGACCACCCCTCCGCCGACCTGTTGGTGGCCGCCCTCGCCGCCGCCGGACGGCTCGAGGCCCGCGACCTTGGTGGGCTGCTGGCCCGGCTGGCCGAAGCGATCCGCGGCGACGTCCGGATGCGCATCCGGGTGGAGGTGGGTCGGACCCGGATCCGCACCTCGGCCCGGATCGCGGTCGGCACCACCGTCGCCATCGTCGTCTTCCTCTACCTGTTCGCCGGGCACCTGCTCGAGCCGTATGACACCCTGGCCGGTCAGGGCTGGCTGGTGGTGGTGGCCGCGGTCTTCTTCGGAGCGGGAGTCATGCTGCGCCGCTACAGCCGCCTCGAGGTACCGGAACGGTTCACGCTGCGGCAGGCCCCGAAGCTGGAGGTTCCGACCCGATGAGCCTGGTGGCAGCGATCCTGACCGGCGCCGGCTTCGGCTGGGGAGTCCTTCTCGCTTTCAGGGCGCTGCGACCCGGACCCGCTCCCCTGGCCCGGGTGTTGGCCGACCTGGAGGAGCGTCGCCCCTCGGTCGCCGACCTCGAAGCGGGCCGAGTATCAGCCGATCACCCGATAGTCGATCGGGTAGGGCGGGCCGTCCTGGGCGTCCTCGACGCCACCGGGCTGGCGGACACCGGGCAGCTGCGACAACGGCTACGGGCCCTCGACAAGCCGGTGGAGCGACACGCCTTCGAGAAGCTTCTCGGCGCCACCGCCGGGCTACTGGTACCGGCGGTGTTTGGGCTTACCCTCGCCGCAGCCGGAGTCGCTGCTTCTCCAGGGTTCGTCGCGGTCGCGGCCCTGGGGCTCGGGGTGCTCGGTTTCCTCTATCCGGACCTCGGGCTGGCCGATCAGGTGGAACGACGCCGTCGAGGGTTCCGTCATGCCCTGTCCGCCTACCTGGACCTGGTCACCATCATCCTCGCCGGAGGGGGAGCCCTGGAGACCGCCCTCCAGGCGGCCGCCGACTCCGGTGACGGATGGGCCTTCGCCGAGATCCGTCGGGCTCTGCGCCGGGCCCGGCTCTCGGGACGCACCCCCTGGGAGGTCTTCGACGAGCTCGGCGGGGATCTCGGGGTCGACGAGCTGCGGGAACTGGCCGCCTCCGCCCACCTCGCCGGTGACCAGGGTGCCCGGATCCGCGCCTCGCTCGCCGCCAAGGCCGACTCGATGCGGGCCCATCAGACCGCAGCCGTCGAAGCCCAGGCCGAAGCCGCCACCGAGAAGATGCTGCTGCCGGTGGTGGGCCTGGTGGTGGGAATGATCCTCTTCATCGGGTTCGGAGTGGTCCAGGCCATCTCCACGCCCGGCACCGCCACCCTCCCACCCCCATAGGAAGGAGAGACAGATCACACACCCTGATGACCGAAAGATCTCCACGACAGAGGAGGAGCATCGATGACCGCGTACATCGACTACGCCCGGCTGCTCATCGAGGTGGGCCTCGACCGTCTCGGACTCCAGGTCCGCGACCAAAGGGGCGCCATGTCCACCGAGGCGGCGGTGATCACCGGGGTGCTGGTGGCCGTCGCCGTGGCCGCCGGGATCATCCTGATCGCCAAGATGCGGTCCAACGCCGAGTCGATCCCCGACAACGTCGGCCCACCCGGCTGAGCAGGGGATCCCGGTGACCGAGGCGCGCCGAGGCGAAGCGGGACTCACCTCCACCGAGGTGGCGGTGCTGATGCCCGTGGTAATCGCCCTGGTGCTGATGCCCTTCCAGATCGGGCTGTGGTGGCACGCTCAGCAGGTGGCCGCCGCCGCCGCCCGGGAAGCGGTCGACGCCGCCCAGGTCGACGGCGCCACCGAAGCCGACGGCGCGGCCGCCGCCCACCGATTCCTCGACGCCGCCGGCAACCTGACGGACCCACAAGTCACCGTCACCCGGGCCACCGACACGGTCACCGTAGAGGTCACCGGACGGGCGCCCAGACTGCTTCCCGGCTTCGATTGGCGGGTCACCGCCCACGCCGAGGCGCCAGTCGAGCGATTCATCCCGGAGCCGGACCGATGACCCGCGGTGAGGCGGGAGCGGCATCGACGGAGCTGGCGGTGCTCACCCCGGTCTTGATCGGGTTCATGCTCCTCGCCGTCTATGCGGGGAGAGTGGTCGAGGCCGAAGCCGACGTCGCCCACGCCGCCCAGGAAGCCGCCCGGGCCGCCTCCTTCGCCGGCGACCCGGAGACCGCAGCGGTGGCGGCCCAGCAGACCGCTGCAGCCAACATCGTTGCAGGCGGCGTAGCCTGCCGCCGCCTCCTCGTCACCGCCGACACCGAGGCATTCGGTCCCGGCGGCCAGGTTGCGGTAACGGTGTCATGTGAGGCCTCCTTCGCCGACCTCATCCTCCTCGCCGTTCCCGGAACCTGGACCTTCGCCGCCACCGCGGTCGAGGTAATCGACACCTACCGAGCCGACCAGGGGAGCCTCCCATGACCCGGTTCCCGGACGACCGGGGGGCCCTCTCCACCTTCCTCGCCGTCATCGCCTTGGCGTTGCTGATGGCGGCCGGGCTGGCGGTCGACGGCGGCCGCAAGGTAGCGGCGCTGCGCGAAGCCAGCCATCTGGCCGACAACGCCGCCCGGGCCGGCGCCCAGGCCATCGACCTCGACGCCCTCCGCACCACCGGTGAGCTCCGGCTTCACCCCGAGGAGGCCGCCACCCGAGCCGCTGACTATCTGGCCAGCGTGGGCCACCGGGGGCAGATCCAGGTCGCCGGGGACACGGTCACGGTCAGCGTGTCGCTCACCGTCGACCCGGTGCTGCTCCCCATCGGTGTCATCACCGTGACCGCCACCGAAACCGCCGCCGCCATCACCGAGGAGCCCACCTGATGCGGCCCCGGCTGCTGCTCAGAGGCCTCGGCGCCCTCAGCCTCACCGTCGGCGTCGTCGTCGGTGTGCCCGCCGCCCTCAGCGCCCAGGTGGGTTGGCCGCTCCCCACCCGGCTCCCCACCATCGAGGAGATCAGCCTGGCGCTACGCAGCGGCATCGACCCCGCCGTGGTGATCAAGACCCTGGCCGTCATCGTCTGGGTCACCTGGGCGCAGCTCGTCATCGCCCTCGGAGCAGAGGTCGTCGCCTCGATACGCGGTAAGGCCACCCGGCGGGTACCGCTGCTACCAGGCCTCCAGACCGCAGCGGCCCGGCTGGTCGCCGCCATCACCTTGGTCGCTGCCAGCGTGGGACCCCTCCGACCCCACCCCGCCCTCGGCGCTCCACTGGCGGCGCTCATCGCCGACCCGACCCGACACAGCCTGGTCATCGAGCCTCCCACGTCGCCCGATGACCGGTCGGATCCCTCGACCACGCGGCTTGGTAGCGACCGGCTCGGCACCTACCGGGTGGGACGCTTCGACACGCTGTGGAAGATCGCCGAAACCACCCTGGGCGACGGGCGGCGGTGGCATCAGATCCGAGACCTCAACCTGGGAAGACCCGGCGCCGACGGCCGCCTCATCGCCCCCGGCACCGAACACGTCGCTCCCGACTCCATCCTGCTCCTCCCCGCCGACGCCACCCTGCCGCCCCAGCCAGACGATCACGAGAACATCGAGGAGGAGGCGGCCGACGAAGTGGTCGTCGAATCGGGCGACAGCTTCTGGATCATCGCCGCAGCAGCCCTCAGGGAGGCCTGGGGCCGTCCGCCGACCCCAACGGAGACCGCCACCTACTGGCGGCAGGTCATCGGCGCCAACCGTCATCGACTCCTTCCCCCCTACGACCCCGACCTGATCTTCCCCGGCCAGACCTTCGACCTCCCAGCCATACCCGCCGCCCCCACCGCCGTCCCCGCCGATCAAACCCAGTCCGTAGACGACACCACCCAGACCAACGTGGTCGTCGAATCCGGCGACGATTTCTGGAGCATCGCCGAAGAAGCGCTTGAGGAGGCCTGGGGCCGTCCGCCGACCTCGACGGAGATCAGCAGCTACTGGCGGCAGGTCATCGACGCCAACCGCTACCGACTCCTTCCCCCCTACGACCCCGACCTGATCTTCCCCGGCCAGACCTTCGAACTCCCAGCCATCCCCGACGACCCCACCGCACCAGCTCCTGCGGCCGAGCCCCGCCTCGAAACCCCTCCGTTGCCTCCCCCCGCCGACGCTGACCAGCCGCCGCAACCGGAGACCCGCCTCGACCTCGAGCCCGACCTGCCGGCCCCGGAGACCTCGACCACCACGTCGCCCGACACCGGCGCCCTGCCACCCGCCGTCCCGCCCCCAACTCAGATACCGAGTGACACATCCCAGCCGCCACCCGCCGACCGAACCCCGCTTGAACCACGCGAAACAAGAGGATCGGCGGCCGCACCGGATGAGGATCAAGACGAAGGCAGCCTGCTTCCCATCGCCACCACCCTCGCCGGGCTCGGAGTACTCGCCGCCGGGGTCATCGCCCTCATCAGCCGGCTCCGCCGCAACCAGCTGCGTCACCGCCGGCCCGGCACCACCCCCACCCCGCCACCCGCCAGCGCTACATCAGTCGAAGCCATCCTCCGCGCCGCGGCCGCACCCACCGCCACCGAACTCATCGACCTCGCCCTTCGCGCCCTCGCCCACCAGATCACCGACGGTCACACCCCACCGCCTCAGCTAGTCGGGGTCCACCTCGACTCCGACACCCTCCGGCTACTGCTGTGGACACCACATCTTGACCCGCCCCCCGGCTGGCGAGTCGACGACGACGGACGCAGCTGGACCCTCCCCACCGGCACCGACCCCACCGGGCTACGCCTACTCGCCGACGGCACCCCCGCCCCCTACCCGGCGCTGGTAACCGTCGGTCACCGCGACCGTGCCCAGCTTCTCCTCGATCTCGAGTACCTGGGCGCGGTTCAGGTCAGCGGCGACCCCGCCGACGTGATCGCCACCTGCCACACCATGGCCATCGAACTCGCTGCCAGCCCACTCGCCGACACCCTCAAAGTCGTCTGCGTCGGCTTCGGATCCGATCTCGCCCACCTGGAACGCATCCGAGTGGTCGACCATCTCGGCGACGTCGTCGATGACATCGACGACAAGGTGGCCGCAGTTGGCCGGCAGGCCGGAACCTCGCCCCTGGAGGGCCGCCTCTCCCGTGGCGGTGACCGTTGGGATCCGCTCATCATCCTCGACCCCAGCCCCGCCCCACCCGAGGGTGCCTCCAAGCTCCTGGCGGCCGCCCACAGCGGGCGAACCGTCTGCGCCGTCGTCGGATACCCCACCGGCGACCGGTGGCAGCTCCATGTCGCCGACGGCACCGTGCGGATCGACCCCCTCGGTTACACGTTCAACCGCCGCAACCTCACCCCCACCGAACAGGCCGCCATCACCGACCTGATCACCTCGGCCAAGAACCTCGAAGGATTACCTGACACCGAAGGCGCCGCGGCGGCACCGGCCGTCCCGCTCACCCTCCCAGGCCCCGCCGCTGCCACGGGAGACACCGAGCCCCTTGAACCTGACACCGAGGTGGCGCACATTGGGACCGAACCAGCCACGATCGACGCCGAGACGGAGTCTGACATTGAACTCACGGCGGCCTTGGAGGTTCGGGTCCTGGGCACCCTCCGCGTCGACGGCCTCACCGAACGGTTCCCGCAGCGCAAATGCCCAGAGCTTGTCACCTACCTTGCCCTCCATCGCCACGGCGTCGAAGCCGACACCCTCATGGAAGCCCTCTGGCCCGAACAGCCACCCGAGTATCGGAGACTCAACATCCTCACCTCACGAGCCAGAATCACCCTCGGCAAGACCCCCGACGGCGGGCTCTACCTGCCCCACATCACCGGCGGCCTCTACCAGGCCAGCCCCAAACTCGGCTGCGACCTCGAACGCTTCAACCGCCACCTCCAATCCGCCGACCGCGCCAGCCCTACCGACGCCACGGGACATCTGCGAGCGGCGCTCGAACTCGTCGACGGTCCACCCTTCAGCGGCGCCGGCGGCGGCTACCACTGGGCGCACACCGAAGGCGTCATCACCCACGCCATCGTTGCCGTCGACAACGCCGCTCATCGCCTCGCCCAACACGCCCTCGAAGCCGACGACCCGGCCCTGGCATCCTGGGCGGCGCGCAAGGGACTTACCGCCACCTCAGCCTGCGAGGAGTGCTACCGCCACCTCATGCGCGCCGCCATCGCCCAAGACGACCACACCGCCCTAGAAGCCACCTTCAACGAACTCACCGCGGTCATCGACGCCGACGAAGGTCCCGATGCCACCAGCCTCCTCGATCCCGAAACCGTCACCCTCTACGAAGACCACACACGAAATCGGCGGCGCCACGCCGGCTAACCCTGAAGCCACGCGGGCGTCCCAGAAATCTCTGAATGTGTTCAAGCCGGAGTGAAGCATCGGCGCCGTTCAGGCGACAATTGGGCACCGCCACCGGGAGTACTTCGATGAAATGCTCCATGTCGGTTCGTGGCTGCCGCCAAGAGTACGGGATACTTCGTCTGAGCGATGGAGCCCAACGACCCTGCTGAGTTGCTGCGGCGACCGTGGGACTGGGCGACTACGCCGCAAGCCAGCACCGGGGCAGAACCCGCGGGACTCGACTCACTCGACCATGGACTTGGCATTACGCGTCAGACCGGAGTGATCACTCGGGCCTTGGCGGCCGTGGCCTTGACCAAGCGAAGCCGAGTTGCACAGACAGCCTCTACTCTCGCTTCGTGGCCAACAGACGCCTTCGCGAAGACGAACTAATCGACCAGTTGTCGTTCGCACAAGAACCCGATCTAGGGTCTACTTGACTGCCCCGGTCGTCAGTCCGGAGATCAGGTACCGCTGAGCTATTAGGAATAGCACAATGACTGGCAGCGATGCCAGCGTGGCCCCAGCCATCATCTCCCCATACGGGGTCGCTGTACCAGCTGCCTGAGCCTGCATTCCCGCCAAGCCAACGGGGAGGGTCATCGACTCCTGCCCCCTCAGAACCATCAGAGGCCATATGTAGCTGTTCCATGAGCTCAGGAACTGGATGATTGCCAGCGCAGCTAGGCCATTCTTCAGCAGTGGGAGAACGATCTGCCAGTAGATTCGGAATTCGGACGCTCCATCGATCCGAGCGGCCTCCAGCAGCTCGGCGGGGATTGCATACGAGTACTGCCGCATCAGGAAAATCCCGAGCGCTGGGGCGATCCATGGGATCGTCATCGCGTAAGGAGTGTCAACCCATCCGATCTGACTCATGAGAATGAACATAGGGATGAGAATTACCTGAAACGGAATGACTATGGATGCCAGGACCAACAGGAACAACCCACGCCGTCCCCGGAAGCTGAGCTTCGCGAATGCGTACCCTGCTAGCGAGCACACGAGCGGCACTGCCACAGTGACAACTGCGCAGTAGAAGATGCTGTTCAGGTACCAGCGGCCGAATGGGAATCCCCTGAGCAGACTCTCGTAGTTGAACAACGACAACTCGCGCGGCATCAGCCACGGGGGATAAGTGAAGATCTCAGTAGTTGTCTTGAACGACGAGAACACCATCCAAGCAAGCGGAACGAGCGTGATCACCGCCCCGACTGCTACTGCCACGTTGACAGCGAGATGACCGATGCGTTTCTGTATCAATCTGGACATCACCCCTCGCGATCGATGCCCAGCCCGCCAAGTGTTCGGGCCTCGACCAGGGCAGCCGATAGAGCGATTCCGAAGAGCAAAGTCGCAACTGACGAAGCGAACCCGAACCGGAGCCTCTCGAACCCCCTTGAGTACAGGTAATGCATAGCAGTAGCGCTTGCGTTAGCAGGACCTCCGTCGGTCAGGATCTGAACCTCATCGAACAACTGGATGGAGTTCAACGTGACAACAACCAGAACAAACAACACAACCGGTCTGAGGAGCGGCAGAGTGACATACCAGAAGCGCCTCACCGAACCGGCACCGTCCGTCATTGCTGCCTCGTGAAGCTCCTTCGGAATCGCTTGAAGTCCAGCTAGGAAGTAGACGGTCAAGAGCGGGAGGGTCCTCCAGGCAACCACCATGAACACCCCGACCTTCACCCACGCGCGGCTCTGGAGCCAAGGCACAGGTCCCAAGCCGAACTGCCCCAGCAGTCCGTTTACCAATCCAGCGTCCCGGCTCAGTAGAATCTGAAAAACGAGCGAAGTCGCTGCCGCCGATACAACGACCGGTGTGAAGTAGATCGAACGCCACATGCGCTTGAATCGCAAAGCCCGAGCGTTGAGGCCCAGCGCCAGGACGAGGCCAAGGGGAATCAGTATGAGGACACTCGCAAGTGTGTAGAAGGTGGTGTTCCTTGCGACTTGCCAAAACACGGGATCCGAGAACAGACGCCTGAAGTTCGACAGGCCCACCCATTCAGGTGTCGCCACGCCGTTCCAGCGGTACAGCGCCAAGACCAGCGATGCCAATGTCGGCACTAGGAAGAAAATGGCGAATAGGACGAAGAATGGAGAAACGAAGAGGTAAGGGTTCCTGCCGCCCTGAAGTCTGTTCGCACCCGGGGTCAAGCGCGCAGACGTTCTCATGGTTGGCCAGCAGCCAGACGCGGAGGCGCCGTGTCATGCATACAGCGAGCCCGCCCTGGCTGCGGCCATCGAAGCCGCCTACCCGTAGAACTCGATCTCGGTCTCAACTGCCTGGATGACCCGATCGAGAAACTCCTCAGAGTTCAGATCATCGTCGAAGAACAGAGGGAGGTTCTCCGCTGCAGAGGAGAGAAACGCGAGCCTGTACGGGCTCTGGTACCAGATCGGGACCTGATCAGCGACAGCGCCATAGACCTCTGCAAGCCGCTGATCGCTGAAGTAGGGATCCTCGATCACAAGGACTCGTTCATCGGACAGGGCCTCAAAGAGCGTGGGGTAATAGCCAGTCATCTGATACCGCTTGACCTGCCCCTCCACCGTCAGATACGAGTACCGGAGCAGATCCCAAGCGAGGTCAATGTTTGGGCTTGCCTTCGTAATTGCGAAACCGGTGCCGCCATATACCGTTGTCGCTAGGCCTGACCCGTCTGACCACACAGGCATCGGAGCCAACGCCCAGTGGCCGGCCATGTGCTCAGCCTGCGGCTTAAGGATGGCGTCTGCGTACCAGTCCGGCATGATTGTTCCAGCGATGGAGCCTTGGTCGAACGCGTTGATCTGTGATGGGCCCCAAAACTCACTCTGAAGAACAACAGTGAATGCTCCCGAATCGAGACCTTCTCGCCACAGCGACAGAACGTCCATTGCCGCTTGCCGATTGCCGGGATCGCCGAGCACGAAATCACCCGCCTCATTGAAGACCCGGCCGCCACGTTGGTGAAGGTAGAACTCGAAAACGTTTCCTGCATCTGTCAAGACGCCAGACGCAACTCCCTCAACTCCGAGTGCTGCCCCTGATTCGAGAAACTCATCCCAGGTCTCAGGTGGTACCAGCCCTTCATCTTCGAATATCGCCGGTTGGTAGTAGTAGGCCACAGCCGAGAGCGCGCTTTCGACCGCGTAGGTCTTGCCATTCCACTCATAGATGGACCACCTGCCTTGGACTACTCGGTCGTAGTCCGTCCCGATCCGATCAGTCAGATCCACGAAATGATCCTCAATCAGATCGTCCACGAGGTAGCGGGGGAAGTGGAACTCGCTGATCCCCACCAAATCGGGGAGAGGCTGGCCTCCGGCGATGTTGGCAAGCACGACGTCGTGCAGACTGGGCACGATCTCGAACTCGAACGTGAAATCGATCTCGGGGTGTTCACTAGCTGCCCATTCGTTTGCGACCTCTGTGAAGAACTCGACGTACTGAACATCATGAGTCCACATCGTGATCGTGACCTCATCGCCGCCCATCGTCGACGAACTCGTTGACGCTGGAACACCTACGTTCGAGGAAGACGCACCTTCCCCACTGGTTGATGTTGAGCATGCGGCAGCCAGCATTGCCACCGCTACGACGAGAGAACCCCACTTCTTCATGATCACCTCTGTGAACTGGGGCCACAACAGTCCCGCTCTTGCGGGATCAACGGTTGTGGCCGCCCTGCAACATCCAGGAATTGATTCACGTCGCGTAGGACCGATGCAGGCTTCTGCCACACAACTCTACTCGCATGCTCCATTGCACGACTCCAGGGAGTGCCTGGAGATTGGAGACCTGAATCGCCAAGGACAACCTCCTGGACCGAGTTCGAAAACGATCGGCGCAGGTCCGCTGCGGGTTACCAATCTCGCCTGAGACCCTGGTTTGCCGACGCACTCCTTCGACCCCCGGAACCTTTGGCCGTGATGAACTTCTTCTCTCTATGCAAGAGGCCCTGCCTACATCCGACCCTGGACCTCAGAGAACCAACGCGCCCGGGCCTACCACGGGTTCATTCACTTCTACAATCACCACCGACCCCACGGATCGCTCCGCTCGGCCAGCCCCACCAGCATTCTCAAGGACAACCTCCCAGTCGAGCACAGCTAGCCCTCGCTCGCCCGCCACGGCGTGATCCTCCAAACCGGGTCTGACCTACTTCAGGTTCCACTACCCAGCTCAACCACCTTGGACCGGGAGCGCAATTCGGGCTTCAGCCAGTCCAGGTATCGCTCCCGGAACGGAGGCCGAACCGCATCGGGCCACGTATCCCACCTTGCATCGAGCATGGTTCATCTGAGACTCCAGCCGGCGGTCTGGTCCCGCTCACGTCTGTGGGTGTGCGCATGGTCTGCGAGGGCGGCTCGTACCACTTCTTCGCCTCGCTGCACGCGCTCGGCCAAGTAGGTGACGGCCTGGGCCCGTTCGGATGAGTCGGCGAGGCCCGCCACCAGGGGCGCGGCTGCGTGTAGGGCTCGGGCTACGGCTTCGGGCTCGTCGAGGTTGTGTCGGCTCACCATGCGGTCGATGAGGTGGTGGAGGAGGGGCGTGGGATTGGAGACAGCGTCGCGGAGGAGGTTCGCCTCGCCGCTCTCGATGAGACTGGCGGGGTCGCGGCCGGCGGGCAGGCGCGCCATCTGCAGGTTGATTCCGCGGAGTGTCGTCTTGGGGAGGTCGGCGACCCGCTGGGCTGCGAGAAGTCCTGCTTCGTCGCCATCGAAGGCGAGGGTGAGGGTGGAGGAGATGGCTCGCAGCGCGTCGAGGTGCTGTCGGGTGAGGGCGGTGCCTCCGGTGGCTACGGCGTTGGTGATCCCGGCTTGGTGGGCGGCGATGGCGTCGGTGTAGCCCTCGACGATGACCGCCTGGTGGCTCTCGGTGATTGTCGGCTCGGCGAGGTGGAGCCCATAGAGCAGCGACGACTTCTGGTAGAGGGGGGTCTCGGGGCTGTTGAGGTATTTGGGTCCTTCCCCGACGATGAGTCGGCCGGCAAACCCTCGAGGGGCACCCTGCCGGTCGAGGACGGGGAAGATGATCCTGCCTCGCAGGTGGTCGTAGAGCCGCCCGGTGCGGGCACGGCCGGCTAATCCGGACTCGAGGAGGATCTCGTCGGATATGTGTTCGTTTCGAAGCGCCTTGAGCAGACTGTCCCAGCTTGCCGGCGCGTAACCGAGCTGCCAGCGGTCCACCGTCTCGTCGCTGAAGCCACGCTGCGAGAGGAAGGCTCGCGCCTCGGAGCCGTCGGGGTGACCCAGCTGGTCCTGGTAGTAGGAGACGGCGAGACGGAGCGCTTCCTCGATCTCCTGGTGTGCAGCCCGAGCAGGCCTCTGGGCATCCTCGATGGCCAGGCTTGCCGTCTCGACTCGGGGAAGTGGGTGGTCTACTGCCGGTGCCAGGGGATGGTCGCGTTCGGGGTGTCGTTCGGTTGCGAGGTGGCTGAGGATCTGGTGGGCGCAGCGGATCACCCGGTCGGCGGTGACGGTCACCTTGTCGAGATCGCCGCCTGACCAGGCGGCCACGTAGGGGAGGCTGTAGCCGGTGCTGTCCACTCCGAGGGCGGCACAGACCATGTAGGCCACAGATTCGGCTTCGACCTCGACGATGCCTCGACAGTTGGGACGGCCCTGAGAGTCGGGTTCGTGCAGGTTGATGTGGCCGAGCTCGTGGACGGCGGTCTTGAACCGCTGGGCCCCCGGCAGGCCGGCCCGTACCACCACCTCGTGTTTCCGCCAGTCAGTGATCCCATTGGCGTTGC
>Ga0299906_10003437_pt1 | contig 13052 bp, 13 predicted proteins | sample RVTome_14_FD_200259 | JGI IMG/M metagenome (GOLD analysis project Ga0299906, IMG submission 200259) | Soil microbial communities from uranium-contaminated site in the Upper Colorado River Basin, Wyoming, United States - RVT145D125 (version 2) ...
CCCGGCCCGCTACCGGCCGTTCCGGGCTGGCTTCGGGTGCTCCTCGAGGGGGTTTCTTAGGAGCGGCCCACCCGACTGTCGGGACCGAGCGGGCGAGAAACCCGCGAGGCGGGAGGCGCTCGCTGCCGACGGTGGCTGTCGGCTGGCGGGCCGGGCGGCGCTCCGCGTGCGGTCCTCGCTCGGCACGGCAGGGCTGCGGTCCTCTCCGCGGAGTCCTCCCGCCCGGCCCGCCTCTGGTCATTCCGGGCTGGGTGCGGACGCACGTGACGGGTGGTTCCTGTGGAGTTCTTGCGGCCCCGAACGCGCTACGCTACGCCCGATCGTTCCTGAGGGAGAAGATCGCCATGGGAGCCACCCGAATCACGGCCGCCGCGTTCCTGGTCGCGCTGGCGCCCGCCGCGCCGGCGGCCGCCGCCGAGCGGGGCTATCTGTTCAAGGACGTCAGCGTGGGCGCGACGGCCTTCGGCGGCAACGAGGTCGTGGTCTTCGTGGAGCGCGCCCTGGAGCCAGCGGAGTAGCACGGCGGCGGTACCCGCGTGCGTCCGGAGTGGCGCTTAGAATGGACGCATGGGGCTGATCCTGCTCAGCATCGTCGTGATCGCGGGGGTCATGGCGGCCATGGCGATCGGTGTGATGCTGCGGGGCCGCTGCCTTCGCGGCTCCTGCGGCGGCCTCGATGCCGTGGGCCCGGACGGGGAACCCCTGGCCTGCGCGACCTGCCCGAACCGGGCGCGCTCCGAGGCGCGGGACGAGGCCGCCTGAGGGCCCCTCCGGGCCGCCGCCGCCGCACGCTATGATGGGGTTCGCCCGGCCGTCACGGGGAGGTACCACGAGAAGGAATGCCGAGCCGAATCCTCGTCGTCGACGACCACGGACCCACCCGCTCGATGATCCGCTCGATGATCGAGGCCGACCGCAGCGCCAAGTACGACGTGGTCGAGGCTGCCAGCGGTGAGAACGCCATCCTGACCGTCGAGAAGGGCCCCCCCTTCGACCTGATCCTTCTGGACGTGGAGATGCCGGGCATCAGCGGCTTCGACGCGTGCCGGAAGCTGCGGGAGCACGGGCTCAAGACGCCGGTGGTGTTCGTCACCGGCAGGGGCGACCTCAAGGACTTCAACGCCGGGCGCGAGGCGGGGGGAGACTCCTACCTCAAGAAGCCGATCGCCCGGGCCGCGCTCCGCTCCATCATCAGCCTCTTCACCGGGGGCTCGGTCTCCCGGGCATGATCCTCGGCAGGACGAGCCCCGCGGCCCGGATTGCCGTCGTGCACCGGGACGCCCAACGCGCCCACGCCGTGGCCGGTGTGCTGCGCCGAAGAGGTCACCAGGTGAGCCCGATCGATCCGGGCCGCCGCGCCGCCCAGCAGGTGGTGGCGAGCAACCCGGACCTGGTGATCGCCCACGCCGGGATCCGGGAACCCCGGCTGGTGGACCTCGTCCGGACGGTCCGGCAGGCCTTCGACATCCCTGTCCTGGTGCTGACCGACGGAACCAGGGTCCAGGACGAGGTAGAGGCCGACGCCCTGCTGCGCGAGCCCGTTGACCTGGAGGCCGTCACGGTCTGCGCCGCGGGGCTGCTTCGCGCCGAGGACGAGATCCGGCGACTCCGCCGCAAGGTCCAGGAGCTGGGCGCGCTGTACAGGGTCTCGTGGGCCTTCTCCCTGGAGGGAGGCGCCGAGCCGCTGTTCACGCACCTGGCGGAGCAGAGCGCGAGCATGCTCAAGGCCGAGAAGGGCCTCGTGATGCTGTACGACGCGAGCCGCCGCCAGATCGTGGGACAGCCTCGGGGATTCGGTCTCACCGCCGAGCAGATCTCCCAGATCCGCTACTCCATCGACTCCGAGGCGGCCGGGCGCTGGAACTTCCGCAAGAACGGGCCGCTCATCTCGAACAGCGCCTCGGCCGACACGCGGCTGCTCCCGAACCTCGTCGGGCAGCTCGGCCTGCGGTCGGCGCTCCTCGTGCCGATGAGCTCGGGAGGGAAGATCCTGGGCCTGCTCGGCGTGGCGAATCGGACCGGCGACCGCCCGTTCGGCGAGGAGGACCTGAGCCTGCTGATGGCGGCGGCGGGCCTGGCGGCCGTGGCCGTGGACAACCTCGTGCTCCACGAGGACCTCAAGCAGGCCAACGTCCTGCTCCAGGACTACGACCGCATGAAGAGCGAGTTCGTGGCGATGGTGGCCCACGACTTCCGCAAGCCCCTGACGGCGATCCGTGGCTTCGCGGAGCTGGTCATGGAGGAGGAGATCCCCCGGGAGACCCTGGTCGAGTACATGCGCACCGTCGTCGACGAGACCGACAGCCTCGCCCGGCTTGCCGACGACACGCTCCTGATCACCCGGATCGAGACCGAGCGCTTCGAGTTCCGCTGGTCGGAGCTCGACCTGGGCCCGTTCATCCTCGGCTCCGTCCCCCTCGGCTTGTCGGACCACTCGGTCCTCGTGGACATACCCCCGGGGCTGCCCAAGGTCGTCGTGGACCCCGAGCGGCTGCGCCAGGTGCTCACGAACCTCGTCTCCAACGCGATCAAGTACTCGCCGAACGGCGGCACCGTCACGGTGCGTTGCCGGGAACGGGGCGAGCAGGTGACGATCGAGGTGGTGGATCACGGCCTCGGCATCCCCCAGGAGCAGCTCGGGACCCTGTTCCAGAAGTTCCAGAGGGTTCGCACCGACGACCACCTGGCGATCTCGGGGACCGGGCTCGGCCTCTACATCTGTCGTCTGATCGTCGAGGGACACGGCGGGCAGGTGTGGGTGGAGTCTCAGCTCGGCGAGGGCAGCACCTTCGGCCTGGTCCTGCCCCTCGACGCCCGGGAAGCCCAGTCCCGGCGCAAGCCCCGGGCCGAGACGGGCTCGCAGAGGAAGCTGGGGGGCTCCATCACCGGGATGTTCCGCGCGGTGGACAGCTCCGGATCCACGCCCAAGGTGGTGTTTCCGGCGTCGACTCCGCCCGGGAGCTCCGGCGGCGAATGATCGGCCGCTCCACCACTCCCACGGAAGCCGGCGCGCACGGATGAGCCGCACCCACAGGCCAGGAGCGCCGGGGCTCTCGCGCCGCCCGTGGGCGTGATCGCAGGGGACACCGGGCGGTGGATGCTCGCCGAGCTGGGCGTGCTCCTCGCCCTGCTGTTCAACCCGTGGCTCCTCCGGCGCGTCCTTGGCCTGGACCCTCTCGGCGAGCTCCCCTTCTACACGATCGTGCTGCTCGAGGTCGTCGTGGCCGTCGGCAGCCTGGCGCTCGTGGTCCGGAAGCGCTGGTGGCTCAGGATGGCTCAGGGGCTGGGCGGCGCGTGGCTGCTGCTCGGCTCCTACGCAACCTGGGTGGCACCGCCGCTCCAGCCGGACCTGTCGGACCGGAAGGAACGCCTGTTCCGGTACGAGATCCTCCGGGAGTACGCGACCATCCAAAGGACCGGAATCGTCACCCGAGGGGGCGTGACCGCCAGCCCCTGGCTCGAAGGCGACAGCGAGGTGCGGACGATGGACCTCGCGGTGCCCCCTGACGGTGTGCTGGATACGGCGATTGGCGTTCACCCGGCGATCTCGAGGCTGGTCGAGGGGGAGGTCGAGTTCGCGATCGAGGCGATCACCGGCGAGGCGAGCGTCGAGCTGCTTCGCGAGTCGCGGCGAGTCGGCCCCGGAGCCGGAGACGACGCTTTCGCATGGCGCCACGTCTCGGTGGATCTCGGCCCATTCGCCGGTCGGCGCGTCGTCCTGCGGTTCGTCAGCTCGTACGGTGACGCGGCGCGACAGGATCGGAAGGCCTTCGACGTGATCCCGGCCGACTTCATGCTCTGGGGCGCCCCCAGCGTGCGCCCGCGGGCGACCGGTGGGAAGAACGTGCTCCTCGTCTCGCTGGACACCCTGCGCGCCGACCACCTCCACTCCATGGGCTACTCGCGGGAGACCAGCCCCAGGATCGACGAGCTGGCCCGGACCGGCGTGACGTTCGAGAGCTGCTTCAGCCAGGCGCCCTGGACGACGCCCTCGCACCTCTCGATCCTCACGGGCACCTACCCGTCTACCCACGGAGCGTCGGAGCCGTACCAGGTCCGCAGCAGCCCCTGGAGGGTCCGGTTGCCCACACTCGCGACCCTGCTGAAGCGTGCCGGTTACGCGACGGCGGCCTTCGTCGGCTCCGGAAACATGTCGGCAGGGTTCGGTCTCCACGAGGGATTCGACGTCTACGACGAGACCGAGCTCGACGCAGGGGGGAGCGACATCGACACGGTCACGGAAAAAGCGGTCCGCTGGATCGAGGCACACAATGACCGGTCGTTCTTCCTCTTCGTCCACAGCTTCGAGCCCCACACTCCCTACTCGGACCGGCACTTCCTCGAGGCTGAGGGCCTCGAGGAAGCCGCGGAGTCGGTCCGTGAGATCGCCCTGTACGACGGCGACGTGCGGCAAGCCGACCGCGGCGTGGGCCGCCTCCTGGACGCGCTGCGGGCCGCCTCGCTGCTCGAGAACACGATCGTCGTCGTCACCTCCGATCACGGCGAGGAGCTCGACGAGGGAGAGGGGCGCTCCACCGTCGGGTGGAACTACCGTCACGGGCACACGCTCTACGACGAGCTGATGCACGTGCCGCTGGTGATCCATGGCCTCGTCGGCGCCGAGCCGGGGAGCAGAGTCGCGGCGCAGGTACGGGCGATCGACCTCCTGCCGACATTGCTCGACTACCTGGCAGTCGACGTCCCTGAGCACGTCGAGGGGGCCAGCTTGAGGCCACTGATCGAGGGCCGCTCGCAGGAGTCGCGCCCGGCCTTCTTCGAGGCCACTACGATGGGAACCGAGCGGGACGGGGTCCGAGCCGACTCGTTCAAGTACGTGCGGAGGCTCTCCTACGGCATGCTCCCCGAGTCGGAGGGAGCGGAGCTGACACCCCTGCGAGAGCTCTACGACCTCGAAGCCGACCCCCTGGAGCGGAACAACGTCGCCGAGACGTATCCCGAGCGGGCGGCCCGGCTCGAACGGCTGATCGCCGAGCTCGTACCCGGGAAGCCCGACGGCGGCCAGCGCCGCAGTGCGGGGCGCGATCGCGAGCCCCTGGATCCGAGGGTCCAGGAGGCCCTGCGCGTGCTCGGCTACGTCGAGTAGACCGCCCGCGACTCCGCTGCGGGCGACGGCGCGGCCTCACCCGCGGGCGGCCGCCCCGAGGGCTGCAGACACGGTCTCGTCGAGACCTGCCAGGGGGCGACCGACCAGCTCGGCGATCGGAGCAGCGTCTCCGACCTCGTCGCACAGCAGGCAGTCCAGCTCCTCGGGCCCCATGCCCCGGTAGCCCGCCGAGGCGGCATCCGCGTACGCCCGCGCCTCCGGGACGGACCGCGTGCGATACGCGGGCACGCCGAGGATGCCCGCGATGCGTCCGGCGAGCGTCGCGTAGGAGACGGCCTCCGGCCCGACCAGGTCGAAGACGATCGGCCAGTCGGACTCGCGCCCGGCTGCCGCCAGCGCCGCCGCTGCTGCGTCGGCGACGGCGATCGGCTGGAGCCGGTAGCCGCCGTCCCCGACCAGCTCCACGCTCCCGCTCCCCAGCTCCCGCGCGAGCGCGGTCACCAGCTCACCACCCGGGCCCAGCACGTACGACGGCCGGAAGATGGCGACGTCGAGTCCCGAGCGCAACAGGTCCAGCTCCGCGCTCAGCTTCGAGAGGAAGTAGCGGTTCGTGGCGTGGCGCTTCCGACCGTAGTGCTCGACGCCCAGACCGCTGAAATAGACGATCCGCGGGACCCCGGCGCGGAGGGCGGCGGCGATCACCGATCGGGTCCCCTCGACGTTGACGCTCTCGAAGCTCTGCTCGCTTTCGGCCCCCACGTTCGCAAGATGGACGACCGCGGCGCAGCCCGCGAGGTGAGGGGCGAGCGCGGTGGGCTCGAGGGGGCTCCGGACGGGGTGGCCACCCGCGTCCCGGACCGCCTGCTCCCGAGTGCGGACGAGCCCCACGACCTCCCAACCGGCCCTGGCGGCGGCCTCCACCACCCTCCGGCCGACGAAGCCCCCGGCCCCCGTGACGGCGAGGCGGCGGCTCATGCCGGAATGCCGAGGGGTGCCCGCCCGCGCTGGAGGTGCGGCTCGAAAGCGCCGTCGCCCCCCAGACAGTAGCCGCACGCCGCGAGAGGCTCCTCGCGTTCCAGGTACCGCTGCAGGCGCGCGGCGAGATCCGGCTGGTCCAGCGACACGCCGTCCACCTCGGCCAGGGAGGCAGCGCCCGGCTCGCCCCGGCGCTCCAGGACCACGGCGAGGTGGGGCGGGCGGGTGCAGGCGTAAAAGCGCCCTTCGCGGATCATGTGGCAGCGCTCCCTCAGCCAGCAGCGCCGGTACACGCCGAGGGTCTCCCCCGGCGCGCGGTATGGAGGTTCCGCATCCATGCGTGCGAAACGATCGATCCACTTCACCCTGAGCGCGACGCGGTGATCCTCGCAGCGCCGCGCGATGCGCTCGAGACGCGAGTCGCCCAGGGGAGCCGACGTGTAGAGGGAGAGCGTCAGCTCGTCCAGCGCGTCGAACAGCGCGTCGGCGGCGTCGGCCAGGCGGAACCCGTTGCTGGTAAGGGAGACCCGCTGCGCGATCCCGCTCTCCCGCGCCCGCTCCGCGCACTCGGCGAGCCGGGGGTGCAGCGTGGGCTCCCCGCCGGTCAGCTTGAAGACGGCCGGCGCCAGCCCGCGAGCGGCCAGGCTCAGGTCACGGCTCAGGTCTTCCGGGGAGACGCAGCGCGCCGGCAGCTCCGGAGAGAGCGTGCAGCAGTGGGCGCAGCGCAGGTTGCAGTGGTCGGTGACGTGGGCCTCCAGCGACCATGTGAGAATCCGCCCGTCGTGGACCTGGTAGCGCAACGGGCGCAGTATAGCCACGCGCCGTCTCGCGGAGAGGCTGGGCCTCGGTGAGGCCGGGCGTGACGGCCCTCGAGGGGTTCGCGGCGCGCGCGGACCGTTTCGGCCAGAGGCCGCTCTACTTCGCGTCCCGCGGCGACGGCGTCGTCGTGGCCGGCTCGCTCTGGCAGATCGTGGGCGACCCCGGGTGCGACGTCGCCTGGGACGGCGCCGCGGCGGCCCTCAGCCTGCAGCAGTCGCTGCCGGCGGGGCGAACCCTGTGGAAGGGAATCTCTCGCGTGCCGCCGGGCGCCGCCCTGGAGGTGACGGCCGGCCGCCCCCGGGTCACTCTCCGGGAACCGGAAGCCGCCCGGCGCGACGAGGTGTGCGACCCGTCCCAGGCAGACCGACAGCTGCTTCGCCTGTTGCGCGGCGCCGTCCAGGCGGCCGCGGAGGGCGATCCCGGGTGCGCCCTGAGCGGCGGTCTCGACTCGGCCGGGCTGCTGGCCCTCGCCGCCGAGTCGGGCCGGCCGCTCCGGGCCTTCGGCCTCGTGGACGACGCGTGCAGCCGGGAGGAGCTGTCGGCAGCGAGAGAGCTGGTGGCCCGCTTCGGGGCCGAGCACGTGCTCGTCCGCGTGGTCGAGGAGGAGCTGCCCGACCTCGCCGAAGGGGCCGTCCGGGCCTGCGAAGAGCCGCTCTGGAACGGCCGCGCCGTCTCCCGCTGGCAGTTCTTCCGGGGCGTGCGCTCGGCCGGGTGCGAGGCTCTGCTCAGTGGAACCGGGGCCGACGAGCTGCTGTGCGGCCACCCGGCGGGCCTGCGTGCGCTGTCGAAGCGGCGCGACCGCGAGCGCGCCCTGGCGGCGACGCTGGTCTCCGGGGATGCTTCCGCCCCCGCTCCGGACGACGTCGGCAGCGCCCTCTGCGAGAGGCGCCGTCTCGTCGTCGAGCGGGTACTGCCCGAGTCGACGCTGCCGCCCGAGACGCGCGGCTCCCGGGCGGTCGGCGTCGACGTGCGCCTCCCCTACCTCGAAGAGGGGTTCGCCGCCTGGGCCCTGCGCCTGCCGCCGGAGCTGCTCGTTGACGGCGACACGGGCAAGCTGCCACTCCGGCACGCCCTCAGGGGGCTCCTGCCCGGATCGCTGTGCGACGCGCCGAAGCGCCCCGCGCTGAGCGCGCCTGGAGGAAGGCAGATGAGAGCGACCCGGGGATGGCGGGAGCTCTACGCGGGGTGGCTGACGAAGGAGCGCCTCGCCGCGACCGGGCCCTTCGACGCGGCTGCCGTCGCGGGTGCCCTCGCCGCCTGGGACCGCGCTCCGGGCGAGCGTGACGTAGAGGATGCCGTGCTGCTGCGCCTCGTTTCCCTGGCGATGCTGGCGAGGACAACGGGATCCGTCACCGGAGCACGCTCAGCGCCACCTCGACGCGCACGACTTGACCCGTCACGGGGTCGGTAGAGGCGACGACCGTCGCCGTCTCGCCGTCGCCGAGGATCGGGTTCAGGGACACCCGGAACGTGTTGAACAGAGGGGCGAGGGACGTTCCGGGCGACCCCTCCACCGTCTCGTTGAGAACGGTCGAGTGCTCCACGGTCAGGTGGAGCCGGAAACGATCCCCCACTCGGACCGCCCGGCAGTCGATGTCGGTACCGACGTTCCGGTAGGAGAACGACTGCATCGGGGGCGGCTCGGCGTCCGAGGCCGCAGAGGAAGGGTTGACACGGGTGGTGGGGACCGGAACCTCGACACCCATGCGGACCAGGCTTCGCGAACCCTCGTCGTCCACCGACATAAGCATCGAGTAGGGGGAGCTCGCGATCCTCTCCTCCCCCCGAAAGCGGGCGACGACGATCTGAAGGCGGAGAGAGTCGATCCGCTCGCGCTCTGGAGCGGAACCCTCCTCTCCAACGGCCGGAACCGGGGGAGCCGCGAGCAGCGTCGCGGCGAGCAGGCAACGAGTCGCAGAGTTCACCTTTTCCTCCTCAAAGGGGTGGTATCACCAGGGGCTCGATCTCGAGGGCTTCGACGCGCAGTGCCTCGATCTGGATCGGGCGCTCCTCCATGGGATGGGGCCAGGGACGTTCGGGATCGGCCGCGAGCCGGGTCAACGACTCGAGCTGGCCGCTCAGGACCACGACCTCACCGAAGGGTGGCGGAGCGGCGGCGGAGCGGCGGGGGATCGGGACCGGAGGTCTCGCCGGCGGCACGAGCGACGCGACACCTGCCGGGCGCTCGGGCCGATCTGGGAGGACCTGCTCCGGATCCACCCGTAACACCTCCGGCTCGAGCGCTACGGGCTCGGAGTGGGGCCTCTCGTCGAACAGCGTGAGGGCCAGGATGAGCACGGCGGCGACGGTCAGCCCGGCCCCCGCGTCGCGCCACCGGCTCCTGTTGCCTCGGGGCGCGGGCTCGATAGCGCTGTCGCGGGCGATGCGGATCCCGAGCTGCGCGGGTGGGGAGGCCGCCACGAGCTCTCCGAGGTGCTCGTCGACCAGCTCAAGGGCACGGCGCAGCGAGCGCAGCTCGGCGGCGCAATCGGGGCACGCCGCCAAGTGGCGCTCCAAACCCGGCGGTACGTCGCCACCCGCCGCGACGCGAGTCAACGCCCGGCTGTACGTCAGATGAGACATCGCAGCTTCTCCGCGAGGACCCTCCGGGCTCGGTGGAGCCGGGACTTGACGGTGCCCTCGGGCAGGTCCAGCAGCTTCGCCACGTCCCGCAGCTCGTGACCTTCCATGGCCGCCAGCAGCGTCACGATCCTCAGCTTTGGCGGGAGCTCCCCCACGGCGTCCGAGACCCGCCGCCGGAGCCGCACACGATCCAGCTCCTCCTCGGCGGAGAGCGAGGGATCGCTGTCCCGGCCGACGGTCTGCTCCCGGCTTCGCCGCCGGCGCTCGCCGCGTTGGCGGTCGAGGGCCAGACGAAAGACGGTGCGGGTGATCCAACCCCGGAACCGTTCGGGATCCCGCAGCGACCCGAACGAACGATGCGCCCTCAGGAACGCCTCCTGAACGACGTCCTGGGCCTCCTCGGGCGTGTGCAACACGGCGTGGGCGACGCGATAGGCGAGCTGGGCGCAGTCTGCGAACTGCGCCGAAAGCTCCCTCGCATCGGGCGGGCCGTCCGCCACTACTGCAGCGGCCCAGGGGATAGCGGTCGCGTCTGCCTCCACACCGGCACCTCACCCGACAAGACGCCGCGCTCCAGGCTGAGGTTCACCGTGGAGGCGTAGCCTCGGCGGCCGGGGAGCCCACCCCGATGGTACCAGCGGTGGTGGACGAGGCGGGTGGACTTCCCTCGGGCCCGGGCATAGAACGCCCCCGTGCGCGCGCTGCTCGTGACGTCGGCGGAGAAGGGACACCTCAACCCCGTCGTGGGGGTCGCGCAGTGGCTGCAGGAGCTTGGGCACCACGTCGGCTGGCTCACGCTCCCCGACCCGAGCCCCCAGCTCGAGGCCATCGGAGTGGAACCGGTCCGCGCCCCCGGCCTTCCTCCCGCGCCGCCCCTGACCACCGGTGGGGAAGCGCTGGCGCGCCTGGTCACGCGGCCGGACGCGCTGCGAGGCTGGATCCGTACCCTGCTGATCGAGGCGGTGCCGGCGCAGGTGGAGCCCGTGGGGCGCGCCATCGCGGCGTTCCGGCCGGACGTGATCGCCCTCGACGGAATGCTCTACCAGGCCGTGATCGCCGCGCACCGGGCCGGCGTCCCCTACGCGGGGATCTCCTCGGCGCTGACGCTGCTGGAGCCGCCGGAGCTGGATACCGAGCTGTTGCGCACGGTGCGGGGGTTGGCCGGGGAGCGGGCGTCCCTGTTCGCGCGCTTCGGCATGGAGCCCGCATTCCGGACCTGCGAGTGCCTGTCGCCGAGCCTCAACGTCGTCTTCGCGACGCCGGCCTTCGTCGGCGAGGGCTCCCGCGTCCCCCCGAACACGCGACTCGTCGGACCGTCGGCGCCGCTCCGGAGCCGTGGCGACGAGACCGACTTCCCCTGGGACCGTCTCCCCGCCGACCGCCCGCTCGTGTACGCCTCCTTCGGCAGCCAGATCTACTGGCAGCCGGAGCTGCTGCAGACGATCGCCGTGGCAGCAGCCGACCTGGGCGTCGGCCTCGCGATCAGCGCCGGCGAGCTGGCGGACACAGGGTTCGGCGACCGGCTCCCGGGATGCCCGGTGGTGCGCCGCTACGTGCCGCAGCTCGCCGTGCTCGAGCGGGCCGCGGTCCTCGTCACTCACGGCGGCGCCAACTCGGTGATGGAGTCGCTGCGCTGCGGCGTGCCGCAGCTGCTCGTCCCGATCTGCAACGACCAGTTCGTCCAGGCCTTCTTCGCGGAGCGGGCCGGCACGGGGATCGCGGTCTCCCCGGCGGAGCTGAGCCGCGAGCGCTGCCGGGAGAGCCTCGCGGCGCTGCTCGACGCGGAAGGGCCGCAGCGCAGGGCGGCGCGGAGGGTGGCCGAGCATTACGCGCACCGGGACGGAGCCCGGGAGGCCGCCGAGGCCATCGCCGCCCTGGCTGGATGAGCGCCGTGTGGCGGGCCCGGCGCTGCCGTCCGGGCGACGTGGAGCACCTCGAGCTGTGGTGCGAGGAGACTCCCTCGGGGCCGCTGTGGCGCGAGGTGGGATCCGACCGCGCCGAGGCGCTCCGGAGGGCGGGAGCCACCTTTGCCGAGGTGGCGCTGGAGCTCGCCCGGGCGCTGGCCCCGGTCCTCGTGCGCGTCGCCGCGGAGCAGCGGTGCGAACGGGTCTACGTTGCCGGGGGACTGTCGTCCCTGGACGGAATGGGGCGACTGCTGGCCCGGGAGACGGGTCTGCCAGTGGCGCTGGATCCCGAGGGGAGCTTCGCGGGGATCCGGGGCGGACACGTACTGCTGCGCCAGACGGGCAGCCCGGGAGCCGTGGTGGACGTGGGGCAGACGGCGATCAAGGCCGCCTGCGGGGAGCGGCGCGTAGTCCATCCGCGGGACTTCCAAGCGCTCCCCCGGCTCTACATCGACCCGGAGCGGCCTCCTCCGTCGGATCCGGGACGTGGGACACGCGCCGCGTCCTTCGTGGCTGGCGCCTGCGTCGAGGTGCTGGCCGGCGCGCCGGACGCACCTCTGCTGCTCGCCCTCCCCGGGCCGATGGACGAGGTGCTGCTCCCGGGACCGTGCAGCTACGGGTGGCAGGGAGACGCGAGCTTCTTCCCGGCGCTCCTCTCTCTCCTGGACGAGCGCCTGCCCGGCGGCGGGGAGCTGCTCGTCCTGAACGACGCGGAGCTGGCCGCGGAGTCGGCCCGGGAGCGGTTGAGCCCCGGACCCGGGGAGCGGGTGCTCTGCGTGACCCTCGGCTTCGGGCCGGGAGGGGCGGTGCTGGCTCCCGAGTGAAGCGCGCGGGCGCGCCGCTGGGGCGCGTGCTGCCCCCTTGCTTCAGTCGGAAGCGAGTGGCACGAGTGGGGTCAGAGCTTCGAATTTGCGCGTTCCGCCGCTGAACGCGCCCGCGCGCGTCCGCTCAGTCGGGCGCCGCGGCGGAATCCAGCAGCGAGAAGCCGTTCAGGACTACCTGCAGCTCGGTGACCGCGCGGTCGGGCGTCTCCACGTCGCGCAGGACGAGGAAGCGCTGGCCGTCCGCCGACACGTCGTAGCCCGAGGAGCCCCCGGGCAGCTCGAAGTTCGCGGGGAACACCTCCCGCGGGCGGCCGATCGCCAGCTCCGGCGAGGTGGCCACGTCGGCCGCCATCATCCGCCGCGGGCGGACATCGGTCACGAAGAACAGCTCCCGGCCGTCGCGCGACCAGCGTGGCGACTGCCCCCCGGCCAGCGAGACCTGATGCCGCGCGCCCTCGGAGCTGAGAAACGGCTGCACGTACACCTCGTAGCGTCCCGAGACGTTCGAGGCGTACGCCATCCAACGCCCGTCGGGCGAGAGCTCGGGATGGTTCTCGCTGGCGGAGGTCTGGAGCCACGGGCGGGGCTCGTCCCCGCCGGTCAGCGGCGCGAGCCAGATGTCCAGCTGCGTCTCGGACGTGCGGTCCACGTAGGCGAGCACGCTGCCGTCCGGCGCGATCGAGCCGGGCTGGATCGTGGCCGGCAGCGTCAACAGCCGCTCCGGCTCCCCGGCCCCGTCGGCCCGGGCTCGGTACAGACCCGGCGGCGAGACTCCCCGGAAGTACAGCCGCTGTCCGTCCGGGCTCCAGACCGGCCCCCAGAAGCCCTCGCCCGGAAGCGGGCTGAAGGCGCCGCGCTCCACGTCCAGCACCCAGATCCGGG
>Ga0299906_10003438_pt1 | contig 13051 bp, 12 predicted proteins | sample RVTome_14_FD_200259 | JGI IMG/M metagenome (GOLD analysis project Ga0299906, IMG submission 200259) | Soil microbial communities from uranium-contaminated site in the Upper Colorado River Basin, Wyoming, United States - RVT145D125 (version 2) ...
CCGAGCAGCAAGTGATGCCTTGATCCTGTCAATCCTGTTTTCATCCTGTTGATCCTGTCTATTGTTCTTTTTGCGGGCATGACGGGTCAGGCCAGCCGGCCGTGGCACTGCTTGTATTTTTTGCCCGACCCGCACGGGCAGGGGTCGTTGCGCCCCACCTTCTGCTCCCGGCGCACGAAGGGCTGCGCCTTGGCCTGCTCGCTGTCGGCGTTGGCTTCGGCCAGCGCTTCCTCGTAATCGGCGTGCTGATAGCGTACGTTGGACAGCTCCACCGGCTCCTCGACCTTCTCCACGTCCTGGCGACTCTGGATCTGCACCGTCATCAGGATGCGGGTGACCTCGTTGCGGATCGAGTCGAGCATCACGGAGAACAGATCGAAGGACTCGCGCTTGTACTCCTGCTTCGGGTTCTTCTGCGCATAGCCGCGCAGGTGGATACCCTGGCGCAGGTGATCGAGCGCGGCAAGGTGCTCGCGCCAGAAGTTGTCGAAGGTCTGCAGCGTCACGGCGCGCTCGAACTGGCGCAGCTGCTCGGGCTCGACCTGGATGAACTTCTCGCTGTAGTAGGCGTGGGCGCGCTCGGCAACCCGCAGGCGAAGCGTGTCCTCGTCCAGGTTGTCGTCTTCCTTCAGCCATTGACCGAGCGGGACATGCAGCGTCAGCTCGGCGGCCAGCGCTTTTTCCAGCCCGGCGACGTCCCACTGCTCCTCGACCGTTCCGGGCGGGACGTACTGGCTGATGATGTCGCCGATGGTCCCCTCGCGCATCGACTGTATGGTCTCGGAGATGTCGGTGCTTTCCAGCAGCTCGTTGCGCTGCTGGTAGATGACGCGGCGCTGGTCGTTGGCGACGTCGTCGTACTCGAGGAGCTGCTTGCGGATGTCGAAGTTGCGCGCCTCGACCTTGCGCTGGGCATTTTCGATGGCGCGCGTGACCCAGGGGTGCTCGATGGCCTCGCCCTCGGGCATCTTCAGCCGGTTCATGATCGCGGCCACACGATCGGAAGCGAAAATGCGCAGCAACGGGTCTTCCAGGGAGAGGTAGAAGCGGCTCGATCCGGGGTCCCCCTGGCGGCCGGAGCGTCCGCGCAGCTGGTTGTCCACCCTGCGCGACTCGTGCCGCTCGGTGCCGACGATGTGCAGTCCGCCCGCGGCAACCACCTGGTTGTGCAGGTCCTGCCAGCGCATGCGCAGCTCGGCGATGCGCGCGGCCTTGTCCTCCTCGGACAGACTCTCGTCGGCACGCACCCGGTTGATCTCCGGCTCCGGGTTGCCGCCCAGCACGATGTCGGTCCCGCGGCCCGCCATGTTCGTGGCAATGGTGACCATCTTCGGCCGGCCGGCCTGGATGATGATCTCGGCCTCGCGCGCATGCTGCTTGGCGTTGAGCACCTGGTGCGGGAGCTTGGCCTGGTTCAGGTGCACCGACAGCTCCTCGGAGTTCTCGATGGAAGTGGTGCCCACCAGGACCGGCTGGCCGCGGTCGTAGCAGTCCTTGATGTCGTTGATGACCGCCTGCACCTTCTCGCCCTTGGTCTTGAACACCTGGTCCATGCGATCCTCGCGGATCATCAGCATGTGGGTGGGAACCACCACCGTCTCCAGGTTATAGATCTGCTGGAACTCGTAGGCTTCGGTGTCCGCGGTGCCGGTCATACCCGCCAGCTTCCTGTACATCCGGAAGTAGTTCTGGAAGGTGATGGAGGCCAGCGTCTGGTTCTCCCGCTGGATGCGCACGGCCTCCTTGGCTTCCACCGCCTGGTGCAGTCCGTCGGACCACCGCCGCCCCGGCATGAGGCGTCCGGTGAACTCGTCGACGATGATGACCTCGTCGTTCTGCACCACGTAGTGCTGGTCACGGTGGTAGAGCGCATGCGCCCGCAGAGCCGCGTAGACGTGGTGCATGAGCGTGATGTTGGATGCGTCGTACAGGCTGGTGCCCTCGGCCAGCAGCCCGGCCCGCGTGAGCAGCTCCTCCGAGTGCTCGTGGCCGGCTTCCGTGAGCAGCACCTGATGGGCCTTCTCGTCCACCGAGTAGTCGCCCGGGCCGTTCTCTTCGGCCTGGCGGATCAGCTTGGGCACCAGATCGTTGATCTTGTAGTACAGGTCGGTCGTGTCTTCGGCCTGGCCGGAGATGATGAGCGGCGTGCGGGCCTCGTCGATGAGGATCGAATCGACTTCGTCGACGATGGCGTAGGCGAGCCTGCGCTGCACGCGATCGGCCGTCGCGTACACCATGTTGTCGCGCAGGTAGTCGAAGCCGAACTCGTTGTTGGTGCCGTAGGTAATGTCCGCGGCGTAGGCCTGCTGCTTGGAGCCGTGATCCATCTGCGACAGGTTCACGCCGACGCTCAGACCCAGGAAGGCGTAGAGCCTGCCCATCCAGGCGGCGTCGCGGCTGGCCAGGTAGTCGTTCACCGTCACCACATGCACGCCCTCGCCGCAGAGCGCATTCAGATAGGCAGGCAGGGTGGCGACCAGCGTCTTGCCCTCCCCGGTGCGCATCTCGGCGATCTTGCCGTGGTGCAGGACCATGCCGCCGATCAACTGGACGTCGAAATGGCGCATGTTCAGACTGCGCTTGCCGGCCTCCCGCACGACGGCGAACGCCTCCGGCAACAGCTGGTCCAGCGTCTCGCCGTCGGCGAACCGCTGCCTGAACACCTGCGTCTTGGCCCGCAGCTCGGCGTCCGACAGGCGCTCTATCTCCGGTTCGAGCGCGTTGATCGCGCGGACCGTATGCGTGTAGTGCTTGATGAGCCGGTCGTTACGGCTGCCGAAGATCTTCTTGAGGAGCGTGGCGATCATGCATAGTCCGTGAATGTCCGAACGACCTCGGGGAAGGTGCGGTCGCCCCCCGCAATACAAAAGGGGTGAGGGGCCATCCCTGGCCCCTCACCCCTTCGCGGCGGAATCGAGGATCAGCCGGGCATACGCAGGAAGCGCACGGGATTCTGAGCCACGCCCCTGAGGCGCACCTCGAAGTGCAGGTGGGTTCCGGTGGACCGCCCCGTGCTGCCGACTTCGGCGATCTTGCTTCCCCGCAACACGACATCGCCGACCTTCGCCAGGATCTTGGAAGCGTGGGCATATCGCGTCACGAGGTCGTTACCGTGATCGATCTCTACCATATTACCATACTGCGGATGGCGGGCCGCAAATACGACGACACCGCCCGCGGCGGCCAGGATCGGGGTGCCCTCTTCGGACATGAAGTCCAAGCCTTCGTGGAAGGCATTCAACCCGGTGAAGGGATCGATGCGCCAGCCGAAGTTCGAGGAGTAGTAGCCGGCTTGAACCGGCTTCTGGGTCGGGATGAGCTGGCGCTTCGCGTAGTCCTCGGTCAGCGTGGACTCGAGCACGCGCAGCATGTCGGTGCGGTCCTCCAGCTCCCTCGACAAGCGGTCCAGCTCGGCGCCCAGCTCCCCGAGCGACACCTCGCGCGCAGGGACCACGGATTCGGCACCACCACGGGCAGGCAGGCGATCGAACATGAACTCCTGCGGCTTCAGCCCGGCCACTTTGGTCAGCCGGTCGCCCATCGCGTCGAGCCGCAGCAGCCGCGCCTGCAACTCGCCGAGCTTGGAGGCCATGGTGTTCAAGCTCTCGCGCAGGTAGGCCTGCATGCGGGCATTCTCCTCTGCCTGGATGCCGGAGAGAATGGTGCGAAGATAGGGACTGGCGTTGCTTACGGCGTGACGAAGGGAGAGGTAGTGCAGCAGAACGACCAGAGACAGCATCAGCACCAGCACGGTCAGTCCCATCGCAGCAAGCTGAGGGGCGCCAATGTTGAGTGAGCGGGCCCGGGACAGTCCGCTGGAAACTAGAATGATGTTCATTGTTTCCCCCTCCGACACCTAACGGCCATGGTTGTGCACAGCCGGAGTATCGGCTACTTATTGAATTCCTTGACGCACCTCGAAGCAATTCGCGTGCGCGCGGAGCGCATCGCTGCAATGCAGCAGGCCTATCTTGCGGCCGTGCCCAAGGAACTGGCTCAGTCGAGCACAGTGGGCTACGAGACGCAGGGAGCACTGGTGTTGCTCGCGGCAAACGGCGCAGTGGCGGCTAGATTGCGCCATCTCGCACCGCGGCTGCTCTTGACAATCCGGAAACAGTTCCCGGAGGTTAAGGCAATCCGCACCGAAGTGCAACTTGTGCGCGGCGTCAAGCGTACGCCCGCGCCGATCCGTCGCATCGGGGCGACTGGCGTGCAGAGCCTGAGGGGGTTGGAGACCAGTCTGGCGGAGGGACCACTGCGCGACGCTGTCCGCCGCTTGATCCGGCGCACGGCGCAGCCGGACGAGCCCGGCGCACCCGATTCCGCAGATGGCGATGACCAGCCCGGATAGGTCCTGGCAATGCTCAACGCATGACCCGCGCGGGTCTTACGACAGTTGAAACGGCACCAGCCGCTCGAGGATGAGAAATGCTGCGACGATCAACGCCACGGCGACCGCACCCGCGAACACGCGCCAGGCCCATCGCAGCCAGCGTCGGTCCCTGGTGACAAGGTACATGGCTACCGCGACGGTGATCGCGATCAGAACCAGGAAGCCTACGGCACGCAGCGCAACGGTGTTCATGAGCGCACCAGTGTGAGGCCACGGCGCGACAGGCTCGGATATGCCGCGCCTGTACCCGTCGCGCTACCACGCGACGGGTGCGAACGCAGCGCGATCAGGCGTACTGCGCCTGCAGGGTGACGAACGCGGGGGCCTCCTCCGGCCGTTCGAAGGTGACCAGCGCGTAGCTGTCGCTGTCTGCCAGGAGAGTGCGGGCGAGCTTGTTGTTCAGCGCGTGGCCGGACTTGTGGGCGCTGAACGCGCCCACGATCGGATGCCCGAGCAGATAGAGGTCCCCCACCGCATCGAGCACCTTGTGCTTCACGAACTCGTCCTCGTAGCGCAGGCCGTCGCTGTTGAGAATACGGAACTCGTCCATCACCACTGCGTTGTCCAGGCTGCCGCCCAGGCCCAGCCCCTGCGCGCGCATGTTCTCCACGTCCTGCATGAACCCGAAGGTGCGCGCCCGCGCAACCTCCTTCACGTACGACGTGGTTGCGAAGTCGATGCTCAGCCGCTGGCTCGACTTCTGCACCACCGGATGGCTGAAGGCGATGCTGAAGTCCATCCGGAAGCCGTCGTGAGGCTCGAATCGCGCCCACTTGTCGTCGTCCTTCACCTCGACGGCGCGCAGAACGCGGATGAACTTCTTCGGGGCATTCTGCTCCTCGATGCCGGCGGACTGGATCAGGAATATGAAGGGGCCGGCGCTGCCGTCCATGATCGGCACTTCGTCGGCCGTGAGATCCACGTAGGCGTTGTCCACGCCCAGGCCGGCAAAGGCCGACATCAGATGCTCGACCGTCGAGATGCGCACACCGTCGCGCTCCAGGCACGAAGACAAGCGGGTGTCGCCCACCAGAGTCGCATGAGCGCGGATCTCCACCGGTTCGGGCAGATCCACCCGGCGGAAGACGATCCCCGTGTCGGGCGCGGCTGGCCGCAGAGTCAGATAGACCTTGTGGCCCGTGTGCAGGCCCACGCCCGTCGCACGCACCATGCTCTTCAGGCTGCGTTGGCGGATCATTCCTCGTGCGGATCTCGACAGCGTTTCACGTTTAAACATAACGTATTGATTATTCTAGCAGCAGGCAGGCCGAAGCGCCAGTGTTCGGTGGCTATTCTTGTGCCGTAGCGAGCGTTCATCAAGCCATTTCCGATTGCGTCTGTAATCAAGGCGCTGCCCGCTCAGTCCGCCTGCCTGCGCAGGAACGCCGGAATGTCGAGCAGATCCACACCGGACTGGCGCATCGCCTCGACGGTCGATTCGCGGTTGCGCCGCCGGATCACCGCGGGGGCGTCGAACTGCGCGTAATCGACCACCTCGACCGGCCCGACGTCGGTCCCGGTCTTCACTACCGTGAGCGGCTTGGGCTGCTGCGTCCGGCCGGCCGGCTGCCCCAACCCGGTGGCGACCATGGTCACTCGCAGCTGATCGGCCATGTTCTCGTCGATCACCGTTCCCACGATCACCGTCGCGTCCTCGGCAGTGAACGCCTTGATCGTGTTCATTACGTCATGAACCTCCTTCATCTTTAGGCTGGCGCTCGCGGTGATGTTGACCAGCACCCCGCGGGCGCCGGCGAGGTTGACGTCTTCCAGCAACGGGCTGGCCACGGCCTGCTCCGCGGACTGGGTGCTGCGGTGAGGGCCCGAGGCCACGGCCGAGCCCATCATGGCCATGCCCATCTCGGACATGACCGTGCGGACATCGGCGAAGTCCACGTTCACCAGGCCCGGGCAGTTGATGACTTCGGCGATCCCGGCCACTGCGCCGTGGAGCACACTGTTGGCGGCCCTGAAAGCCTCCAGCATGCTCACGTCCTCGCCCAGCACCTGCATCAGCTTCTCGTTGGGGATCACGATCAGCGAGTCGACATGCTTGGAGAGCGCTTCGAGCCCCTCGTGCGCGATGCGCTGCCGCCTGCCTTCGAAGGCGAAGGGTTTGGTCACCACCGCTACAGTGAGGATGCCGAGCTCGCGCGCGACCTCAGCCACGATGGGCGCCGCGCCCGTGCCTGTGCCGCCACCCATGCCGGCAGTGAGGAACAGCATGTCCGCTCCCTCGATCAGCTCGACGATGCGCTCGCGGTCCTCGACAGCAGCCTGACGGCCGATGTCGGGGTTGGCGCCCGCACCCAGCCCCTTGGTCACGGTCGACCCCAGCTGCAGCTGGACCCTCGACTTGTTGCGCTTCAGCGCCTGGGAGTCGGTGTTGGCGCAGATGAACTCTACCCCCTGCACACCGGCGTCGATCATGTGATCGACCGCGTTGCCTCCGCAGCCCCCCACACCGATCACCTTGATGACGGCTTCCTGCGGTTGTGTGTCCACCAGCTCGAACATGTTTCCTCCTTACGGTTGAGATTGAAGAACCCGGTTTTCCCGACTCGATGCCTGCCGTTTCAGAAATTCCCCTGGAACCACGCCCTCATGCGCTCCAGCACCTGCCTGAAGGACGCCCCTTGCATGCGTGCGATCTGCTGCTGCTGGTGCTGCGCGAGGCCGGACAACAGCAGCCCGACCGCGGTCGAGTAGCGCGGGCTGCGCACCACCTCCGCCAGGCTGCCGTTGTAGCCGGGCAGGCCCACCCGCACCGGCATATGGAAGATCTCCTCGCCCAGCTCGACCATGCCCTGCATCAGGCTGCTGCCGCCGGTGAGCACGATCCCCGACGAGAGCAGCTCCTCGAAACCGCTGCGGCGCAGCTCGGCCTGGATCAGCGAATACAGCTCCTCCACCCGCGGCTCGATCACCTCGGCCAGCGTTTGCCGGGACAGCTGGCGCGAAGCCCGCTCGCCCACTCCCGGCACCTGCACCGTCGTGCCCGGGTCGGCCAGCTCGCGCAGCGCGCAGCCGAACTTCTGCTTGATCTCCTCGGCGTCCTTGGTGGGCGTGCGCAGCGCCATGGCGATGTCGTTGGTGATCTGGTCGCCCGCGATGGGAATCACCGCCGTGTGCCGGATGGCCCCGCCGGTGAATACCGCGATGTCGGTGGTGCCGCCGCCGACGTCGGCCAGGCACACGCCCAGATCCTTCTCGTCCTCCGACAGCACCGCCATGGCCGAGGCGAGCGGCTGCAGGATCAGGTCCTCCACCTCGAGACCGCAGCGGCGCACGCACTTCATGATGTTCTGCGCGGCCGACACCGCGCCGGTGACGATGTGCACCTTCACCTCCAGGCGCACGCCGCTCATGCCGAGCGGCTCGCGCACATCCTCCTGCCCGTCGATGATGAATTCCTGGTTGAGGATGTGCAGGATCTGCTGGTCGGTGGGAATGTTCACCGCCTTGGCCGTCTCGATCACGCGGTCCACGTCGAGCTGGCTGACCTCGCGGTCCTTGATGGCCACCATGCCGTGCGAGTTGAAGCTGCGGATGTGGCTGCCGGCGATCCCGGTGTAGACCTCCTTGATCTTGCAGTCGGCCATCAGCTCGGCCTCCTCCAGCGCACGCTGGATGGCGCCGACCGTCGACTCGATGTTCACGACCACCCCCTTCTTCAGGCCGCGCGAGGCATGGCTGCCGTAACCGATCACGTCGAAGCCCCCCTCGGGGGTGAGCTCCGCGACCATGGCGACGATCTTGGACGTGCCGATGTCCAGGCCGACGATGAGGTTCTTGCTGTCCTTGGGTCGGTTCATGCTGGAAACTGCAGATCAGCCACAGAGAGCACAGAGATCACGCAGACAACCAATCCCGTGCCCACACCTTCGGTAGGGCGGCAAAACGAAGCGCGAGCGCATGAACCACCTGTTGTTCCTCTGTGTGCTCTGTGATCTCTGTGGCTGCCTGTTTCGGTGTTCATGACAGCGAGTCTGGTCAAGCGGGCCGCCGGCCCCAGCGCAGCCCGGGCTGGCGCAGCGCGAAGCCGTTGGGATAGCGCAGATCGACACGGTGAGCGCGCTGTGGAAGCCGGGCGATGGTGTGCTCGTACACCGCGGCGAAACGCGTCAGCCTCGCGACCAGATCCTGGCGTCCCAGCTCCAGCACGTCGCCGTTGTCGAGCTCGAGCTCCCACGCGCGGCGCTCGGACAGCCGCACCTCGGTCGGCGTGCGGCCGGCCCGGCCCAGCAGATCGGCGAACACGCCGTACTGCGCGACCATCTCGGCCGCACTGCCCGGCGGCCCGATCAGCACCGGCAGCCGCGCGTCGGTCGCGGCCTCGAAAACTTCGCCGCGGTCGTTCACCAGGGCGCTGTCACGCCAGCGCGCCACCGCGACATGCTCCTCGATCGCCACCTCCAGACGGTCCGGCCAGGCGCGGCGCGCAGCGGCGCGGCGCACCCAGGGCAGCTTCTCGAACGCCAGCCGGGTGACCTCCAGGTCCACGGTGAAGAAGTTGCCGCGCAGCTCCTCGCGCACGATCGCTTCGACCTGCTCGCGCGTCGTCTGCGCCACGCCGCCGATCACGCTCACGCCGCGCAACGGGAAGACCGGCAGGCGCAGGACCACCATCAGAAGGGCGTAGAGCAGACCGGCAACGGCGAGCCCGAACAGCAGGTTCGCCATGTGGTTCATCAGCTTGTGGTCATCCCACATGGGCCAGCTCCAGAATGCGCAGCACGAGCTGCTGGAAGTCCATCCCGGCGACCCTGGCGGCCATCGGCACCAGGCTGTGGCCGGTCATGCCCGGCGAAGTGTTCATCTCCAGCAGGCAGATGCTGCCGTCGGCCCGGCGGATCAGGTCTGCCCGGCCCCAGCCGCTGCAGTCCAGCGCCGCGGCCGAGCGCATGACGACGTCCTGGATCGCGCGCTCCTCCTCGGCGGGCAATCCGCAGGGACAGAAGTAACGAGTCTCGTCGCTGAAGTACTTGTTCTGGTAGTCGTAGCGACCCTCGGGCGCTTCGATACGGATGAGGGGAAGCGGCTGGTCGCCGACGAAGCCCGCGGTCAGCTCTTGGCCGGCAACGAACTCTTCGGCCAGCACCAGCGGATCGAACCCGCGCGCGACGTCGAACGCAGCCCGCAGCTGGCCGGCGTCGGTCACCTTGGTCAGACCCAAGGTCGAGCCTTCCCGCGCCGGCTTCACGATGAGCGGCAGCCCCAGCCGCGCCGCGACCCCATGCCAGTCGCTGTCGGCGCGCAGAACTTCCCAGCGCGGCGTGGGTAGTCCGCACGCGACCCACACCATCTTCGTGCGCACCTTGTCCATGCACAGCGCCGACGCCATCACGCCGCTGCCGGTGTAGGGGATGCCCATCAGCTCCAGCGCTCCCTGCACCGTTCCGTCCTCGCCGTAGCGGCCGTGCAGGGCGATGAACACGCGCTGGAAGCCGTCGCGCTCGATCTCGAATATTTCGCGCTCGGCGGGATCGAAGGGATGCGCGTTCACGCCGGCGCTGCGCAGCCCCTCGAGGACGTTCTTCCCGGACATCAGCGAGATCTCGCGCTCGGCTGATCTGCCGCCCAGGAGGACTGCTACTTTGCCGAAGTCTCTCACTACGGCCTCCTTCTAACCGCGGAGGCGCGGAGAACGCGGAGGCGCGCAGAGAAAACCGTCAGAAACGGAGAAATCATGAAACGTGTCCAGTCGTATCCATATGCATCCGCGCCGCAATTTCCGAATCGGGCTTTACTCCGCGCTCCTCTGCGTCCTCCGCGCCTCCGCGGTTACGCATTGGATTCCCCGATGATGCGAACCTCGCGCTCCAGCAGCACCCCGCAGCGCTCCTGCACCGTCTTCTGCACGTGCCCGATCAGCGCCTCGATGTCGGCGGCAGTCGCCGTGCCGGTGTTGACGATGAAGTTGGAGTGCTTGCGCGACACCATCGCGCCGCCGATGGCAAAACCCTTGAGCCCGCAGGACTCGATCAGACGCGCGGCGTAGTCGCCCGGCGGGTTGCGGAACACCGAGCCGGCGTTGGGCTCGCCCAGGGGCTGGCTGGCGATGCGCCGCTGCAGCAGCTCCTTGATCACGCGCCGCGACTCTTCGCCGTCGCCTGGCGCGAAATGGAACCAGGCGGCGGCGAAGAACTCGGGAGGCGGGAGGTGGGAGGTGGGAGGTGGCGGCGCAGGCGCGCCGTCCGAGCCCTTCACTCCTCCCTCCTCCCTCCTCCCTCCTCCCTTCAAAGCGACATGCCGGTACGACACGTCGAACTCCGCAGGGCTGCGGCGCCGGATCTCGCCCGCGCGGGTGAGCGTGAGCACCATGTGCACGACGTCCCAGGTCTCCGACCCGTAGCAGCCGGCATTCATCGCGAGCGCTCCGCCGACAGTGCCGGGAACGCCGGCGAGGAACTCCGCACCGCGCAAGCCGTGGTTCGCAGCGAAGCGCGCGACCTTCGGGGCGGCGACGCCGGCTTCTGCATAGACCAGCCGCGTTCCGCCCGGCTGCCCGGTCAGATCCACCTGCTTCAGCGCGCCATGGGTGAACACGACCGTCCCGCGCACACCACCATCGCGCACCAGCAGGTTGCTGCCCAGCCCCACGAACTGGACCGGCTCCGCTGCAGGCAGCGAGCGCAGAAATCGAGCGAGGTCGTGCAGATCGAGCGGAAAGTAGGCGCGCTGCGCGCGGCCGCCGGCGCGCCAGGTCGTGTGCCGGTGCATCGGCTCGTCGAACCGCAGCTCGCCGGCCAGGCGCGGCTGCGGGAAGTGGCGGGCGTCGGCCATGTCCATGGCTACCGCGACCGTGAGGCGTGAGGCGTGAGGCGTGAGGCGGACCCACTCATGCCTGGCGGCCCCCGCACGCCGGCCCACTTGGCTGATTGCGCAGCTGCGCCGGCACCGCTCCGATGGAGCCGGCCCCCATGGTCACCACCACGTCGCCGGGACGCGCCGCGCTCTTGATCGCGCCCGCCATGTCGGCGATCTGCTCCACGAACACCGGCTCCACCTTCCCCAGCACGCGCAGTGCACGCGCCAGAGCGCGCCCGTCGGCCGCCACGATAGGCGCCTCACCCGCGGAGTAGACTTCGGCCAGCAGCAGCGCATCGACGCTCGAGAGCACGCGCACGAAGTCCTCGAAGCAGTCGCGGGTGCGCGTGTAGCGGTGCGGCTGGAAGGCGAGCACGAGACGACGGTCCGGGAAAGCACCGCGCACTGCCGCGAGAGTGGCCTCCATCTCGGCGGGATGGTGGCCATAATCGTCGACCAGCGTGAAGCTGCCGCCGTCGGGCAACGCGATCTCTCCGCAACGCTCGAAGCGCCTTCCCACCCCCTTGAACTCTTCCAGCGCACGCAGGATCGCCTGCTCCGGCACCTGCACCTCCAGCCCCACGGCGATCGCAGCCAGCGCGTTCTGCACGTTGTGCGCTCCGGGCAGATTGAGCGTGACCTGCAGCGACTTGCCGGGACCGCCGTTGGCGCGCAGCTCGGCCGTGAAGCGCATGCGGCCGCCCTCGTGCCGGAGGTTCACGGCCCGCACCTGGGCCTGCTCGGACAGCCCATAGGTCGTGATCGGCTTGGTCACCAGCGGCATGATCGCGCGCACGTTCGCATCGTCCACACACAGCACCGCCATACCGTAGAAGGGCAACCGCTGCAGGAAGTCGAGGAATGCCTGACGCAGTCGGCCGAAGTCGTGCCCGTAGGTCTCCATGTGGTCGGCGTCGATGTTGGTGACCACCGCGAGCACCGGTTGCAGCTGCAGGAAAGAGGCGTCCGACTCGTCCGCCTCGACGACGATGAACTCGCCACTGCCCAGCTTGGCGTGCGAACCCGCGGCCTCCAGCCGGCCGCCGATCACGAAGGTCGGGTCCATGCCGGCCTCGGCCAGCACGCTGGCGACCAGGCTGGTCGTGGTGGTCTTGCCATGCGTACCCGCGACGGCGATGCCCTGACGCAGGCGCATGAGCTCGGCGAGCATCAGCGCGCGCGGCACCACTGGAATGCGCCGTGCGCGCGCCGCCCCGACCTCCGGGTTGTCCGGCTTGACCGCCGTGGAGACCACGACCGCATCGGCGCCCTCGACCTGAGCGGCATCGTGGCCCCGATACACCGTCGCTCCAAGCCTGCGCAGGCGCTCGGTAACGGCGCTCTCCGACAGGTCCGAGCCGCTCACCTGGTAGCCCAGGTTGAGCAGCACCTCGGCGATTCCGCTCATGCCGGAGCCGCCGATGCCGACGAAATGCACGCGCTTGACCTTGTGCTTCATCTCACCGGGCTGACGTCTTCGTCCCGAGCAGCAGCTGCAGGCGGCGGTCCCCGAGGTCGTCCCCGCGGACCGCGCGCACGCTGCGCGCATTCGCGGAGCGCCGCGTTGCAGCTGCGCCGGTCGTACGCTTGGGCGGTTTCGATGCCTTGTGCTTCATCGTCTACTCCTTATCCGGGTCATGCAGCCACCGCAGCGCACACGGCAGCGACCACTGCCGCGGCGTCGGGCTTGGCGAGTGCGCGGGCGCGGATGCCCATCTCGGCCAGTTTTTCCCGCGTGAAGCCCACCAGCAGGTCGGCCAGCCGTCGCGCCGACAGCTCGCGCTGCTGCACCAGCACTGCGGCGCCGGCATCGGCCAGGAAGCGCGCGTTGTGGGTCTGGTGGTCGTC
>Ga0299906_10003442_pt1 | contig 13044 bp, 10 predicted proteins | sample RVTome_14_FD_200259 | JGI IMG/M metagenome (GOLD analysis project Ga0299906, IMG submission 200259) | Soil microbial communities from uranium-contaminated site in the Upper Colorado River Basin, Wyoming, United States - RVT145D125 (version 2) ...
CCATTCCGATGGGTTCGGGGGTATCACGTGGGTGGCAAATCCCTGCTATGGGCTCGTCAGACCCAGCGATGGAGTGACTTTGATTTCAATGGGCCGGCGCGTGATGGATATGCAGTAGATTGGCCGATACGATATAAAGACCTGGAACCCTGGTATAGCTATGTTGAAAAGTTTGCTGGCATTGCCGGTAACCAGGATGGTTTGGAAGAATTACCGGACAGCGATTGTATGCCGGGTTTTGAAATGAGTTGTATTGAGAATTACTTCCGGGAAAGTATAGAAAAAAATTATCCTGAAAGGCATTTGATTCAGGGTCGGTGTGCGCATCTCTCGGACCCCCAGCCAATTCATAGCGAGCAGGGACGTCACAAGTGTCAACACCAGGCGCAATGTAATCGCGGGTGCCAATTTGGGGGTTATTTTAGTAGTAATGCATCCACAATCCCGTGGGCGATGAAGACAAAAAAACTTAGCATCAGGCCTCATGCCGTGGTTCACTCTATTATATACCACGAACGGAAAGGCCGGGCGGTAGGCGTTCGAATTATCGACGCAAATACCAAAGAGATGATGGAGTTTTATGCGAAACTGATTTTTGTAAATGCGTCGGCACTGAACAGCAACGCTATATTGCTGAATTCGACGTCATCGCGATTCCCGACCGGCCTCGGAAATGACAGCGGATTGTTAGGCAAGTTTATTTCCTGGCATAACTACCGCGGCAGGGCGAATGCTGAGTACGACGGTTTTCAGGATAAGGCGACCGATGGCCGGAATCCTAGCCATAGTTATATTCCGAGGTTTAGAAATGTACGACGGCAAGAGACCGATTTTTTACGGGGTTATGCCATTGGTATTGGAGGAGGAAGAAGTAAGTCGTCGGATACGGATATGATTGGTGATCGTCTTCGTGAAAACTTATTACACCCGGAATGGGGCAACTGGCGTATCAGCAGTTGGATGATGGGCGAATCGGTACCGCTCGAAAAAGACCATGTCAGGCTTCATCCCGACCTTAAAGATAAGTATGGTATTCCTCAGTTGGTTGTTTCCTGTGAATGGAGCGACAATGATGATAAGATGGTGGCCGATTACCTGGAGCAGTCCCGCGAGATGTTTGAGAAAGCAGGTTTCACAAACATCAGGGTAAATGACTCAAAATCGCCGCCGGGTTCAGACATCCATGAAATGGGTGGCGTTCGAATGGGTCACGACCCCAAAACGTCATTGTTAAACGGGTGGAATCAACTGCACCATTGCAAGAATGTTTTTGTGACGGATGGCGCCTGCATGACTTCGACGGGAACGCAAAACCCTACGCTAACCTATATGGCGATTACTGCCCGTGCGGCTAACTATGCCGTCGAAGAGTTAAAGAAAAAGAATATATAGCATTGGAAAATCCTTAAAGAAAAATATATGAAAAAATACAATGTGGTAGTTCTGTTCTTAGTGTTATTGACCTTCGATGTCAGCACCGGCTTTGCGCAGAAAAAAAAGAAGCCGTTATATACAGCACAATTTGGTGTACAGGCTTATACTTTTCGTAAGAGTTTTCCGCTGGGAGTAGCAGAGACGCTGGATACCATACAAATGATGGGGATAACGGAGTTGGAAGGCGGTGGCGGACGGATGCCGCCAGCTGAATTCAAAAAATTATGCGAAGAACGAGGGATAAGTATTCCTTCGACGGGTGCGAGTTATGAGAACCTCGTAAAAGATCCTCAAGGGGCAGCCGACAACGCCAAGGCCCTGGGTGCTTCATACCTGATGGTGGCCTGGATCCCTCACGAACGTGGTGCCTTCAACCTGGAAAATGCAAAAAAGGCGGTGATGGATTTTAACGCGGCTGGCAAAGTCCTGAAGGAAAATGGTATAACTTTCTGTTATCACGTGCATGGCTATGAATTCCAGCCTTACGAAAAAGGGACTTTGATGGATTATTTAATTCAAAACACCGATCCTGAATTCGTATCCTTTGAAATGGATGTACTTTGGACGCAATTCGGTGGTGGAGACCCCGTTGCGCTCCTCAAAAAGTATGGAAGCCGATGGAAGTTGTTACACCTGAAGGATTTGCGAAAAGGAGTGAAGAAAGACCTGACGGGTGGTACATCGACCGAGAACGATGTGGCATTGGGAACAGGAGAGATCGATATTCCGGGGATTATCAGAGCGTCAAAAAAAATCGGAATCAAGCATTATTTTATCGAGGACGAGAGCAGCCGGGTGAATATTCAGGTACCCCAGAGTATAGCTTATCTCAAAAGTCTGACGGAATGAGTCGTTGACTGTGTATGGAATGCCGAATCTCCAGGTTCGGCATTTTTTTGGAAGGGATGATGTGATTTTTTTGATTCACATATACCAATGTGTTGTAGCAACTAATTCTCCGGTTACATTGTTCATGATTAATTGATTACCTTCGCAAGGTATTGTGTATCAAAGTACTCGTGATCCTTTGGTTAGGATCCGCGGACATGAAGCGACAAGTATGCGAAATTTTGGCTGGTGTTTTTTTATTTTTTTTTGTCTTCAGGTTCAAGCCCAGAAAAAATTCAATACTGATAATGGAGCTATCGAGTTTATCTCCAATGCTGAACTGGAACTCATCAAAGCATCCTCCAACAAACTCATCGGGGTAGTAGACCCGGCCACCAATCAATTTGCGTTTACGGTGACATCGCAGTCTTTCGTTGGATTTAATAGCGCCCTTCAGCGAGAACATTTCAACGAAAAGTACATGGAAAGTGAGAAATACCCTCGAATAAGTTTTACGGGTAAAATCATTGAACAAGTCGACTTCACGGTGGATGGTGAGTATGAAGTTCGCGCGAAAGGAGACCTGGATATTCATGGCGTAAAACAAATAAGAATAATAAAAAGCAGCATTATTATTAATAACGGCGTACTGACTATAGACTCGGATTTTAAAGTACCGCTTGCTGATCACGACATCGCTATACCTCGAATCGTTAATCAAAAAATAGCTACCGAAATTGAAGTAGGTGTAACGGCGACATTGACACTCCGATAATGGTATCTTCGATGAAAAAAATTGCTGGAATAATTTTAGTATGGCTTCTTATCCCGGAATACAATTTTGCGCAGATACCATTCTTTCAATATTATACATTGTTAAAGAGAAATGAGCCCGTTCATGTTAACGTCATTTTTCAGGATCACAACGGGTATATTTGGGCAGGCACCAACAAGGGATTGTTCCGGCTGGATGGAATAGCCCAACAGCAATACACGATCGCCGATAGTCTTCCCGATAACCAGGTAACGGCAATCGCCGAGGATTCGCTGGGCCGGATTTGGACGGGCCATAAGAATGGTAAGCTGGCATACCTCCAGCAGGAGCACTTTGAGCTTTTTGATCCGCCCGAGGGAACGTCGACTAACGAAATCTCCGACATACTTTTTGATCGTCGTGGTAATCTTTGGTTTTCAACCTATAATGACGGGCTCTACTACTACACCCAGGAACGTTTGTCTCGGGTCGACGAACAGGAAGGTATGCCTGATATTTTTGTCTATGACATTCTCGAGGATCCCATGGGCAACATATGGGCAGGTACTGATGGTGGTGTTGCTATTTGCACGCTTTCCGACAAGGATATAAATATCCAGGTACTTGATTATGATCATGGCCTGCCCGATAACATTGTAAAAAAAATTATAATCGACGATGATAAAACCGTTTGGCTTGCCACGGAAGATGCCGGGATCGTTTCCTTCGATCCTGCTTCGGGACGAACCCGTCCGCTGTTGCCGGGACAATGGAAGTATGGACCGGTAAGTGACTTCACGATACAAAAAGATGAGGTATGGATTGCATCACCCCAGTCGGGACTTGTCGTTTATGACCTTTTGAGAGGAGATGGAAAGGTCTATAAAACGAATGATGACTTTGATTTTATGGCCGCGCATACGCTGCTGGGCGATCAGGAAGGAAACATCTGGATTGGCGCCCGGGGCGGATTGGCCCGCACCCCTGGCGATCGTCTGGAGTACATCAATTCTTTTGATCGCTACACCGATGCAAACGTATTATCGCTTACCGTCGACACGCTGGGTAACATTTGGTATTCAACAGTAGAAGGATTGTTTGAGCGTTCGGTGGACGCGTTTGGAAAGGCTAATGTTGAAAAAAAATTGATGGGTACACCATTTCAGAAGTTTACGATCATCAGTTTGTATACGGACTTCCAGGGATCCATTTGGGCTGGGTTTTACGGTGAAGGCGTGCTGCGAATAAATCCTGTGACTGGAGAAATTGTTCACTTGTCCCAGGAACTTTCCAATGGAAATATCCTCAGCATTACTGGTCATGGCGAAGAAGTATGGCTGGCGACGTTGGGTGGAGCGGCAAAAGTCCATATCCGGGATGAGGAATTGGCGGTAACTAATTATAGCCGGGCAGACGGATTGGTGTCGGATTATATTTATCAGGTGTTTATTGATAGTCGGGAGCGCGTCTGGTTTGCCACCGACGGCAAAGGTGCTGCGATGTTGGATGAATCCGGTTTTCATCACTACGACAAGGGTCTGGGGTCTAACGTGGTTTATGGGTTCGCTGAAGATCGCGAGGGTAAACTCTGGGTCAATACTCAGGGTGATGGATTGTATTCGTTCGATGGAGAATCTTTCCATCCCATCGACAGCCCAATTCCGATTCGGGACAAAAATATCAACTGCTTGTCGACCGATTCCAACGGAAACCTTGTCATGATGCATGACCTGGGGATTGATGCGTATGAAGTTGCTGAACACAGGATCATTTCCATGGGCGATGAAGTGGGGTTATTAGCCCGCAAGCCCAACCTGAACGCCGTAACAAAGAATTCGAAGGGGCAAATTTTTCTGGGTACGGATATCGGGATTGTAAAGTACTCCGTGCAACTTGATTCGGCGCGCTCGATGCCGCGCCCGTTTATTATAAGCGCCACTGTATTGGACAACGCCATTGACCTGGCTTCTCATGTTACGTTGGCCTACGACGAGAACAGTGTTATCGTGAGGTACCTCGGCTTTTGGTATCAGAATCCCAGGGCATTGAATTTCCAGTACAAACTTGAAAATTATGACCGCGACTGGATTGAAAGCATCGACCGGTCAGCAACTTATTCAAACTTGCCCCCCGGGAATTACACCTTTGTGTTGCGCGTTTCGGATTCAGAAGATTTCAGAGGAGCCAAGGAGGCTTTATTCCGATTTACGATTCAACCACCATTTTGGAAAACGGTATGGTTTTACCTGCTCTCGGCCATGGTGTTTGTATATGGGGCGTATGCCTTTATCAAATACAGTGAGCGGAAGTTGGTGCGTGACAAAAAAATCCTGGAAGAAAAGGTAATGGAGCGGACGTTGGAAATCCAAAAGCAAACGGAAGAAATCCAGGCGCAAAACGAGGAGATTCAGTCGCAGGCGGAGGAAATCCAGGGTATTAATGATAACCTTGAAGCCCTGGTTCAGGCCAGGACTGCGGAATTGGAAAAGAAGACAAAGGCATCCGAGGAATCTGCATTCATAATCGCTCATGAACTGCGAGCCCCCGTTGCCAGTGTACTCGGCTTAATAAACCTTATTTCAAAATGTGACGTCGACGACGAGACAAAAGAGATTGTTAAGCATATGGAAGAGTCAGCTGAAAAGCTAAATACCGTGGTCCGCGAAATCACCAAGGCGATTGAGCGAGGTGATAAATAGACATTACCACGACCGGATCTTTATGCTGCGATAATACACCGGAGCTCCGTGATCCTGAAGTCCTATCGCTCCACTCTTGTATTTATTCCAGCCAGGGTAATCCACCCACTTGCTGCTATTGTAACGCTGTTGAAAATCATCACTTCCTTCTTCGAACTCCACCACTTTTTCGCCGTTTAACCAATGTTCGACGTGGCCATTATTGTAAATGAGTCGTGCCGTGTTCCATTCGCCGACGGGGTTAACCTTCTTCGTAGCCGGAGCCGCATACATGTCGTAGTTACTTCCCACCTTTTGGGCATCGTGAAGAGCCTCACCTTGCCAGCCCTCATCATCCATAATTTGGTATTCTGGCCCGGTATCATAGGCGTGCGGGTAATCGGGACCTTCGACGACATGATAGAGTATGCCACTGTTGCCACCCGGAGAAAGCTTCCATTCAAAGCTCAATTCAAAATTTTCGAACTTTCGCAACGTAATGAGCGACCCCCCAATGTTCGCTGTCCCTTCCGTAAGACCCTCACCATCACACACGATAATTCCATCCTGAACAGACCATAATGGACCGATGGAATCGTGGTTATATCGCTTCCAGCCGTCCAGTGTTGTCCCATCAAACAGTAGTTCCCAACTTGCGGCTTCTTCAGCTACCGACAGCGTATTCGCCGGTGTGGGTGTTTCTTCATAAGTTTCTGCCTCTTCCTGTTGGGAGCCGGATTTCTGACAAAAAAAAGCAAACAGCAAGCTTACGAGGGCTAGACAATTTCCTATAAGACGATAATTTTTCACTTTGCTCGGGGTTTAGTGTGAAACTAAAGTTAGCCTGTAAAAGGCTGTCTTCAAAATAAAATTAAGGAAACCCTTCGCATAATAATCCCGATTATGACGAGCGGAATTCGTCAAGATTTTTCGGTGGGAAAAAAACAGAAAATGTCGAGCCGCTATTGTACACGCTGGTGAATGATATGCGCCCATTTAGTTTTTCGACCGCCTTCTTGATAATGTACAAGCCCAATCCATTGCCATTAGAGTTCTCACTGCCCCGAAAATACATGTTAAAGATCTGATCCTGATATTGCGCGTCGATGCCCTGCCCATTGTCAATTACAGAAATGATGATTTGACTATCTTGCTTGTAAATCTTTACCTTCACAAATGCTTGCCGTTGACGACGGAATTGAATGGCATTTTCGACGAGATTATCGACGATCAATTTAATAATCGTTGGATAGGAATAAAAAGATGCTATCGACGCCTCGGTTTGAAAGCTGACATCCTTGCTTCCAAATTCTTCACTGTACGTAGTAAACAACACGTTGAAGATGTCGTTGGAAAAGACTTCCCGATAACTCAGGTGTTGAAGGCCAACATCACTGATCGACTGAAGTTTCATCAGCATCTTGTCGAGGTGCCCGGCGGTCAGACGTACTTTTTCGAATAGCTCCAATGCGTTTTTATCTTTGACGGTAATCTTTGCGACTTCTGATAATCCCATAAAGGTGGTCAACGGCCGCCGAAAATCGTGTGATGCTCTATAAAAGAATGTATCCAGTTCCTTGTATGCTTGTGCAAGCTCGCTTGTTCGCTCCGCAACTTTTTCCTCAAGGTGTTGATTAATTCTGATGATCGTTTCGTGGCTTTCAGTAAGTTCTTCAGCCTGGGCTTGAATTTCCTCTTTTTGTTCGGAGATGTCCTGGTTCAATACCGCCAGCTCTGCATTGGCTTTTGTCAGTTCTTCCGATTTTTTGATGATCTCTTCATTTTGCTTTTCTATTTCACGGTTCAAATCCCTGACCCTGTTGAATGAACGAAAATAGAATGATGCCAAAACACTAATGACGAAGGCTACCGCAATTCCTAAAAGGATAAAATTCCGCTGCCAGCTTAGTGTAAGTTTCTGCGCTTCAAGTTCGCGTGACTTTCGATTAAGTTCATAGGTGCCCTGAAATAGTGCGGTTCTTCCCAAGATTGTTTTGTTATGAATGGAATCCCGGAGGGCTTCATATCTATTGGTATATTTTATGGCCTTTTCATACTCGCCAAGAACTTCCATCAGTTCCTTCCTGCTATGATAGGTCTGAAGTAATAATTCATTTGATCGAAGTTTTTTCGCCTGTTTTTCCGCCAGCTCAAGGTAGTTTGTTGCCTCCGGGTAGTTTCCCATGGTTGTTGACAGCCCCCCTAATAATTGATAAGACCACGCCACGCCTAACGTGTCGTGAATGGAACTATCAAGAGCGAGGCTCCGCAGTTGAAATTCCAACGCCTTGTCATACATACCGAGTTTTGCACTCACCGTTCCGATGTTACCGAGCGTTGCAGACTGTCCATGAATGTCATTGATTTCTTCACGTAACAGCAAGCACTTTTCGAATTCCCGTAATGATGCTTCAAGATCTCCAACTGTTTCATAATATAGCCCAACTTTGTTGATGGCTGCGGCAATTTGCTTCTTGTATCCATAGGTGTTGGCCAATTCCAGCGCCTGTTTACTATACATTAATGACAAATCAGGCATGCCAAGGAAGTAATAAGCGGATCCAATCTCCAGAAGACTTTCTGTTTTCTGAAGACTGAGGAATTCCTCCGTTTGACACAACTCAAGGACGTAAAAAGAGTAGTTCAACGCGGGCTCGTAGCTTCCCTTTGAATTCAGCAAGTACACAACTTCAAGTAGAAACTCTACAAAGGGTTTGTCCGGTTCGGTGTTGTAATATTCTTCCTCCAATCTACCCAGGCTTCTAAACGCATCATCGTAGCGATCCTGCTCAAGGAGATTCAGAATACCTTCATAGGTGATCGAATCGGTTTTCGGTTGCCCCAGCAACGGCAGGGCCACTCCAGCCAGGAATAGAATCAGGTAAAATTTCTTTATGGGCAACGAATGAATCAAGCGAAGGATTATTGAATAAAGTTCATCAAAAATCCATCGATAAGAAAGTGAATTGACAATCCTGTGATCATCGATTCTCAACCATTCTCAACAACTAGTGACCTCAGTGAAATAATAGGCGGTAGTAGAATCCCGGCCGGGTCAAAAGTTTCTTCTTTCCGATGTGGTCCAGCGCATCAATCAGTAACTGTTGAATGGAGTTGCTTTGGCTGGCTTTGCGGACGACAAAATTAAAAAGCCGGGGAGACCTGCTCAGGCCCTGGAGTGATTTGCTTATTTTGAATTCGCCCCACATGCGGCGATAGATTTCGTTGTCGTATTGGCGGTTGAAAGCCGCCGAAAAATCATTGGAGGCAAAGCAATTTTTGATATGATCGGCAGCTACCCGGCCACTGCGAATCGCATTTCCAATCCCTTCTCCGGTAAAGGGATCAATAAGGCCGGCAGCATCGCCGACGAGTAAAGTCCGATCGCCCGAGATTTTTCGTTTCTGTGATCCTAACGGCAACCCAAAGCCCTTCACAATTTCTATCGGCCGGGCACGGTGAAATCTCTCTTTCAACAGTGGATGCGTGGTAAGCAACTGATGAAGATTTTCTTTTAAATTGATTTTTTTCCTTGATATCACAGACGATAACATTCCTATTCCCACGTTTGCTTTACCGTGAGGCAGCGGAAAAATCCACAAATAGCCCGGAAGAGTTTCGCGAAAGAAATAGAGCTCAATAAAGTTGTCGCCATGGAAGGAATCAATGCCTTCGTAATAGACCCTTAATCCGGCGCTGTAGTGTTTTTTTTTCGCTTGCTGAGATTGAATTCTTTTTGACACCGTTGATTGGGCGCCGTCGGCACCAATAACAATTTTCCCGGCGAAAGTTCCGGCGTTAGTTTGTACCTGCAAGCAGCCATTGCCTGGCGTGATGTTATTAACGCGACAATTCTCAAAAAGGCTTACGCCATTGGTTTTTTTGAGATGATGAACAAGGAGGTTGTCGAAGTCGACGCGGGTACAGATGTAACCACTTTTCGCCTTTCCACTATGAAAAAAAGGTATCTCAATAAATCCTCCATAAGGGGCAAAGATCTTTACACCGAATGAAGGAGTCTTCAGCGCAAACTCATCAAAAGCACGGGCCAGGTCATCCGATAGTAGTGGTAATTGATTTAGAACATCAACACTAAGGGCATCACCACAGATTTTGTCTCTTGGAAATTTTGCTTTATCCAGGATTGCGACCGACAATCCGGCTTGTCCAAGTTTCAGTGCGCTTGCCGCGCCTGCGGGCCCGGCGCCAACGATCAGGACATCATATATTTTGGTTTTCAACCTGTAGTGTTTGGAGTCACTATTTTTTTCGTACGATTCTGAGCGCAATGTCAAAGGTATTCTCCGGTACGGTCACACGGGCCATACCCCCTTTATGGACCATTTTGTCTTTTGAAATGTACACTCCGGTAACCGGATTCAGCCAATCTAACTTGTACCGGCCGGATGGTAGTTGAAGGGATAGTTGTGCTCCGCCGGCATGTAATAAATACACAGCATATTGTTGCCCCGGTTCAGCGAGAACATACCCTACTGAAGGCGAAAGCAATCCATCGGCTATGAATAGTGAATCGGGTTTCATTTGAACAAACGTGAATGAATTTATGAAATCAGCCAGATAGCCCAACTGAGTCCGGAGGGATGTGCTCCCACCACCAGGTTGTTTTTCAGGATATCGGAAATCTCCACCTTCATGATCCGCAGTAAACGAATAGTCAAGGTTGTTATAAAGTGTACCACCGGCAAGAATGAACTCCCACCCTTCTTTTCGGTAAGTGCTGTCCTGCTGACCGCGAAACCCGGTTTCATTATTCCCGATGGCTTTGTTCAGGTGGTAGTTTTGCCCGACGGCAACCGGTGGTGAGGCATAATGAAAATTAAAAAGCGACACCGCCGGATGTGGATTGGTAATAAGTGCCGTATGGTTAGCAATGTTTTGGGAAATGAGGTGCCTGACGCCAAGTTCCTTTTCGGTTTCATCAATGACCGATGCGATCTGGTGTTGCCATTCCATCGTGACGCCTCCAAAATACGGTTCATTGCAGATCTCATAGATTACATTGCCGTATTGTTGAAGTTCCTGCACAATTTTGCGGACCATCGCTTCTTGTATGGCGTAGAGACCACCATGCTTGTCCATAGTATAAACTTCCTCCCGCTGAACGTTGCCCAATCCATTGATATTATTGGCAGCATACATAGGGCTGCCGATCCACTGATCATCTTTGTAGAACGGACAAAATAATGCCAGTTCAACAATGATTCCGCGCTTTTCTGCCGACGACACAAAATCCCTTAACCGTTCGAAGTACGCCGGGTCCCATCGGGTCAGATCAAACTTATTCCCACCGAGGGTATGGCCCGGTTCCTCACTTCTCAACCAGGGGCAAATAAATTTCGCGGGCTTGGGAGCGAGCACATTGGCAGTAATATTGAAAGCACCACTAGGTTCCAGGTAGGCCCCGGTAAACGTACGGGTTAAATTGAGACGTTTTGATTTGAGCTCGTCAAGGTAGGGGATGTAGTCGAAGTCAAGGTTCAACACGGCGCCATAGTGTTCCGCCGAGGTGATTAAAATCGTCGGTTTGTCACGATAGAGAAAATAATGCGGGTTTTGGGGATGAAGTGAAATAGGCATACGCTGTGCCGGAGAGCGGTCCGGATTTAAGATAAATACCAAAACCAATGTCAGCTGAAAAACCAGGGATAATCTCATAGCAAAACTATTTTTTTGATTCGACATAGGTAGCGTTCGGCCGACATCTCGTGAAATTACAAATAGAAAACGCTAGTCGAAAATTATTGTTCTGTTGCGGTAAACAAACACGCGGTCACTCAACACTAAATTGAGTGACCTTGCCAAAACAATTTTTTCGACGTCCTTACCCGCCTGCGCCATTTCCCGTGAACTATGCGTGTGTGCCACGGGTATGACACTTTGCGCAATGATCGGACCCTCGTCCAGGCTGTCATTGACGAAGTGTGCGGTAGCGCCAATAATCTTTACCCCACGATCATAAGCCTGGACATAAGGATTTGCACCGGCAAAGGCGGGTAAAAATGAATGATGAATATTGATAATACGGTTAGCAAAGCGACTGACAAATTTTGGTGAAAGTATTCTCATATATTTTGCCAGTACAATCAGTTCAGGGCGGTATCTCTCCAGTGTCGAAAGTACATCATTTTCATGTTCGTCTCTTTTTCTATCGTCGTGTGAAATGAAGTGGAACGGGATATCGAATTTTTGAACCAGGTTTTCAAGGTTTTGATAGTTGCTAATTACGCATTTTATCGTGACATCCAATTCATTGAAACTGTTGCGTATCAGCAAGTCACTAAGGCAGTGATGCTCTTTGGTTACCAGTATACAAATGTCACGCTTTTGCCGGGTATTAAGCCTGATCTCTGCTTCAGCCGGCAGCGCGCGAGTTAGTTCCTCTAGTAAACGGTCGGGGTCGAATTCGCCTGAGAATTCCGTCCGCATAAAAAAGTGATTGAATTTACGTTCCACAAATTCACCGTTGCTGATGATGTTGAGGTTGAACTTAAAGATGACTCCTGTGATCTTGTATACGAGTCCGGGTTGGTCGGGTGAATGAATTAGAAGAATGTTGGCGCTCATCGTAAAATGCCTCGGTTATAAGTTATCGGAAGACGGGGCGGACCACTTAAATTAAACGTGGTCATTTATCGTTTATGGAATTGAAAATCTATAGACTTACCATCGCCGGATATTGTGACGTGCAATTCGTTTTCGCGTCGTCGGTAAACAATTTTTTTTGGAAAATCGTGATCCGCATTCTCACAAACAAAATATGAGGCTCCTGCTTCATGGATAAAAAAATAAACGGGTTTTTGATTCCCGGGCACATCCGCGATATAAAATAGGCTATCATGAACACTCTGTATCCATAGCTTTTCGAGAAACACCGTATCCGCACCGCTTTTGGTTACCCCAAAACCCTGAAGACCCTGTCTTGATGAGGCCGACTTTTCCCATCGCTCATGGCCTTCTTGTCCGGCTTTTGCATTGGTCCTATCCCATCTTCCCTCCAGCCACATCAGGCTTTCGACACTGGCCAAAGTACCCTGTTTGCCGGGTTGACCAAGCACAGGGATCGTCAAACTCAACGACAATAGGATAACAGTGACTTTCTTCATAGTAGTCGGGGAATTATGTTGATTCACCCGAAAAAGTAAGGAATATTAGCAGATGGGACCCAACGATCAGCGTAATAAATTGCGTATCGTATGCCTCGTGGTGGTAGAAAAGCTTTTAATACGTTTTTTCACCGGATTTCGGACTCCTATCTCCTAATAACGCCATTGTTCACCTGAAACTGACTCCTTATCAAAGCTTATCGGGAAGGAAATAGAGCGCCGACTA
>Ga0299906_10003444_pt1 | contig 13039 bp, 7 predicted proteins | sample RVTome_14_FD_200259 | JGI IMG/M metagenome (GOLD analysis project Ga0299906, IMG submission 200259) | Soil microbial communities from uranium-contaminated site in the Upper Colorado River Basin, Wyoming, United States - RVT145D125 (version 2) ...
ACCGGAGCCGCACGCCCTCTCGATTCGACATTCGGGCTTCGTCATTCTTTCGTCATTGGGTATTTCGTCATTCGACATTCCCGCTCCCTACTTCTTCGATTTGAAATCTTTGCGGTAGCGCGCCAGAAGCGCATCGGGGTCGTTGTCGAGTACGTAAATCTTACCGTGGAGCTTTTTGGTCTCGCCGGGCTCGAGTCCCCCCACACGAAAATCATTGTGAATGCAGACGATGACGCCCTGAAACAGCTCCTGGGTGTGGTCCCAGGCCATGGCCAGCAGCAGCTTGTCGTCGGCGGACACGCAGCCGATCAAAGCGTTGACCGGCACGTCGGGCGACAGCGGGCGCGGGTTCACGTCGAGGTGATTGACCCCGGCCGGCACGTAGACCTGCCCGCCCCGGTAGAGCGCTTCGGTGGTGCGGCGGCTCTTGTCGAGCCAGGTCAGACCCTCCTTCGTGAAGATGAAACACTTGCGGTAGTATTCCTGCTGCCCCAATCCGGTGAAGCGGTCGACGCGCATGCACGGCTGCACCCAGTCGATGTCGACGGCCTTGTCGGTGGGATTGGTCAGCACCACACGGAAATCGACGTCGTCGAGGCCGGCTCGAATGTCGTGGGTGACCTTCACACCGGGCTCGACCGTGGTCTCGAGTCGCAGCGATCGGCCGTCGACGTCGGCGTCAACTTTCACCGTCTTGTGGGGAATGACCGTTTCACGCCAATTGCGATGCGTCGAGCCGGTGCGGCAGAACGCTTCCAGATAGTTCGTCTCGATGGTCCCGCCCCCGATGCGCGGTGAGCGAATCTGCAGCATGTTCTTGTCCCAACTGATGCGCAGCGGCGCATCGGCATCGTCACCGGCATCGTCGCCGGCGGCCGGGGTTGCGGCCAGGCCGAGTAAAAGTACGAACGTCAAAACGAGTCGATCGAGCATGGCGAAGTATCTCCTCACGAGGATCGGACGCTCACTTTACGCAGCGGACCCGGCGTTTACAAAACACGGGCGGGCAGATACCCTGAAAAATCCGGTCCGCATCGTGGTCCTGACCAGCCGACCGTGTCCCTGACGACGATTTGGGAGATGACTTTGAAGCCATTTCGATCTACCCGCACCGTGATGATGCTGACTTCCCTGCTCGTGCTGGGCATTACGGCCGGCCGGCTCGAAGCCGAAGACCGCTATGCCGCCCACATCGCCTCGACCGACCCGCTGACGCCCGAGCAGGAACGCGAAAAACTTATCCTGCCTCCGGGGTTCGAGATCGAGCTGGTGGCGTCCGAGCCGGTGATCGGCAAGCCGATGAACCTCGCCTTCGACGACCGCGGCCGGCTGTGGGTCACCGAGTCGACCGAGTACCCCTTCCCCCCCGAAGACCTGAGTACCTCGAAGGATTGCGTGAAGATCCTCGAAGACACTGACGGCGATGGACGCATGGACAAGGTCACCAAGTTCGCCGAGCATCTGCGCATCCCGATCGGGCTGTTGCCGGTCTCCGACGGGGCGATCGTCTTTTCCATTCCGAAAATCTACAAGTTCACCGACACCGACGGCGACGACCGCGCGGACAAGAAGGAAGAACTGTACGGCACGATCGACCGGCGCGACACGCACGGGATGATCAATTCGCTGCGCTGGGGGTTCGACGGGTGGATCTACGTCAACCACGGCTATGCCAACGACTCCTACGTCAAGGGTTCGGACGGCCATACCATCCACATGCACTCGGGCAACACGTTCCGCATTCGTCCCGACGGCACACGCTGCGAACACTACACCCACGGACAGGTCAACCCGTTCGGCTCGTGCTTCGACGCGTTGGGCAACCTCTACACCGCCGACTGTCATTCGAAACCGGTCTACGCCCTGCTGCGCGGGGGCTGGTATCCGAGCTTCGGCAAGCCGCACGACGGGCTCGGCTTCGGCCCGGAAATGTGCAAACACGACCACGGATCGACGGCGATCTGCGGCATCGTCTATTACGCCGCCGACCATTTTCCGCCGGCCTATCGCGACGGGGTGTACATCGGCAACGTGGTGACCAACCGGGTGAACTACGACCGCCTCGATCCGCACGGCTCGACCCTCGAAGCGGTCGAGCAACCGGATTTCATCCGCTCGGACGATCCCTGGTTCCGGCCGGTCGACATCCGGCTCGGCCCGGACGGAGCGCTCTACATCGCCGACTTCTACAACCGCATCATCGGCCACTACGAAGTACCGCTCGAACACCCGGGCCGCGACCGCGAACGCGGGCGGATCTGGCGGGTGGTATATCGCGGTGACAACGGCGCGCATCGACCGACCCCGCCACGCAAGAGCTGGACCACGGCGAATGTCGCCGAACTGATCGACGATCTCGGTCACGGCAACCTCGAAGTGCGCATCCGTGCGACCAATCAACTCGTCGACCGAATCGGTAAGGCGGCGGTCAAGCCGGTGCTGGCCGCGGTCACCTCGAACGCGAACGGGCCGGCTCGCGCCCACGGCCACTGGGTGCTGGAACGACTCGGTGCTTTGGACGACGCCCGGTTACAAGCCGCGGCACGCGACGAAGAACGTGCGGTGCGCGTGCACGCGCAGCGGATCTTGTCCGAGCGCGGCACGTGGAATTCGGTCGAACACGAACTGGCCCTGGCGGGATTGCGTGATACCGACGCGTTCGTGCAGCGCACCGCGGCCGAGGCCGTCGCGCGACACCCCAACCCGGCGTTTCTCTTCCCGCTGCTCGAGCTACGTCGTGCCGTTGCCGAGGCCGATACGCATCTGCGGTACGGCGTACGGATGGCGCTGCGCGACCAACTCCGCGCTCCCGGATCCTGGGCCGAGCTTGCCGCGTTCGGTGACGCCGAAGACAACGCGTTGATCGCCGACGTGGCGACCGGATTGACCACGCCCGAATCGGGCACGTTTCTGTTGGGCGCCGTACGCAAGCAAGCTCGACAACGGGGCAAGATCTCGGATGAGTACATTCGCCACATCGCGCGCTACGTGCCTGAAGACCGGCTCGATGCGCTGTTCACGCTCATCCAGGAATGTCGAAACACGAACCCGATCGAGCAAGTGACGCGCATGAAAGCATATCACGACGGGTTGCAACAGCGCGGCGCCAAACCGCGTCCGCACGTGATCCGCTGGGCCGATGCGTTGGCGGGCGAGCTGCTGAGCAGCGAGGACAAGAACGCGCTGAAGGCCGGGATCGATCTGATCGATTCGATGCACCTGACCGCGTTGCAGGATCGACTTGTCGCCATGGCCACGTCGAAGTCGGTGTCACAGGATGTCCGGCAAGCGGTGTGCGACGCCCTCATCCGGCAGGACGCGGCCAACCACGTCGCGCTGGTGGGCCGGATCATCGCCGACGGGTCCGAGTCGTATTCGATACGCGAACATTGCGCGGGGTTGCTCGGCGGGGTGCGACGTGACGATGCGGTCGAGTTGTTGGCGACCCAGTTGCGGACGGCGCCGCAACGACTCGCCCGCCGGCTGGCCGAGGCGCTCGCCAAGAACCCAAGCGGCGGCGAACGGTTGCTCGCGGAAATCACGGCGGGCAAGGCGTCGCTGCGGCTGCTGTCGCATCGCGACGTGCGCAACGGGTTGTACCGAGCCAACCTTCCCGACATCGAGAAACGTATCGCGGAGCTGACCCGTGACCTGCCGCCGGTCGAGGAACGCATCGCCAAGCTCATCCGGCAACGCAAGGCCGGGTTCGCTCAGGCCGAGACGAACGAACAACGCGGAGCCGAGGTGTTCAAGAAAACCTGCTCGGCCTGCCACCGGATCGGCGAGGTCGGCGCCAAGCTCGCCCCGGAACTCGCGGGCATCGGCTACCGCGGTCTGGACCGGCTGCTCGAGGACACGCTCGATCCGAGCCGGAACGTCGACCAGGCGTTTCGGGCGACGGCGATCCTGCTCGCGGGTGACGTGGTCCGGACCGGGCTGCTGCAGAGCGACGAGGGGCAGACGCTGGTCCTCGCCGACGCGGCGGGCAACCTGGTCAGCTATCCGAAGGACGAGGTGGTCGAGTGGCGGGTCGAGAACATGTCCCCCATGCCGTCGAACATCGCCGAGGACCTGCCCGAGCGGGATTTCCATGATTTAATGGCGTTTCTGCTGGCGCAGCGGCAGAAGGTCGGGACCCAGGCGTCTGGGGAATGATGCGGGGTGTTGACGCGAAGAGGCTAAGCGATCGGCGGCCCTCATCAGCAACGCCGACTGCCGAACCGGCTACGCCAACAGCTTGTCGACCACGTCGCCGCCTACGTTGGTCAGGCGCATGTCGAGGCCGCTGAAGCGGTACGTGAGCTTCAGGTGATCCAGGCCGAACAAGTGGAGTAACGTGGCCTGGAAATCGTTGACGTGGATCTTGTCCTCGACGACGCTCCAGCCGAACTCGTCGGTCTTGCCCACGACCTGCCCGCCCTTGATGCCCCCGCCGGCCATGAACATGCTGAACGCGAACGGGTGATGGTCGCGTCCGGTGTTGGCCTCGCGTGCGCCCCCGCGATTCTCGCCGAGCGGCGTCCGGCCGAATTCACCCGCCCAAACCACGAGCGTATCGTCGAGCAGGCCGCGCTGCTTGAGATCTTTGATCAGCGCCGCCACCGGTTGGTCGGCCATGGTCGCGTTGAAGCGCAACTGGTTGTCGAGGTCGCTGTGATGATCCCACGAAGCGTGGTAGATGTTGATGAACCGCACCCCGCGCTCGACCAGACGCCGAGCGAGCACGCAGTTGGCCGCGAACGTGCTGAACACGCCCTTGCTCCCGCCGCGTCCGGGCTGGAGACCACCCTCGTCGCGGTTGACACCGTACGTCTCGAGCGTCTCGGGGCTCTCGCCGGACAGGTCGATCAGCTCCGGCGCGGCCGACTGCATGCGGAACGCAAGTTCGTAGGAGGCGATCCGGCTGGCGATTTCCGGGTCGCCGATTTGCTCGTGCCTGGCTTCGTTGAGATCGCGCAGGGCGTCGAGGCTCTTGCGCTGCATCTCGGTCGTCATACCCTCGGGATTCTTGAGATTCAGCACCGGTTCGCCGCGACTGCGGAAGAGTACGCCCTGATAGGTCGAGGGCAGAAAGCCGCTCGTCCAGTTCGACGCCCCACCGCTCGACCCGCGCCCGGCGGTGAGCACGACGTAGCCGGGCAGGTCTTTCGACTCGCTGCCCAGACCGTAGTTGAGCCACGACCCGATGCTCGGCCGGCCGAAGAACATCACGCCGGTGTTCATCAGCAATTGGCCGGGATGGTGGTTGAACGCGTCGGTGTTCATGGACCGGACCAGGCAAATGTCGTCGGCGCAGGTGCCGATGTGCGGGAGCAAGTCCGACAGCTCCATGCCGCATTGGCCGTGGCGGGTGAACTTGCGCCGGCTGCCCATCAGGACGGCAGACTCTTTCTGGATGAAGGCGAAGCGGACGTTCTTGGTCATCGACTCGGGCAGCGGCTTGCCGTGCAGCTCGTTGAGCTTGGGCTTGGGGTCGAACAAATCGAGCTGGCTCGGCGCGCCGGCCATGAACAGGAAGATGCATCGCTTGGCCTTGGGCGCGAAGTGCGGCGCCGTCGGCGCCAGCGGATTGACCACCTCGATCCCTGAAGTCGGTGCGGCCAGCACCCCGTCCTGCGCCAACATCGAAGTCAACGCCGCCCCACCCAACCCGCTCGCGGTGGTGGCAAGGAAGTCCCTGCGGGTTCGTGCTACGTGTTGCTGTATCGGGTCCATGACTCAAACTCCCGAATCGTTATCCAATTCCGCCGCGCGTGATCCTACCCATTCTCGGAGTGCACGCACCATGCTCATTTCATCCTCTACCTCACCTTGACGGATAAAACGCACCAACTCGGGAATTGGTATCGTGGGAAACGAAGGACTGCGATCACACAAATCATACTGCCCCGTTGCCGCGAGCCGATAGACTCGCAGATGCTCACCATCGAAGCGCCACACCTCGGGCACCTCGAGGGCCGCGTAGATCCCCATGCGTTCCAACGAACTGTGGGTGACATCGATTTCAATCGCCAGATCCGGCGGTGGGTCCGTGCGTAGGTCGATTCGCTTCTTGCCCCGAACCCGTGACCAGTTGCTCAGGTAATAACATTCGTCCGGTTCGAGTCCACGTTCCAAGTCCGCCCGTCGATAGGTCGTCGAGCCGAGGCCCGCGAGCGGTACGTTCAACGCTTCACCCAGTACCTCGAGCAACCGCCGAAGCAGGTGCTTGTAACGCTCATGCTCGGGAGAAAGCGTCATGAATTCGAGATTACCCCGATCGTAAGTCAGGCGAAGATGGTGATCGCCCAACGCCTCGAGTAACGTTTCATATTGTTCCCAACCGATGTCATGCAGCAGTATCTTTTGCGCATCGGTCGTCCACAAAGCAGGGTCAAGAGCATGGGGCGCGGCGGCAATGTCACTCATACACACACCTTGGCATGCCCTACTCCCGCACGATCAGCTCGTCGAGATTGAGCAGCGTCCGGGCGACGGTCACCCAGGCGGCCGCCTCGGCGACGTCGACGTTTTCGGTCTTGCACGCGCCCAGGAGCGCCTCGGAACCTTTCGGATCGGCCTTGCACAGTTCACGCATCTCGGCGAGCAGGTGCGTGACGCGCGCGTGCTCCTGCGCGGTCGGGTCCCGACCGAGGCAGAGACGATAGGCATGGCGGATCCGTTCGTCGGTCCCCTTCTTTCCCGCATCGGAGAGCACCCGGTAAGCCAGCGACTGGGCACACTCGACGAACACCGGATCGTTCAGCAGGGTCAGGGCTTGCAGCGGCGTATTGGATCGTTCCCGCCGCGTGCAGGTCGTGTTCGAGTCCGGCGTATCGAACGTGGCGAGCATCGGATACGGCACGGTGCGCTGGTAGAAGATGTACATCCCGCGGCGGTAACGATCCTTGCCCTTGCTCTCGGCCCATTGGACCGAATTGGCGTACCCGAGCTTGGCGACGTCGGCGGGCAGCGGCGGGCGAATGCTGGGTCCGCCGATCGCCCGGTGCAACAGGCCGCTCGACGCGAGGAACGAGTCGCGCACGATCTCGGCCGAGAGACGAAACCGGTTCTGTCGGGCCAGCAATCGATTCTTCGGATCGCGCTCGTCAAGCTCCGGCCGGGCTTGCGACGACTGGCGATAGGTCGCCGAACGCACGATCAGCCGAATCATTTCTTTGGTGCTCCAGCCGCGCTCGATCATTTCTCCGGCCAGCCAGTCCAGCAGTTTCGGATGCGACGGCGGGTCACCGCGGAGACCGAAGTCCTCCGTGGTCGGCACGATGCCCACACCGAACAAGTGCTGCCAGATGCGATTGGCGGCCACCCGAGGCGTCAGCGGATTCTCGGGATTGACCAGCCAGTGGGCCAAATCGAGCCGGGTGGGCTGGTTCTCGTCGCGCGGTGCGAACGCGTGCAGTACGGCGGGCGTCGTGGGACGCACTTCGTCCCCCTTGCGCAGGAAATCGCCCCGGACGTGAATGTGCGTCTTGCGCGGTTCGGACTTCTCGGCCAGAGTCTGCGCCTTGGTGTCGGGCGGCCGGGGCATGGTCTTGGCGTGCGTCGCCACCGCCTTGTTCAGTTCGATCATCTTCGGATCGATGGTGCCGACGTAGTCGAACACCACGGCTTTCCGCTCGTCGCTTCGTTGATCGGACGCAACCGCCAACGCGTCGCGAACCGGCGCGGGGATCGCCAGCATCTTCCGACCCGCGGTCGAGGTCGACAGGCGGAACCGGCCGATCGTTTGCTGCTTACTCTGCTGCTGACTCAGGGTGAAGGTCAACGTGGTCCCCGCGTCAAGTCCGACGCCGGCGGCGGTGATGAACTCCGCGGCGCGGGAGACGTTGATGTCCGTCTTACTTTCACCGATCGACCAGCCGGTCTCCGGCTTGTCGTCGATGGCGGCAGCAACCGGAAAATCCTTCTCCGCGTGGTCCGCCGAGGCGGATGCCAGCTTCACCGCGACGGACTCGGAAGGATCGCTCAGCGGTGAAGCCTGCACCGTCAACTCCGACAGTACGAAGTCGCCCTTCTCCGAACGCCCGGGACCGTTCTTCGGCAACGAAGCGTCGGTGAGGACTTCGAGCCGAAACGCATTGATCCCCTGCTCGCGGGTGGTGACCACGACCGAATAGGTATCGGTCTGGGGCTTGTTGCCGCCGACGGTGATCGACTGATCGTCACCGATGGAGAAGCTCGCACCGCCGGCCGATACAAAGCCCACGGGTTCGAGCGGCGTCCACTTCACGTCCACCGGCCCGAGCTGCTGTTCCCATTCGGCAAGAGATTTTCGCAAGACCGGCTTGTACGCGTCTACCGCGGCGACAAGCGGCGCGTGGGCCTTGTCGTATTCGGCCTTGGCTTTTTCATAGCGCGCCGTCTCGGCGGGAAGCGCGGCCGGTATGTCCACCTCTTCGAGGCTGTTGAAAAACGCGAAGAGCTGATAGAACTCGCGATGCTCCAACGGGTCGTACTTGTGGGTATGACACTGGCCGCACATGACCGTCAAACCCAGCCACACCGTGCCCGTGGTGTTGACGCGATCCACGGTCTGTTTGACGCGATCCTCTTCCTTGTCCGTGCCGCCTTCGGTGTTGGTCAGCGTGTTGCGATGAAAGCCGGTAGCGATCAATTGATCCTGGGTACGATTCGGCAACAGGTCGCCGGCGAGCTGCTCGATGGTGAACCGGTCGAAGGGCAGGTCGCGGTTGACCGCGTCAATCACCCAGTTGCGATATCGCCAGGCATGCGGACGGGGACGGTCCTTCTCGTACCCGTCGCTGTCGGCGTAGCGAGCCAGGTCGAGCCAGTGCCGGCCCCAGCGCTCACCGAAGTGCGGCGAGGCGAGCAGCCGATCGACCACCTTGTCGTAAGCGTCGTCGTCGGTATCATTCAGGAACGCGTCCAACTCTTTCGGCGAAGGCGGCAGACCGATCAGGTCCAGACTCAGCCGTCGCAGCAGCGTCGCCCGATCCGCCTCGGGCGCGGGTGCGACCCCTTCAGCTTCGAGCCGGGCGAGGATGAACATGTCGATCGAGTTGCGCACCCAAGCCCAATTGCGCAGCGCCGGCTCGCCCGGCCTGACGCACGGTTGAAACGACCAGTGGTCGCCCGGCTCGGGCACCGCCCCTGCATCGCCCGCCACCACCGGCGAAACCAGTCCGAGCGATCCGATCAGCATCCATGTCAATCGAGATGGCAGTGCATTCACGGCGAACACTCCACAAGACGCGGAAACCCCTATAGTCGTCCATGAAACCAGACCACCGGCAAGCTGTCAACCGTAAGCAAAACGCGCCTCTGCTTTCGCACTTCTCACTTCATAACTTCTCACTTCTCACTACATCGCGTGCAGCCGTTGCCAGGTAGGGTGTTCCGCCCTACAATGGGCGGCATGAAAGGTCTGTCACACCATGAGAGGAGGTCCGCACGCGGCCGGGATGCCGGGCTCGGCAAGAGTCCACGTACCGGCGGCGTGGACAATCCGGACTCATTCGACGGGTAGCCGTAGCCCGATTGGCGCTGCCGGCACGACAGGCTGCGGACAACCCCCTTTCCTGACCGATACTCCGTGAGATTCGGACTTTCGAGGAGACGACACCCATGGCGGTGCCCTACCACAAACGTACGCATTCCTGCGGCCAACTACGGGCCGCGGACGAAAGTCAACAGGTCATCCTGGCCGGGTGGGTCAACAATTACCGCGACCACGGCGGCATGACCTTCATCGACCTGCGCGACCGCGACGACGTGACCCAGATCAAGTTCAACCCCGAGACCGACCCCGAAGCTCACGCGGTGGCGCGAACCCTGCGCAACGAAGACGTGGTGGCGGTCAGCGGCGTGGTGACCCACCGCAAAGAAAACGTCAACCCGAAGCTGCCCACCGGCGAAATCGAGGTCAACGGCCACGAGGTCACGTTACTCAGCAAGTCGGCCACACCGCCGTTCGAGATCACCGATCGTACCGAAGCCAACGAGGACCTCCGGCTCAAGTACCGCTTTCTCGACCTCAGGCGAAAGCCGATGCGCGATACGATCATGCTCCGCCACCGCGTACTCAAGGCATTCCGGCACATCTACGACGAGATGGGCTTCCTCGAAATCGAGACCCCGATCCTGACGAAGTCCACGCCAGAAGGCGCGCGGGACTACCTGGTCCCGTCGCGGGTGCAGCAGGGATCGTGGTACGCCCTGCCCCAGTCGCCGCAGTTGTTCAAGCAGCTCTTCATGATCGCCGGGTTCGACAAATACATGCAGATCGCGCGGTGCTTCCGCGACGAAGACCTGCGGGCCGACCGGCAACCGGAATTCACCCAGGTCGACGTCGAAATGGCGTTCGTGCAGGTCGAGAACGTCATCGAGATCACCGAGCGGGCGTTCGCCCACGTCTGGAAGACCATCCACGACACCGACATTCCGCTGCCCATGCCGAGAATCAGCTACGCCGATGCCCTGCGCGATTACGGCATCGATCGGCCGGACCTGCGCTTCGACATGAAGCTCAAAGACGTCACCGACATCGCCGAGCGAATGGATTTCCAAATCTTCCGCGGCGCGATCGATGCGGGCGGTGTGGTCAAGGCGATCTGCTGCCCCGGCGGCGGCGAAATGACCCGCAAGGAAACCGACAGCCTGACCGAAGAAATCAAGGGCATCGGAGCCGGCGGCATGCCGCTGGTCAAGGTGATCGCCGGCGAGGGCGGCAGGCCGACGCTGCAAACCGGCATCGCCAAGTTCTTCGCCGACGCGTTGACGCCGCAGGTGATCGAGCGCGTCGGGGCGTCGGTCGGCGACGCGATCTTCTTCTCCGCCGACCGCATCGACAACGTCAACAAGTATCTGGCCTGGCTGCGCGAGACGCTGGCCAAGCGCCGCAACCTGATTCCCGACGGGGTCGACAGATTCTGCTGGGTCGTCGACTTTCCGCTCATGGACTACAGCGAAGAGGACGGCCGGTTCTACGCCATGCACCACCCGTTCACCGCTCCGCACGACGAGGACGTCGACCTGCTCGACACCGACCCGGGCAAGGTGCGAGCGAAGGCATACGACGTGGTGCTCAACGGCTCGGAGCTCGGCGGCGGCAGCATCCGGATTCACTCGGCCGACGTGCAACAGCGCGTCTTCAGCGCACTGGGCGTGAGCAAGGAAGAGGCCCACGAAAAGTTCGAGCACCTGATGAACGCGCTGCGTTACGGCGCGCCGCCGCACGGTGGAATCGCGCTGGGTCTCGACCGGATCGTGATGATGCTGGCCGGCAAGGACAGCATCCGCGACGTGATCGCGTTCCCCAAGACCCAACGAGCGGCGTGCCCGCTCACCAACTGCCCTTCGGAAGTGACTCCCGAGCAGTTACGTGAACTGGGCGTCGACCTTTCCGCCGAACTCAAGTCGCTTCGCGCGACCCGGCAACTGGCATGACCCGGCAACTGGCATAATGCAGCCAAACGCCGAGACGACTGACGGTGCCGAATCGCGAAACCTCGTCGACGTAGCGGCGGACGGATCGAGCGAAAAGGATACTTGCGAGAACGCCGCACATCGCATAAAGTCTTGCCACACAACGACCCAGGGGCCGTAGCTCAGTTGGGAGAGCGCCTGCATGGCATGCAGGAGGTCACGAGTTCGAGTCTCGTCGGCTCCAATCGCTTAACATACGCTGGCCACATACTGTGTGAACCTGCCCGCGTCCGGTTGTGCGGCACGGCAATCCTACGAGAACCGGTAGTACCCGGTAGTCGAGGGCATGCCCACATGCCCACCGCAGAACGCAAGCCGAAGTACCTCCGCACACGCCCACGGGGCAAGCCGTGGTGACCATCAACGGCCATGCATTGTACCCGGGAAAGCACGGGACACCGAAAAGCCGTGCTGAGTACAATCGGCTCATCGCCGAGTCGAGGCTGTTGACCGGCGCCGGCAACCCAACCATCACGCGCAACGAGTTCACACAGGCTTCGGCGTCTTTTCGGATTGGATCGCGGAACGGCTACGGATTGGGATAGGGATACTTGCTCGCGCAGGTTGTCGAGACTTTGTGGGAGCCTCCCCGCCGTTGAAAGCACACCAGGCGATCACGGAAGCCTTGAGCCGAGTGCCAACTGGCGTGCCCGTCGAGGAAGAGGAAGTTCGACCCGTTCGCGTTGAGGCTCGTCCCGCCGAAGTGCCGACGGAACGAGGGGTCGGTTCGCCACGCCGAAGCGGTCCCGTTCCAGTTGAAGCAGCTCGAATTGTCCGTTTCGATTTTCGCTCGTTCCACTTCGGTCAGCATGATGTCGCGGCTCGGAAAGCGGTAGTGGGATATTCGACTGGGGAGGTAGCCGACCCGTAACCCATTGCCCGACACCCACATCTGCGAGGTCAGCGTGTCGCAGGCGCCGTCGTAGCTTACCTTGACGAGCAGATCCTTTCCCTGTGCGCCCCCGGCTCCGCCGCGCACGCGTGTTGAACCGGCATAGCCCGCGCCCGCGTTCGAGCCGTGCAGGAAACGCGTGAACGGTTTGCGATCCGACGGGCAGACGAAGACGCTCATATCGACATCGATGAAGGGGAGGATCTGCGTGGTCCAGTGCAGCCCCACCGAATTGTGGCCGGAGCTGAAATTGGGTAACCGATCCGCGTTGTCCTGCGCGTAGAAAAAGACACCACGGAAGAGCCCGTTCAGATGGCTGGCGCATATGGTTGATTTCGCCTGCGCGCGGGCCTGGGCGATCGCCGGGACCAGGATCGCGATCAGCAGGGCGATGATGGAGATCACGATCAGCAGCTCGACGAGCGTGAACGCCGCATGGCGGCCCGCGTGTCGATGAGATGTGGACGACAACGACATGGAACTCTCCTTACGTTGTCTGACGAATGACCCGGTAGCCCGACATTGAGCCGTTATCGTAACCCAACGACCCGTTCGATTCAAACGAAAACGGCCCCTGCACGGTGATAGCGCCCAAGGGGCGACGGGTGCGTGTCAGTTTGGGCGGGGCTGGGTGTGCCACTGCTGTGTCAGCAGTGCTCCTTCCAAGCGTCATTGCCCTGTTATCCACTGCTGACACAGCAG
>Ga0299906_10003445_pt1 | contig 13035 bp, 10 predicted proteins | sample RVTome_14_FD_200259 | JGI IMG/M metagenome (GOLD analysis project Ga0299906, IMG submission 200259) | Soil microbial communities from uranium-contaminated site in the Upper Colorado River Basin, Wyoming, United States - RVT145D125 (version 2) ...
GCCATGCCGTGCACCCCGAAGTGGCGGAACACCTGGAGGTCGGCCTGGAGCCCGGCGCCGCCCGTGGGATCCGAGCCGGCGATGGAGAGCGCGGTGATCACGCGCGCTTTCTACCCGATCACGAGATCGAGCGCCCGCTCCACCAGCGCCCCGCCCACCCAGGAGAGCAGCGGCAGCCCGACGAAGAAGGCGGAGCGCCGCCATCAGCAGCAGGCCCGGAACCGGCGTGGGCAGCGGCACGCGCTCGTAGACCCGGTCGGACCCCAGCTGCCGGGACGCGCCCCACCTGGCTCACGCGCAGAAGGAGCGCCGCTCGACATCCTCCCGGCCGGCGTCCGGCGGTTCCCCTAGGCTCCGAGCATGCGCACCGCCCTCGCCATGCTGCTCTGGCTGGCCCTCGTCGTCTCGCCGGCCGCGGGCGACGAAGCCGACGCGCGCTCCGGTCCCCCCACCTGGTTCGCGCAGACGCTGACGCGCGGCGATGGCGGGCTCAACGTCGCCTACTTCTGGTCGAAGGGCCCCTGGCTTCGCAGCGAGACCGTCGTCGCGGGACACCGGATCGTGACGATCGTGCGCGGCGACTGGTACTGGGTCTACGACGTCCTCGACGGCTCGGGCCTCGCGATCCGGCGCGAGCCCGCGGTGGTCGCGGCCGATCGCCCGAGCGGGCGCCCCTTCGGGCTCGAGTACGAGACGCTCCTCGACCAGGGTGCCGAGCTGGTGCGCAAGGAGGAGCTGCTGGGCCGCGCGGCGGGCATCTACCGCATCACCGACGGGGTCGGCAAGCGCGAGCTGTGGGTCACCGAGGACGCCGACCGCATCCCGCTGCGCCTGGAGATCTACGATCGGCAGTCGGCCAGCCAACGCACCACCGACTGGATCAACTGGCAGCGCGACCTGTCCATCCCGGACGCCTTCTTCTCGCCCGAGACGAACGCCCAGCTCGAGGAGATGGACCACGCCGAGTACCTGCGGCGCTCGCCGGAGGGCGACCTGCCCCGGGTGCCGGTGCTCTACCTGCGGCTGCTCTACAAGCGCACGGCGGACTAGCGATCCCTATCGACTTCGCTCGCCTTCGGCTCGCTGCGCGCCGGCTCCGCCGGCTTGCCGTCAGGGACACCCAGGGTCAGGACACCCAGGTGATGTTGGCGTCGGCAACCCTGGGCTTCGTCTCGGCCAGCATCGCGAGCTTGCGCGCGACCTTCCCGGCGAGCGCCGCGAACACGCGTGACGCCTCTGCGTCGGGCGCGTCGAGTGAGATGGCGCGCCCCTTGTCGCCGCCCTCGACGATGCGCGGGTCGATCGGCACCTCGCCCAGGAAGTCGACGCCGAGCTCCTCGGCGGTCCGCTGGCCGCCGCCCTGACCGAAGATGTGGTACCTGCGGTCGGGGAGATCGGGCGGCGTGAAGTAGGACATGTTCTCGACGATGCCGAGCACCGGGACGTTCACCTTCTCGAACATCGCGAGTCCCTTGCGAGCGTCGATCAGCGAGAGGTCGTTCGCGGTGGTGACGATCACCGCCCCGGAGAGGGGCGCCATCTGGGTGAGGGTGAGCGCGGCGTCCCCGGTGCCGGGCGGCATGTCGATCACGAGGTAGTCGAGGTCGCCCCACTCGACGTCGGTGAGGAACTGGCGGATCAGGCCGTGCACCATGGGGCCCCGCCAGATCACCGGCGAGTCGTCGTCGAGGAAGAAGCCCATCGACATGAGCTTCAAGCCCGCGGCCTCGTGGGGGTGGATGCGGCGCTCCTCGGCGCGGGGTCGCCCGTGCACCCCGGTGAGCAGCGGGAGCGAGGGGCCGTAGACGTCGGCGTCCATCACGCCCACCGACGCGCCGCTCTTCGCGAGCTGGAGCGCCAGGTTGATCGCGACGGTGCTCTTGCCCACGCCGCCCTTCCCCGACGCCACCGCCAGCGCGTTGCGCACGCCCGGGAGCACCTCGCCCTGGGGTTCGGGGGCGCGTCCGCGCGTGTTCGCCGTCATCGTGACGGCCACCTCGTCGACGCCGTCGAGGGCCGCGACGCGCTCTCGCGCGGAGCGCTGGAACTCCTCCTTCACCGGGCAGGCGGGCGTGGTGAGCTCGATGTCGAAGGCGACGCGAGTCCCCTCGATGCGGAGGTTCTTCACGAAGCCGAGTTCGACGATGCTCTTGCCGAAGTCGGGGTCGACGATGGGACGGAGCGCGTCGAGGACGGCGCTCTCGGAGACGGCGGGCATGGCTCTCCTCGGAAGCGGCGGAGCCGACACACTAGCTCCGGGTCGGGTCGCGCGCCGGACCCGTCGCGACGCGCTGGCTAGCCGGCCCCGAAGACGGCCGGATGGAGCCAGCGGACGGCGACCGTCGCCGCGACGCCGATCGCGATGGGAGCTGGCTGCTCGCGCAGCGCGGCCACCACGGCGGCGGGGCGCGGGAGCGGGAGCCAGGTGGTGGCGTCGTGGAAGCGTCGGAAGCCGGCGTCGCCGTCGGCGAGCTTGCGCGCGTCCTGATGGCGGGTGCCGATCAGCGCGAAGAGCGGGAAGCCCGCGAAGAACGCGAGCTCGGACGCGTTCACCGCGACGACGCAGAGGTGCAGCAGGCCGAAGACCCCCACGCCCATGAACATCGGGTGACGCGTGATCCGGTACACCCCGCGCACCTCGGTGTCGCCCGGCACCACGGCCGCCGGCGAGGGACGCACCACCGCACCGGCGACGAGCGCGAAGGCGAAGCCCATGGCGAGGTACATCGCCCAGCGCATGCCGGGCAGCCCGACCAGGCTCCCCAGATAGGGGCCGGCGTGGCGATGTCGGACATAGACCGTCACCAGCGGCACGAAGATCGCGAGGGCGATCACGGAGTACGCGCCGAAGAAGCCGCCCACGCCGAGCGCCGAAACCAGCTTCGGGCGCAGTGCGCGGCTCGAGAACGCGACGTGGGTGGCGCCGAACGCGACCCAGAGGGCGGCCAGCAGGAGGGCGGTGCTCATCGGTTCCGGACCTCGTGGGCGCGCCGGCAGGATATGCTTTCCCCCATGATCCACGCCACCGAACGCGTCCACGCCGAGTCCCTCGCGAACCCCCAGGCCTTCTGGCTCCGCGCGGCCGACGACATCGAGTGGGTGCGCCGCCCGCGCGCCGCCTGGAACGACAGCGATCCGCGGCGCGTCTCCTGGTTCCCCGGCGCGATGCTCAACACCTGCTCCAACGCCGTCGACCTCCACGTCGCGGCCGGTCGCGCCGACCAGACGGCGCTCGTGTACGACAGCCCCGTCACCGACACGCTGCGCCGCTTCACCTATCGCGAGCTCCAGGGCGAGGTGGCGCGCCTCGCCGGGGCGCTCGTCGGGCTGGGCGTCGAGCCCGGCGACCGCGTCGTGCTCTACATGCCGATGGTGCCCGAGGCCGTTTTCGGGATGCTCGCCTGCGCGCGGATCGGGGCCATCCACTCGGTGGTGTTCGGCGGCTTCGCCGCGAGCGAGCTCGCGCAGCGCATCCAGCACGCCCGCCCGAAGGTCGTGCTGACGGCCTCCTGCGGCATCGAGCCCGGACGGGTGGTCGCCTACAAGCCGATGCTCGACGAGGCGATCGCAATGGCCAGCGAGAAGCCCACGCGCTGCCTCGTGCTCCAGCGCCCCCAGTGCCAGGCCACCCTCGTCGCCGGGCGCGACCTCGACTGGGAGGCGACCGTGGCGGCGGCCGCGCCCGCCGCGCCGGTCGCCGTCCAGGCGAAGGACCCCCTCTACGTGCTCTACACCTCCGGCACCACCGGGATGCCGAAGGGCGTCGTGCGCGATCACGGCGGCCACGCCGTCGCGCTCAAGTGGAGCATGAAGCACGTCTACGGGATGCAGCCGGGAGACGTCTTCTGGGCGGCCTCGGACATCGGCTGGGTGGTCGGACACTCCTACATCGTCTACGCGCCGCTGCTGCTCGGCTGCACGACCCTCCTCTACGAGGGGAAGCCGGTGGGCACCCCCGACGCCGGCGCCTTCTTCCGCGTGATCGAGCAGCACGGCGTGAACGCGCTCTTCACCGCACCCACCGCGCTGCGCGCCATCAAGCGCGAGGATCCCGAGGGCGCGCTTCCGAAGCGCTTCGACACCAGGAGCCTGCGCACCCTCTTCCTCGCCGGCGAGCGCGCCGACCCCGACACCGTGGCGTGGTGCGAGCGCGCCCTGTCCGTCCCCGTGATCGACCACTGGTGGCAGACCGAGACGGGCTGGCCGATCGCGGCCAACTGCATGGGCATCGAGCCGCTCCCGGTGAAGCACGGCTCGCCGACGAAGCCGGTGCCGGGCTGGGACGTGCGCATCCTCGGCGACGACGGGAAGCCGCTGCCGCCGAACGAAACCGGCCACGTGGTGGTGAAGCTGCCGCTGCCGCCGGGCTGCCTGCGCACGCTCTGGGAGAACGACGCCGGCTTCGAGCAGGCCTACCTGGCGCGCTTCCCCGGCTACTACCAGACCGCCGACGCCGGCCACCTCGACGAGGACGGCTACCTCTGGATCATGGCCAGGACCGACGACATCATCAACGTCGCCGGCCACCGCCTCTCGACGGGCGCGATGGAGGAGGTGATCGCCGCCCATCCCGACGTCGCCGAGTGCGCCGTCACCGGCGTCGCCGACGAGATCAAGGGCCAGGTGCCGCTCGGCTTCGTGGTGCTGAACGCCGGCGTCGACCGCGACCCGGCCGAGATCGAGCGCGAGGTGGTGGCGCGCGTGCGCGAGACGATTGGACCCGTCGCGGCCTTCAAGCGCGCGCTGGTGGTGCCCCGCCTGCCGAAGACCCGGTCGGGGAAGGTGCTCCGCGGCACCATGCGCAAGATCGCCGACGGCGAGCCCTGGCGGACCCCGCCCACGATCGACGACCCCGCCATCCTCGACGAGATCCGGCAGGCGCTGCGCGGCGCGGGCTATGCGCAGTAAGCGGCCAGCGCGGCCTCGAAGCGGTCGACGAAGCGCTCCAGCGTGAACTCGCGCTCGAAGCGGGCGCGGCCGGCGCGGCCGAGGGCGTCGCAGCGCGCGGGGTCGCGCCACAGGGCGACCAGCGCCGCGGCCATCGCGGAGGGATCCAGCGGGTCGACGAGCACGCCCGTCTCGCCGTCGACGACGCTCTCGGCGGGGCCACCGCAGGAGGACGCCAGCAGCGGCCGCCCCTGGGCCATGGCGTCGAGGGGCACGAGACCGAAGGGCTCGTCGACGCTGGGATAGGCGACGAGGCGCGCGCCGGCGAACAGCGCCGCATAGCGCGCGTCGTCGAGGGGGGGGAGCGCCTCGATGCACTTTCCGAGGCCTGGCGCCTCCGCGGAGGCGCGCAGAGCCGCGTCGAGGCCCAACGCGCGAACCGAGAGGTCCGGGGCGTCGCGGATCGCCAGCCGCAGCGCTTCGAGGAAGCCCAGCGCGTTCTTCGCGACCCGCGGGTTGGTGACCCAGGCGACGTAGGGCGCTCCGACGGCCGAAGGGGCGGGCGTCGCCGGCGGCGCGACGCCGGGGGGACACGCATGCGCCGCCACGCCGTACACGCGCTCCACCGCCGCCGCCGTGAAGCGGCTGTTGGCGAGCACGGCGTCGAGCGACCTCACGGCCTCGCGGTCGAGCGCGCGGTCGAGACGCGTCGCGCGCGGGCGCCGCGCGTCCATGTGCTCGAGCTGGCGCGCGAAGGCGCCCTCGGACCACGGGTGCGCGTCCGGGCCGGCCTCGCCCGCGCGCACGAGGTTCGGGAACACGAGACGCCCGTGGAGGCGCTCCGATGGCTCGTGGCAGTACCAGACGCGGCGGCGCGCGCCGCAGCCCGCCACCCAGAGCGCAGCGGGGAAGTTGTGCGCGACGACGGCGTCGGCGCCGCGCGCCAGCGCCCCGAGCCGACGCGCGCGCACGCGCGCCCGCAGGCGGCGGCCGAGCAGACCCTCTCCCGGACGCTCGAGCGTCGCGACCCGCACGTCCTGCCACGTGCCGGCGGGCCACGCGGCCGCGTCGAAGCGCCCCGCCGCCACCCCCACCTCGTGTCCGCGGGCGACGAGCCCCCGACACAGGCTCTCGATCAGGTTCTCGGCGCCCCCGCGGCGATCGAGGCGCGGGTGCACCATCCAGAGCTTCACGCCGCCCGCCCCGCCGCGCGCGCGAGCACGCCCTCGAGGACGTCGGCGCCGCGCTCCCAGTCGAAGCGCGCGCAGTGGCGACGCGCCGCCTCGCCGAGACGCCGCGCGGCCTCGGGATCGGCGAGCAGCTCCGCCAACGCGACCTCGAGGGCGCGGGCGTCGCCGGGCTCGACGAGGCGGCCGGTCTCGCCGTCGACCACCACCTCGCTGCCCCCGCCCGAGGCGCTCGCCACGACCGGGACGCCCGCGGCGCCGGCCTCGGCGTAGGCGATGCCGAAGCCCTCGCCCGCCTTCTGCGCGCCCGCGCGTCCCGAGACCATGGCGAAGACGTCGCTGGCCGCGTACCAGGCGCGCACGTCGTCGACGAGTCCTTCGAAGCGCACCGCGGCGGCGACCCCGCGCGCGGCGGCGAGCTTCTCCAGTGCCGGGCGCTCGGCACCCTCGCCGACCACTACGTAGACGAGATCGGGGAAGCGCGCGCGCAGCGACGGGAGCGCCTCGATCACGCGGGCGTGCCCCTTGTTCGACGCGAGGCGCGACACGGTGAGCACCACCCGGGAATCCGCGAGACCGAGCCGTTCGCGCGCTGCGCGGCGCGCGGCGGTGTCGGTCGCGAAGGCGGCCGTGTCGACGCCCGGGTGCACCACCTCGATCGGCGCCGCGGCGCGCAGCGCGGCGACGCGCCGACCCGTGTCCCGGCTGTTCACCACGATGTGTCGCGCGAGGTCGAGTCCGTAGCGACGCCGCACCCGCCAACGCCCGATGACGCCCCGGCGCGTGTGCCGACCGGCCAGCTCGTGCACCGAGACCACCAGCGGCGCCGCGCGCGCCGCGACGGACGCGGCCCGCGCGAGCCGACGCGAGGCGCGCGAGAGCAGCACCACCTCGGGCCGCGCGTCGGCCAGCCACGCAGCGAGCGCACCGGGCTCGAGCTGGCCGCTCCGCTCGCGGCCGGGCTCGCGCTGCACCGGGAAGGGAAGACGCGCGTCGGCTTCGCGCTCCCCCGCGGCGCTCGGCCCGTCGGCGCCGAAGGCGAACACGCGCAGCGCGTGACCGCGGGCGTGCAGCCGTCGCGCGTACTCGACGTTGTAGCGCTCCGTGCCTCCCACGGCGGGCGGAAAGCCCAGGGCGACCAAGGCGATGCGCAGGGGCCCCTCGAGCACGCGGTGGACGTTAGCTGTGATAGCGTCGCTTCCGCATGCGCATCGTGCTGTTCGTGAAGAGCAAGCGACGCACCCAGACGACCCGTTCGATCGCGCGCGCGCTGCGCCGGGCCGGCCACGCGATCCGCGTCGTCCACGAGGGGAAGCGGCGGCGCCTGCTCGGACGACGCCTCACCCGCGCCTGGATCCGCGCCGTCATCCGCCGCTTCGCTCCGGACTTCGTGTTCATCCACGCGCAGGACGTCTCGCGGCCGCTCTTCGACGCCCTCGCCGCCGACTTCCCCACCGTGATGTTCACGCCGGACTGCTGGCCCTCGCCGTTGGAGCCCGCCGCGCTCGGCCTGGCGGCGCACGTCGACCTCCTGTGCACGGTGGCCGCGGGCCAGGTCGAGGAGTTCGAGGCGGCGGGGGTGCGTCGGGCGGCCTACCTCGCGGAAGCCCACGACCCGGAGCTTCACCATCCGGTCGAACGGGTGACGCCGGCGCTGGCTTCGGACGTCGCCTTCATCGGGAAGTACGCCCGTGACTCCGCGCTCCACGCGACGCGGGGCGCGCTGCTTCCCCCCGTGGCCGAGCGCTTCGACACGAAGCTCTACGGCCAGGGCTGGGAGGAGCTGGGACTCGCGCCGACGCTCGCCGAAGTCTTTCCGGAGCAGTACCGCGAGGTCTGTCGCAGCGCGCGCATCGTGCTCGGCTGCGACTGGCGTCACGACGTGCGCTGGTACTTCAGCAACCGCACCTGGTTCACCCTCGGCTGCGAGGGCTTTCTCCTCACCAACTACGCGCCCGGTCTCGAGGACCTCTTCGAGTGTCACCGGCACCTCGTGTGGTACCGCTCCGTCGACGAGTGCCTCGAGCTCTGCGCCTACTACCTGGAGCGCCCCGACGAGCGCGCACGGATCGCGGCCGAGGGGCGCGCCTACGCGAGCCGCCACCGCACCTACGACCACTTCGCCCGCGACCTCGTCGATCTCTTCGAGGGCCGGACGCCCGCGTTCCCGCCCCCGAAGACCTGGCCCTGATCCGGGGTTCCACTGGGAGCCGCAGCGCCGCAGATGGGGCCAGGGCGCCTTCCGCTCGACCGAGGATTCCCGGATCAGGGCTGGTCGCCTCCGCTGTGGCGCCCGTGCAGGGAGACCTGCGGCGGCGCGCCGCCGAGGCGCAGGCCGCAGGGCATGTGGGGGGTGTCGAAGGGGAAGGCGGCGCGGCCGCGCACGTCGACGGCGATGCAGCCTCCGCTTCCGCCGAGGGCCGAGACCGCGGCGAGGGCCTCGGCGCAGGCCGCGTCGAGGTCGCGGCCGCCCCAACGCATGCGAGCGTCGACGTCGCGGGCGAAGGCGGTGCGGATGAAGAACTCGCCCTGACCCGTGGCGGAGACGGCGCAGGTGGCGTCGTCGGCCCAGGTGCCGCAGCCGGGGAGCGCGCTGTCCGCCACGCGGCCCGGACGCTTGCCGAGCGTGCCGCCGGTGGAGGTCGCGGCGGCGAGGTGCCCGTCGGCGTCGAGGGCGACCGCCCCGACGGTTCCGCCGCCCGGCTCGGAGCGCCGCCCCGCGCGCGCGAGCTGCGCGCGACGCCTCTCGGTGACGTGGTGGGCGGGATCGACCATCGCGAGCCCGCACGACGCCGCGAAACGCTCCGCCCCCTCGCCGGCCATCAGCACGTGCCGCCCGTCGCGGAGCACCGCCTCCGCGGCCTGCACCGGCTGGGCCACCCGTGCGACACCGATCACGCCGCCGGCGCGGCGATCGCAGCCGTCCATCACCGCCGCATCGAGGGAGACGCCGCCGTCGGCGTCGAGCACGCAGCCCCGCCCGGCGTTGAACACCTCGCAGCGCTCGAGCTCCACCACCGCCGCGACCACCGCCGCGAGCGCGGCGCCTCCCGCGTCGAGGATCGCGGCCCCGGCCGCGAGGGCCCCGCGCAGACCCCGCTCCGCTTCGGCGCACCACGCGGGGTCGGCCTCCGCGGCGGGGACGCGTCCGGCGCCGCCGTGCACGGCGAGGGCCGTCGGGATCGGCATCAGGAGGCGAGCTCTTCCCGGCCGGCGAAGTGGTCGAGGGCCTCGGGGTTGGCCAGCGCCTCGAGGTTCCTCACCGGACGCCCGTGCACCACCTCGCGTACCGCGAGCTCGACGATCTTCCCGCTGCGCGTGCGCGGGATGTCGGGCACCGCGACGATGCGCGCCGGCACGTGGCGGGGGCTCGCGCCCCGGCGCACGCGATCGCGGAGACGCGCGCGCAGCGCCTCGTCGAGCACCGCGCCCTCGGCGAGGCGCACGAAGAGCACGATGCGGACGTCGCCCTCCCACTCCTGCCCGATCGCGATCGACTCCAGCACCGCTTCCTCCTGCTCCACCTGGCGGTAGAGCTCCGCCGTGCCGATGCGCACGCCGCCGGGGTTCAGCACGGCGTCCGAGCGGCCGTGGATCACCATGCCGCCGTGGGCCGTCCACTCGGCGAAGTCGCCGTGGCACCAGACGCCGGGGAAGCGCTCGAAGTAGGCGGCGGCATAGCGCGAGCCGTCGGGGTCGTTCCAGAAGCCGGTGGGCATCGACGGGAAGGGACGCGTGCAGACGAGCTCCCCCTTGCGCTCCCGCACCGGGCGACCCGTCTCGTCGAAGACGTCCACGGCCATGCCGAGGCCCGGTCCCTGGATCTCGCCGCGCCACACCGGCGCGACGGGACAGCCGAGCACGAAGCAGGACACGATGTCGGTTCCCCCCGAGATCGAGGCGATCTGGGCGCCGGGTGCCACCTGCTCGGCGACGAAGTCGAAGCCCTCGGGCGAGAGCGGCGACCCCGTCGAGAGCACCGCGCGCACCGACGCGAGGTCGGCGTGGGCGCGCGGGACGTCGCCCGCCTTGGCGACGGCGTCGAGGAACTTCGCCGAAGTGCCGAACACCGACGCGCCCCGCGCTCCCGCCCAGTCGAAGAGCGCGCCCACCTCGGGATGGGTCGGCGAGCCGTCGTAGAGGAGGAGCGCGGCCTCGGACGCGAGCGCCGACACCAGCCAGTTCCACATCATCCAGCCCGTCGTCGTGAAGTAGAAGAGGCGCTCGTCGCGCCGCAGATCGACGTGGAGCCGGTGCTCCTTCAGGTGCTGGAGCAGCGTGCCGCCCGCTCCGTGCACGATGCACTTCGGCGGACCCGTCGTGCCGCTCGAGTAGAGCACGTAGAGGGGGTGGTCGAAGGGCAGACGCTCGAAGGCGAGCTCGGCGCCGGCGTGCTCGGCGAGCGCCTCGTCCCAGCGCACGGCGCCGGAAGGAAGCGGCGGGTCGTCGGCGGCGAAGGGCACGAGCACCGTCTCGCGCAGGGAGGGCAGCGCCGCACGCACCTCGTCGAGGCGCGGCAGGACGGAGAACGGCTTCCCGCCGTAGAAGTAGCCGTCGACGGCGAAGAGCACGCTGGGCTCGATCTGGCCGAAGCGGTCGAGGACGCCGCGCGTGCCGAAGTCCGGCGAGCAGGACGACCAGACGGCCCCGAGGCTCGCGCTCGCGAGCATCGCGACGACCGCCTCGGGCGCATTCGGCAGCCAGCCGGCGATGCGGTCGCCCGCGCCGACGCCGCGGGCGCGCAGCCAGGCGGCGCAGCGCGCCACCGCGTCGGCGAGTTCGGCGTGGCTCCACGTCGCCTCGCGGCGATCCTCGACGCGGGAGATCAGGGCGGGGGCGGCGTCGCGGCGTCGCAGCAGGTTCTCGGCGAAGCTGAGCCGGGCGTCCGGGAACCAGCGCGTTCCCGGCATCGCGCCAGCGCCGGGGACGAGAGGCGCGCCCGGGCCATCGCCGATCACGCCGCCGAAACGCCAGACCGCGCCCCAGAACGCGGCGGGCTCGTCGATCGAGAAGCGGTGCAGCGCGCGCGGATCCGCGAGGTCGCGACCCGTCGCCGTCTCGACCTCGCGACGGAACGCCGTCCACTGCGCGCGCTCGACTTCGTCCCGGGTGGGCTGCCAGAGGGGAGCGCTCACGGCCGCGAGGGTAGAGGCGGCGCACTGGCGGCGAAAGACACCCCACGCGATCCGCTCGGCCTCGCTCCTATAATGACGGCGTGTTCGAGACCCGCTTCGAAAGCGCGCGCCATCGCTTCGCGCGTCTGGCCTCGGCCCCGGAAGCCGAGATCGACGTCGAGGAGGGCGCGATCCTGATCGCCGCCGAGGAGTATCCGGACCTCGACGTCGCGGACGTCCGCGCCGAGCTGGATCGGCTCGGCGACGCGGCGCGTCTCGCCCTCGCCGACGCGGGCGACGGCGCCGAACGCGTGTCGCGCCTGAACCGACTGCTCTTCGAGGAGCTCGGCTTCGAGGGCGCGAGCGAGTACTTCGATCCCCGCAACAGCTACCTGAACGAGGTGCTCGAGCGTCGGGTCGGCATCCCGATCACCCTCGCCCTCGTCTACATCGGCGTCGGACGGCGGGCGGAAATGGACGTCCGCGGGATCTCCTTTCCGGGTCACTTCCTGGTGCGCTGCGCGGGCGACGAGGAGCAGATCGTCGATGCCTTCCACGGACGCACGCTCACCCAGCGCGAGTGCGCGGCGCGCCTCGCCTCGGCGCTGGGACCCGACGTGGCGCTCGATCCGACCGTCCATCTGCGCGACGCGACGCCGCGCGAGATCCTCGTGCGCATGCTCTCGAACCTCCAGCGCATCTTCGCGGAACGCGGCGACGCCGAGCGGCTCCTCGCCTGCTGCGATCGCATCCTGCTGCTGATGCCCCGCTCGGTCCCGGCGCTCCGCGATCGCGCCCTGCTCTACCAGCGCCTCGGCTGGATCGCCGCCGCGATCGGCGACCTGGAAGCCGCGCTCGAGGTGGCCGACGAGCCGCGCGTCGTGCACTCCCTCGCTGAGCGCCGCGACGCCCTGCGCCAGCGCCTCGGCCCCGTGCATTGACCGGGCTGCGCCAGATCGTCGCGACCGCCCTGCTCGCCATCGCGCCGGCGGCGCTGCTCGAGGGCGGTCTCCGCCTCGCGGGCTGGCCGACCCAGCGTGTGCGGTCCTTCGGCAAGCTCGTCAACCTCGACGCCGGGAGCTGGGAGCGCACGGTCGGCGTGTTCCGCCCGGACTCGGTCGCCACCGTGCTGTGGCCGCCGGAGCTCGCCTACGAGGTGCGCATCAATTCGCTGGGGCTGCGCGGACCGGAGCTCGGGCTCCATCCGCCGCCGGGCCGGACGCGGATCCTCGCTCTCGGCGACTCGATGACCTTCGGCTACTACCTCGAGGAGGACGAGACCTGGCCGTCGCTCCTGGAGCGCCGCCTGCGCGAGGCGGGGCTCGACGCGGAGGTCGCGAACGGGGGCAGCGGCGGCTGGACGATCGAGGACGCGACGCTCTTCCTCGAGGAGCGCGCCCTCGCCCTGGAGCCCCACCTCGTGGTGCTCGCCTTCTGCGCCAACGACATCGCCGACCTGGAGCGCGAAGGTTCGGTCTACGCGTCACAGAAGGCCGCCCTCCGATACGGCTCGGCACCCGTCCGGCGGGTTCTGTACGCGAGCGCCAGCTACGAGCTGTACCTGCGCACCCAGGTGGCGTGGAAGCGTTGGCGCGACGAACTCGGCGAGCGCGACCACCCGCTCACCTCGGTCGACGTCCCCGCGGAGCGGGCCGAGGCGCTGTGGTCCGAGTACGCCGCCTGGCTCGACCGCATGCTGGCGAGCCTGGAGCCCCGAGGCATCCCGCTCACGCTGGTCTACCTGCCCGACGTCTACAAGCTCGCGAACGGGATTCCCGCCGATGACGAGGCCCGGCTCCGAAGCCTCGCCGAGGCCCGCGGAGTCGGATTCGTCACTCCCCTGCGCG
>Ga0299906_10003446_pt1 | contig 13034 bp, 10 predicted proteins | sample RVTome_14_FD_200259 | JGI IMG/M metagenome (GOLD analysis project Ga0299906, IMG submission 200259) | Soil microbial communities from uranium-contaminated site in the Upper Colorado River Basin, Wyoming, United States - RVT145D125 (version 2) ...
CCGTCAGGCCTCCTTCTATGAGCCCGGCACGGGCGAGTTCACGCTGATCGAGACCTGCTATTCGACGCACCACCTGCAGTTCGATACCGACGAACACGAAACCGTGTACTTCAACGAATTGAGCGGTCCCATGTTCGGCTGGGTCGATACGAAGGTCTTCGACGAGACCGGCGACGAACAGAAGGCCGTCGGCTGGTGCGGCCAGGTCGTCGACACCAACGGCGACGGGAAGATCACCTACCCGTGGAATGTCCGGGTCGGGGGCGGCGAGAACCCGCTCTATATCAGCGATACTCCCGGAGGCGGCGGGGGCGGCGGTCGGGGCCGGGGTGGCCGCGGCGGCGGAGTCCCCGAGGGCGCCGGGGAGTTGGATCTCGGCCTCGACACGCAGATCAGCATGAGCATGTACAGCCTGATCCCGAGCCCCGTGTCCGACTACGTCTGGGGCGCGGTCGAGAGCTACCCGGGCTATCTCATCCGGCTCTCCCGCGGGAACAACCCGCCCGAGTCCTGCCTGACCGAGATCTTCCGGGTTCCGGAGCCGGGTCTCGATCCGCGGGGTCTCGACATCGACTCGAACGGGGTCGTCTACATGTTCCTCGCCGCCAGCAGCCACGTCGCGGCCTTCGACTACAGCAAGTGCGGTTCCCTGACCGCCGAAGAAAAGCTGGAAGGCACAGGTTGCCGCGAAGGCTGGACGCTGTACCGGACCGAGGGACCGACGTTCCCAGACACGGATGTTCCGGCCGACTTCCACTATTTCGGCTGGGTCGACCAGCACAATATCCTGGGTCTGGGCAAGGATGCACCCGTCGCGACCGGTTCGAACTCCGATTCGCTGCTGCATCTGAATCCGGAAACCGGCGAGTGGACGACCCTCCGGGTCCCGTACCCGATGGGCTTCTACTCCCGCGGACTCGACGGCCGGATCGACGATCCGGACGCCGGCTGGAAAGGCCGCGCGCTGTGGTCCAACTACGGAACCCACTTCGTGTGGCACATCGAGGGCGGCAAGGGAACGCTCGGCAAGGAGCTCAAGTTCCAGATTCGGCCCGATCCCCTGGCGCGGTAGCGGCCAGCGACAACTGTAAGTAACCCGCGACGGCCAGGTTCCGGCTCAAACGCGCCGGAACCTGGCCGTCCTTCGTTGTAGGATGGATCTATGGGCAAGCACTCCGGTGTCTTCATCCTCTTCCCGGTTCTCGCACTCGTCATTTTCTCAGGTTGCGCGCGGAGCCAGGCGTCGACGACTTCGCTCGGGGTGGCCGAGCCACCCCGGGGCGCCGCGATCCTCCAGCGCGCCTGCACGGTCTGCCACAACCTGGATGGCCTCAACGCCTATGCCGATTCCTGGGGCCAGACGGAGTGGCGATCGATGATCGGGACGATGATCAGCTACGGTGCGGTGGTGACGCCGGCGGAAGTCGACGTCCTCTCGGAATACCTGGCGGTCAACTACGGCACCGGCGTCCTGGGCGCGACCGACAACGCCGATATGGCCGCGCTCATCGACTCGGCCTGCACGACGTGTCATGGCCTCGACCTGCTGACGACCAACACCGCCGGGTTCACCGGGGCGAACTTCAGGGAAACCGTCGTGCGGATGATCCAGTACGGCGCGCCGGTTCCGGAAGACCAGGTCGAGCCGATGGTGGAGTATCTGGTCGAGACTTACGGTGGATGAAGACTGCCGCCTCGGCTGACGCCTCGTTGGCCCCCGCGCCGGGAAGCCCCGGCGCGGGTCCTTGTGAGAGGCGCTTCCAGGTCAAGGCACCAGCTTCTGGACTGTCCGGTTCAGGACGTCGGCGACGTAGATCTCTTCATTCTCGCTGACGGCCAGGTAGTGGGCCTCTCCGTATTCGTTCAGACCCTCGCCCGGCCGGCCGGTCACGCCGAGGACACGGCCGTCCATGTCGAGCTTGACGATCTGGCCGTCGAACCCCGTGGCCATGTAGATCGAGCCGTCCCTCAGGTACAGAGCGCAGGCCATACCCTGGTAGACCCAGCCCTTGAGGAAGTTGCCGTCGAGATCGAAGACCAGGATCCGCCGGCCCTCGCGGTCCCCGACGTAGACCTGGTCTTCATCGTCGATGACGACCGTGTGGGCGACCTCGAACTGCCACGGCAGGGCGCCGCGGCCGCCCCAGGACTTGATGAAGTTGCCGTCCCGGTCGAACTTCAGGATTCTCGGGTCGGTGCCGGGCACGTGCCCCTGGGCGACGAAGATCGAGCCGTCCGAGGCGATCGCAACATCGTTCGGCTGGTTGAAGAGCCGCGTGCCGGCTTCTTCGTCCCACGCCCCGGACTCCCCGCGCGTCCCGAGCGTCATCAGGACGTTGCCGTCCCGATCGAGCTTCATGACGATGTGATCGGTGAAGTCGGTGGCCCAGAAGAAGCCTTCCTCGTCGATCCTCAGGCCGTGAGAGCGCCGGAAGAGGCCGTCGCCGAACGCCCGAATGAACTTGCCGTCGGCGTCGAACTCGAGTATCGGCGGGTCCGCGCGGTGCAAGACGAAGACGTGGCCGTCCGCTCCGATCTCGACCGCGGCGACCGAGGCGAAGGCCATCCCTTCGGGCAGGTCGAACGCCGCGTCGATCGCGACGGGACGGTGCCCGAGATCGGGTCCGGCGATCGCCTGGGGCGGGATCGACGGGCGTTGCGCCAGAACCGGCCATGCGGCCGAAAACAAAGTCAGCACAAGGAGGATTCGCTTCATGTTAGGTCACTCTCCAGGAAGGACGATCACCGCGTTCCGCTTCGGCGACTCGCCCACGGGAATCCGCGCGACTTCTTCATACGATTCGATGTCGATCACCGATACGTCGTTCGATATCGCGTTCGCGACGTAGGCCAGCTTGCTATCCGGGGTGAACGTCACCCAGTCGGGATCCGTGCCCACGGGAATGCTCGCCAGAAGCTCGAGCTGCGGGATCGAATAGACGTAGACGTAGCTGTTCATCCGGCTCGTCGCCCAGACGGTCCGGCCGTCGGGAGACACGCCGATCCCGTGAGACGGCGCGCCGTTATACGTCCCTGGCGCCCGGTCCTCGGGCGGCACGTCGGGAAGCGTGATCCGGGCGACTTCCTCGCGGGTGTCGAAATCGACGACGACGAAGCCGTGGTGGCCCGAGATCTGAACGAAGAGCTTGTCGGTCGACCCGTCCGGCTTCGCGTTGATCGTCATGGGACGAATTGGATTCCCCTCCCACGCCCAGGCCTCTTCGTCAGTGGACGTATCGATGACGGTCAGGCGGCGTCCGGCGATCGAGCCCGCGACCACATATTTGCCGTCCGGCGTCACGTAGATATTGTGGATCCCGCCGGGGTGGTCGATCGTCTTGATCTTTTCCATGGAAGCCGTGTCGATGACATCGATGGCGCCCGGCTGCGCGATGATGCCGACATAGACGCGGCGGCCGTCGGGAGTGATCGAGATGTTGTTGGGACGCGCGGACAGGGGGATGCTCCGGATGATCTCCCACGTCCCGGTATCGACGACGTCGAGCGTCTGGTTGGCCTCGCTGCTGACATAGACCCGGCGGCCGTCGGGCGCCGCCGCCACGCCGTGATTGACCGGCATGCCCTCGATCTCGCCGACGACCTGGTGCGTCTCGGGATCGATGACATGGACGCTGCCGCCGCGGGAATTGGTCTGCAGGATCCGCACCTGACCGAGAGCCTCGCCCAGCAGAGCCACGAGAAAGACCGGAAGGACCAGTCCGGAGAGCACCCGCCTGTGTAGCCGATTCATGAGGAATCCTCCTTGGTTACCATGACTCTAATGACTCGGGCGGGACGAAGTCAACGAAAGGGAGCCTTCCGGGAGGCCGTCCCAATTTACCTTGTCTCGCGGCGAGCGCGGGACTACGATTCGGGAATGAGCCGGATCCTTCTCGTCCTGATCGCCGCCTTCGCCGCTCCCGCCGCGCAGGCCGGCGTCGTCGAGGCCGCAAGGATCGAGGGCCGTATCCTCGACGCGGTCGGGGAGCCGCTCCCCGACGCGCGCGTCACGCTCGGGAGCTGGCTGCCGACGCATACGCCGCTCGAAGCGACGACCGGGCGCGACGGCCGCTTCGCGTTCGAGGGCATTGCGCCGGCCGAGTTTCCTTATTCGATCCGGGTCGAGCGCGAAGGCTGGGTCGTGGAATCGACGCGGCTCGAGGTCGAGGAGGCAGCCTTCCCTTACGCGCGGAGGATCTCAGCCGGCAACAACAACTCCATGACGTTCCCTCTGCCCGCGGGCTCGAGGGCCCAGGCCGAGTTCCGGCTCGTCCGGAGCGCCACGCTCGCCGGGCACGTCTACGACGAAGAGGGGGGCCGGTGGCGAATGCGCGCGTCGAGCTCGAGCGGGAGTCCGGGCTCGCGCCCGGGCCCGTGTGGACCGACGATGCAGGAGCGTATCGCTTCGAGGGGGTGATCCCGGGCGAATACAGGATCCGGGCCTCGATGGCATATGCCGCTTCGCGGATGATGGCCCGGGGGCCGTCGGAGGCGTGGAGCGTGGACCCGCTCTCGGTGGCCTACTATCCGGGAGTCGGGAACCCGGATCTCGCCGCCCGCGTCGGTCTGATCGCGGGCGCCGGGCTCTCCGGTCTCGATTTCGCGCTGCCCCCGAGCTCTCCGCTTCGGATCACGGGCCGGCTCGAGAACGCCCACGGCTTCGGAAACGAGACGTCCGGCTCCTACACGTTCTATCTCGTCCCACGCGACACGGCGACCGGCGCACCCGAGCCCATCGGGCCGCTCCCGGACCACGATACGGACAGGGACACGTTCGAGCTGAGGAATGTCCCGGCCGGCGCCTGGACCCTCTACATGGTGTTCCACCCAAGCTCCGAAGACGGCTGGAAGTGGCCGCCTCATTTGGGACGGAGTGTCGTCAACGTCGTCGACACCGACGTCACCGGGATCGTCGTGCCCATTGAGCCCAACACCCACATCGAAGGGCGCGTCGTCCTCCACGAATCGGCCCAGGGCATCGACGTCACGGCGATTCGGCCCGATCTGATCAACGATGTCCCCGTTCCGGACACGGCGCGGCTCAACCCACGCCTCCAGGTCCGCCGGTTCGTCGAACCGGACGGCAATTTTCAGATCACGGACGTCCCGCAAGGCCCCTACCGGGTCACTATCATGGAACACACGCTGCCCGATGGCGTCTACCTGGAATCGGCGCGGATGAACGGTGCGAACGTCTTCGGCGTGCCCATGATCATCAACGCCGCGTCGAACGGTCCTCTGGAGCTCGAGCTCAGGGGAGACGGGGGACGCTTCGAAGGCCGGGTCGTCGACGCGGAGGAAGGTGGGGTCGGCGGTGCACGGGTCGTCCTGGTTCCGCCCGCGGACCGGATGAACGATCCCATGGCTTACCTGTCGGCACGGACGAACGGGAGCGGAAACTTCACGATCGAAGGCATCCGGCCGGGCGGCTACACGGCGATCGCGTTCGGGGAGGGGGCGCGGCCGGAACGCTGGCAGGACGCCGCCGTCCTCGCGCCCTTCATGACGCGCGGTCTGCGCCTTGATATCGACAGCGGCGACCGGGTTCGCGAAGACATCGAGATCATCCCTGGCCGTTAATCGTTTGCCCTCTCAACCCAGCAGGTCCCCGATCCTGAAAACGACTTCGGGAAACGCCGCGACCGTGACCGTGTCGTCACGGCCGAACGCCCGGCTATGGGTATACTCCTCGCCGGAAGGCTCCCGGTACACCCGAAGCAGGTCCGCCCCGAGATCGGCGATCCAAACTTCCGGAATCCCAGCGGCCGCATAGCGGAGCAGTTTCACGTCCCGATCGTAACGTAGACTCGTATCCGAGATCTCGACGACAAGCACCGCGTCCCGCGCTTCGGGAGTCTTCGAGGAATAAAAATCAGCGCGCATTTCCAGCAGAGCAAGGTCGGGCTGAGGCTCGTTATAGTCGTCGAGGCGTACCGGGAGCTTGGGGCTCACGATGGCTCGCCCTCTGAATGCCGCGTTGAACGCGTCGGTCATGCGAATCACGCACCCGACATGCCGGGCCCCTATCGGAGCCACCTGGACAACCTCGCCGCCGATAAGTTCCACGCGGTCTTCGGAACCGAGCACGCCCGCCTCGGCCATCCGGTAGTATTCGTCCACCATGAACAGCTTCCTGGTCGTGTCCGTCTGCATGATAAGGAAGACCCGTCTTCCATGATACGCCGGCGCGGAGCGGATCGCACCATGCGGCATGCTCGTGCAATCACCGAACCAGACGCGAAACTCGTTGAAAAAAGCAGATCCTTCAGCGAAAGGTCCAGTTTGGCCGGTTCTTTCTGTTATGGAAAGTCGCGGAAAACCGGAAACTAACTGTCCCCTTTTTCTTGTGTGATCTCGGAACTACGATTTCAGAATGCCAGAGATTCAGGCGCTGATTCTCATTGTTCGGATTGGCGCTTTCGGGCCTCTGGACAGCAGTCCGAGGGCTGCTCTCACTAACCCAGCAGCGACCCGACCGGAATGGCGAGCCCTGGAAAAGCGCCAGGCGCGGCCGTATCGCCACGGAGGTACTCGCTTGTTTCGCGATACCCTCCGCCCGGTTCAGATCCAGATCCCTCAGAGTGCGGGCGGATTCCATCGCGGCGACCGCCTCGCCAGGCATTAAGCGCTGCGCATGGGACAAGACCGGCGGTCCGTCTGCCGGTGATCAGTCCCCGTCCGGGACGCGGCTTCCCGCGATCCAGACCGACTCGAGCGTCTTCGTGTTGGCGATGTCTTCGAGAGGGTTGGCCGCGAGCACCAGGAAGTCGGCCCACTTCCCCGCTTCGAGCGTGCCGAGGTCCTGGTCGAGGCCCGTGCAACGGGCGGCTCCGCCCGTTGCCGAGACGATGACCTCCATCGGGGTGAGCCCGGCGGCGACCATCAGCTCCATCTCCAGGTGCTCGAAATAGCCCGGGAAACGGTTCGACGATGCCCCGCTGTCGGTTCCCAGCGCGACTCCGACGCCGGCGTCGCTCAGGATCTTCAGGTTCGTCTGCGCCATCTCGATGTCTTCCCGGCCGCCGCCGCCGAATCCGCCCCGGCCGCCGCCCCCGCCGAGGCCGGCGACCGTCTGCGGGTTCGCGTAGCGGAGGAAGAACGGGTCGCTGAAGAACTCCGGGGTCGACTGGTAGACGAAGGTGGAAAGCTCCCGCGTCAGCGTGGGCGAGATGCAGGCGTCCTTCTCATGGAACAGCGCGGTCAGGCCGGCGTCGACCTCCCGGTCGCGGACGCTGTGGCCCACGAGATCGATCCCGTGCTCGAGGACGCGCCGCGCGTCTTCGAGCGTGTAGATGTGCGCGGCGACCCGAAGGCCGAGCGTGTGCGCCCGGTCGACGACCTGGCGGTAGCCGGCGTCCGAAGCGCCGCGTCCTCCGTCGAGACGAATCTTTACCCAGTCGGCGCCGGCTTCGGCAAGCTGCCCGACGCGGGCTATCGCCTGGGAAGGCGCTCCGGAGACCTGGCCGGCAAAGTAGAGGCGCGCCCGGTCGAGGCTCGCCGTATCCTGGGCGTCGTGAAGCGCGGCCAGGGCCGACGAATCGTTCCCGAGGCTCACGACCGTCGTGACGCCGTAACGTGCAAAGAGACGGAGGATGTCTTCGGGATTCTGATTCGCATGGCCGTGAGCGTTGAAGATCCCCGGCATGACCGTCTTCCCGGACAGGTCGATCTCTTCGGCGTTCGGGGGAATCGAAACAGCGCTCCGCGGCCCGACGGCATCGATGCGGCCGTTGCGCACCACGAGCGCGCCGTCCCCGATCGGGTCGCTTCCCGTACCGTCGATGATCCGCGCGCCGAGGAACACGGTCGTCGTATCGGCCTGGGGGCCGGCGCCGACCGAAGCGGTCGAGCACGCCAGCGCCAAAAGAAAAGACGAGATCAGAATCGGGCTTCGCATGCGAAAAGGGTATCAAAGCTTCCCAGGCAGTCCCAAATCGCCCGGATTTCTCCAGTCACACCCGCACGGTCCGCCGTGCGGGGACCAACGCGGCGGAGCCGAGGCGGCAGCACCAGGCAGATGATCTCTTCTCCGGTGACAAGAATTTGCAGAAACAGGTGACTGTCCCCTTTAATATGAGCCCATGGAAAACGAGAAGCGACATAAGACAACCGTATCCCGCCGCGACGTCCTCAAGGGCGCCGGCGCGGTCGTCGGAACCGGTCTGGTGCCGCGGCTGGCGCTCGCGATTCCCCAGGGCGACGGGCCCGCCACGCTGTCGGCGACCGAGTACGCGACGCTCGACGCGATCTCGGCGCGACTGATCCCGGCCGACGAGAACGGTCCGGGGGCGCGCGAGGCGATGGCCGCCCGGTACATCGACCGGGCCCTCGGCGGGGCGCTCGCATCTTCGCGCGCGCTGTACGTCGAGGGGCTGGCGGCTCTGGACAGCTACGCGGAAACCTCGAAGGGCGCGGCTTTCGTCGTCCTGGCCGGGGCCGACCAGGACGACGTGCTCGCCGACGTCCAGGACGGCCGGGCCGAAGGTGTGCCTCAGGGCTTCTTCAATACGCTGAGGAGCCACGCGATCCAGGGAACGTTTTCCGATCCGTTCTATGGCGGCAACGCCGGCTTCCTCGGGTGGGACATGATCGGCTATCCCGGCGTCCGCACCGCGGTCGCCGCGGAATACCAGCAGATGGGCGTCGAGCACGCGCCGAACCATGTCTCCGTCTACGACTCTTCGATGTTCGAGCCGGGGGAGGACTGAACGATGACCCGCCAGCTCAACCCAACCCAGGTCGTGGTCGTCGGCGCGGGCGCGGTGGGCGGCGTCGCGGTGCTGCCGCTTGCCGAAGCCGGCCTCGACGTCGTGGCTCTCGAAGCCGGGGACTGGCTCCGGACGCGCGACATGGCCCCCGACGAGCTGAAGCTCAGCCGCGGCCTGTGGCCTCCGGGACCGCAGAAGGTCGAGGGCGAAGTCCCGACGAGCCGGGCCGGCGACTCGCAGACAGCCAATCAGGGTTTCGCTCATCCGATGATGAACGCCGTGGGCGGGACGGCGAACCACTACATGGCGCAGGCGTGGCGCCTGAACCCGTGGGATTTCAGGGTCCGGACCGCGACCGTCGAGCGCTACGGATCCTCGAGAATTCCCGACGGCTCAACTGTTGAAGATTGGCCTCTGACATATGACGGGCTCGAGCCCTTCTACGACCGGGTCGAATACGGGATCGGGGTCTCCGGGAAGGCCGGCAACCTCGACGGCGTTCTCGATCCTGAAGGAAATGTCTTCGAAGGCCCGCGCTCGCGCGAATACCCGATGCCGGCGCTTCGAACGACGAGCTTCATGCAGCGAATGGTCGATGCCGGACACAACCTGGGATGGAATCCCTTCACGGGACCCGCCGCGATCACGAGCCGGGCTTACCAGGGCCGGCCCGGCTGCGTTTATCACGGTTACTGCATGGGCGCCGGCTGCCACGTCGACGCGAAAAGCTCCCCCGCGGTCTCGACCATCCCCCGGGCCCTCGAAACGGGGCGGCTGAGACTGGTGACCGGGGCCCATGTCACGACGATCGAATCGGACGAGGACGGCCGCGTGCGCGGCGTGAACTATATCCGTGGCGGCGAGGAGATCTTTCAACCTGCCGACGTCGTTCTTCTGGCGAGCTATACCTACGAGAACGTCAGGCTGCTGCTGATATCGCGCTCCCCGGCATACCCGAACGGTCTTGCGAACAACCGCTCTCAGGTGGGCCGCCATTATTTCAGCCATGCTCAGTTCGGCGGCGTCAACGCGCTCTTCCCGTTCGATCTCGAGAACTGGTACGGCACTCCGGGCCAGGGCATCTGTATCGACAACTGGGCCGACGACAACTTCGACCACTCGGGGCTGGACTTCATCGGCGGCGGGAGCCTCTATGTCTACACCGAACGCCGTCCCATGGCGGCCGTCAACGGGGTCGGGACCTGGGCGCCTCAGGGAATGCGGAACTGGGGCTCGGCGTGGAAGGCCCACGTGATCGAGCACTGCGACCGGACCAACAGCGCCTACATCCAGCGAACGACCCTCCCATACGAGGGAAACTATCTCGATCTCGATCCGACAACGCGGGATCCGCTCGGCTACCCCGTGATCCGTGTGACCGCCTCCTTCCGGGACAACGAGCGGAACATGGGGCCGTTTCTGGCGGAACGGATGCGGCTCTGGTACATGGAGGCGGGCGCCCGGGAGGTTCGCGGAAACGCGGCCGTGGGCAACGCGATGGGCGTGTCCACGCACGCGTATGGCGGCACACGAATGGGCGACGACCCCGCGTCGAACGTCGTCGACCGCTGGGGTTTCTCGCACGAGGCGCCGAACCTGGGCATCCTGGGAGGATCGGTGATGGGGACCAGCGGCGCCCGAAACCCGACCCTCACCGCCCAGGCGCTGGCGTGGCGCACGGCGGAGCATCTGGCGGAAAACTGGAACCGAATCGCCGGCTGAGGAGGCGCCGGCGGGTACTTTTCGTCCGATCGGGCTTGGTTATCCGAAGCAAATCGTCGAAAATAGAACGTTTTGAAACTTCAGGGAGAACGATTCGGATGAGCCCCAACTCGGAGAACGGAAACCGAAGCGCTCCGGTGAACCTCGCCGCCACGGAGCTCCGGGCCGAAACCGGCCGCCCGAACGGCGCGGAGTCCCGGAAGCCGGGCCCGGGTAAGCTGATCGTCCTGACTGCCCCCCTCACCGAGTCGATCGATCACGCGGGCTACTTCATCCAGATGGCCATGGCGTCCCTGCCGATATGGCTGGAATGGATCCTCGACAAGAAGTACCCCGCCTGGCGCGAGGTCGAGTACAACGAGGACGGATCGGCCCGCTACATGCCGGCCGGAGTCGGGGTTCTCGAGAAGGCGTTGCTGAGAGAGTTTTGCGCCGACGACATCGCGGTTTGCTACCCGGACGATCTGGAGAAGTTCATCGGTCCGGCCACCCGCGTCGTCGCGGTCTCCACCCACAACCCGCTGGGCGTGACGTTTGCCGCCGGCGTCTACACGTCGATCTTCGGCTCTTCGAAGATGCCGATCAACTCGCACTATGCGCGGCTGATGTTCGAGAAGATCAGGACGAACCCCCATCGGCACGAGTACAGGGTGATCGTCGGGGGCTCGGGCGGCTGGCAAATCACGCAAACCAACCTCTTCGACGAGCTCGGCGTCGATTGTGTCGTGGACGGGCGCGCGGAATCCGCCGACACGATGGCGCTGTTCCACCGCGCGATTCGGGGGGAGACACTCGAGCGGAAGGTCACGGTCAACCACCCGAAGATCCGCGAGGCGATTCTCTTCCCGGACCGCCGCACGAGCTTCGGGGTGGTCGAGATGACGACCGGCTGCGGGCGACGCTGTAATTTCTGCGTGCCTGACCTGAACCCCCAACTGGACCTGCCCAAAGACAAGATCCTGGAGTCTGTCCGCGTGAACGTCGCTCAGGGAAACCCTCAGATCTCGCTGGCGACCGAAGACATGTTCATCTGGGGGCAGGTCGGGACCGAAACGCCGTTCTTCTTCCCGAACCGCGAAGCCCTGGTGGATCTGTATACGGAGGCATCGACGATTCCGGGCGTGGAGCAGTTCGGTTTGTCGCATTCGACGATCGCGCCGGCGGTGGTCGACCCGATCATGATCCGCCAGCTTTCCGAAGCCGTGCTCGACAAGAGTCCGATCCATTTACCGACGGTCAGCAAGCACCCGAGGAAGAAAGCGCTGACTCCCCTGATCGGACTCGAGACCGGATCGGTGCGACTGGCGAAGAAGATCATGCCCGGCAAGGGCGTGCCCTTCCCGATCGAAGACTGGCCGAGCGTCGTGCTCGAAGGCCTGCGCATCATGAACGAGAACAACTGGTATCCGATGATGACGCTGATCGTCGGCAATCCGGGCGAGACCGACGACGACGTCAAAGCCACGCTCGACCTGATCTATGAGATGGAGCGCCGGAAACTGTTCGCCTTCCTCGTGCCTTCGGTCTTCACGCCGCTCCACGACACGCGCATGGAGCAGGAAAAGGGCGTCACGGAAACCCGGAACCTCACGCCGCTGCAGTGGCAGGTCATCATGAAGTGCTGGAAGAACAACCTGCGGCCGGGCCAGTACAGTTGGTGGGGTCCCTCGGCATGGCGCATCGGATCCATCGCCATGTGGCTCACCAGGCTCCGGCGAACCAACGGTCGCAGCTTCACCTGGCCCCTGCTCATGTTCGCCAGCCTGATGCCGGAAGAGTGGATGGGGCGCATGGGAAAGATCTACGTCGGCAAGCCTTTCAGGACCAAGACACGGAAGGAGCTGCTCGAATCCATCCGTCCGAACTACTGGAAACACCTCCGGGAAGATTGCGGCGACCTGCCCGACGGGTGGCCGGGGCCTTCGGTGGAGAAGGCAGCCAGAACCGTGGTTACCGTCTGAGCCTGTCGGTTCCGTTTGCTTCGCTTCGATTGGTCGGTTCAGCTCTCAACCCTCCGATCATTTTCCCGGACTGACGCGGCGGCGTCCGCCGCCTTGTCCCCCCCGGTCCCGGCGGTTCAGCTCTCGACCCTCCGATCATTTTCCTGGACTGACGCGGCGGCGTCCGCCGCCTTGTCCCCCCCGGTCCCGGCGGTTCAGCTCTCGACCCTCCGATCATTTTCCCGGACTGACGCGGCGGCGTCCGCCGCCTTGTCCCCCCGCACCGGATGACCGGTGCGGGGCCTGCTGTGCAGGCCTGCTACAATTACGCTCAGTGCGACGTGTTCTGTTCACAGCTCTCCTGTTGCTCCCCGTTGTCGCGGCCTCCGCCGCCCAGGTCGACGCCCTTCTTGAAAGCCTCGAGCCGTCCGGCTACGTCAACGACTTCGCCGGCGTCATGGGGGCCCAGGACGGGCCGGTCGAGGCGCTTCTCGCCGAGCTCGGGCAGAAAACCGGCGCCGAGGTCGCCGTCGTGACGGTGGCGTCGCTCGAGGGCGGGGATATCAACGACTTCGCCACGCGCCTGTTCGAGCGTTGGGGCATCGGCCAGGCGGACGAGGACAACGGCGTGCTCCTGATCGCGTCGATCGGGGACCGGCGTGTC
>Ga0299906_10003448_pt1 | contig 13031 bp, 10 predicted proteins | sample RVTome_14_FD_200259 | JGI IMG/M metagenome (GOLD analysis project Ga0299906, IMG submission 200259) | Soil microbial communities from uranium-contaminated site in the Upper Colorado River Basin, Wyoming, United States - RVT145D125 (version 2) ...
GACCCGCTCGGAGTCCGCTCGGTGATCGCGACCTCGGAGCTCGCCGCGCGCAAGGGGCTGGCGATCGTCGCCGGCACCCAGCGCCGCCACCAGGCCCACTACCTGGAGATCCTGAAGCGCGTGCACCAAGGCGACATCGGCGAGCTCGTGGCCGGACAGTGCTACTGGAACATGGGCGCGCTCTGGGTCGAGCGGGCCGCGCAGAACTGGGGCAACCGCTACGTCAAGAAGTGGTCCGACATGGAGTGGCAGGTGCGCAACTGGCTCTTCACCGGCTGGGCCTCGGGCGACCACATCGTCGAGCAGCACGTGCACAACCTCGACGTCATGAACTGGGCCTTCGGCGCCCACCCCGTGAAGTGCTCCGGCATGGGCGGCCGCGCGGCGCGCACCGACCCCATGTTCGGCAACATCTACGACCACTTCGCCGTGGAGTACGAGTACCCGAACGGCGCGCGTGTCCTCAGCATGTGCCGGCAGACGGCGGGGGCCGCGGAGAACGTCTCGGAGCGCGTCGTGGGCGCCACGGGCTTCACCTACACCGACAGCGCGGACGGCTACATCAAGGGGGCGAAGCCCTACGAGAACGAGCAGGCCTCGCCCAACCCCTACGTCCAGGAGCACGTGGACCTGATCGCGAGCATCAAGGCCGGGAAGCCCCTGAACGAAGGGCGGCAGGTGGCCGAAAGCACGCTCACCGCGATCATGGGCCGGATGAGCGCCTACACGGGGCGCGCGCTGAGCTGGGAGTGGGTGATGAACGCCTCGAAGCTCGACCTCACTCCGCCGCACATGGAGATGAAGGAGCTGCCGCCGCTCGAGGTCCCGGTCCCGGGCAAGACGCCGCTGGTCTAGGACTCACACGCGCACTCGGAACGGATACCCGAGCTGTCCTAGATAGCCCTCGGGCACTGGGTCGCCGGCGATTCCGTAACGGTCCGGCCACTCGTTGCGGGGGAAGTGCGTCGTGCCGAACAGGCGGTCGAGCCACGGCAGGTGCACGGCGAAGTTGCGGTCGCGCGCCTCCGCCGCGGCCGCGTGGTGCCAGTGGTGGAAGCGCGGCGTCACCAGCAGGCTCTCGAGCGCGCCGAACGAGAAGCGCGCGTTCGCGTGGATGAAGACCGCGTGGAACGAGACGAAGACCAGGTAGGCGTAGAGCGCCGGCTCCGCGAAGCCCGCGAGGTGGAGCGGCACGAGCACGAGGCCGCGCGTCACGACCGCGTCCACGACGTGCAGGCGCGAGCCGGCCAGCCAGTCCATGTCCCGGCTCGAGTGATGGACGGCGTGAATGCGCCAGAGCAGCGGGACCTGGTGGAAGGCGCGGTGCACGGCGTACTGCGCGAGGTCGGCCACCAGGATCGCGGCCAGGAACTGCACGCCGAGCGGCAGCGCGCGGACGGCGGCCGCAACCCCGTGGGGCTCGAAGAAGCGCGAGACCGTGACCGCGGGCAGCAGGATCAGGAACGAGAACACCTGGACGAGCCCGTGGCTCACGAAGAAGTGCAGCGTGTCGGTGGTCCAGCCCAGGCGGAAGGTGCTCTGCCCGGGCAGGCGGGGGAAGAAGCGCTCCAGCGGAACGAAGATGAGCGCGAGCAGGAAGAGGTTGAGTACGAACCAGTCGAGCCCGAGCGCCGGGCGCGCGGCGACGCTGTCGGGCAGGTCGACGCCGCCGCCCCCGAGGAGAGCGGCCAGCACCGAGAGCAGCGCCCCCGTGAGCCCCAGCACCTTGCGCCGGCGCAGCAGCAGGCTGCTGCAGCCGGTGACGAAGCCGGCCACGATCACGACCTGGATCAGCACGCGGACGATCGGCAGCGGGTAGAGCGCGCGGAAGTGCTTTGTGGTGAGCCACTCGGGGAACCAGAGCACGAGCACGGAGAGCAGGCCCAGGCATCCCAGGAACACGCTGGCCGTGCCGCTCAGCCAGCCGGTGCCGAGCCGGCCCGGCTGGTCGTCGCCGAAGACCCGCTCGAACCAGCGATCGAGGGCTGGACGGTCGTCGCCAGGAGTGCTCACGACCTGATACTAAGCCCGGATCATTCGCGAGGCCGCGTGATGGACCGAGCGAATGATCCGCTCTGGAGCCGTCAGAGGGCCCGTGAGTGATGCCTGATGAGGCCTCACACGGTGCTGATTGGGGCATGAAGCGAGGCATGACCGAAGGACACGACCGGGCTCAGCGCGGCGGGTTCACGACCACGTAGGTCGTGGTGGATCCCGAGATCTGGGGCTGGTACCAGGTGCTGCCGCACTGCTGATAGGCGAAGCCGTTGACCACGACCGAGGTGCAGGAGGGCGGCAGCGTGTTGACGATCGATCCTATCACCGCCGCCGTGACCATCGCGGTCGCGGTGACGGCCGCCGCCGTGGCGACCGGATGGTAGCAGCAGCAGCCGTAGTAGCCGCCGTGCACGTAGACGTCGCGGTGGACGTTGACGTTCACGTTCACGTTCACGTTCACGTTCCGGTTCACGTTCACGCTCGAGCGCGAGCCGGAGCGGACGCGGGCGGCGGCCGGGACCGCGCCCGCGATCAGGAACGCGAGGACCACGGAAAAGGCAGGACGCGCGTGTCGCTTCCTGGGACCTCCTATCGGCTCGCGCCGGAAGCGGGCCGGACCTCGGTGAGGACCACGCGGGCGGCGCCCTTCGGCGGCTCGAACGTAAACGCCCCCTCGTTGAACGAGGGCGCGAGGCTCCAGGTGTAGACGGCCGTGTGCTGGGGCCGCGCCTCGTCGTCGCGGGACGTGATGACCAGCTTCCGCGGGAGCGGGTGGTCGCCCTGCTGGATCCAGAGCTGCCAGTCGATGTCCTGCTGGCGGAAGGCGTACTGCTCGCACGTGGTTCCCGCCACCACGGCGGGCCCGACGTCGCTCGCGCTGGTGATGCCAGAGGCGCTCCAGCCGGGCGAGCCCCAGCGGACCGGCGAGCCCAAGTCGGCGCCGACGTCGAAGGTCTCGGTCGCGGTGAACGCGGCCGGCACGGTCCGCTTCAGCTCGACACGTCCGACCGGCTGGCCGTCCACGCTCAGCGTGACCCGGCCCGCCTTGCCGGGACCCTCGCTACTGGACGGTGATCATCACGCGCGACGGCTCCAAGTCTCAGTGAAAACAGACAAGTGTAGTCGTTCCTTCCTTCTTCCGGAGCACCAGCCGACGCGGCGCACTCCCTAGGCGAACTAGACGAGATCGCGCAGGAGGGTAACCGCGGGTGCGATGCGGATCCCGTCCTCGTTCACCCGGTCACGGGTCTCCGTCATGGTGACCTGCCAGCACGCGCAGTCCGGGAAACGCGACTTGAAGTAGCCGAGCCCGCGATCGACCCGCTCTTCGGCCCACTTCGCCTCGACCGCCAGGATCGGCTTCCGGTCCTCGGTCACCACGAAGTCGACCTCGCGGCCCTGGCCGTCCCGGTAGTAGCTCAGCACGTATTCGCGCCCTTCGACATCCTGCTGATAGTCGGTCCACTTCAGGAGATGCCCGGCCACGAGGTTCTCGAAGCGAGCCGACTCGTTCGGGATCACGGTCCAGTCGAAGTGGTAGTGCTTGCGGGCCTTCTTGAGGGCTTTGAGACGCGGAGCGCCGAAGGGAGCGAGCCGGTAGAGGCCGTACAGTCGTTCCAGGGCGGCGAGCCACCGCTCGGCCGTCTTGTGGGCGACGCGCAGATCCTCGGCCAGGTTGTTGATCGAGAGCGGAGCGCCCACGAGCTCGGGCAGTCTCTGGGCCAGGGCCTCCACGCCCGCGAGGTCCTGGATCGCCTCCACGCTGCGCAGCTCGTCGCGCACCAGGCGCTCCCGGTACGCGCGCGACCAGCGGCGGGAAAAGGCCTCCTCGCCGCGGTGGAGCGGCTCCGGAAACCCCGAGAAACGGAAGAGGGCGTCCAGGTCGCGCTGCTGGCGCAGCCCGAGCTCCGCGACGGTGAAGGGATGCATGCGAAACGGGAAGTACCGCCCCTGCAGAGAGTCGCCTGCGTATCGGTAGAGGTCGAGGCGCGCGCTGCCCGTGACCACGATCCGCTGCCCGGGACGTCGACCATCGAACAGGCCTTTCAGCAGGTTCCGCCAGCGCCGATTCTTGTGGATCTCGTCGAGGACCCAGAGGCTCGCTTTCGGGAGGTCGCGGGCGAGGATCCGTGTGCGGTCCGCGTCGATGTCCCAGTTGAGGTAGCCCAAGCCGCGACCGAGCGATTTCGCGAACGTCGTCTTGCCGACCTGCCGCGGGCCGTAGACGAAGGCCATCTTCGTGGGGAGATCCCGACGAACGGCAGTGGCAAGGTAGCGAGTGGCGGGAAGGAGCATGAGGACAGGGGGAGTATACGCCCGTCCAGAATGGCCTATGACATTTTCGACGGGTGTCTAAACTGTCATAGGAGGATCAGGCCAAACAGCTTGGAGCGCCGCAGGCTGACGTAGGCCTCCCTGCAGCGTCATCAGGCGGAGCGGGAGGCCCCGCGTCGAGCAGGCTGGAACGCGCTGGGATCCCGATTTAGGTTCTAAGGCGGCTCGAGGCTCGCTCCACCCACATGATCCAAATGAATCAGGGACGGGCGGGGGGGCCAGGGGTAGATTGCGCCCTACAGTCGAAATGAGCCGACTCGTCTGAATCGGCGGCTCGAGTTGCATCTCCCGGGAATGGGTGAGGGCATGACCGAAGGGCGCGAGACCGAGTGGCGGCGGCGCTTCGCCGCCCTGACGCTGGCCTGGTTGGGGCTCGAGACGGTCTCGGGCCTCGCCATCTGGCTGCTGCCGTTCTCGGTGCCAACCCAATGGACGGTGGTGCTCCACACCGGAATCGGGGTCGTGTTCTTCGGCCCCGTGCTCGTGTATCAGTGGGAGCACCTTCGCGCCTACTGGGCGCGACCCGGAGGGGCCGTCAAGTGGATGGGCTATCTCGCCACGCTCGCGACGCTGATAGCACTCGTCTCGGGACTGGTCCTCACCGTGCAGGCGCTCTGGGGCGCCCGCATCTCCTATGCCTGGGACCGGGCACACCTCATCTCGACCTTCGGCCTCGTCGCCTTCGCGGTGCCGCACGTGGTGGTGACCCTGCTGCGAGACCGGGCGGCCGCGCTCAAGCTGGGTCTCGAGGCGCTGCGCGTGGCCTCGTCCCGCACCCTGGCGCGGGCCGGCGTGGGCTTCGTCCTGATGCTCGTGCCCCTGGGGGCGCTGTGGGCGGTCTACCCCGGTGACCGGTGGCGGAACGAGTTCCCACCGGACTACTCGTTGAAGTTCGGCCCCGACCGCCCGTTCGCGCCGAGCCTGGCCACGACCGCCACGGGCCACGCCTTCGACTCGCGCTCCCTCGCCGGCTCCGAGTCCTGCGGGACGGCGGGCTGCCACGAGCAGATCGCGGCCGAGTGGAGCGTCAGCGCGCACCGCTGGTCGGCCATGGACCTCGGCTTCCAGCGCATCCAGGAGGAGATGGCGAAACAGAACGGCCCCGAGTCGACGCGGTATTGCGGCGGCTGCCACGACCCGATCTCCCTTTTCTCCGGCACCAAGAACATCTTCACCGCCGACCTCACCAACCTGGCGGGCTACCAGGAGGGTGTCTCGTGTCTCGCGTGCCACTCGATCCGAAAGACCGACGTCAAGGGCAACGCCAACTTCGTGATCGCGCAACCGAAGCGGTACCTGTTCGAGCTCGGCGAGGGCCGCGGCGCCCGCGTCGCGCGTGACTTCCTGATCCGGGCCTACCCCTGGCAGCACACCGCCGACCTGTCGAAGCGTCTCTTCAAGACCCCCGAGTACTGCGCGGCCTGCCACAAGCAGTTCATCGACCAGGAGGTCAACAACGTGGGCTGGGTGCAGCTCCAGAACCAGTACGACAACTGGCGCAAGAGCCGCTGGAACCACCCGGGCGACGCGGCGCGGACGATCGAGTGCCGCGAATGCCACATGCCGCTCACGGCCTCGCGCGATCCTGCCGCCGGCGACCCGCTCGACTACAACCGGCGCGAGGCGGACGGCAAGCACCGCAGCCATCGTTTCCTCGGCGCGAACCAGGCCATGCCCGCGCTGCTCAAGCTCCCGGGAGCGGACGAGCAGGTGCGGCTCACCGAGCGCTGGCTCCGGGGGGAGGTCGAGATTCCGGAGATCGCCGGGAAGTGGACGACGGGCCCCGCGGTGGCGATCGAGCTCGAGTCGCCGGCGGAGGCCGCGGTGGGCGAGCCGATCACGATCCGCGCGATCGTCACGTCCAACAAGGTCGGCCACGACTACCCGACCGGGCCGCTCGACATCATCCAGTCCTGGGTGGAGCTCCAGGTCACGGATCCGACGGGGCGCGTCGTCCACGCCTCGGGCCGGCGCGACGCGCGGCACTTCATCGAGCCGGGCACCTTCATGTTCAAGGCCGAGCCCGTCGACCAGTACGGCAACCTGATCGACCGGCACAACCTGTGGGAGATGGTCGGGGTGCGCTATCGGCGCTCGCTCTTCCCCGGCTTCTCCGACAGCGCCGAGTACACGTTCGCGTGCCCGGGCGACGTTGGACAAGGGGCGCCCGCGCTCCGGAGCGAGGACTTCCGCTTCGACGCGCCGAAGCACCCCGCGGCCGAGCTCAGCGTGACGGCGCGGCTGCTCTACCGCAAGGTCGATCAATACATGCTCAACTTCATGTTCGGTGAGAAGGCGGGCCTGACGATGCCGGTGACGGAGATGGCGCGGGCCGAGGCGCGCATCCGTATCAAGCCGGCGCCCTCGCGCCGTGCCGCGGTCGGGCCCCCCGCCGCGCGACTGGCGACACTCCGGCCGTGAGCGGGCCCGAGGTCAAGCACCCCCTCTCCCATCGCCGGCGCGCCGCCCGCTTCATGGCCGTGGGCGCGCTGCTGTTCACGGTGGTCACGCTGGGCGTTCTCGTCGCGCGTCCGCGCCAGAGCGCGTACGTGCCGGGCCGTGAGCTCGAGACCAGCGGGGAGATCACCCGGTCCCTGGAACGCGATCGTCCCGCGGCTCCAGACGCATCGACATCGACAGGGCCGCCCGCCGCCTCGGCGCGCCCGCCGTCGGCAGCGGGCCCGGCCGGTGTCGTGTTCACTGACCGGGCGGAGCAAGCCGGCGTGGACTTCGTCCACTTCCACGGACGGCGCTCCTCGCAGCTTCCGGAGGACATGGGCTCTGGCCTCGCCTGGGGCGACTACGACGGCGACTCCGATCCCGATCTCTTCGTGGTCAACGAGTCGGGGCCGCTGACGCTCTCCGCGGCCGAGCTGGCGCGGTCGCCGGCGCACGCGCGGCTTTATCGGAACCGGGGCGACGGCACGTTCGAGGACGTCACCGAAGCGGCCGGCGTCGCCGTGCGTGGGCTCGGCATGGGCGCCGCCTGGGGCGACTACGACGGCGACTCCGAGCTCGACCTCTTCGTCACCCGCTACGGCACCAACCTGCTCTTCCGCAACGAAGGCAACGGCCGCTTCCGCGACGTCTCCGAAGAGACGCACGTCGGCGGCAGCCAGGGCTTCTGGACCGGGGTCTCGCTCGCCGACTACGACCGCGACGGCGACCTGGACGCCTACGTCTGCGGCTACGTGCGCTACCAGTGGGACGCGGCGAAGGCGGGTGCGCCGAGCCGGCAATTCAAGGCGGTCGTGCCCTATACCCTCAACCCCTCGAGCTTCCCGCCGGAGCGGAACCTGCTGCTTCGCAACGACGGGGGTGTGTTCGTGGAGATGGCGCAGGAAGCCGGCGTCGACAATCCGAGCGGACGCTCGCTCTCGGCTTCGTGGTGCGATTTCGACGGGGACGGCTGGCCGGACCTCTACGTGGCCAACGACGTCTCCGACAACGCGATGTTCCTGAACCTCCGAAACGGAAGCTTCGGCGACATCAGTCACTCCGCCTGGGTCGCGGACTACCGTGGGGCGATGGGGCTGGGCGTCGGGGACTGGGATGGTGACGGCGACTTCGACATCTTCGTCACGCATTGGCTCGCGCAGGAGAACGCGCTCTACGCCGACGAGACGCGCTCGATGAAGGTGACGCCCGATGCCCCGCTGCGCTTCGTCGACCAGGCCGACCTCTTCGGCCTCGGCCAGATCGCCCTCGACGTGATCGGCTGGGGCACGGGCTTCCTGGACTTCGACAACGACGGATGGCTCGACCTCTACGCCGTCAACGGCAGCACCTTCCAGGAGGAGGCGGACCCGGCGCGGCTCGTTCCGATGCGCAGCTTCCTGTTCTGGAACTCCGGCGGGACCGGCTTCTTCGAGCGGGGCACGAAGGCCGGCGAGCCGTTCGGCGCGCCCGCCGTCGGCCGCGGGGCGAGTGTCGCCGACTACGACGACGACGGCGATCTCGACGTCGCCATCGTCGTTCACGGCGGCGCCCTGCGCCTCGCGCGCAACGAGGACGGCAACCGGCGCGGATGGGTCCGGCTCGTGCTGCGCGCCGCGCCGGCGGCCCGACACCAGGACTCGGACGGCGCCGTGCGGCGCTCGACCACGTTCGCGACCGGAGCGCGCGTGCGTCTCACGGCCGCGGGCCGGACGCAGCTGCGCTTCGTCGGCGGCCAGTCGTCCTACTTGAGCCAGGAGCCGCCGGGCGAGGTCTTCTTCGGGACCGGCGACGCTGCGCGCATCGACCGGCTGGACGTGCGCTGGCCGAGCGGCCGGGAGCAATCCTTCACCGGCCTGCCGGTGCGGGCCACGATCCGGATCCTCGAAGGCGGCGAGCCCCGGGTGGCGGCGAACCGGCGATGAGGCGTCGCGCGCAGCCCTTGCTGGTGGTGCTGGTGCTGTGCGGAGCGGGCCTCGCCGGCTGCCGCGGCCCGGCCGCGGACGAGGCCGCACGCACGCGCGATCCGCAGCGGCAGCGCGTGCTCGATTTCTGGAGTCGCCTGAGCGCCGCCACCGAGGCCCGCACCCGGCGCGACTTCGCACAGGGCGCGCGCCTTTACGAGGAGGCTCTCGTCCTCGAGCCCCGCCACGAGGACGCCCTCTACTACCTCGGCCAGTGCCGTCGCGAGCTGGGCCAGGCGGAGCCGGCGCGGGTGGCTTTCGAGCGGCTGCTCGAGGTCAACCCCGCGAGTGCGCGCGGGCACCTCGCGCTGGGCGCGCTCTTCGCCTCCCCCGACCCGGGCGAGCCCATGGACCTCGCGAGGGCCGAGCGGCACCTGCGACGCGCCCACGAGATCAACGGCGAGGAGACCGGGCCCCTGGTGCGGCTGGGCGAGGTCGCGCTCCTGGCCGGGCGCTCCGCCGAGGCCCGCCGCTGGCTCGAGTCGGCGCTGCGGACGAACCCGAAGAGCGTCGAGGCCGCATTCCTCGCGGGCTACCTCGGCTGGGAAGAGGGCCGCGACGACGATGCCCTGGTCCGCCGGGTGCGGGAGGCATCGAAGCTGGACGCTCCGGTGAAGGGGGTGTTGAGCGAGGGCGATCGCCGGGATGCGCAGCGCGTCGCCGCCCCGCCGCTCTCGAGCCCGCTGGGCCGGCTCCTGTTCGGTGAGCCGGTCGAGAGGCTGCGCGCGGCCGCTGCGGCCGGGCAGCCGATCTCGGAGGCCCTGGTGCTCCAGGAGTGGCGCCAGGTGCGGCGCCTGCGCCACGAGTACGAACGGCGCGCGCCAGTCGACCCGGCGGGCTGAGGCCACGAACCCCTGCCTTCCCGGGCACGGGCGGGACGCGGTATCGTCAGGGACTCGATCATGGCCCAGGCACCCGCCCCCGGTGGGCGTCCTTCGGAGATCGTCGTCGTGGACGGCCGCGTCTATCACCTGGGGCTGCGCCCGTCCGAGCTGGCCGGGAACCTCTTCATCGTCGGCGACCCGGCCCGGGCCTACACCGTGGCGTCCCGCTTCGACCGCGTCGACTGCGAGGTGAAGCACCGCGAGTTCGTGACGCTGACGGGCTCGCACCGGGGCCTTCCGGTCTCCGTGCTGGCAACCGGCATCGGTCCCGACAATGTGGAGATCGCGCTCGTCGAGGCCTGGGCGCTCCTCGCGCTCGACCTCGCCACTGGCCTGCGGCTCCCGGCGTCCGGTCCGGAATCGGCCCGGCCGCTGACCGTCCTGCGCATCGGCACCTCGGGCGGCACCCGCGAGGACGTCGCGGTCGGCACGCTCGTGATCTCGTCCTACGCCATCGGTCTCGACAGCACGGGCTTCTACTACGAAGGCTCGCCGGCGGACGAGACCGTCACGGCGCTGGAGCAGGCGGCCCAGAGAGCGATCGAGGACGGCGTCCGGCCGGGCTCCCGCTTCGCGGGCGCCTTCGTCCCCTACGCGTCCCGGGCCACGCCGGCGCTGGTCGCGGCACTCGAGCGGCAGGCCGTGGCCGCGGGCGCGCGCTTCGTGACCGGAGCCACCGTGACCGCTCCGGGCTTCTTCGGACCCTCGGGCCGATACGTGGACGGCCTCACGAACACCGTGCACGACGTCAAGGCGCGGCTGGGCCGGGTCGAGGCGCGCGGCGTGCGGGTCTTCAACATGGAGATGGAGTCGAGCCTGCTCTTCCACCTCGGCGCGCTCCTCGGCATCCGGACCGGGACGATCTGCCCGACGATCAGCAATCCCGCGGGCCACGGCGCGGTGCGGGACCCTGCGCCTCTCATCGGGCAGGCGATCGACATCGCCCTCGCGGCGATGCACGACGCGTCGAGCGCCTCCGCTCGCCCCTAGCCGCTTTTCCCGCCTCCGGCAACGCGCTTTCCTGCTAGGCTTCACCTGTCCGCCGTCGGAAGGAGCGCAGGCTGTCGTGGAGCCTCGCGCCATCGCTCACTTCGACCTGATCGAACGCCTCGGCGCCGGGGGCATGGGCGTCGTCTACCGGGCGCGGGACCGCGTGCTGGGGCGCGACGTCGCGCTGAAGCTCGTGCGGCCGGAGCAGGCGGCCGACGCCTCGGTGCGCCAGCGCTTCCTGCGCGAGGCCCGGGCGGCCGCGACCCTGAGCCACGCCGGGATCGCCGCGGTCTACGAGGCGGGAGAGGCCGCGGCTGACGAAGCGGGCGGCTCGCCGACGCTCTACATCGCCGAGGAGCTCATCGAGGGGGAAACGCTCGCGGAGCGGCTCCGCCGCGGTCCGCTGGCGATCGAGGATGTCCTGGGCCTCGGCGCACAGATGGCGGATGCCCTCGGCGCGGCGCACGCCCGGGGCATCGTGCACCGCGACGTCAAGCCGTCGAACCTGATGCTGACCCCCGACGGCCGGCTCAAGGTCCTCGACTTCGGCCTCGCTCGCCCACTGCTCTGGGGGGGCGAGCCGGGGGCTTCGGAGGCCCAGACCTGGTCGCGATCGGCGCCGGGCCTGATCGTAGGCACCCCGGCCTACATGGCGCCGGAGCAGATCGCCGGAGCGAAGGTCGACGGCCGCGCCGACGTCTATTCCGCGGGCTGCGTCCTCTACGAGCTCCTTTCCGGCCGGCCGCCGTTCGCGGGGGCGAGCACGGCCGAGCTGCTCCGGCGATGCCTCACGGAGACGCCGCGGCCCACGCTCCTCACGCACGACGAGGTGCGCACGATGTTCCACGAGTTCGGCCACGCGCTGCACGGGATGTTCTCGAACGTGAAGTACCCGCGCTTCGCGGGCACGAGCGTGCCGCGCGACTTCGTCGAGTATCCCTCGCAGGTGAACGAGATGTGGGCGAGCTGGCCCGAGGTGCTGCGCAACTACGCGAAGCACTACCAGACAGGCGCTCCGATCCCCCAGGAGCTGCTCGACAAGCTGAGCGCCGCCGAGAAGTTCAACCAGGGCTTCGCCACCACGGAGCTCGTGGCGGCCAACGTCATCGACCAGGCGTGGCACCAGCACGCGGCCGGGGAGCTGCCGGGCGCCGACGGGGTGGCGGCGTTCGAGGCGAAGGCGCTCGCCGCCCACGGCGTCGACTTCGGCCCCGTCCCGCCCCGCTATCGCAGCACCTATTACTCCCATATCTTCGCGGGAGGCTACTCGGCGGGCTACTACTCCTACTTCTGGAGCGAGGTGCTGGACGCGGCGAGTGTCGAGTGGATGAAGGCCAACGGCGGCCTGAAGCGCGAGAACGGCGACCGCTTCCGCGCCACCCTGCTCTCACGCGGCGGCAGCGAGGAGGCGATGACGCTCTTCAGGAACTTCACCGGCGGCGAGCCAAAGGTCCAGCCGTTCCTGGAGCGGCGGGGATTGGTCGCGCCGCTCGCGCAATAGGCCCGCCCGGGGCCCTGAGAGGAAATGCTCGCACGCTACCGTGCTGGCCAGACTCCGAGCAGCTTGCGCGTCTCGACGATCTGGCCGAGGTGATAGGCGTTGTGGTCCGCCACGAGCAGGATCTCGCGCAGATAGCTGTGCCCTTCTCCGTGCGGAATGCGGGCCGTGAGGTCGAGGTCTACCCGCCGCACCAGGGCGCACACCTCCGCCAGGTCCGCCTCGAACGCCTTCACGCAGGCCTTCCATTGCGCCGCGGTGGGCGCGGGGCGCCTCGGCCAGTAGCCTTCGGGCCACTTGGGGGACTGCCACCCGGCGTCGAGCGTGTAACGCAGGATGTCCTCCTGGGCCAGGCGCATGTGCTCGAGCTCTTCGTAGATCGAATGCACGCCGGCGGCGGGCCGCTTGCCGCGTAGCGACGGCCCCAGGCCTTTGAGGGCCTGCTTCAGGGCCACGTGGGCGTGAGCGCCAGTCAGCAGCTCGATCAGCTGCTCCCGGAGAATCCTGTCGTTCATCGGCGTCGCGCGGCTCGGGAGCGCTACGCCTCGACCTTGCGGGTCGTCTTGTTCCAACGGACGGGTTTGCCCGCCTTGTAGGAGAGGTTGCACATGTGGCCGACGAGCGCCGCGTGGTGGCCGAAGCGCACGTCCTCGATCGGCTTGCCGCCGGTGCGGATCGCCTCGATCCAGTTGCGGACGTGGGCGCGGGTCGAGTCCTCGTCGTTCGGCGACTTGTACTCGACGGGCTCCGCCACCACCGCGCCGTCGAGCGGGCTCAGGCCGTCGTTCAGGTTCATCAGCTCCTTGAAGCGCGCCGTCGTGGCCTTCGGCCAGGAGCGGGTCGAGTAGCCGAAGCCTTCCGTGCGCGGCTCGTAGTAGTGCTTGAAGGAGCCACCGGTGTACTCGAGCGTCCCCTCGCTGCCGTAGA
>Ga0299906_10003449_pt1 | contig 13020 bp, 10 predicted proteins | sample RVTome_14_FD_200259 | JGI IMG/M metagenome (GOLD analysis project Ga0299906, IMG submission 200259) | Soil microbial communities from uranium-contaminated site in the Upper Colorado River Basin, Wyoming, United States - RVT145D125 (version 2) ...
CGCCGCCGAAGCAGTAGCCGATCGCCGCGACACGGCTGGCGTCGACGTCCGGCTGGCGGGCGAGCAGCGCCCTGGCGGCAGCGAAGCGCTTCTCGGAGACGTCCAGGTTCTTCCGCGCCTCGCCGGACAATGCGCCCGCTTCCTTGGGATTGTCGACGGTCTTGCCGTTGCCGTACATGTCGACGGCGAGGGCCACGTAGCCGAGCTGGGCGAGCATGTCGGCGCGCTTGCGCGTGTAGTCGTTGTTGCCCCACCACTCGTGCACGACGAGGACGCCGGGGCGCTTGCCGCCGGCGGCCGTCGGGCGGGCGATATAACCCTTGAGCGTCGTGCCGTCGACGGAGTACGACACTTCCTCGCCTGCGAGGGCGACCGGCACCGCGGTGAAGACAGCCAGGCCGGCAGCGGCAAGGGCGTATGCAATGCGTCTCATAGCGATCTCCTCTTTGGGGTTGGACTCTTGTGCAACCGTGAACGCAGGGCCTCCGCCCCTTATTCCGAGCCCGCTGGCGCGGGGCTGCGCGGGAGCATACAGCCCCGACCCGGACGACGGAAGGGCTCGCCCGCTTACTCGTCCGGCCTGAGGATCTGGAAGGTGGCGCTCGCGCGGGCGATCCGGTCCGCGCCGTGGTAGACGAAGCAGTTGATGAACGCCACGCGGTTCCCGGGCCGCATGACGTCGACGCGCGCCTCGATCCAGTCGCCCGGCCGGGCATTGCCGGCGAAGTCGACCGAGAGGGTGGTCGTCACGAGCTTGCGCGGTGCGCCGGTCGCGGTGCTGGCCGCGTGCCCCATCGCGAAATCGGCGAGCGTGCAGATCATCCCGCCGTGCACGATGCCGCGGCGGTTCTTGTGCTTCTCGGCGACGAGCAGCCCGATCGTGAGGGCTCCGCCGTCGCGTTTCTCGTAGAGCGGGCCGACCAGATCGTGGAACGGGCTCGTCGAGTCGAGCCTGGCGAAGCCCGGCGGGATCGCGCTCACGCCGCTTTTGCGGGCGACCGCGGCGAGCGGAACGCGGCGAGCAGGTCGGCCTCGTTGGCCTTCGCGGTCTTCAGCGTGCGCAGCTTGATGTGGCCGTAGCCGCGGATCTCGTCGGGAACGCTGGCGATCGCCACCGCCGTCGCGTGGGTGTCGCGGTCGAGCTTCGCGAGGAGCTCGTCGACCGTCTTCTCGTAGTCGACGATGAGCTGCCGTTCCATCCGCCGCTCCTCGGTCCGCCCGAAGGGGTCGAGCGCCGTGCCGCGGAGGCCGCGCAGTTTCGCGAGCAATTTGAACGCGCTCATCATCCACGGCCCGAACTCGCGCTTCCGCGGCACGCCGGTCACCGGATCGGGTTTCGCGAGGATCGGCGGCGCGAGGTGGAACTTGAGCGTGTAGTCGCCCTCGAACGTGGCCTGCAGGCGCTGCGTGAACTCCGGCCGCGTGTACAGCCGGGCCACCTCGTACTCGTCCTTGTACGCCATCAGCTTGAAGAAGTAACGCGCGACCGCCTCGGTGAGCTTCGCGCCAAGCCCCCGATCGGTCTCGATCTGCCGGACGCGGTTCACGAGCGCCCGGTAGCGGCCGGCGTAGGCGGCGTCCTGATAGTCGGTCAGGAACTCGGCGCGGCGCGCGATCAGCTCGTCGAGCGAGCGCGAGAGGTGCTGCGTGATCGGGATCACCTCGGCCGGGGTGGCAACCTTTTCGACCGGTGCGAGGTCGTGGGCGGCGCGGCGACCCCAGAGAAAGCTCTGCTTGTTCGCCTCGACCGCGACGCCGTTCAGCTCGATCGCGCGCTCGATCGCGGCGCCGGAGACGGGCACGAGGCCCTTCTGGTACGCGAACCCGAGCATGAACGGATTGGTCGCGATCGCATCCCCCATCAGCGCGGTGGCGAGCCGCGTCGCGTCGACGAACTCGGCGCCGGCCGCGCCCACCGCCGCCTTCAGCTCCGACTGCATGTCGGATCCCGGAAACAGCCAGTCCGGATTGCGCGTGAACTCGGCGGTCGGCACCTCGGCGCTGTTGATCACGAGCCGCGTGCGGCCCGCCTGCATCTTCGACTGCGCCTCGGCGCCGGCGGCGACCACCATGTCGCAGCCGATGACGCAGTCGGCCTCGCCGGCGGCGATGCGCACCGCGTGGATGTCCTCGGGCCGCCGCGCGATGCGCACGTGCGACATCACCGCGCCGTTCTTCTGCGCGAGCCCGGTCATGTCGAGGACGCTGACGCCCTTGCCCTCGATGTGCGCCGCCATGCCGAGCAGCGCGCCGACGGTGATCACGCCGGTGCCGCCGATGCCGGTGACGAGGATGTCGTACGGCCGGTCGGTCGGCGCCGGCACCGGCGCGGGCAGCTGCGGCCATCCATCCGCGCCTGCGGCGAGCGCCTTGCCGCGGCGGACACGGCCGCCCTCGACGGTCACGAAGCTCGGGCAGAACCCCTTCACGCACGAGTAGTCCTTGTTGCACGAGGACTGGTTGATCGTGCGCTTGCGGCCGAACTCGGTCTCGAGGGGCTCGACGGAGACGCAGTTCGACTGGACGCTGCAATCGCCGCAGCCCTCGCAGACGAGCTCGTTGATGAACGCGCGCTTCTGCGGATCGGGGAAAGTGCCGCGCTTGCGGCGGCGGCGCTTCTCGGCGGCGCAGGTCTGGTCGTAGACGAGGATCGACGGGCCGGGGTACTCGCGGAGCTCCCGCTGGACGAGATCGAGGTCGTCGCGGTGCCGCACCGGCACCGCCGGCTTGAGGGCGACGCCGTGATACTTCTCCGGCTCGTCGGTGACGATGACGATCTTCTCGACGCCTTCCGCCGCGACCTGGGCGACGATCATCGGCACGCTGAGCGGGCCGTCGACGCGCTGCCCGCCGGTCATGGCGACCGCGTCGTTGTAGAGGATCTTGTAGGTCATCGGCGCCTTCGCCGCGACGGCGGCGCGGATGGCGAGCAGGCCCGAGTGGTAATAGGTGCCGTCCCCCAGGTTCGCGAAGATGTGGCGCTCCTCCGTGAACGGCGCCTGGCCGATCCACGCCACGCCCTCGCCGCCCATGTGGCTGAACGTCGCCGTGCTGCGATCCATCCATACCGCCATGAAGTGGCAGCCGATGCCGGCGGTCGCGCGGCTGCCCTCCGGGACGCGCGTCGAGGTGTTGTGCGGGCACCCGGAGCAGAAATACGGGACGCGCTGCACCGTGATGCGCGGCTGCGCGAGCGCCTTCTCCTTCGCCTCCAGAAACGCGAGCCGGGCCTTGATGCGGTCGGAGGTGTAGAAGCGCGCGATGCGCGACGCGATCGCCTTGGCCACGATCCCGGGCGAGAGCTCGTTGGCCGCCGGGAGGAGCCACTGGCTGTGCGGCAGCGCCCACTCGCCCTTCTCGTCGAACTTCCCGATGACGCGCGGGCGCACGTCCTCGCGCCAGTTGTAGAGCTCCTCCTTGAGCTGATACTCGAGGAACTGCCGCTTTTCCTCGACGACCAGGATCTCCTCGAGTCCCTGGGCGAAGCGGCGCACGCCTTCCGACTCGAGCGGCCAGATCATGCCGCACTTGTAGACGCGCAGGCCGATCTCGGCGGCGAGGCGCTCGTCGATGCCGAGATCCTCGAGCGCCTGCCGCACGTCCATGTACGCCTTGCCCGAGGTGATGATGCCGAGCCGCGCGCGGGGGCTGTCGATGACGACCCGGTTGAGGCCGTTCGCGCGACAGTAGGCGAGCGCGGCGTAGAGCTTGTGGTGCAGCAGCCGCTCCTCCTGCACGAGGAACGGGTCGGGCCAGCGGATGTTCAGGCCTTCGGGCGGCAGCACGAAGTCGGTCGGGAGCTTGACGTGGACGCGGTCGGGGTCGACGTCCACGGAAGCCGAACTCTCGACGATGTCGGTCACGCACTTGAACGCGACCCAGCAGCCCGAATACCGCGACATCGCGTAGCCGTGAACGCCGAGGTCGAGGTACTCCTGCACCGACGCCGGGTAGAGCACCGGCATCATCACTGCCTTGAACACGTGGTCGGTCTGGTGCGGCAGCGTCGAGGACTTGGCGGCGTGGTCGTCGCCGGCGCAGGCGATGACGCCGCCGTACTTCGACGTGCCGCAGGCGTTGGCGTGGCGGAAGACGTCGCCGCAACGATCGACGCCCGGCCCCTTGCCGTACCACAGGCCGAACACGCCGTCGTACTTCGCGCCGCGGAAGAGGTTCACCTGCTGGCTGCCCCAGAGCGCGGTCGCCGCCAGGTCCTCGTTCACGCCCGGCTGGAAGACGACGTGGTGCCGGTCGAGGAACCGCTTCGCCCGGAAGAGCGCCTGGTCGAGCCCGCCCAGCGGCGAGCCGCGATACCCGGAGACGAACCCGGCGGTGTTCAGACCGGTCGCGGCGTCACGCTGGCGCTGCAGGATCGGCAGCCGGACGAGGGCCTGGACCCCGGTGAGAAAGACCCGCCCGCGCTCAAGGGCATACTTGTCGTCGAGCGTGACCGCGCGCAGATCAGCGGGTGCGTCCATGGGCAGGGAATTCTACTCGCAGCGGTCGGGCGCCTACGCGGGCGACGCTGCTCCAGCCGTGACAGACCACGCGGGGGCGGGTTGGTTTCCTTCAGGTCTCGAGCGAGCGCCACATCTCGACGTCGCGCTCGGCGGTCCAGATGCGGGGGTTGGCGATGCCGTTCGCCTCGTCGTAGGCCCGCGCGACGTCGAACGGCATGCAGTGCTCGTAGATCGGGTACTGGCCGTACACCGGGTCGAGGCGCTTCCGCGCATCCTGGTAGACCTCGCGGAGGCTCTTGCGCGCCGCCACGCCCTCCCGCGCGCACTCGTACAGCCGGCGGACGAAATGCTGCGTGAACTCGATCGCCTTGAGCGAGTCGGCGGCGGTTGCGAGCGCCGGTCCGCGGCCGGGCAGGAGCCGCTCCGGGCCGAGGGCGCGGAGCCGCTCCAGGGTGTCCGGCCACGCCTGCAGATGCGCGTCGCCGGTGTAGATCCCGGCGTTGTACTCGACCAGATCGCCCGAGAACAGCACCTTCTGGGCCGGCAGCCAGGCGATCGTGTCGCCGCGCGTGTGACCGGCGCCGACATGAATGAGCCGGACCTCGAGCTTGCCCATCCAGACCGTCAACTCGCGGTCGAAGGTCAGCGTCGGCCAGGTGAGCCCCGGGATCTCCTCCGCCCCGCGGAAGAGCCGCGGGAACCGGCCGATCTCCGAGTCCATGTCCTCCTGGCCGCGCTCCTTGATCATCTCGTAGGTGGTCTGGCTCGCGATGATCTCGCGGGCGCCGTACGCCGAGGCGCCGAGCACCCGCACGGCGTGGTAGTGCGACAGCATGACGTACTTGATCGGCTTGTCCGTGACCGTGCGGATGTGGCGGATCACGTCCTTGGCCATCGTCGGCGTCGCCTGGGCGTCCACCACCATGACCCCGTCGTCACTCACGACCACGCCCGAGTTCGGGTCCCCCTCGGCGGTGTACGCGTAGGCGTTCGCGGAGAGGCGGGTGAAGCTCGCCTTCTTCTCGGCGAGGTCAGCCTGGGAGGCGAACGCTTTGGTCATGGGCGGGGCTCCGGGTGAGGCATTCGTCCAACCGGGCGGGACGAAGCGAGAATTCTAGCGGCCCGGGCGCACGGGACCCAACCGCGGGTCCGGAGCGCCGGGAACCCACCCCCGCGGCCCGGCAGTCCGTCCCTAGACGTTTGACACGTCAGGGAAAATCTCCCATAATCTTGCGCTTCGTTCGGAGGGGTGCCCGAGCGGCTAAAGGGGGCAGACTGTAAATCTGTTGGCCATGCGCCTACGTAGGTTCGAATCCTACCCCCTCCACCAGGCAAACCCCCCGATCCCCCGATGAGTCTTCGCGTAGCGCGCTCGGCCCAGAGATCGTCCCGGAAGGTAAGGGGAGATGAGCGGGTGTAGCTCAATGGTAGAGCAGAAGCCTTCCAAGCTTATGACGAGGGTTCGATTCCCTTCACCCGCTCCAAGCGTCGGTCCGAGCCGCGCCGGGTGAGGAATCGACGGACGCGGGACGGATTCCGCCGATGTAGCTCAGTGGTAGAGCACTCCCTTGGTAAGGGAGAGGTCAAGCGTTCAATCCGCTTCATCGGCACCAGCAAGTTGCAATCGCAGGCCTTGACCCAGACCCATAGTTTGGTGACCAGGACCCACCCAAAGGTAGTCAGACATGTCAAAGAGCAAATTCGAGCGCACCAAGCCGCACGTGAATGTGGGCACGATCGGGCACGTCGATCACGGCAAGACGACGCTGACGGCGGCGATGACGCACATTCTGGCGAAGAAGTTTGGCGGCGAGGCGAGGAACTACGAGCAGATCGACAACGCGCCGGAGGAGAAGGCGCGCGGGATCACGATCAACACGGCGCACGTGGAGTACCAGACCAAGAACCGGCACTACGCGCACGTCGACTGCCCGGGGCACGCCGACTACATCAAGAACATGATCACCGGTGCGGCGCAGATGGACGGGGCGATTCTGGTGGTGTCGGCGGCCGACGGGCCGATGCCGCAGACGCGCGAGCACATTTTGCTGGCGCGCCAGGTGGGGGTGCCCTACATCGTGGTGTACCTGAACAAGGCCGACATGGTCGATGACAAGGAGCTCCTGGACCTGGTGGAGATGGAGGTGCGCGAGCTCCTGTCGAAGTACGAGTTTCCGGGGGACAAGACCCCGATTGTGATCGGCTCGGCGCTCAAAGCGCTGGAGGGGGACACCTCCGATATGGGCGAGGGCTCGATCATGAAGCTGGCTGACGCGCTGGACAGCCACATTCCGCTGCCGAAGCGCGCGCTCGACGGGCCGTTTCTGATGCCGGTGGAGGATGTGTTCTCGATCTCGGGCCGGGGCACGGTGGTGACCGGGCGGGTGGAGCGGGGGATCGTCAAGGTGGGCGAGGAGATCGAGATCGTGGGTCTCAAGGCCACGCAGAAGACGGTGTGCACGGGGGTGGAGATGTTCCGCAAGCTCCTCGACGAGGGGCAGGCGGGGGACAACATCGGGGTGCTCTTGCGGGGCACCAAGCGCGAGGACGTGGAGCGGGGGCAGGTGCTGGCCAAGCCGGCCTCGATCACCCCGCACACCAAGTTTGCCGCCGAGGTGTACGTGCTCTCGAAGGAGGAGGGCGGGCGGCACACGCCGTTTTTCAACGGGTACCGGCCGCAGTTCTACTTTCGCACCACCGATGTGACCGGTTCCACCGAGCTGCCGGCGGGCACCGAGATGGTGATGCCGGGGGACAACGTGTCGATCGTGGTGAGCCTGATTGCGCCGATCGCGATGGAGGAGGGGCTGCGCTTCGCGATCCGCGAGGGCGGCCGCACCGTCGGCGCCGGCGTGGTCACCAAGGTCATCGAGTAGAGCGCGCAAACTGGAACGACTTGACAAGGCTGGGGCAAGGCGGCGCGGCCGCCTTGCAGATCCCGCGAACTGGAGCGACTTGACAACGATCGTCGGGACACGCGCGGCGTGCGGCCGGTGTAAAATTGGGGTTCGCTCTCTCCCTCAAGCCTCAGGCGCACAGGCCAATAGCTCAACTGGCAGAGCGTCGGTCTCCAAAACCGAAGGTTGGGGGTTCGATTCCCTCTTGGCCTGCCATGCTTCCCCCGGTTTGCCGGGGCTTCCGTGCCGCCCATGACTGACCTCGAGGCCCCGGGCTCAATTCTCGTGGATCGCATCAAGATCGTCGTCGCCGCGGCGCTGCTGATCGCGGGGCTCGGCGCCTTCTACTACTTCGCGACGCTGCCGCTCGTCGCGCGCGTCGGGATGGTGCTGGTCGGCATCGCCGCGGGGGTCGCGGTCGGCTGGTTCTCGGCGCCCGGCCGGCAGCTGGTCGAGTTCGCCAGGGAGGCGAGCGCCGAGGTGCGCAAGATGGTCTGGCCGACCCGCAAGGAGTCGTTTCAGATCGCCGGCATCGTGTTCGCGTTCGTCTTCGTCATGGCGCTGTTTCTCTGGGTCACGGACAAGGGGATCGAGTTCGTGCTGTACGACCTCATCCTCGGCTGGAGACACCTGTGACGAAGCGCTGGTACGTGGTGCACGCGTACTCGGGATTCGAGAAGTCGGTCCAGCGCACGCTCGAGGACCGGATCCGGCGCGAGAAGATGGAGGACAAGTTCGGCAAGATCCTCGTGCCGACCGAGGAAGTGGTCGAGATGAAGGGCGGCCAGAAGAACATCTCGGAGCGCAAGTTCTACCCCGGCTACGTGCTGGTGGAGATGGAGATGGACGACCAGGCCTGGCACCTCGTGAAGAACACGCCCAAGGTGACCGGGTTCGTCGGCGGGGCGCACGGGCGCAAGCCGCCGCCCATCACCGACAAGGAAGTCGAGGCGATCCTGCACCAGATGCAGGAGGGCGTCGAGAAGCCGAAGCCCAAGGTGCTGTTCGAGGTCGGCGAGGCGGTGCGGGTCAGGGAAGGGCCGTTCACGGACTTTCACGGGACAGTGGAGGACGTCAACTATGACAAGAGCAAGCTCCGGGTCTCGGTCACGATTTTTGGCCGCGCGACGCCGGTGGAACTGGAATTCGGCCAAGTCGAGAAGGCCTGAGCCGTCGAACGCCTGGCTCGCGGGTTACGCGCCCGACGCGGTGCCGGCGGCGTCGGCACGGTGGGACGAAGAGCGGCTCGGAGACGACGAGCCGCAGGATGACGGCGCGGCGTGACTGCCGCACGGTAACCGGGGAGGCTGTGCACGGCGCAGCCGTTGGTACCCGCAAAGGAGAGCAACGTGGCGAAGAAAGTCGTCGGCTACATCAAGCTGCAGGTGCCGGCGGGCAAGGCGAACCCGAGCCCGCCCATCGGCCCCGCGCTCGGCCAGCGCGGCCTGAACATCATGGAGTTCTGCAAGAGCTTCAACGCGCAGACCCAGGGCCTGGAGCCCGGCCTGCCGGTGCCGGTGGTGATCACGGCCTACCAGGACAAGAGCTTCACGTTCATCGTCAAGACGCCGCCGGCGTCGGTGCTCATCAAGAAGGCGGCCAAGCTCGAGAAGGGCAGCGCGCGGCCGCACACCGACAAGGTCGGCAAGATCACGCGCGCCCAGGCCGAGGAGATCGCCAGAGCGAAGCTGCCCGACCTCACCGCGGCCGACCTGGAGGCGGCCGTGCGCACGATCGCCGGCAGCGCGCGCAGCATGGGCGTCACCGTGGAGGGCCTCTGAGATGAAGACCGCCAAGCGGCGCAAGGCGCTGGGCACCGTGGTCCAGCACGGCCGGAACTATCCCCTGGCCGAGGCGCTCGAGCTGGTGAAGAAGGCCGCCACCGCGAAGTTCGACGAGTCGGTCGACGTGGCGGTGAACCTGGGCATCGACGGCAAGAAGTCCGACCAGGCGGTGCGGGGTTCGGTCGTCCTCCCGGCGGGGACCGGGAAGAAGGTGCGGGTCGCGGTGTTCACCCAGGGAGACAAAGCGGAGGCGGCCCGTGCGGCCGGCGCCGAGCTCGTCGGCCTGGAGGACCTCGCCGAGAAGGTGAAGGCCGGCCAGATGGACTTCGACGTGGCGATCGCGAGCCCCGACGCGATGCGGGTCGTCGGCCAGCTCGGCCAGATCCTCGGACCGCGCGGGTTGATGCCCAACCCGAAGGTGGGGACGGTCACGCCCGACGTGGCGACGGCGGTCAGGAACGCCAAGGCGGGGCAGGTCCAGTACCGCGCCGACAAGGCGGGGATCGTCCAATGCCCGATCGGGCGCGCTTCGTTCAGCGCCGCGGCGCTGAAGCAGAACCTGGTCGCGCTCGTCGACGCGCTCAACAAGGCGCGGCCCTCGGGTGCCAAGGGCGTGTACCTGAGGAAGATCGCGGTATCGAGCACGATGGGCCCGGGGGTCCGGGTCGACGTCACGAGCCTGACTTCGTGAGGGTGAGCCGGGGTTTCGAAGAACGTGCCTGCGCACGTTCGAGCCGGCGAACGCCCGACGCGATGCAACGCGTCGGGCTGGCTAAGGGGCGTAGCCCCCTAGTGCCGACACTGGTGGGGGAACTTTTGGCCCTGAACGCAGTCGAAGCAGCCCCCCGAGCGGCAGCCCGTTCGGGGAAGACCGGGTCCCCGCCCCCGCGGGGACAGAGCTTTGGGCTGTCGCGGCGCCCGCACGGGCCGCGGCGGGTTGTCAAAGACCGCAGGCGCCCCTCGCGGGGCTTAATCGCCGGGTGCAGGTTCCCGGCCCCTGCGCAGATGGCGTGCCCCAATGCAGGAAGTCGAAGACCGCGTGCGCAGCGCGCGGTCGAGCTCCTGAGCGAAAGGACGCCGTGGGTGCCGTCGGGGCGCGAGCCCGGACGGCGTTAACTGACGGAGGAAGACCGTGGGTCTCAGCATGCAGGAGAAGCAGGCCGTCGTCCAGGAAGTCGCGGCGCAGGTCGCGACGGCCAAGGCGATCGTCCTGGCCGAGTACCGTGGTCTGGAAGTGGGCAGCATGACCGAGCTCCGCCGCAGGGCGCGACGCTCGGGCGTGTACCTGCGCGTCCTCAAGAACACCCTGGCGCGCCGCGCCGTGAAGGACACGCCGTTCGCGAAGCTGGCCGACGTCATGGTCGGCCCGCTCGTGTACGGCATCTCGTCCGACCCGGTGGCGCCCGCCAAGGTGATGAACGAGTTCGCGAAAGGGAACGAGAAGTTCGTCATCCGCGCCGGCGCGATGCCGAACGCCGTGATCTCCGCACGGGAGGTCGTGGCGCTCGCGCTGCTGCCGTCGCGCGAGGAGCTCCTCGCCCAATTGATGGGCACGATGCAGGCGCCGGTCGCCAAGTTCGTCCGCACGCTGAACGAGGTGCCGTCGCGGTTCGTCCGCACGGTCGCCGCGGTCCGCGACGCGCGCGAGAAGGCGCCTGCCTGACCCCACAACCGGATTCCGACACGTTCTTGAATTCAGGAGTAACCGAGAAATGGCCGTTGCACGAACCGACATTCTGGAAGCTATCGCCAACATGACCGTCCTCGAGCTCTCCCAGCTCATCAAGGAGATGGAGGACAAGTTCGGGGTCTCCGCCGCTGCTGCGGTGGCCGTGGCCGCGCCCGCTGCGGGCGGGGGCGCTGCCGCTCCGGCCGCCGAGGAGCAGACCGAGTTCACCGTCATGCTCACTGCCGCCGGCGACAACAAGGTGAACGTCATCAAGGTCGTCCGGGCAGTCACCGGGCTCGGCCTGAAGGAGGCCAAGGACCTCGTCGACGGCGCGCCGAAGCCGGTGAAGGAGGGCATCTCCAAGGCCGACGCGGAAGCGCTGCTCAAGCAGATCGTCGAGGCCGGCGGGAAAGCGGAGCTGAAGTAACGCTTTGCGTGGTGATCGACTGCGAAACCTCGCGGGACAGGCCGGCGGCGCGAAACCGCCGGCCTGTTGCCGCGCCTGCATCCCCGGTACCGCAAGCGAGAGAGCAGCGGCAAGCGCGCGCCCGGCGCGCGCTTCCTCCTGTCCCTTTTGAACCTGGGCGTCTGACGCCGGAGCATCCATGACCGCCGCGACCTACACGTCGACCGAGAAGAAGCGCATCCGCAAGAGCTTCGCGAAGCGCGCTTCGGTGCTGAACGTGCCGTTCCTGCTCGCGACTCAGCTCGAGTCGTACACCCAGTTCCTGCAGGCGCCCGTGCCGCCGAACGAGCGCAAGAACGAGGGCCTGCAGGCCGCGTTCACGTCGATCTTCCCGATCTCGTCGCACAGCGGCAACGCCCGGCTCGACTTCGTGAGCTTCGCGCTCGGCGAGCCGCCCTTCGACGTCAAGGAGTGCCAGCAGCGCGGGCTCACCTACGCCGCGCCGCTCCGCGCGAAGGTCCGCCTCACGATCATGGACAAGGAGGCCCCGAAGCCGACGGTGAAGGAGGTGAAGGAGCAGGAGGTCTACATGGGCGAGATTCCGCTCATGACCAAGACCGGCTCGTTCATCATCAACGGCACCGAGCGCGTGATCGTGAGCCAGCTGCACCGCTCGCCGGGGGTGTTCTTCGAGCACGATCGCGGCAAGACGCACTCGTCCGGGAAGCTGCTGTTCTCGGCGCGGATCATCCCGTACCGCGGCTCGTGGCTCGATTTCGAGTTCGACCCGAAGGACTTCGTCTACTTCCGCGTCGACCGCCGCCGCAAGATGCCGGTGACGATCCTGCTCAAGGCGATCGGCATGACGCCGGAGCAGATCCTCGCCACCTTCTACGACTTCGACGCGTTCCACCTGGGCAAGAGCGCGATCGAGTTCGAGCTGGTGCCGGAGCGGCTGCGCGGCGAAGTCGCGCGCTTCGACTTCGTCGACAAGCACGGCAAGGTCATCGTGCCCAAGGACAAGCGGATCACGGTGAAGCACATCCGCGACCTGGAAGCCGCCGGCATGAAGCGCATCGCCGTGCCGGACGAGTTCCTGCTCGGGCGGGTCCTGGCGCACAACGTCGTCGACAAGGAGACGGGCGAGATCCTCGCCAGCGCGAACGAGGAGATTACCGACGAGCTCGCCGCGAAGCTCCGCGCGGCCGGCGTCGACCGGATCCAGACGATCTACACGAACGACCTCGATCAGGGGACGTACATCTCGCAGACGCTGCGGATCGACGAGACCACGGACCAGTGGGCGGCGCGGGTCGCGATCTACCGCATGATGCGCCCGGGCGAGCCGCCGACCGAGGACGCGGTCGAGTCGCTCTTCAACGGCCTCTTCTACGCCGAGGAGCGCTACGACCTGTCGATGGTGGGGCGGATGAAGTTCAACCGCCGTGCCTACCCGGAGAAGATCGACGAGCGCTCGCCCGGCTGGGTCAAGCGCTTCTACCAGCGCGTCGGTCCGAAGGGTGCCAGCGGCCCCGCCACGCTCTCGAACGACGACCTGCTCGCGGTGGTCGGCATCATGGTCGAGCTCCGCAACGGCCGCGGCGACATCGACGACATCGACCACCTCGGCAACCGCCGGGTGCGCTCGGTGGGCGAGCTCGCGGAGAACCAGTTCCGGGCGGGTCTGGTCCGCGTCGAGCGGGCGGTGAAGGAGCGGCTCTCGCAGGCCGAAAGCGAGAACCTGATGCCGCACGACCTGATCAATGCCAAGCCGATCAGCGCCGCGATCAAGGAGTTCTTCGGG
>Ga0299906_10003450_pt1 | contig 13019 bp, 5 predicted proteins | sample RVTome_14_FD_200259 | JGI IMG/M metagenome (GOLD analysis project Ga0299906, IMG submission 200259) | Soil microbial communities from uranium-contaminated site in the Upper Colorado River Basin, Wyoming, United States - RVT145D125 (version 2) ...
CGGGGAGAGGGTTGGGTGAGGGGCCGGCAAACCGAAGCTGCAACCGAAAACTCCTCACCCCGACCCTCTCCTCGTTTCCGAGGAGAGGGAGGACCTTGCAACGGGAAGGCCTACTTCAGGTCGATGTCGACGCCCTCGGCGGCCAGCGTCAGCTTGGCGCCGGTCTGCGTCGTGTTCAGCTTGATGGTGACGCCGTTCTGGTTCTCCATGTGCACCACGGAGCCACCGCCGCCCACCACCGCGCCGGCCTCGCCGGCCACGTAGTTGCCCTCGAAGTCCTCCAGCTTGGTCAGGCCATAGACCTCGCCGGCCGCGGTGATGCTGGCGATGCCGAGATCCACCACCGAGAGGCCGTTGATGGTGAAGGGATAGGTCTGGCCGTTGTAGGTCAGCACGCCGTCGCCCCAGGTGACGCCGACTCCCAGCGCCACCGAGGTGCTTTCGATGCTGACCGTGCCGGAGAGCACGTCATCGGCGCTCGCCGCCGGCCCGGCCACGGCCAAGCCCAAGGCCGCCGCGGTCAGCCATCCATAAGCGGTTCGTCTCAACATCTTGCGGACTCCCAAAAGCTTAGGGCTGCGGCCGCCACGGACGTGGGGCCACGCATGCTGGGAGAACCCCTGCGCTTGCCCGGCCGTTCCCCCGGCCGCTGCGCGCGCGACGGCAGCGTGGCCGCGGGGCCACAGCGTGCGCACCCCAAAAAGGAAGGGGGCGGCGCCGTTGCCGCGCTGCCCCCGAAGCCGGAAAGGCTCAGCCGGTCAGAAGCTGCTGGTCCTGGTGAAGGTCTGCCCCGGCGCACCGATCGTGTTGGTCGCGTTGTTGATCGTGGTCGACGTGCCGACCTGATTGCCGGACACCGACACGGTCGCGTTCGAGACCGAGCCGCCGAAGATGCCGTTGGTCGAGGAGATCGTGGTGCCGGTGACCGACGACGAGGCGCTGCTGTCCGTGCTGACCTGGTGGTTGACGATCGTCGCGCTCGGCAGGCCCCCGACGCCGCTGACCGAGGTCAGCGAGTTGCTGGCCGAGTTCAGGTCGGCGCTGGCGACGACGCTGTTGCTGTTGACCGCCACCGAGCCGCCGTCGAAGTCGCCGTCGACGTTGAGCGCCACCGAGGTATCGGTCACCGCCGAGGTCACCTGCGTGCTCGCCGCCGCCTGGTTGTTCAGCGCGGAGATGAAGTCGGGCGAGCCGGTCGCCGCCACCGTCGAGATGCTGTTGGTGGCAACGTTGGCGGCGGCCTGCGACAAGGCATTGTTGCCGGAGAGCGAGAGCTTCGCGTTCGTCGTGGTGACGTCCGAACCCACGACGTTCAGCGTGAACTCGGCGTTCTCCGTCTCGGCGTTGATCAGGCTCGGCCCAAAGAAGTCGCCGACCCCGTAGTTGCGCTGGGTGTTCAGCACGGCCAGGTTGCCGTTGACGAAGGCATCGCTGTTCGTGTCGAACGAGCCGGTTTCGCTGTGGATCGAGGCGATGGTGCCGCCCGGGTCGTCCGCCGCCGCGCCGATGAAGGCGCCACCGAGGCCGCCGCCGTTGGTGCCATTCAGCGTCGTGCCCGCCTGCGCCAAAATCGCATTCGTGGCGCTGTTGCCGGTCGCCGAGCTGCCGATCACGTTGCCATCGACGTTCAGCGTGACGTTGCTGTGCGCCGCATCCTCGGCGCCCAGCAGGTTCGCCTCGATCACCGAGTCCTCGTTGTCGGCGCCGACGTTGCCGCTGTTGCCCTGGCGGCTGTTGACGATCGCCGAGGCATCGGCCGTGACCGAGGCTCCGACGGTCTCGCCGGGGTTCACCGCGATGGCGTTGGTCGCCACGTTGGCTGCCGCGGTCGCCTGGATGATGTTGGGCTGCGAAGCGGTGGTCGGGGTGCCGAGCGCACCGATTGCCACCGTGCTGTCGACCACGCCGGTGCCGCCGTCGAAGTTCACGATGATGATGTTGCTCTCGGCGAAGGCTTCGACGCGCGGGCCGGGCTCGACAGCGGTCTCGAGGCCCTCGTTGCGTTGCCGGTTCAGGATGTAGAGCGACGCATCCTCGGCACCGATGCGGTAGTCCTCGGCGCCGACGTTCTCCGCAGTGGCGAGCGAACCGGTGGCGTTGTTGGTATCGAGCGTCAGGCTGCTGGTGGTGATCGTGTTGTCCACCCGGTTGGCGAAGGCCACCGCCTGCAGCACGTTGCCAAGCGAGTCGGCGTCGCCACCGTCGCCCACATTGACCGTGGTGTTGGTGACGGCGACCGGATCGCTCGTGCCGCCGGCCAGCACCTCGACGACCACCTCGTTGTTCAGCAGGTCGGCCTCGAAGAAGCCGGCCGGGGAAACCTCCGTCAGCTGCGGCGTGCTTTGCGAGCTGGCGATGCCGGCGATGGCGCCGGTTTCCTGGCCGGCAGTGGCGTTGATCGCCGTGCCGGCCTGGAGATCGATCGCGTTCGTGGCCGTGTTGCCGAGCGCCTGGGAGACCAGCCGGTTGTCCGCCATGCTGAGCACGGCGTTGGAGAGCGTTGCCGCGTCGGCGCCCCCCGGATCGGCCAGGATCAGCTCGATCGCGAAGTCGTCGATGCTCGACTCCACCTCGGCGTGCCGCAGCGTCTGGTCGCTGACGGCCAGCAGGCCGCCCGCGGCGTCGATGGTGGTCAGCACCGTCTCCGCCAGCACGGCTGTGACGTCGTCCCTGACCTCGGCGTTCCTGCCGCTGCCCAGGAGACCAGCTTCCGTCGTGATGGTCGTTCCGGCCGAGGCGGTCAGCGCCTGCGCGGAGTCGTTGCCGTTGGCCAGCGAAAGGACGCTGTTGCCGTCGAGGCGGAGCGTGACATTCTCGGCGGTCAGCGTCAGCCCGAGGATGGCCGAGATGCCGCTGTCGAGGTCGACGCCGTCGACGATCTCGCTCGAGACGACATGCCGCCCGTCGCCGAGTGCGACGCCGTTCGACTGGAAGCTGAGTGCAGCGATGCTGGCCTCGATGCTGGTTGCGGATTCCAGGCTGGCGGTGCCGTTGTAGCCGCTCATCGTCGCCGCGGCGACGAAACCGTTGCCGGAGGCGGAAATCGTCGCGTCGGCGACCTCCGGCAGCGGGCTGTCCTCGGTCCCCACCGTGCCGTCGTCGTAGTTGATCAGCACCTGCACGCTGTTCCCTTCCAGCCGCGCGATGGTGTCGGCGACAAAGCCGTTGCCGAAGTTGTCGGCGAACTGCCAGTTCGACAGGTTCACGCCGCCGTTGGTCTGCTGCACGTTCTGCGGTGACCCGGAATTCCGCTCGCTGACGATGCGCGCGCCGAGGTCATCGGCGTCGCTCTCGCTGACGATGCTGCTGCCGGCGATGTCGACCGAGGCGGTGGCGCCGTTCGCGGTCGCGCTCGCGCTGAACAGGTTGCCGTCCACCGAGAGCGAGCTGTCGCCGGAGATGCCGCCGAAGGGCGTCGCGCCGTCGTTCTCGGTGCCGACCCCGGCCGCGATCGTGCTCTCGAAGACCTGCGCCGAGACGCCGTACGAGATGATGAACTGCCGGTTGGCGCTGGCGAAGGTCCCGAGGACCGAGGCCGTCGCATTCGCCAGGTCGAGATCCGGGATGCCGTCGTCGGCGTCGTCGTGGTTGCGGATGATGTTGGTGCCGAGGTTGCCGCTGGCGCTGGCGCCGATGGTGTTGCCGTCGACGGCGATGTGCGAGTCGAGATCGATGTCCTCGATCGTGAAGAGGATCAGCGCATCCTCGGTGAAGGATCGGGAGCGCTGCACCAGGGGGGCATTCCCGGAAGTCTGGTTGTTGACCACGCCGTAGTCCGAGCGGACTACGCTGTTGCCATCGCCGAGGCTCCCCCCGCTTCCCGTACTGATCCCGGTGTCGGGCGAGGCACCGGCCAGGTTGAGATCGCCGTCGAAGGCCAGGAGGTTGATCGCCGAGTTAATGCTGGCGTTGCTGGTCACCCGGTTGCCGGCGACCGAGACGTCCAGGTCCTCCGCCGTGACCAGGAACGGCGGCCCCACCAGGATCGCAGCGAAGGCGGCGACGATGTTGGTGTCCTCGTTGGACGCCGAGATCGCCGCTATGCCGGCCGTTACCGTGTCGCGCGAGACCTGCGTCGCGCTGACGTAGGCCGTGCCGCCGAAAGTGTTAGCCTCGCCGGAACGCAGGATGATGGAACTGTCGGCCGCGTTGCCGTTGGTCTGGCCGCTGACGACGTTGCCGTTCACCGCGAAGCCGCCGGAGACCGTCGAACCGTCGACGAAGGTGGAGCGGGCGAGCAGGATCGTCGTGTCGTCGACGCTGCTGGTGGTGAGGTCGTCCGCCGCATTGCCATTGGCGTAGCCGGAGGCCACCTGCACCGTGGTGATATTGTAGTTGGCGCGCTGGTCGACCTCGGTCGGGAAGATGGAGGCACTGAATATCGGCGCGAGCAGGTCGCTGTTGTAGCGCCCCTGTGGCGACGCATCGTCGAGATTGGCCGGGATCGTCGTCTCGATCGTGCCGAAGGCGGCGTTGAACGAAGCCTCGGCGGTGACCTGATTGGTGTTGACGGTGCCGGTCACGTTCTGGCCGGCGCCAAGCAGCGCCATGACGAGCAGGGTGTCGTTGGTGATCGCCGACGCGCTCGTCGTCAAGGCGTCGTTGCGGAGGACCTCCTGCCCGACCTCGATCATCGCGCCGCTGACGCTCGAGAGGCCGATCGACGAGTCGGAGAGGTTGGCGCGCGCTTCGGAGAAGACGAGGTTCGACGGCTCGTCGGCGACGACGTTGTCGCCCACGATGGCGAAGTTGAAGATGTCGGTGTCGTCGGTCAGGTCGTCGACATCGGAGCCGTCCAGGACGGACTGCTTGTCGATGATGAGTACCGGCGTATCGACATCGGCCGTCATGGTGAGGATCGAGGTCCCGGCCGGAACGGTGAAGTCGATGTCGATGATGGCGGTCGATTGCGCGCGGGCGGCTCCAGCGAGCCCGGCACTCAGCGCGAGAACACTGACGCCGCCGATGAGAGTCAGTCGAGATGACGTCTTCATGCCGATTTCCCCCCTTGCGATCAGATCCTGCCGACTTGGGCCACCCAGAGGCTGGGGGGTCCGAGGTCGTACCATCGCCGGCTATGGACGGAAGCCCCCGCCGCTGCGACGCAACTCATGGCGCCGACACTCCTCGCCGGAACCGCAGCCAGGGATTTCGACGATCCCCGCCTCCTCGATCCGGCGGCCCCTGTCGGACACAGCCCACCGTGCTGCCCCTCCCCTCAACCTATTGGCGAGATTAGTCTACCAACTGCTGCAGCAAAAGAAACAAACGCGCGCCCGGGCTCCACAGTCGCTTGTCTTGCTTGGATAATTTTCCGGCCCTGATGTCTGAGCTGCGGCCGCCCAGCGCGAAGCGGCCGCAAAAGAGAGGGGGCGGCGCCATCGCTGGCGCCGCCCCGAAGCCGGAATGGATCAGCCGATCAGAAGCTGCTGGTCCTGGTGAAGGTCTGGCCCGGCGCGCCGATGGTGTTCGTCGAGCTGTTGATCGTGGTCGTCGCCCCGATCTGGTTGCCCGACACCGACACGGTCGAGTTGGACAGCGAGCCGCCGAAGAGGCCGGTCGTGTTCGCTATCGTCGTGCCGGTGTTCGTAGCCGACACGCTGGAGTCCGTGCTGCTCTGGTGGTTGATGATCGTGGCACTTGGCAGGTCGCCCACCGAGCTCTGCGCCTGGATCGTGTTGGTGGCGGTGTTCAGCCCGCCGGACGCGATCACCTGGTTGTTGTCGACCGCGATCGAGCCGCCGTCGAAGTCGCCGTCGACGTTGAGCGCGATCGTGGTCTCGGTGGCCGCCGAGGTCACGTTGGTGTTCTGCACGCCCTGATCGTTCAGCACGGTCGTCAAGGCCGGGCCGCCCGAGCTGGTGGTGGTCGACACGGTGTTGATCGCGGAGTTGGCGTTCGCCGACGACCGCACCTGATTCGTCGACAGCGAGAGCGTCGAGTTGTTCGTCGCGACGTCAGCGTTGTCAACGTTCAAGAAAATTTCGGCGTTCTCCGTTTCGCCGTTGATCAGGCTCTGACCGCCATCGTTGTCGATGCCGTAGTTGCGCTGCGTATTCAGCACCACCAGGTTGCCGTTCGCCACCGCGTTGGCGTTGGCGTCGAGCGTGGCACCATCGGTCCGCACGTAGCCGATCAGGGTCGCCGACGGCAGCGGGCTCGGGCCGATGTAGGCACCGGACAGCGGCAGGCCTGCGTTGTTCACGCCGACCAGCTCGCCGGCCTCGGCCTGCACCAGGTTGTTGGCGCTGTTGCCCGTGGCCGAGGAGGTGATGGCGTTCCCCTCCACGTTCAGCGTCACGTTGTCGTGGATCGCGTCGTCCTCACCCAGCAGATTGGCTTCGATCAGCGAGTCCTCGTTGTCCCCGTTGACGTTGCCGCTGTTACCCTGCCGGTTCAGGATCGACGCGCCCGTGGCCGCCGTGGTGTCGAAGTCGAGCGTGATGGTGTTGCTCGCCACCGTCGCCGCGGCCGTCGCCTGGATGGAGTTCCCGGTCGCGGAGACCGTACTGCTGTCGACGCCGTTCACGCCGCCGTTCAGGTTCACCAGCACCGAGTTCAGACTGGCGAAGCTCTCCACGGTCGGGCCGGCCACGGTCTCGTCGAGGCCCTCGTTGCGCTGGCGGTTCAGGATGTAGACCGCGCTGTCGTCCGCGAACATGGTCAGGTCAAAGGTGCCCGGGTCCACGGCCACCGTGGCCGTCTGCAGGGAATCGACGACGAAGCTGTTACCCGAGAGCGTGATATCGTTGACCGCCGAGTTGGCGAAGGTCAGCCCCTGGATGCGGTTGCCGTCGACGTCGAGCGTGATGTCGTCGACGCCCACCGGATCGCCCGTCTCGAGGATCGAGGCGCTGATCGTGTTGCCCAGCACCTCGCCCTCGTAGTGGCTGTCGCCCAGCGCTGTCTCCTGCACGGTGGTCTGCGAGCTGACTATCCCCGCGGAGGGTCCGACATCAGCACCGGCACCGACATGCCCGAAGATGGTGGTGCCGGCATCGAGCGAGATGCTGTTCGTCGTGCTGTTGCCGAGCGTCTGGGCGATCAGGTCGTTGTTGGAGAGGCTGAGCGTCGAGTCGCTGAGCGTCGCCGGATTGGCGTCATCGTCGGTCGAAGCGAGCAGCAGGTTCACCTCGAAGTCCTGGACCCGCGAGTCGACCTGCGTGGCGCGCAGCGCCTGGTCGCTGACTGCCAGGTACGCGGCATAGGCCTCGATGTCGGTCTGGATCACCTCCTCCGTGGCGGTCGAGGTGTCGGTGAAAATGGCGTTCGCGCCACCGCCGTTGTCGGAGGCGTTCGCGCTGATCGAGGTTCCCGCCTCCGCGGTGATGATCTGCGCCGAGTCGTTGCCGTTGGCGAGCGCCAGGACGTCGTTGCCGTCGGTCGTCACCGTCAGCGAGCTGGCGCTGCCGTTGACGCCGATCAGCGTGGAGAGCTCGCTGTCGAACACCGTGGCATCCACGTCGTGGAAGTCGGGCACGCGGAAGCTGGTGCTCTGGTAGGAGAGCGCGGCGAGGCTGCCGGTCAGGCTGGTGTCGGCCGAGATGTTGGCCGTCGCGTCGTAGCTGTTCAGCGCGGCGGAGGCGATTGCGGCGTTGCCGTCGACCGAGATGACCGAGTTGGCTACTTCGGGCACCTCCTCGTTGCCGACGCTGCCCTGGTCGAAGTTGACCAGCACCAGGATGTCGGAGTTCGCCACCTCGGCGTCGACCTGCACGGCGTTCGCCGTAACCAAAAGGCTGTCGACGAACTGCCAGTTGCCGATGTTGACGCCGCCGTCGGAGTTCTGCACGAAGTCAGGGGGGGACAGCGAAACTCCGAAACGCTCGCTGTTGATCACCGCACCGGTCTGGTCGCCAGTGATGTCGATGGTGAGCCCGGAGATATCGACCTGGGCCGTGGCGTCGTTCGCGGTCGCCGAGGCGTTGAAGGCGTTGCCGTCGACGGTCAGCGCGCTGCCGACCAGGCCGCCGAAGGGATCGCCGCCGTCGTCCTCGGTGCCGATCTCGACGGAAAGCTGATTCTCCGTGACCAGGGCCGTGATGGCCTCGTTGATGATGTACTGGCGGTTGCCGGTGGCGAACCTGCCGACGATGCTGACCGAGCCTTCCTCGAGGTCCTCGCCGGTGTTGCGGATGATGTTGGTGGCGTCCTGCCCGCCGGCGCTCGCGACGACGGCGTTGCCCGAGAGCGAGAGGCTGGAGTCGTCGTCCACGTCCTCGATGAGGAGCGCTACCAGGGTGTCCTCGGTGACGCTCTGGGAGCTCTGCAGCTGGAGCAGGCTGGTGGCGGTCTGGTTGCTGACCACGCCGAAGTCGGCGTCCACGTCGAGATCGCCCTCGCCGGCGATCGTGCCGGCGCCGGTGTCGTAGAGCGTCGTCGAGTCGCCGCCGGCGAGCGCGAGGTCGCCGTCGAAGGCCAGCTCGTTGCGCGCCGAGTTGATGATCGAGGAGCTCGTCACGTCGTTGCCGTCGACCGAGGCGGCGAGGCCGTCGGCCGAGAGGAACAGCGGCGGGCCGACGATCACCGTGGCGAAGGCGGCGATGATGTTGGTGTCCTCGGTGGAGGCGGAGATGCCGGGGAACTCGCCGCCCGGCACCGGGGTGCTGTCGTTCGACGACTGCGTCGTGCTGACGAAGGCCGTGCCGCCGAAGGTGTTGGTGTCGCCCGCAGCCGCGCTGGAATGCAGGAAGATGGAGTTGTCGGACGCGTTGCCGAGCGTGGCGCTGCTGACCGTATTGTCGTTCACCTCGAAGTCGCCCGAGACAGTCTGTCCCACCACCGGTGGGAAGGAGCGCGCCAGCAGGATCGTCGTGTCGTCGACGCTGGCGGTGGTGAGGTCGGCGGCGTTGCCGTTGGCGAAGCCGAAGTTCACCTGCACGGTCGTGACGTTGAAGTTGGCGGTCTGGTCGACGGCGGTGGGGAAGAACAAGAGCGTGTTCGCGCCGCCGAGTGTCAGGTCCGAGCCGTAGCTGCCCTGCGTGCCGTCGGCCAGGTTGGCGGGGATCGTGGTCTCGATCGTGGAGAAGCTGGTGTTGAAGGAGACCGTCGCGTCGACGACGTTCTCGTTCACCGTCGCGGTGACGTTCTGCCCGTCGCCGAGGATAACGCTGAGGATCAGGTTGTCGTTGGTGGTGGCGGCCAGCGAGGTCACAAGGGCGCCGTTCGGCACGAGTTGCTGGCCCTGCACGATGATGGCGCCGTCGACGCCGGAGGTGCCGATGGAGTTGTCGGCATCGTTGCCCTGGGTGCGGGTGAAGATCGCGTTGCCGTCCGTGTTGATGACGTCGTTGCCGGCCGCGATGTTGAAGTCGAAGACGTTGGTGTTGTCGACCGTGGTCGTGCCGGTGTTCGCACCGAACAGATCCTGCAGGTCGACGATGGTCGGCGCCGCCGTCACGACGCTGGCGGTCAGCGAGGTGATGATCGCCAACGGCGCATTGTCGTTGTCGAGATCGACCTGCGCGGTCGTATCGGCCGCGGCAGGCAAGGAGAACCCTGCACTGAGCGCCAGGACAGCGGTTGCGCCGATCAGAGCCAGCCGAGAAGACCTCTTCATGTTCGCCGTTTCCCCTTGCCACCGTTGCCGTCAGAGCTGCCAACGATGCCCTTGGCAGCCGGAATTCCACGTCGAGCGAAGCAGAGCGGCGTGATCGGAGCCCCTGGAAAGTCGCTGCCCGTCTTCGCGCCGGACAGGCCTGCGGTGCTGGCCCGCGCGGCCAGGACCACGATCAGCGAGTTTGGCGGCCCCCGTCTCCCTCCGTCACGCGAGTGCGGACAGGCGCGTGCCTGCCGTCCCGCGGCTTGCCTCAACCCCAAGGCGAACATACTGGCATGTAATTAGGACAGTTTCTAGTGCTGGCGGACACTTGGCTACATTTTGCAGTGCTTTAGGACGCATTTTGGCCCGCGTCCCGGGACCAGCCCTTCGCCCGGAACGGCGTGCAAGACGGGTTTCTTTTCCGCAATCGGATTGTCGGCGCAGCTTCGGCCGCCGCAGAGCCGGCTGGCGGAGAGCGAGGGCTTCGCACCCTCGGTACCCCTCCCGAGCGTCACGGTCTCAGGCGGCCATGAAATGGCTCAGCTTGACGTTCAGATAGTCGTGGATCGCCTGCCTGCCGCCCTCGCGACCCATGCCGCTCTGGTCGATGCCGCCGAAAGGTGCCTCGGCGTGAGCGATGGCAAAGGTGTTGAGCCCCACCATGCCGCTGTGCAGCTCGCGGCTCAACCGCTGCGCCCGCTCGAGCGACCCCGTGAAGGCATAGGCGGCGAGGCCATAGTCGGTGGCGTTGGCCCGCGCGATGGCGGCGTCAAGGTCGCTGAACACATTGATCGGCGCCACCGGGCCGAAGGGCTCCTCGCGCATCAGGCGCGCGCCGTCCGGCACTTCGGCGAAAACCGTCGGCTCGAAGAAGTAGCCCTTGTTCCGGCCGGCGGGCCGTCGGCCGCCGCATAGCAGTTTCGCCCCGCTCGCCGCCGTCTCCGCCGAGAGCGCCTCGACGCGCTCGAGCTGCTTGCGCGTCGCCAGCGGGCCCATCGTGGTCGCCTCTTGCAGCGGATCGCCGAGCGAGAGCCCCCTGGCAAAGGCGACGAAAGCGGCGCTGAAGCGCTCGGCCACGGCTTCGTGCACGTAGAAGCGACTGGGCGAGATGCAGACCTGCCCGGCGTTGCGGAACTTGAACTGTGCGCAGAGCCGGCCGACGGCTTCGGCATCGGCATCCTCGCAGACGATCACCGGGCTGTGGCCGCCCAGCTCCATCGAGCAGCGCTTCACCGTCTCCGCCGCCGCAGCCAGGAGCCGCCTGCCGACCGCCGTCGACCCGGTGAGCGAGATCTTCCGAACTGCCGGCGCGGCCATGATGGCCGGCACGATCTCCGCCGCCTTGCCGGTCAGCAGCTGCACGACGCCCGCCGGCGCGCCGCCTTCGACGCAGCATTCCAAGAGGATGGTGGCCGTCGCCGGCGCCTGCTCGGAAGGCCGGCAGATGATCGCGCAACCCGCCGCCAGGGCCGGCGCGATCTTGCGCGCCAGCAGATTGATCGGGAAATTCCAGGCGGTGAAGGCGGCCGCGATGCCGACCGGCTCGTGCGTCACCAGGAGCTGGCCGCCCTGGCGCGAGGCGATGGTCTCGCCGAACAGCCGCTCGGCTTCGCCGGCGAACCAGTCGAACTGCTCCAGCGCGATCTGCACTTCCGCGGCGGACTGCGACAGCGGCCGCCCGATTTCCAGCGAGAGGGCCCTGGCCAGCTCGTCACGCCTGGCCTCCATGCGCCGGGCGATGGCGCGCAGCACCTTGCCGCGTTCCCAGCCATGCGTCTGCCGCCAGCGCCGGAAGCCGGCCTCGGCCGCCGCGACGGCCGCCTGCACGTCCGCCGCCCCGGCGGCCGGCGCTTCGCCCAGCACCTCCTCGTTGGCCGGATTGATCACCGCCATGCGGCGCCCGGAAGCGGCTTCGCGCCAAACGCCGTCGATCAGCAGAGCCGGTGGGTGATACATTGCATCGCCTCCTTCATTGCGAGGCCGTCACGCCGCCGTCGACATAGACGACCTGGCCCGTGATGTAGCTGCCGGCGGCCGCGGCCAGGGCCACCACCGGCCCGGCCACCTCGGTCGGATCACCGATCCGTCCGAGCGGGTTGCGCGCCAGGATGTAGTCGCGGAACTGGCTGCGCTCGAGGTGGGGGCGGATGCGGTCGGACTGGATGAAGGTCGGCGCGACGCCGTTGACGGTGATGCCGTAGGGGGCCAGCTCCATGGCGTGCTGCCTGACCAGCATGAGCAGGCCGCCCTTGGTCGCGCAGTAGGCGGAGTAGCCGCGACCGCGCAGCGCCAGCTGCGAGCGCACCGACAAGAGGTGGATGTGGCGGCCCTTGATGCCGGCCTCGATCTGGTGGCGCGCCACGGCCTGACCCAGAAACATGCCCGACTTGAGGTTGGTCTCGTAGACCAGGTCGAAGGCCTCCTCGGTTACCTCGAGGAGCGGCTGTTCGCGCTGGATGCCGACGCAGTTCACCAGGATGTCGATGCGCCCGAAAGCCGCCACCACCCCAGCCGACACCTCGCCGATGGCCGACACCCGGCGCGCGTCGAGCTGCCAGCCCTGCGCGACATGGCCGGCCGCCGCGAGCTCCTTGGCGAGCCGTTCCGCGCGCTCGCCCTTCGGCCCCGCGATGGCAACCTTCGCGCCGTGCAGCGCCAGCGCCCAGCAGACGGCCTCGCCGAGCGCGCCGTAGCCGCCCGGCACGAAGGCGACCAGGCCGCCGAGGTCGAACTGCCGCCGCAGCGCCTCCAGGTCGACGCGTGGCGTCAGGTTCGCCGCCGTCTCGTCCGGCACCGTCATGCCACGCCTCCGGATGCAAGCAGTCCGCCCAGGTAGCCGCGCACCGGCGACAACGACAGCAGCTCCCCATAGCTCGCGGCATGGGTCAGGCGGCCGTCCTGCACGAAGATGAAGCGCTCGCAGATCTCCTGCAGGATCTCGAGATGGAAGGCCTCGTTGGGATGCAGGCAGAGGAACACCAGGCGGCCCTCGCCGCGCAGCCTGGCGAAGAACTCGAGCATGAAGCCGATGTAGCCGTCCTGCGTGTTGAACTGCGGCTCGTCGAACAGATGGACCAGCGGGTAGTCGCTGTCGGCCCGTTGCATCATGAAGCGCGGCTTGACGCGCCGGAAACGGCGCACCTGGTAGGATTGATGGTAGTGGATCGCCAGGCGGTCGCGTTCGTCGGCGCGCACCTGGTGGATGTCCTTGCCGCCGCAGAGGACCTGGCCGGCGCTGGGTCTGTTGGAGCCGGTGATCAGCTCGAACAGGGTGGTCTTGCCCGAACCGTTCGGGCCCATCAGCCCGATCACCGCGGGCGCGGCGATGGTAAAGTCGGCCTGCAGGTGGAAACTGCGGGTGCGGCGCGGGAAGCCGCGCCAGTAGCTCTTCTGCAGGCCACGGACCTCGAGCAGCGGCGGTGCCATGGCGCTAGAGCCCCAGCAGGCGCTGGCGCCGCGCCGCGTCGCCGGCCAGTGC
>Ga0299906_10003451_pt1 | contig 13017 bp, 12 predicted proteins | sample RVTome_14_FD_200259 | JGI IMG/M metagenome (GOLD analysis project Ga0299906, IMG submission 200259) | Soil microbial communities from uranium-contaminated site in the Upper Colorado River Basin, Wyoming, United States - RVT145D125 (version 2) ...
ACGCGCCCTGGACCCACCCCTCTTTTGGCATGGGCATCAGCCGAATCACGGTCACCCTGCGCGAAAGCAATGAAACAAGGCTGGTTAACTTCGGGCGGGCTTCGGCCGCCATCGTGCCCACCGCCAACCCGACATCGACCGAGCCCGCCCCGGCCCCGACCAGCGCCGGCCCCCAGGCCTGCCTCGACCGGGCGACCTTCGTCGCCGATGTCAGCGTGCCGGACTCAACGCATTTCGACGCCAACCGCAGCTTTGACAAGACCTGGCGTCTGCGCAACAACGGCAGTTGCACCTGGACGACTGGCTACAACCTGGTCTTTGTCAGCGGCAGCAGCCTGAGCGGAGCCGCTGCCAGGACGCTGCCGCGCAATGTGGCGCCCGGCGAGACCGTCGATCTGACCATCCGCCTCAAAGCCCCGGCCGACACCGGGCTGTACCGCGGTTACTGGATGCTGCGCAACAGCAGCGGTGTGCTGTTTGGGCTGGGCGACAACGCCAACGCACCCTTTTGGGTCCAGATCATCGTTGGCCCCCTGGGCACAACCACCACCGGCACCTGGCGCGGCGAGTACTTCGCCCGGCGCGATCTGAAGGGCACGGCCGGCTTCGTGCGCAATGACCCGGTCATCGCCTTCAACTGGGGCTCGCAATCGCCAGGCTCGCCGCTCGGCGCCGACGATTTCTCGGTGCGCTGGACGGGCAAGGGCCAGTTCGACCAGGGCAGCTACCGCTTCCGGGTTCAAGTGGATGACGGCGCCCGCCTGTGGGTCGACGATCAGTTGATCATCGACTCATGGCGCGACGGCAGCTACCGCGAGCTGACGGCCGATGTGCCGCTGGCGCGCGGCAATCACGACATCCGCCTCGAATTCTACGAGCGGGCCGGCGCCGCCCGCATCCAGCTGAGCTGGACCAAGGTCAGTTCGCCCTCCTTCTCCGACTGGAAGGGTGAATACTGGGCCAACCGCAAACTGAGCGGGGCGCCGGTGTTGATCCGCAACGATAACGCCGTCGACTTCAACTGGGGCCGCGGTGCACCGGCCGTCGGTGTGCCGCGCGACGAGTTCTCGGCGCGCTGGACACGCAAGGTCGAGTTCAGCCAGGGCACCTACCGCTTCACGGCCAGCAGTGATGATGGTTTGCGCGTCTATGTCAGCGACCAGTTGATCATCGACGAATGGCATGACGACAGCGCCAGCCAGACCTACACCGCCGAGGTCGTGCTAAGCGGCAGCCGAACCGTCAAGATCGAATACTACGAGCGGTCCGGCGGCGCACAGGTGCACGTCGCCTGGGCTAAGGTCGGCCAGACGGCCACGGCGACGGTCACACCGACCGATACGCCGACTATGACCGCCACCAGCGGACCGCCGCCGACCGAACCGGCCGAAACGGCCACGCCAACGGCAACCGCCACGGAGATTGTGCCGCCGACGGATACCCCGGTTCCGACAGAAACGCCGACGCCGACCGAGCCGCCGCCAGCGACCAACACGCCGCAGCCGCAGCCGCAGGTCGCCTACAGCTTCGGCCAGGAGGCCTGCCAGGCGGACTGGCGCAACGAGGCCGGCGCTCTGCCGTGCCCCGGAAACCCCGGCGACACCGACGGGGCCGTCTACACGCTGAACGCCCCTAACACCGAGGCCGGGGCGGCCGATGGCCAGCTCGGTCTGGTAACCGAACCCGAAGCTTCCGCCGTAGGCTACATCCAGGGGGCCTATCCGGCCTTCCAGCTAGCCGCTGGCGACCACTTCAGGGCGACGGTCGGCTGCCTGGCCGGCGCCGCCTCTTGTGACGTCGAGTTCCAACTGCACGTGCGGATCGATGGCAACACGACCAGCCTGGGCACCTGGCACCAGGTCCACGATGGCGACCTGCAAGCGATCGATCTCGACATGAGCGCCTACGCCGGTCAAAGCGTGGCCTTCGTCCTGTCGGTCCATGCCAACGGTTCCCCGGCGGGCAACGGGGCGGTCTGGCTCGCCCCGCGCATCCTGAGATAAGGCTCATAACACAAAGACTCAAAGTTCACGAAGGTTTGCCGAGCACATAAAGAGAGGGTCTCAAGTGAGACCCTCTTCATTTCCCTTAAACAGATGTCCTTTGTGAACCTTTGTCTTTGTGTCTTGGTGTCTTCGCGTTATCAATCTTATTGAATACGGGCGCCAAGTTCGACCTGGGCATCCGGTTGCAGCAACCGCATCGACCCGTCGGGGTTCACCGCCGCCAGCACCAACACCTCCGAACGATGGTTGGCAATCTGTTTGGGTGGAAAATTCGTAACGGCCACTACCAGCCGCTCGATCAGCTCATCGCGGGGGTACAGCGCGGCGATCGCCGCCGACGATTGGCGCACCCCGAGCCTGGGACCAAAGTCGATAGTCAGCAAGTACGACGGATTGTGGGCCTCGGGAAACTCGTCTACTGTCAGCACCCGCCCGACGTGCATCTCGACTTTGTCGAAGTCATCCCAATTGATCTTGTGTCCCAAGGTTGGACCTCCTAACCACGAAGGCTCAAAGTGCACGAAAGGGTAAGTGGATCCACAAAGATTGGTGCCGATGACGTGAAATCACCCTTTCTGATCCCTCCTGGTCACCTTAGTGCCCTTTGAGTCGTTGTGGTTCACCCCTTCAGACTGGCCACTACCTCGACCGGTTCCCACGCTACCGCCCCGTCGGCCTCGACCGTCAGTTCGATCCGCACGATCCGTTTCCAGGGACCGGCCTCGAAAGCCAGGAAAGACAGCGTCCCGCCGGCCTCGCCCAGAATGGCCAGCGGGTCGAACGCGACCGGACGCGCGACCCGCACCAGGTTCTTGGCTTCACGCCGCAGCACGGCGTCGAAGGCATGCCGCACGACCAAGGGCTCGATCGCCAGCCAGGCCGCTTCGCGTTCGGGCGCTTTGGTCGCCCACAGTTCGTTGAGGAAGAAGGCATATTCGGCCAGCCCCTCGGCGCTGTGCTCGTAGGCGAGATGGCGATAAAGCGTTTCGATCTCGATCATGTGCAAACTGCCGCCTCGCTTCTCGGCGGCTAGTCGGTCGGGCGGGATGGCGCGCAGGGCTGGTGGGGGCTCAGTTGGGCTGCCGGGTTGGCTCAAGCGGGCAAAGGGCCAAATCCAGCGCATGTCACCGCGGCGCATGGGCAAATAGTCAAGCTCATAACCACGCTGCAAACTGACTTTGCGGAATAGGCGGAGCAAGTGAGAAACGTCGTCGGGCCGATGATAGCGGTTCCAGCTCTGGCGGAAGCGGCCAACCGCCGTCAGAGTCTGATCGAGACGATACCCCGGAACCCGCTCTTCCTTGGCTGGCTGGACCATGCGTAGGCCCTACTCGGTGAAGCGCGCTAACCACGAAGTCTCAAAGGACACGAAGGTGAACCCTAGGGTCACAAAGGGACACTTCCCCTCAGCGAAACCAGTCTTTGTGAACCTTGCTAGCTCTTGGTGTCCTTCGTATCTTGGTGGTTGCCCCGCTGCGTGTGAGCCACCAAGACTCTAAGGGCACAAAGGGGTTGATATCCTATCAGCGAATTCATCCCTTTGTGAACCCAAATGCCCCTTGGTGACCTTGGTGCCTTGGTGGTTATCCCCCGTATAGCTCCTTATGCACCCGGCTCAACGCCCGGACTTGTTTCTCCGCATGGTACGACGAGCGGACCAGGGGCCCGCTTTCCACCCATCGGAAGCCGATTTGCAGGCCAAAGGTGCGCAACGCATCGAATTCTTCCGGCGTGTAGTAGCGCTCGATTGGCAGATGCTTCTTTGACGGCTGCAGATATTGACCGATCGTCAAGATGTCGACCCCCCACGAGCGCAGGTCGCGCATGGTTTCCTGAACCTCGTCGAAGGTCTCCCCCAGCCCAACCATGATGCCCGACTTGGTCAGGACGTCCGGATCCAGTTCCTTGGCATTGCGCAGCGTGGCTTCAGCCCATTGGTAGCGGTCTTGCGGCTGCACTTTGCGGAACAGCCGGCGCACCGTCTCAACATTGTGATTGAGGATTTCGGGACGGGCCTTCATCACAATGCGCAGTGCTTCGATCGACCCCTTGAAATCGGGGATGAGCACTTCAATCGAGCAGCCCGGCTGCAGCTGGCGTATGCGCCGTATTACCATGGCAAAGATCGGCGCGCCGCCGTCCGCCCGCTCGTCGCGGTTCACACTGGTAATGACAGCGTGACGCAGGTCCATCGCCTGGACCGAGCGGGCAACGCGCTCCGGTTCGAGCCAGTCGAGTGCACCGGGCCGGCCGGTCTTAATGTCGCAGAAACCGCACGACCGAGTGCAGGTGTCGCCCATCAGCAGGAAGGTGGCGGTGCCGGCGCCCCAGCACTCGCCGATGTTGGGGCAGCGGGCCTCCTCGCAAACGGTATGCAAGGCCTTGGACCGCATCATGTCGCGCAGCCATTCGTAGGTCTCGCCGGCCGGTGCCCGCACCTTTATCCACGCAGGCCGGCGCTGCGGTCGGTCGGGTGCGATCTGAATGTCGCTTTCCGAGATCAGGTTCGAAGCCACGCTACTCACCTTAGATCAATCAGCCACAATCAGCTTCATTCTATCAGCCAGCCTCGCCACGGTTTGAACCCCTAACCACGAAGTCTCTAAGGACACAAAGGGGTAAGGGGTACACAAAGATTGGTTTCTATCATGGAACTCCCCCTTTGTGACCCCGCATTTTCTCACTTCGTGTCCTTCGCGTCTTGGTGGTTCACTCACGTAACAACTCGACGCGGCGGAAATCACCCATATCGCGGATAGTCACATCGAGCGATTCCCCCTCGCGCCAATAGCTGAGCACCACGGCCCCGCTGGACCGGTCTTCTTCGACCAACGTCTGCCAGCCCGCCTGCGGCAGTTGCTGGCGGAAGTGGGCGGAAAGCGCCTCCAGACTCATCCCAGATTCGAAGGCGACAACGCCGGGCAGGATCACCAGCCGCTGCCGGTCGGCGGGCAAGGGGAGATCGGGCTCGCAGCCCGTGATCGGCTCGATCGCTTGCGGGCCGAGCTCGATCACCTGATAGCTGCCCGTCAGCCTGCCGTAACCGGCTTCGAAGAAGGGATCCCAGCCCTCGGCTGCCAGGTCGTAGCGCAGCACGGCCTCGAAGTCCGGTTGGTGCCACAAGCTTACGGTTACGTCCTGCCAACCGTCCAATTCCGCCTGGATCATGACGAAGTGGATCGTGTTCCAGCCGGCAACCTGCTCCTGGCCGAGGCTGACCAGCGGCTCACGAAAATCGTCAACCGGCAGGACGTCATCCGGCGCCAGGAACTTGACGCTCACATCCAGGTCACTTGGATACTGCAGACAGCCCTCGTTGGTGCCCGGCCCGATCATTCGGCTGACCTGCCCATCACTGACCAGGCGCACGTCGCCCGGGTTGCGGGCGCCTTCGACGCCTTCGATGTGCAGGCTGCGCTCGAGCAGCTGGTCGGAGACACGGGTCGTCACACGATAGGACCAGCTTTGGTCTCCATCGAACTGCAGCCGGAACTCAGCCTGATGAGACCCCAGAATGCTGCTGTCCAACCCGCGGTATGCCAGCGGCGGCGCCAGCGTTGGTGTTCCGCCGCCAACTGCCGGCAGCGTGCAGGCCGCCAGCACCAGTGCAACCAGCAGGATCCAAAGGGCCCGCTTCACACAGCCTCTCCCGCACACATTGTTACCAACATACCCGCGTTTGGCGGCCCGGCATAGGGCGCTAGGACCAACCTCCCAGCCTCCGGACTGTAACAAACTCCCCCCAATTTCGAATATCTACCTGCCGGCTCACAGCAAAGAGCCGTAGGTTACTGATTGCTTCCGGGCGTGAAATCACGCTTGGTACAAACGGAGGGAAACGATGAAACTCAGGAAAACCGGACTGACTCTGCTCACCGTGGCCGTGTTCAGCCTGGCGGCCTTCTCCGGCGCTATTGCCCAAGAGGGCGAGCCGCCGGCGGCCTGCAGCGGCGACAATGTCGCCGGTACGGTAGTCGCAGTGGATGAGGCCAGCCAGACGATCACCGTCGAATTGTCGGACGGCACAATGTGCACCGTCCAATTGAGCGCTGGCTACGACCACCCGATCACTTCGCTGCTTGGCACCTACTTCAATGACATGAGTGCCGAATCACTGGCCGAGGCCCTGGCAGCGCTGCAAGTCAGCCTTGTCTGTCCTGAGGGCGAGGCTTGCAGCCTGGCCGAGGCTGGCGACGACACCGTCAGCGGCCGAGTGGTGGGCGTCACGGAGGTCGGTGAGGGTCAGTATGAAGTCGAGATTGTGTACAGCAACGCCGAGGGCACGGAAACCAGCGTGGTGATCCTGGTCGAGGACGCGGCGCAGGCTGCCGCCTGGATGGAGGCGCTGGCCGGGCTCAACGTCGAGTGGATGCTCCGGCTGGGTGATGACGCCGTGTTCGTGGTTGATGCCGGCGATCAAATCGCCGCGCTCCACGAGGACGGAATGGGGTTTGGCGTGATCGTCAAGCTGATGGCTATGGCCGACGCCGCCGCCGAGGCTTGCCTGGCAGGTGCTCCTGAAGGACTGGAAGAAGGAGCAGCCGACCCGTGTGCGGTTAGCTTGGAGAGCCTAGTGGCCGCCTTCCAAGGCGGGATGGGCCTGGGGCAGCTGTTCCAGGAGTTTGGCAAACCCGCTTTGCTCGGCGTGGGCCACATTCGCCAGTTGCTGAATGGCAAGGATCCCGGACCACCGCCCAACGCCTGCGGTTACTGGTCCAAGCATGGCGACCCCTACGGGACCTGCGGCGGCGCCGAGACCGGTGAGCCGGCCGGGCCGTCAAACAATGGCAACGGCCGCGGCAAGCCCCCGTGGGCCGGCCAGCCCGGCGGCCCGCAAGGCGACTAACATACAAGAAGACTAGCTTTCCCAAAGGCCGCCCTCCGGGGCGGCCTTTCTTTTGGCAAGTGGGCACTCCGCAGACACGAAACGAGCCTGCGGGACCCATTTCTTTCTGATACTTGGGACGGATGTCACCATGGGCACGGGATGCTTAGCGCTTGGTTCTGGCCCTTGATTCCGCCTATGCTGTGCTTCAATATATACATGCACAGATTTGCACGTTGCAGACCACTCCGGTTGCGCCGGGCGTTTGGGTCTGCTCGGCGGTCTCTGCAGCCAGGCCCCAGGAGCCTAGTATGAGCAGCCAAAGCCTGACCATGCCCGACACCCGCCAGGAGAGCCCCATGCCGAGCGACACACTCACGATCACCGACAACCGAACCGGGAAAACCTTCGAAGTGCCGATCGAGCACGACACCATACCGGCCATGAGTTTGCGTCAGATCAAGTTGAAGGACGAAGACTTTGGCATGATGTCATACGACCCGGCCTACAAGAACACGGCCTCGACTCGCAGCACGATCACGTTTATCGACGGAGATCTGGGCATTCTGCGCTATCGCGGCTACCCGATCCAGCAGTTGGCCGAGAACAGCTCCTTCCTTGAGGTTGCCTACCTGATCATGTGGGGCGAGCTGCCCAACCAGCAGCAGCTTGATGATTGGATTGATGAAATCACGCACCACACCTTCTTGCACGAAAACTTACGGGTGCTGATGGAGTCGTTCCGCTACGACGCCAATCCGATGGGCCAGTTCGTCAGCTCGGTGGCAGCCTTGTCGACTTTTTACGCCGAGGCGTATGACGTACTCGATCCAGAGGCCCGCCGGCGCCAGATTGTGCGCTTGATCGCCAAGGTGCCGACGATCGCCGCCTTTTCCTATCGCCACAGCCGGGGTCTGCCTTTCGTCTACCCCGACAACGACCTGAGCTACGCCGGCAACTTCCTGAGCATGATGTACAAGATGTCGGAGGCCAAGTACCAGCCCGATCCGGTAATCGAACGAGCGCTTGATCTGCTGTTCGTGCTGCACGCCGACCACGAGCAAAACTGCTCGACCAGCACCATGCGGGCCATCGGCTCCAGCCAGGCCGACCCCTACAGTTCGCTGGCCGGGGCCGCTGCCGCCTTAAGCGGACCCCTTCACGGTGGCGCCAACGCTGCCGTCCTGCGCATGCTCAATGAGATTGGCGACGCCAAGCGGGTCCCCGAGTATGTAGAGAAGGTCAAGAAAGGCGAGTTCCGCCTGATGGGCTTCGGCCATCGCGTCTACAAGAATTACGACCCGCGGGCCGCCATCATCAAACAGGCGGCCGACGAAGTCTTCGAGGTTACCGGCCGCAGCCCGCTGCTGGACATCGCCGTGGCGTTGGAAAAGACAGCCCTCGAAGACGACTACTTCGTCTCGCGCAAGCTGTATCCCAATGTCGACTTCTACTCGGGGATCATCTACCAGGCGCTGGGCATTCCCACAGAGATGTTCCCGGTGATGTTCGCCATTGGCCGGACCGCCGGCTGGTTGGCGCAGTGGCAGGAGATGCTGGAGGACCCGGAGCAAAAGATTGCCCGGCCGCGCCAGGTATACCTCGGCGCCGACGAGCGGGATTACACGCCGATCAAGAAGCGCTGACGGTTCAACTCCAGGGAAAAACGCAACCCGGCATCCGTGTGGATGCCGGGTTTGTGTTGCTGGGCGTTATCGTTGCGGCTATTGCTCCAGGGTAATCTGGATGCCGATGCCGACCTCGCTGGCCAGGATGGTGACATAGCCGGACGAATCGGCGCTGCTGATATTGAGAGTCACCTGTTCCCCGACCGGAGTGGTCAGGTTGTCCTGGGAATCGATGGTCCAGCCACCGGCCGGCAGGCTTTCTTCGAAAGCAGCGACTGCCTCTTCCCAGGTTCCTTGGTATTCAAGGATGGCGTTGACTGTGTTATCCAGCTCGTAGTCCGAGCTGATGGTCATACTCTCTGGAAGGGGGAACTCGGCCGGAAAGGCGCCCGTTCCCAGGCCTTCATCGAGCCCTTCCAGGATCATTCCTTCCAGGTCGTCCAGTTCCAAGTCGCCTGAGTCCTCCGGCGTCGGCGTGGCAGCCGAAGAGCCGTCATCCCCGTCCGAGGCAGGCGCCTCTCCTTCCGAACCGCCGAACAGCGTGCTACAGGCCAGCGAGGCCAAGACCAACGCCGCCAACGTCAATAATAGTGATCGTCTCACCTGAGGTCTCCTTCTCCGTCCCGGACTGAGAGCCGGGCACCGCCGCAACAATGATAGCCGTCATTCTAGGCCTCTCGCCGGGCGACGGCAAGGAGATCCACCAATGTATGGACCTCGGAGGTCTACCGATCAGCCGTCGGGGCGGCGGGGCCTCATATCGACCTCGGAGGTCAGCCGCACCTGTGTCATTGTGAGTCGTGGCCGAACGCACATTCAACACGCAGGGGCGAATCGCGATGCGCCCCTACCACGGACCGTCACTGACAAGGAGCCCCCGGATCCGACAGGCGATCACCACAAGACTCCGTAGATACTATGCAGGGCTGGGGCTGGAAAGGAGGGGCCGCTGCGTATAAGCTCCAGGAAACCCTTTTAGCAAAGGAGTGGAGCCATGCATACGGCAGCGACCCACGTACAGTCTACACCGGATCGGGCCCTTTTTTCTCGCCTTCGAATTGAGCGAAGCTCACTGGAAGCTCGTGTTCTCGACCGGGATCGGGCAATCGCCAAGACAGCGGGTCATCTCAGCCCGGGATTTGAGCGCTTTGGAGCGGGAGATCCGGCTGGCAAAGCAGCGGTTCAAGATTGCGGCAGAGGCGCCGGTTTTCAGCTGTTACGAAGCGGGACGCGATGGATTCTGGCTGCACCGCCATCTGGCCTCCAGGGGAATAGAGAACCTGGTGGTGGATTCCTCCAGCATCGAAGTGCCGCGGCGTCACCGGCGACGCAAAACCGATCAAATGGACCTGGCCAAACTGATGAAGCTGCTGCTGCGGCATCACGCAGGAGAACGAAAGGTATGGAGTGTGGTTCATGTCCCTGGGGAGGACGATGAAGACCGGCGCCAGCTGCACCGTGAGCTGGCCACCTTGCGAAAGGGGCGAACAGCACACATCAACTGGATCAAAGGCCTGCTGGCTGCACAAGGCGTGCGGCTTGCGGTCGGCAAGAACTTCCTCAAAGAAATGGGAGGGGCCCGTACCTGGCGAGGCGAGCCGCTGCCGCCATTTCTGCAGGCCAGGCTCAAGCGGGAGTACCAACGCAAGCTGTCCGTTGAAGGCCAGATCGAAGAGATTGAAGCCGAGCGCCTGGCTATCCTGCGCCAGTCAGAAGACCCTTGGGTCCAGATGGCGCGGGATCTGATGCGGCTGAAGTCGGTCGGCGTCAACAGCGGCTGGACGTTCGTGATGGAGTTCTTCAGCTGGCGCAAGTTCAACAACGCTCGCGAGGTCGGAGCCCTGGCTGGCGTCACCCCAACCCCCTACCAGAGGGGGGACATGGTCCACGAACTGGGGATGAGCAAGGCCGGCAACGTCTACGTGCGGGCGCTGCTGATCCAGATCGCCTGGGCCTGGCTGCGCTACCGGCCGGACAGTGAGCTGAGCCAGTGGTATGCGGAACGCTTTGGTCAGGGTGGCAGCCGGCTGCGCCGCGTGGCCATCGTGGCGCTGGCACGCAAGCTGTTGATCGCCTTCTGGCGCTACCTGGAGCACGGCGAGATTCCCGCCGGCGCCCAGCTCATGCCGCTATCCCTCTAGACCCCGACGACCAGACCATGGGTGAGCGGCCCGACGTGCCCCTGGGTCTTCTCGAAGACCGTTCCGTAGATGGAGGCCGCTCGCCCGCCATGACCGTTTGTGCGGCTTTGGCGAACGCAGAATTGGGTGTCTGGCGAAACCCGGCCAGCACGGCTGGAAGGTTGTCCGAGACGAACGAGCTTGGACGGTAGATCAGTCGCCTAAAGAGCCGAACACCGGGGCCCAACGAAGGAGAAAGAGAGCTGAGCTTCTTCACCAGTGGCCGCTTCCAGCAGGCCGCAGACCAGTCGCGCAACGTCCCCGTGCCCTTGACAAATTCGCCCTCATGGAAGGGGCACGATAGTTCGTGCCCCTACGGTGGATCGCGTTGCGTGAAGGTCTTGAGCTCGCTAAGATTGCCCCGATTGCGCCGCCAGCGCTCCCTGGTAGGCCTTCCATCCAGGACACCAGCCCGTGTGCCATTTCCACAGCCGGGCCAACAAACCGGTCGGGTTCTTCTCGGCCCTGGCTCGCAATGGACACGTAGCGCACGGGAAATCGGACGGCTTGACGGCTGTCATGCTCTTGCCCTCATTCCTGGGTTATCAGCCGGGCGACCAGCCTTCAGGAAGCCTCTGGCGCCTCGCTGCTTTCTTCGGTCTCTTCCTTCGGATCGTCCTGCAGGCCACGGCGGAAGGCACGGATCCCCTGCCCCATCTCGCCGGCGACTTTTCCAATGCGGCCAACGCCGAACAGCAGAACCAAGATCAACAGCAGAATAATCAGTTCTGGCGGTCCCAACCTAAGCATCACAACCTCCTGGACGGCACATCGCCGCCGCGCGAATGAGTCTCATTGATCGCTGGGTCCACCGGCATTCAGGCTGGATCCCAGTTGAAGCCACTTGATACATGCACCTGCTGGTCTTTGCCCACCATCAGGGCATCTACACCTGGCAGCGTGTCAACCAGCGCCAGTCCCTGGGCCGGACCCAAGACCAGGAGCGACGTGCTCAAGGCGTCGGCGTCCATCGCGGTCGGCGCCAGCACGGTGGCACTGGCCAGCTCGGCCGGTGAAACGCCCTGACGCGGATCGATGATATGGTGATTGGCATAGTCTTGGCTGAAGGTGTTCATGTAGTCGCCGGAAGTGGCCATCGCCTTCTGGGCCAAGCGAGCGACCCCGACCCAAGGATGGTCGGCGCCGGCACGGGGGTCCCGAATCCCGATTTGCCAGTCCCCGTCCACCCGCCGGCCGCTCATCAGGTCGCCACCGACTTCCACCAAAATCTGGTCGAATCCCCAGCTTCGCAGGCTGTCTGCTCCCTGGTCGATGACGTAGCCCTTGGCAATGCCGTCCAGGGTCAGGGCCATCCCTGGCTTGGTCAGGCGCAGCGCGGCCCCCTCCACCTGGAGGTTGTGGTAGTCGACCAGCGAGATCAAGCTCGCTCGCTCGCCGGCGGTCAGCGACTTGCCTGCTTCGGCTGCTTGACGATAGGCAGCCAACACCGGCTCAACGCTGATGTCAAAAGCGCCACCCGTCAACTGGCTGTGCAGGACCGCCCGCTCAACAACCGCGACCAGCGCCGCGTCGGCCTGGGCCAGATAACCCGTCCGGTTGAGTTGGGACAACTGGCTGCTTGGCAGGTAGCGGCTCAGCACCGATTCGAGGCGCTGCATGGCGTCGAAGGTGGCGGCCAACGCCCGTTCACCCAGATCGCGATCCTTGGTAAGCAAGGTCAAATTGGCGACCGACCCCATCAGCAACCGCGTTTCTTCGACACGCGCCGGGGACGAACCGTCCAGCAGGGCGCGTGTCGCCCAGGCGGTCGCGCCGATCCCGGCTGCCACCGCCGTGATCCGGATAAAACCGCGCCGGCTGATTCGTTTGTCTGTCACCGTCGTGCTTCCCACAGCTCTCTCCTTACCGTCCCGACCGTTGAGTCGGAGGATTGTTAGTTGTCCGACGTCGGCCCGCGATCCATCGCTTCCGTGGCAAAGGGGGTGACGGTAGATGTCGGCTCCTGATGGCCCTCATCATGCTGTGCCGGCGCAAACGATGGGGTGAAATCCGGCGGCAATGTCGGCAGCGGGGCCGACTTGGTAGCGGTCGGCATCACGATGCTGACCTGGTAAGGCTGCTGCGTACCAAGGGCACCTCGCTGTGGTTCCGAGCTCTCGGCCAGCGCCGACTGGATCGTCCCGCCTATCAACACCAAACACACGGCAATGAAAACCAGCAGCAGTATCTCCTTTACCTTCATGAACGCACCTTCTTGATGGTGGTATCTACAATGCGCCGGCCCTCTCCAATGTAGTCAACAATGGGGTCGATTGGACACAGGTAGTTGCAGAATGGCCGAAGCACAACCAGCGACGTCAACATGATGATCGCCAACAAGATCCACTGGGCGGTCCCACCGGTGAAATCGAACAGGG
>Ga0299906_10003452_pt1 | contig 13015 bp, 11 predicted proteins | sample RVTome_14_FD_200259 | JGI IMG/M metagenome (GOLD analysis project Ga0299906, IMG submission 200259) | Soil microbial communities from uranium-contaminated site in the Upper Colorado River Basin, Wyoming, United States - RVT145D125 (version 2) ...
GAATTCAATTCCTTCCTCCTGCCAGAGTGGTCCTGATTCCCATCCTAGCTGAAGTACCATTACTAAAATTACTGCAAGAACATATGCGCCTGCCGCAGTTGCTGCGATTTTAAAGATTTTATCAGCAAGAGGACCGTGTCCTCGTGATTTACCAAATTCCCTCTTTAGCATGATTAATGGCCTGAAATGTCATTTAACAATGATCTGACAGTATATTACGTGAAGCCTATAGATTATATTGTATCTATATAGAAAATGTACTAAACCAGTATAATACCTAAAAACAAACATGAATAGGTATATTGACAATGATAGAAAATAGCCGACAAAGAAGAAAGTTACAGCTTGCTGGTGGTTCAACATATGTTGTTTCACTTCCAAAAAAATGGATCGACGATCTAAAAATGAAAATTGGTGATGAAGTAACTCTAATAAAAAATCCGAATAATTCTTTAACACTATTTTCCACTATGGATAAATTTGAAGCTAAAAAATCCATAATAGAGATCAGCAAAGATGATTCGGAAGAATCTTTGAAAAGAAAAATAATTGCAATTTATCTTGCAGGATATAAAATAATTATTGTTCGCTCAAAAGGTATTAAAATTCAACCAACTCATGCCAGAGCCATAAGAGAACTTGCAAGATCCTCAATGATTGGTACGGAGATTGTAGAGTCAAGTTCAGAATCAATTATGATTCAGGTTCTTACCAGATTACCTGAATTATCATTTGACGTAGCCTTACGGAGAATGCATCTTATGACTTTTAACATGCATCGTGAAGCTATTGATGCATTAGGAAAAATGGACAAAGAAGCTGCAGAAGAAGTCATCAAAATGGATGATGAGGTTGATAGATTTAGTTTGTATATGCTTCGAAATCTTTCTCAAGCGGTTCAGAATGGAGAGATCCTTCTAGAGATAGGACTAAAAAAACCATCTGATTGTTTAGGATATAGAACTGTAATTAGGTGCATTGAACGGATTGCAGATCATTCTGTTTTGATTGCAAAGAGAATAAAATTTTTACAGTCTCCTATTGATAAAAAAATTCTACAGTCTATAACTCAGCTAAGTAACGATTCGCTCAATATTTTTGAAAATTCTATTGTAGCTTTGACAAAAAATGATTATTCTCTGGCAGAAAAAGTTGCAGATCAAGCTGCAAAAGATGTCCAAACTGAAAAGGAATTTATGTCAAACTTAAAAGAATCTACCAATTCATCTGTCATAAAATTTGTTTTAGAAGATATTCGACGAACAATTGAATATTCAACTGATATTGCTGAAGTTGTTATTAATGAAAATATAAGATCAGTTATTTCAGAAAAATAATAAAAGAAAAATAAGAAGTTACTGGAATTTGTTATTTTATCATTTGTCTTTGTTCTAATTGATAATCCAGGCTACTTTTTGTTTGTGCTTCTACATCATTTATCGCGTCCTCTATTGCTTGGAGTGAAGGATTGTTAGGTTGCATGGATCTGCATTCTATAAGATAGTTTTCAACTACTGCAAATCCTTTGTTCGTATAACCTTCTTCATTGTCTCTAAGAGTGGTTACATCGTACTTATCGATGAAACAGTCAGTGTATGAGAAAGAACGTTTTACATAGGGACCTGTGGCAAGGAGAACGTCTACGTCAAATGGATTATAGTCTTGCTTTTGAAGTTCAGAATTTCTAAAAAGAAATGATTCATCTGCATGCTTGTGCAACGTTGGAGTAAAGCCAACTATTTTTTGCATAGTAAAAATGAATGGTTCCGATCTATCAAATCCTTTTGTTTGTGTAAATACCTGAACTGGAACTATCTCTTCTCCTTCTCTGAATTTGAAGTCTGCAGTAATTTCGACTCCTTCTACATAGAGGTATTGCGATTTCTCCACTTCTTGGGCAGTGATTTCCGTTAATTGGAAACCCATTATCGCAGCTACTGCCAATGTAGCAATGACGCTAACAGCAACTATTGATGTTGTTTTTAGTATATTCATTGAGGATAATTTAGATTGGTATATAATAATTAGAATGCATATTGTTTACGTTGTTAACATAGTAATCTTAGTTCTATATAGATCAAATCAAAAAACAAATAATACAAAACTAATAACGGTTTTGTGGCATACATAAGAAAATTATTAATGTATTAAAACAGAGTATCAACTCAAAATAAAAAAAATTAAAAAAATAAGTGGTTCTTCTAGACTCTAACTATTCCATTATTTATTAGAAATTCAAGGGCTTTGACAAACTCATCTTCGGAAATTTGATCATCTGCCCACCAGCCTGCATTATTTCTAATCCATTCAGGAACTGGAGCATTAGCCTGATTTGATCCAGTGGGGTTTCCGCTAACTAGGATTATTTTTTGCTGTATCATGAATTGTATTCCACTTAGGAAGTCTGTATCACCAATTTGTTTTTCTGCCCACCATTTTGCATTATTTTTAATCCAAGATGGTACCTTGCCTTGAGGACTGGAAGATTTTGGTGTGTTTTCTTCAATGAGTGGAGTAGTTCCAACAAATAGTTTTTCACCATTATAGGTAACTCGTGACAATCCATCAAGCCCTATTTTTGTTACTTCTGCAGGAATAGGAACATAGAGAAGTTCAGGAGAGTATTGCTGTCCGTCTGTAATCATCCATTTTATTAGATTGATTGTTTCTTGGGCCTGTTCTTTACTTTTGGTTGCTTGTTCCAAATTCTGGTGTAATAAGATGTAGGTAAAGCTAGTTATTGGATATGAATTAGCCCCAGGGGCATTATTGATTGTCACATGATCCCATTTTTCATGAGCTGCGGGTAGTGTTGCAGATGCGCCCTTTGCAGCAGCCGCCATAGTTTCCAAAGAAGGAGTTACAAATGCGGTTTTGTCTGCATTTTCTACGTCAGCATAAGTCATTTTATTTTGCATCACATAGGCAAGCTCAACATATCCTACCCCATACGGAGTGGATTTTACAATATTAGCCACTCCCTCATTACCTGCGCCGCCTACGCCAGCAGGCCATGGTACGCTCTTTCCAAAACCAACCTTCTCGTGCCATTCAGGACTTACTATATCAAGATATTCAGTAAATACATGAGTGGTTCCTGAACCATCAGAACGATGAGCAACAAGAATTTGTTTGTTGGGAAGTTTGAGGTCTGGGTTGTCTGCTACAAATGCAGGATCATTCCATTTTGTAATTTTTCCCAAGAAAATGTCAGCAACATTTTTTGAAGTTAGTTTTAATCCACTTTGAGGAACTTCTGGAATATTGTATGTTACTGTAACGCCACCTATTGCCTCTGGAATGGTAAGTGAATCAGGTGCTAAATCTACTTCTTTTGAAGTCAATGGAGCGTCAGAAGCACCAAAGTTAACTGTGTTCTCTATGTGTTGTTTAACTCCGCCTCCACTTCCTATGGATTGATAGTTGACTGAAATGTTTTGATGTTCTTCAGTATATTTTACTCTCCATAAATCAATTAGAGGAAAAGGAAAAGTTGCCCCTGCACCAGAAATGTTAAAGTTTGATTGTGCATTTGCAACAGCCGGCAAAGAAATAGAAGTCAGCAAAATTCCCATTATTGTCGTTGCAAGTATTGTTTTCATTGAATTTTTGTTCTTTATTGATTATTTACGAATAGCAAACATAGATTACGTAGTTTCTATATCTCTCTAGGAACTATATAGTATTACAGTAATACAATGTTAATTGGCGAAGATAGTATGGCTTCAAGAAAAACCATTATGTTAGATGAAAATCTTGAGAAGAAAATCAGAGCGATCCAGTCTAAAATGTTAAAAGAAAAGAATCAATCCATTAGTTTTTCCTATGTTATCAATCAAGTTTTAGAGGAAGGATTAAAAAAATTTTAAAATTACTGGGATTGGTTATCGTTCAAACTTTTTTTGTTCTGACTGATAATCCATACTGCTTTTTGCATTGGCCTTTTCTGTGACTGTAGTCATTTGTTCATAAACGGGATTATTAGGCTGATAACTACCACATTGTATCTCAAAATGATCTACCACCGCAAAACCTTTACCTTGTGTCCAGCCTTCTTCATTGTCAGTTTTTGTTACCACAAAATAATCTTTGATGAAACAATTATAATATGAAAAACTACGTTCTTGGTCTTTTCCTTGTGAGATGATGATTTTTACATCGAACTCATTATCAGTTTTTTTTTCAGATGGAGAAGTTCGGTACAAAAAGGCTTGATCAGCTACCTCGTGTAATAGAGGAGTTTTACCTACTATTTTTTCCAATGTGAAAGAGAATGGCTCCCTATTCTTAAAACCGGTGTTTTGAGTAAAAATCTCGAATCGACTTATTTCTGTTCCTTTGTTGAAATCAAACATGCCTGTAATCACTGTGTCTTCGGCAAATAGGTAGCCTTTATCTTCACTTAATTCATCAGCTATAATCTCGTTTAGTGAATAACCCTCAAAGGAAAGAATAGCAAAACTCACCGCTACAATAATTGTAACAATTAGGACTGCTTTTAGATTTACCATTAATTAATAAAATGATAAATTTGATATAAACTATATCTTCGTTCTTTGTAGTTGGAATATAGAAGTATTATCACCATATAGCAATGTAAAAAATTATTTGATGCCTATTTTACTAAATTACTTTACAATATGAAGATAGAGTCTAGACTGGCTAGTACATAATTGAATTAAAAATGAATTATGATTCACATTTAATTTCAATGTCGCCATCAGGATCTTGACCAATGTTGCATGAGTCATTATCATCTCCTCCATCAAGTACATCCACACCATAGCCTCCTATCAGAATATCATCTCCTGATTGCCCTTTGATGACATCGTTTCCATCTCCACCTGATAGGTTGTCAGCACCTTCGTTTCCAAAGATAATGTCATCACCATCTCCTCCAAAGATACAGTCATTTCCTTTTGCACCCATTACGATATCATCTCCTTCTTCGGCAAATATTAGATCTGCTACGTTAGTTCCAGATAAGATATCATCCTCAGGACTTCCCATGATCATATTATAGTAAGAATCTGGTTTGCCGCATGCTTGGACATTGATTGTCTGTGTTGCATGAATTGAGTTTCCAAATGAATCAACGGCAGTCCAAGTGACTACAGTTTCTCCTAGAGAAAATGAAAACGGTGCATCGTTTGTTATACTAATTGTAGAATCAGCAAGATCAGATGCTGATGCATCACCTACATTCACAGGGGTTTCAAGTGCCACAGCATCAATGATGATATCATCTGGAAGTAGTAATTCTGGAGGAGTTGTATCAATTACAGTTATTTTCTGAGCTGAGCTTGCAGAGTTTCCTTGCTCATCAACTGCTGTCCAGGTTACTGTGGTTTCTCCCATTGAGAAGAATCTTGGAGCATCATTTGTTATAGTTACAATTCCTACTAAATCAGATGCCAATGGAGAAACAAGTGAAATGATGTTTTTATCAGAAGAGGTAGCCTCAATCTCAATATTTTGTGGGGTTTCAAGTGAGGGGGGAGTTGTATCAATTATTGTAATAGTTTGAGGGGTAGTGGCTGAATTTCCTGAAGAATCTATAGCAGTCCAGGTTACAATTGTCTCGCCTAGGGAAAATGCATCAGGGGCATCATTAGTAATTGATGAAATCGATACCAAGTCTGAGGCTTGTGCTTGACCTAAATTGACGATATTATTTTGAGCACTAGAGGCTTCCAAAATAATATCTTTGGGAGCTATGATGGATGGAGAAGTGGTATCAACTACAGCAATTTGTTGTGCACCTGTAGCAGTATTTCCAGATTCATCTGTTACAACCCATGTTATTGTTGTTAAACCAAACGGAAATACCTTTGGTGCGTCATTTTCAACTGAAGATACGCCGACAAGATCATCTGCATAAATTCCACCAAAGTCAACAACATTTAGAGTCTCACTTGTTGCTTCAACTGTAATTATTTTAGGTACACTAACGGTGGGCGGAGTGGTATCTACTACATTTACCAATTGAGTATCAGTTGATGAAAGACCGCCTAGATCAGTTGCAGTCCAAGTTACAGTTGTTTTACCAACAGGAAAAACCTCAGGTGCATCATTAGTAATTGAATTTATTCCAATATAGTCAGATGCAGTTGCCTCTCCAAGTTCCACAATATTTTCTAATGCGGATGTTGCTTCAATTTGTACTGCTTCAGGTGCAGTAATTGATGGAGGAGTTGTATCAATAATTGATACTTTTTGGGTTGCAGTTGCAGAGTTTCCAGCAGCATCAATAGCAGTCCAAGTTACGATTGTCTCACCTAGTGAAAATGCATCAGGGGCATCATTAGTAATTGATATGACATCCACAATATCATTAGCGTTAGCAACTCCTATTGCAACAACATTAGAGGTTGGGTCTTGTCCTTCAAGTATTATATCGGATGGCGGTTCAATCGAAGGAGCAGTAGTATCAGTAATTGAAATTATTTGTTCGGCAGATGCAGTATTTCCATGCATATCTGTTGCAGTCCAGGTAATTATTGTGTCTCCAAGATAGAAAATATCTGGTGCGTTATTAGTTAGCGAGTCTATTCCTATTATATCAGATACAGTAGCCTCACCTATTACGATAGGCATTCCTGAGGAAGTAGTGGCTTCAATAATTAGGTCTGAAGGAGGAGTAAGGGTTGGAGAAGTAGTATCGCTAATAGTTACAACCTGAGTAGCTGTTGCAATATTTCCAGATGTATCAATTCCAGTCCAAGTAACTGTAGTCATTCCTATTAGAAAAGAGTCAGGAGCATCATTTGCATAAGACTCTACACCAATAATATCATAAACCCAAGGTAAATCTAAATCTACAATATTTGCGTCAGGATCAGTTGCTTCAAGTAAGATATCATTGGGTGCTTTGATTTGTGGAGAAGTTGTATCAACTACTGTGACTGTTTGTTCTGCAGATACAAAATTACCAATTTTATCTGTTGCAGTCCATGTTACAACTGTTGTCCCAAATGGAAATGCGTCAGGAGAATTATTTGTAATTGTAGATATTCCAGTTATATCTTCAGCTGTTGCATTACCTAAGGCAACAATGTTGTTATCAATACTAGTAGCTTCAATTGTAATATCGTCTGGAATAATTAAAGTTGGAGAAGTTGTATCAATTACAGTTACTGATTGAGTTACAGTAGCAGAGTTACCAGATGGATCTTGAACAAACCAAGTAACTATAGTTTCACCAAATGGGAAAACTTGTGGTGCATTATTTGAAATAGTTACATTTTGTATATCTGTTACAAGTGGTGCTACAAGGTCAATAACATTTTCATTTAATGATGTAGCCTCAAAGATGATATCTGAAGGGGAAGAAAGTACAGGTACTGTTTTATCAACAACACTTACTAATTGCTGTCCACTTGCAACGTTTCCAGATGAATCAGCTGTAGTCCAAGTGACAGTGGTATTGCCAATGGTAAAAAATTGTGGAGCATCGTTTGTAATTGATATTATTTCTCCATTATCAATTACTGCTGCCTCTCCAAGATAGATATCATTTTTATCAAGACTTGTCGCCTCAACAATAATATCTTCTGGCACTAATATGGTAGGAGGTTTTGTGTCAACTACAATTATTTTTTGTATTACACTAACAGAATTTGTTGCAACATCAGTTGCAGTCCAAGTAACTAAAGTTTCTCCTAGTGGAAAAACCTCAGGTGCATCATTTATAATTGATATGACACCAACAGCATCTGTAGCAAGAGGAGGTTCTAATTTGACTAGATTTGCTCCAGTGGTTTCTGCTTGAACAGTAATTTCTGGTAAAGCCGTGATAGTTGGAGGTATAGTATCTACAACCCTAATTTCCTGTGTGGCTATACCCATATTTCCTGCACCATCAATTGCAGTCCAGATAATAGTGGTAGTTCCTAATGGAAATTGCGTAGGCGCATTACTTGAAAGTGATTTAATTCCACTTGCGTCTGTAGCCATTGCTTGTCCAACAGAAACAGGTGTAAGACCACCTGTAGCCTCTATTAACAAATTATTTGGTGGAGTAATAACTGGTTTTGTCAGATCTCCTGGGACTGGATTAACTGGTGTCAGTGTTGGGGTTTGTTGTTCTGATGTGGTTTTTTCTGTTAAGGGAGATGTTTGAGTAATACTAGATACTATTGGGGTGCCAAACTTTTGTATTCTGTGACCGTTTGAATCAACTACAAACAAATAGCCATTACTATCTATTGCAAGATCTTTTGGCATTTTGAATTGGCCATTTGCAACTCCAATGCTTCCCCAACTAGTCAACGTTGTTCCTTCTTGTGATAATAGTAATATTCTATCATGACCCGTATCTACCACGTAAAGATTACCAGAAGGATCAGTTACCATCCCTTGTGGTATAATTGAAAAACCTGCAAAGTTTGGTCCAAAGCTTTGGGAATAAACGCCCTTTGAATCAAATTTGAAAATTTTATTTTTTCCTGGATCAGAAATAAAAATATTTTCTTTATTGTCAATTGTAATACCTATGGGGGAAACAAACTTGCCATCTACAGTTCCACTTTCTCCAAATTCAGAAATAAATTCACCATTAGGGGTAAATTTTTGAATTCGTTGATTTCCTGTATCAACTACATAAATTTCTCCATCAGGACTAACTGCAATTCCGTTAGGAAGTAAAAATTGGCCTTGTTCTTTTCCTTCAGCACCCCACTTTGAAAGAAATTTTCCATTAAGATCAAATTTTTGAACATTATGTAATTGAGTGTCTACAACAAATACAGTTCCATTAAATACTGCAATTCCTGCTGGAGAATGAAATTGTCCTGAGCCTGTGCCACTACTGCCCCAAGCTTTCAAGAATTCCCCATCATTGTTAAATTTTTGAACTCTCATATTCCCAAGTTCAGTCACATACACATTTCCTAAATCATCAATGGCTATATTTTGCGGAAATGAAAAAAACCCAGATTTACTAATTCCTGATTCTCCCCATGCTAAGATAAAGGGATGGCTGGAACTAGTATTTGCCATGGCAAGTGGCATAGGGATGGCTATGCCAATAATCATAAAAATTACCACTAGTGATATTACTGCTTTCAACAAGAAGGGATTCCGATATCTGAAAAAGATCTCAGGAGTTAGGATTTGTTGTAGTTTTAGTCAATTTGGGTAAATTAGAATGGCTTGTTTACCTCACGCGTAAAAACATAGCTAGCCAGGCCAATCATAGTCACAACAAAGGCGGCAATGATTCCAATGCTTAGAATGCTATTTACTCCTTCATTTACCCCAGTCATCATACCTCGAACTAAAAGTACCGTATAGGTTACTGGGTTGAGTCTAGCAGCTATTCCAAGCCATTCTGGTAATAGTTCCAAGGGGAATAAAGCAGGACTAAGCATAAAGAGAGGCATGCCAAGAAAATTGATTAGCCCCCAAAAGGTTTCTTGAGATTTTGCAGTAGCAGCTACCATTACTGAAATACCAGAAAAACCCAACGAGAATAATATTACAATTGCCATGATTGGTGCAATCAAGAGAGGATTTGGAAAGCTTACGCCAATTGCAAGTGCAATTCCTAGGATAAGCGTTGCTTGAAGTGCTGCAATTAATGATATTGCAAGCATTTTTCCTAGTGCTATAGAAGATCTTGAAATTGGGGAGGTCAAAGCTTTATTCATAAATCCATATCGTCTATCCCACAACGTGTTAACACCACCGAAAATACTTGTGAAAATTGCAGTGAGTATTATAACACCAGGTGTCATAAATTCAATATACTCGCCTTCAAATCCAACTGATTGAATTAATGGTTGTGTACCTGCAAAGGTGTTGCCAATTACTATAATCCACACAGCAGGTTGAATTAATCTAATTAATACGCCACTTCGCGATTTGCGATACCTTTTCATTTCTCGCCAAAAAATTGTATAAGTATCAGATACAATCATGCCCTTAACCTCTTCATCTTTGCATGTTCTCTTCTTTTGTTGAAATTTTCTGTCTCATCTCGAAGTTCGCGTCCAGTGTAGGAGATAAAAACATCATCAAGAGTTGGTTGAGTAAGTGAGATAGAATTTATTGTAATTCCAAAACTTGACGATAGTTGAAAAATTATAGGAATTACTTCTGTTCCTTTTGACGAAAATACAGTAATTCCTTCTCCATTAGTTGTAATGTCCTTAACATATTCAATTTCCTTAATTTTTGAAATTAGATTAGATTTTTTTTCCCCATTGTTACTGATTGTAAATGTAATAACTTCGTTGCCCAATGCATTTTTCATAGTTTGAGGGGAATCAATTGCTTGAATTTGCCCATAATCTATTATCCCAATTCTGTCACATAGATTATCTGCTTCTTCCATGTAGTGAGTACTCAAAAAAATCGTCATTCCAAATTTTTCGTGAATTTTTCTAAGGTACTCCCAAATTTTCCGCCTAGTTTGAATATCCAATCCCACAGTTGGCTCATCTAGAAACAAGACTTTGGGTTGATGCAATAGGCCTCCAGCAAGATCAAGTCTTTTTCGCATTCCACCAGAGTAAGTAATTACAGGCTCGTTTTGCTTATCTGTGAGTTCAATTAATTCTAATATTTCATCGATTCTCTTTTTGACTAGATTTTTTGGTATATGGTTTAACCTTGCTTGTAAGATTAGATTTTCTCTGCCAGTAAGATACTCGTCAACAGAGATTTCCTGTTGAACATATCCAATGTTTTGTCGTACTTGTTTGGCTTGAGATACTACGTCATAACCTGCAACCAAGGCTTTTCCAGAAGTAGGTTTTAAGAGAGTAGTTAGAATCATCATAGTAGTGCTTTTGCCGGCACCGTTTGGTCCCAAAAATCCGAATATCTCGCCCTCTTTAACTTCAAGGGAAATGTTTTCTACGGCCTTTATTTTCCCAAATTCCTTTGAGAGTGAGTTTATCTCAATTGCATTCAATAATTGAAATCCTATATGCAATTATAAATTGCTAACACCTGTAAATTCCAAATTTTTAGGCGATTTTGAATAATTGATTGCTATATACAAAAAATATTTTACTAGACTATTTTTTCTCTATGAAATGTCTTTGTCAGGATTGTTATTCTACAAATGATGAAATCCTTCTAAATGATGAAAAATCTATATGTCAAATTAATGAAATAAAAAATAAGAAATTTAATCTAATTTTTTGTATTGATCTTTTGTCATTTTTAGGATGACTTTTTCCCCTATTCCCCAAATTTCAGATTTGGATAGAATCTTTGAGTGCATCAGGCCATCAGTAACCTCAATTGATTCTAGTTCTTTTGTATCTGGATTTCTATGTAGTCTTTTAACTTTACCAATTTTATGGCCATCAATGTCGACAACTTGAGAATCTGCTCTTACTGGTGGGATATTTAGCAATAGTGACTCTTTTGTGAATTTGTCAATGTAATCGTCGGTCAAATAGTAGTTTTTACCAAAGCCTTCATGGATAGTTACTCCAGATACGGTAAGAGTTTCTGAATTGATGTGTATGTGTTTAACCTTTCCATATTGAATGCCTTCTCTATCTACTACCTTTTTTCCTGTGAATTTATCAGCCGTAGTTAGATTTTGCGGTATTTCTGCGAGTTTGGTTGACATGTGGATAAATGATGAGGTTTCCTTATGGCATCAGATATCAGAATTTTCTATCAAATAGGTTAAATTCCTTGACTTTAGAAATTATTCGTGAAATACAAGAACAATCAAGTCTTCAAAGCCATGCTTACTACCAAAGGACGAAAAACTGGAAGAGATCATTCTGTGTGGCTTCGTGCCGTATTATATGAAGATAAGATTTACTTTTCTCGCCACAAACTCGATGGGGACTGGATAAAAAATGCCGTTTCTAATCCAGACGTTAAAGTAGAGTTTGATGATTCAAGTTTTTCAGGCAGGGCAATTTTAGTATCCGATAAGAACCTAGCAGAAAAAATCTCTGAACTAAAATATCCAGGAGAAGAACGAGCAAAAGAAAATAGAGTTATTTTAGAAGTTAGTTTGAATTAATTTATTCAGGGCATCCGTCTATTACGCCCAAAAAGTCTTCTGGAATTGATGGACAAGCATCTAAATCATCTGGTATTCCATCGAGGTCGGCATCATGCTTGTATCGTGATTGTTCAGGACTAATATCTGGGCATCCATCAGAGTCGTTATACTTGTTCCATGTTTCAGGCTCCAATGGACATGCATCGACAGTGTTTGGAATTCCATCCAAATCAGAATCAGTGGCTCTTCCTTCAAAGCTAGTTACTGAATCTGGGCATCCGTCCCAATCAAAAAATCTGTTAAATGTTTCTGGAGAAGTTGGACATACATCTCTGACATCAGGAATTCCATCACCATCAGCATCTGGCAGAATTACTCCTGAATCAGGACATCCGTCGGTGTCTTCAAATCCATTAAATGTTTCTGGTTGCAATGGACATGCATCAAGTGTATCTGCGATTCCGTCATTATCAGTATCAATTACCAGAAAAATTTCAGGTATAGAATCTGGACAGCCATCTTCATCTTGATATCTATTGTAAGTTTCAGATTGCAATGGGCATGCATCTATTGCATCTGGGAAACCATCTTGGTCGGTATCTCTTAATGGAATATAATCATCTGGACAGCCATCTGTATCTAAAATTCCATTAAATGTTTCAGGGCTTGTGGGACAATTATCTTTTGTATCTGGGATTCCATCACCATCAGAATCAAATATTGGTCGTTCAGAAGTTACTCCGTCAGGACAACCATCTGTATCATCAATCATATTGTAAGTTTCAGGCTCTAATGGACATGCATCAAGTGTATCAAAAATTCCATCTAAATCTGCATCAATTGCGCGTGTATAAGGAGCTACATCAGGACATCCGTCAGTGTCTTCAAATTTATTCCAAGTTTCTGGCTCATTTGGACAAGAGTCTTCATTGTTTTTGATTCCATCTTTATCAGAGTCTTGCAAGTTAGGGAAACTAGGTATTGTATCAGGACATCCATCAAGATCATAATAGTTGTTAGGTGTTTCTTTAAGGT
>Ga0299906_10003453_pt1 | contig 13012 bp, 13 predicted proteins | sample RVTome_14_FD_200259 | JGI IMG/M metagenome (GOLD analysis project Ga0299906, IMG submission 200259) | Soil microbial communities from uranium-contaminated site in the Upper Colorado River Basin, Wyoming, United States - RVT145D125 (version 2) ...
CTCGGGAGTCCAGTCGAGCTCCTCCCATGACCGCATGTAGTTGGTGATCAGGAACTCCTTGCGGTCGAAGTAGCGGTACCACTCGTCGCTGTCGGTGTACCGCGTGTCGGTGCGAACGATCGTCCATTCGCTGGCCGGCGTGATCTTCGAGTTGAGGAGGTCGAGAGTGGGGATCTCGCCGGCAGGGAGTTGGAGGAGGTCGAAGCCCTTCACGTATTCGGCGCATGCATGCCTGCGGATCTTCGGCAGCTGCCGTCGATACAGCTCGGCCCAGGTCTTGTTCTGCACAGGTGAAAAGTCGATGTCCTCCATGGGCACACCCTCCCGTGCGACTGGTGCGGGCCGGACGGAACCCGCGGCGTTCTGGAGTGTCAAAGTTACCTGAGTGCGAGGGGCTTTGGGGGTGGATGAGCCCCAAGCCTCGAGTGGCAAGCGCGGCGGCGGAACCGCCCCTCTTCGCTGGTCGCCCCTGGCTCCTCAATCCCTCGTTGCGACCACCAGCGATCGGTCGATCTCCCCGATCGTCCTCGACCCGCACAGCGCCATCGCCCGGGCGAGCTCGTCCCGCAGCTCGGTGAAGACGGCTTCGACCCCAGCCTGGCCCTCGACGGCCAATCCCCAGAGGAAGGGCCGCCCGACCAGCACCGCCGAGGCTCCGAGAGCCAGCGCCCGGAGGACGTCGACGCCACTCCTGATACCGCCGTCCACGAGCAGCGGCACCCGGCCTTGGACCGCCTCGGCGATCGCCGGCAATGCATCGGCGGTGGCGATCGCCCCATCGAGCTGACGCCCGCCGTGGTTGCTGACGATGATCCCCGCTGCGCCGGCGTCGGCAACCAGCATGGCGTCGTCGGCCCGGAGCACGCCCTTGACGAACAGGGGGAGGCCGGTGACCGTGGCGATCCACTCCAAGAGGTCCGGAGTGAGGGACGAATCGAAGGCCCCGTATTCGGAGAGCGCCGAGCCGGTGTGGCTCAGCAGCGAGGCCTCGAGGTTGGCAGCGGTCATTCCCGGCGGGAGTGCAAATCGATTCGCCTCGTCCTTCCGCCGCCGTCCGACGACCGGGAGGTCGACGGTCAGAATGACCGCGGCGCAACCCGAGGCCTCGGCCCTCTCGAGCAGCCTGCGACTGAGGTCGCGATCGCGATGAACGTAGAACTGGAACCACCTCACCGACTCCGGGGCGGCCGCGGCGACCTCCTCGAGCGTGACCGTGGACATCGTCGAGACCACCATCGGAATCCCGCTGTGCGCGGCGGCACGCGCCATGGCTCGCTCGCCATCCGGATGCGCCAGTCGTTGGAAGGCCATCGGGGCCACCAGAATCGGCGCGGCGATCCGCACGCCAAGCAGGTCGTGCGCCGTCGACACGGACGAGACGTCCCGCAACACCCGGGGTAACAGCCTGATGCGTCGCCACGCAGCCTCGTTGTCGCGGAGGGTCGACTCGTCGTCGGCGCCGCCGGCGAAGTACTCGTACACCACCCGGTCGAGGACCTGGCGCGCCCGGGCCTCGAGTGAGGCGGCATCCATGAGACGAGCGTACCCGCCCGGTCCGCCGGGTCGAGGAGGCGGCGCGCCCCGGAGCGGTAGCCTCCCGGCGACGAAAAGGAGCCTCGCCCATTCGCAGAGCCGCCGCCCTCCTCGCCTCGATGCTGGCCGCCGCGGCGTGTGGTGGAGGAACCGGGTCATCGACCACCTCTTCGCCGACCACGGCTGCCGCGCCGACCACCCTCCCCGGCAACCCGACCTGGTTCGACGACCTCGAGGTGGGCATGTGCTTCGACAACGTCTTCCGCAGCGGTGAATTCGACTTCGCCGCGCCGCCTGCGGTGGTGCCCTGCCACGGCCCCCATGACAACGAGATCGCGGCTCTCGTCGACCTCCCCGGCGCGGGGGACTCCTTTCCCGGCGAGGCGGCCGTCAGCGAAGCCGCCGCCGATGGCTGCGACGCCGCCTACCAGGAGTTCCTCGGGCGGCCGCTCGCCTCTACCTTCCTTGCCGCATTCGTCGTGTTGCCGGACGACGACGACTGGGCCGACGGCGCCCATCAAGCGGTGTGTGCGCTGTACGCCGAGGCGCCGCTCGTCGGCACCGCCGCCGGCGACGCGTTGACGGCCGACGGTGAGACCCTCGCCGTCCTGTCCGAGAAGGAGGGCGTTCTCGATCTGCGGTTGATGGACGGCGCCACGGGCAGGTTGACGGTCGACCTCACCCGAGGTGACTTTGCACACATCCTGAGATCACAGCCATCGTGGGCCCCCGACGGGAGCAGTGTGGCCTTCGCCGCGAAGCCCGAAGACAGCGGCCCCGACAATGACGGCGATCTGTACATCGCCTCGCTCGACGGTCTCGGGATCCTCCCCCTCCTGGAGGGGCCCGGCGAAGAGGATCGGCCGGTGATTCGCCCGGTGGACACGGTGATCGCGTTCATCTCCGATCGCGACGGTGGCGAGTTCGACATCTACACGATCGACTTCGATGCCGGCGGGCTCGTGACCCGCCTCACGATTCATCCCGATCGGGACTCCTCACCGACCTGGTCGCCCGACGGCTCCCAGATCGCATTCCGCAGGAGAGCGGGCGGTAACAGCGACATCTACGTGATGAGCGCGGACGGGTCCGATACGCGCCGGCTCACCAACGACCCGGCCTTCGACGGCGATCCGCAGTGGTCACCCGACGGCACCCAGATCCTCTTCACGACGGACCGGGCCGGCAACTTCGACATCTGGGTGATGAACGTCGACGGATCGGGGCAGACCCCACTCACGGAGCATCCGGCCGACGACGAGTACCCGGCGTGGTCGAGGGATGGTGAGTACATCGCGTTCCAGTCGACCCGCCACGGCGTCACCCAGATCTGGTTGATGCGCTCGGACGGCTCCGAGCAGTCACTCCTCGGGGCAGACACTCCGACGGGGTATCCGATGTGGGCACCTGTCGCGTTGGGTGGGTAGCCGGCGCCAGGCGGTATTCACCCGTCACCCGTCACCCGTCACCCGTTGTCCGTTGCCCGTTGCCCGTTGCCCGTTGCCCGTTGCCCGTTGCCCGTGAAGTCTGCTCCTCCGGGTAACCGGTGACGGGAAACGGGTAACGGGTCATCCGAACGGCTTCCGCACCTCATGACTCCGGCTCACCACCCGGTATCCCAAGCCTTCGTAGAGGCGGAAGGCGCCGGTCGGGTTCGTCGTGTGGACGCCCAGCGCGACCTCGGTCATCCCCATCTCGCGGAACATGCGCATGCTCTCTGCAATGAGGGCTCTGGCGACGCCCTTGCCGCGCCACGGGCGTTGCACCGAGATGCTCTCCGTGTAGCCGCGTCGCCGGCCGAACTCCTCGTTTCCGTGCCGGTCGACGTAGTTGAGCACCTGCCCGGCGATGGTGCCACGATCGAAGGCCACCTTCCACAGCGATGGATCAAAGTTGGGAGATCCGATGAACTCGCGGTAATCCGCATCGCTCGGCTCGCTGTACCCGACGTGATCGCGGAACGCCTCCTTGTCGGCGGCCCAGACGACGGGGGCGTCGGTGGCGGTCATCGGCCGGATCTCGATGCCCTCAGGAAGTGGCAGGTCGGGAATCGGCTCGGAGAGCGACCGGGTCATCTCGGCATACATCTGGGTAGGTGAGTATCCCTCCGCCTCGAGAACCGCCCGGCGGGCGGTCTCCCCGTCGTCGTAGAACGATTGGAACGTCGTCAGGCCCTCATGGGGCTTGTCGGCCACCATCTCACGGAGCCGACCCTCGCACCAGCGGAGCATCGCCGTCCCGACGCCTATGCCCCGTACCTCGGGGAACACCCACCCGATGTGCAGAAGGACTCTCACACTCGTGGCCTCTTCGATCCACCAGGTCACCCGCGAGTAGCCGGCAATCCCCTCGTCGGTCTCGGCGATCAAGATGTCGGTGAGGGGATCGCAGTTGGTGAGGTTCGAGTAGTAGTTGCGCATTCCTTCGACGGTGTCGGAGCGGTCGATGCCGTCGGCACGCTTGGCCGCATCGAGGACGGCGACCATGCCCGGGAAGTCGTCCTCACCGTGGAAGTGGCGGAAGCGGACATTGCGGATCGGTTCGGGAAGCGACGGCATGGGTTTCGGAGGATACGGTGTCAGGCAGTTTCCCGTCACCCGCGGCCCGTACGGGCAACCGGTAACGGGGAACCGGCAACGGCTTTCAGACCCCTTCGCCCAATCCCCCCAACACCAACTCGTGAACCAGTCCGTTCGTCGCCAGCACGCCCCGGTTCTGATCGAGCGTCCGGCCGAGGGCGAAGTCGAGGCGGTGGCCGTCTAGATCGCTCACACGGCCGCCGGCCCCGGTGACGATTGCTGCACCGGCCGCATGGTCCCAGACCCGCTCGCGCCAATCCTCCCGGTTGCGCGGGCGGATGTAGGTCTCGGCGAGACCCGCCGCCACCGCCGCATACTTCGCCTGGCTGTCGATCCGCACCCAGCCCCCGCCCAGGCCCGCCCGGCGCACCACCGATTCGATGACCGCCGGGTCCCCGTGAGCCCTCTCGACGCTGCCGAGTACGCGAACCGCGGCCGGGTCGTCGATCGGTGACACCCCGATCGGTGTCGGCTTCCCCCCGCCGATCGGCTCGACGAACGCTCCCAGCCCGGGGCCACCCCACACCATCACTCCCGTCGTCCCACCGATGGTGAGGCGCGGGCAGCCGAGCACGCCGGCGACCGATCCGCCGTCGTCGAGAATGCCGACGGCGACGGCGAACTGGTCGCCCCTGAGGAAGCCCTTGGTGCCGTCGATGGGGTCGATGGCCCACACCGGCCGTCCTCGCCCGCCGGGATGGTCGATCCGGCGAACGAGGTCCTCGGCGGTGCAATGGGTCTCCGAGATCTCCGAAACGAGCCCGGCCACGGCCTCCACCGCAGGGATCCCCCCATTGGCGAGTAGATGTGCCGAGCCTTCCTCGGCGAGCACGCCGTGATCTGGAAACGCGGCGGCGACCATCCCGAGGATCACCGCCTGGGATCCGTAATCGGCCAGCGTCACCGGCTCGCGCCCCGTCTTCTCCAGGCGGGCCGGGCCCTCCGCGGCCACTCGCATGCAGAGCCGCGACGCCACCCGGACCGCCTCACGAGCGGTCCCGAGCACGGCATCGAGGTCGTATGACGAGGTGAAGGTCACCAGGCGGCACATTGTGGCGCTTCGCCGCCCCAGGCCTGGCGCATCGCCGCGAGCCGTCTGGCAAGCTGGCTCGTCACCCCCGAAGACGGTGGTGACATCCTCCCCTCACATATCCCAGAGGGGCGGTAACGCCACAGGCAACAGGTAACTTCAGAAGGTGCTCTTCCTCGACGCTGCCGCCACCCGGCAGGCGCTGTCGATGTCCGCGGCGATCACCGCGATGGAAGCCGCGTTCGGAGACGACCGTGAGACCCCGGTCCGGATCCGGCTCGGCGCCTCGCTGTTCATGCCGGGGAGAGTTGCGGGCATCACCGGCGTCAAGGTGGTCTCCACCGTGCCCGGCCGGCCCGTGGGGATCGTCGCCGTCTTCGACGCACAGGGGAGGTGCACCGGGCTGGTGGACGGGCCGACGCTGACCGCGATTCGTACCGCCGCGGGGGCAGGCCTGGCCACACGGCTGCTCGCCCGGCCCGACATGCGGACGATGGCGATGCTGGGGGCGGGGGCGATGGCGTTCGATCAGGTGATGGCGGTCAAGGAGGTGCGCCCCATTCTCGAAGTGCTCGTCTGGTCTCGGGACCCGGCGCATGCCGCCGCCCTGGCGGCCCGCGTCGACGGCGAGGTGGCGCCGGATCCGTCGAACGCGGTCGAGGCCGCCGATGTCGTGACGACCGCGACGCCGAGCCGCGAACCGTTGTTCGACCCGGCGGCGGTGCAACCGGGGACCCATGTGAATGCCATCGGGGCGTTCACCCCCGAGATGTGTGAGATCCCGCCCGAGGTGGTCCGCTCCGCTCGAGTCTTCATCGACGACGTCGAGGCGGCAGCCGCCGAGGCGGGCGACATCCTCCAGGCCGGGGTCCGGCCAGAGGGCACGATCGCCGACCTCCTCGCCGGTCGCGTCCGGCAGCGGGCCCACGACGACATCACCCTATTCAAGTCGGTGGGGATCGCCAGCCAGGACGTAGCGGCAGCCGGGGCCGCACTCGCAGAGGCGGCGAAGCTGGGAATCGGAACCCAGATCGAGTAGGCGGCAACCAGCAACCAAGCCTTGGGCGCATTGCTCATCGCTCATCGCCACTCCACTCACTTGTACCCTGCGACCGTCATGACAACCGTCTTCTCCAAGATCATCTCCGGGGAGATTCCCTCGCACAAGGTCTATGAGGACGAGCGGGTGTTTGCCTTCCTCGATGTCAACCCGCGGCAGGAGGGGCACACCCTGGTCGTGCCGAAACGGGAAGTCGACTATCTGTTCGATCTCCCCGTGGAGGACTACGAGGCGGTCTGGGCGGCGGCGCAGCGCGTTTCGACCGCCCTCAAGGCGGTGACGCATTGCGCCAGGGTGGTGGTGCTCGTCGTCGGGTACGAGGTGCCCCACGCCCACGTCCACCTGATCCCGACGAACGCCCTGGGCGACGTGCCTTTCCCGCCGATCGACGCGGACGCCAAAGGGCGGCTCGCAGAGACCGCGGCGCGGATCAACGAGGTCATCCGGTGACCTTCGACGGCCAGACCGCTCTCCTGGTCGTGGACATGCAGAACGACTTCGTCGACCCCAACGGCACCTTGGAGGTGGCGGGCGCCGAGGAGATCATCCCGTTCGTCAACGATCGGATCGCGGAGGCCGAGAGCGCGGGTTCGGTGGTGGTGTACACGCAGGACTGGCATCCGTTCTCCACGCCACATTTCGAAAAGGACGGGGGGCTGTGGCCCATCCATTGCATCGGCGAGTCGTGGGGCGCAGAGTTCCACCCCGCCCTGTTGGTCGTCGATGACGCCCCCATCGTCCGCAAGGGAACCAGGGGTGAGGACGGATACAGCGGATTCTCCGTCAGGGACCCCAACGACCCCGACGCGACGAAGCCGACTCGTCTCCACGGGCTGCTGGCCGATCGCGGCATCCAGCGAATCATGATCGTCGGCGTCGCCACCGACTACTGCGTGAAGGAAACTGCCCTCGACGCGGCACGGTTCGGGTACGAGACCATCGTGCTCACCGATGGGATACGGGCGGTCGACCTCGCACCAGGAGACGGCGAGGCGGCGACCGCGGCGATGCGAGAGGCCGGTGTGAGCGTCCGTTGAAATGGATCTCGGGGCCTTCGGCGGCTCTCGTCACGGATCTGTACGAGTTCACGATGGCCGACGCGTACTTCCGCGAGGGGATGACCCAGCCGGCCACGTTCGAGTTGTGGGTCAGGCACCTCGCCGCCGAACGGAACTTTCTGCTCGCCGCCGGACTCGAGGACGCCCTCGACTTCCTGGAGGCTCTCCGGTTCGATGATCGAGCCATTGCTTACCTCGACTCGCTCGACAGGTTCTCGAGCGGGTTCCTCGATCACCTTCGCAACCTCCGGTTCGAAGGTGACGTGTGGGCGGTGCCGGAAGGCACCGTCGTATTCGCGGCAGAACCGATCGTCCGTGTGACCGCGCCGCTCATCCAGGCCCAGATCCTCGAGACGTTCCTCCTCAACGCGGTCGGGCTCCAGACACTCATCGCCTCGAAGGCGGCGAGGGTCCACATCGCCGCCGCCGGCCATGACTTCGTCGATTTCGGAGCCCGCCGAAGCCATGGCGCCGACGCCGCCTTGAAGGGAGCCCGGGCCGCCTACATCGGCGGAGCCGCAGCGACGTCACTGGTCGCCGCCGGCTTCCACTACGGGATCCCCGTGACGGGGACCATGGCCCACTCCTACGTACTCGCCCACGACGACGAACGAGCCGCCTTCGACGCTTTCGCCAGGGCGTTTCCGAGCGATGCGGTGCTCCTGATCGACACTTACGACACGGTCGACGGTGCACGGATCGTGGCCGAGATCGCTCCGCGGCTGCGTGAGGAGGGGATCACGGTCTCGGCGGTGCGGCTCGACTCAGGGGATCTGGCCGCGCTCGCCCGCGAGGTTCGACAGGTGTTCGACTCGGCCGGCCTCGAGGCGATCAGGATCTTCGTCTCGGGTGGCCTCGACGAGCACCGGATCGCCGCGCTGCTGGCCGCCGGGGCGCCGATCGATGGCTTCGGGGTCGGCACCAGCATGATGACGAGCTCCGATGCCCCCAACCTCGATGTCATCTACAAGCTGGTGGAGGACTCACATGGCCCGGTGATGAAGACATCGCCCGGCAAAGCGAACCTCCCGGGCATCAAGCAGGTGTTCCGCAAGGACGACAGAGACGTCATCGCGCTCGAGGACGAGCCGATCGGGGGCCGCCCGCTCCTCGCGCAAGTCGCCGCCGGTGGACGGCGGATCAGAACGTCACCCGGGCTCGCCTCGATCAGGGACACGGCCATTGCGGCGATCGATGCCCTCCCGGCCGAGCTCCGCCGCCTCGATGGTCCGGCCACACCTCCCTGGCGCGTCGAACGCTCGACGCGGCTCCAGAGGCTCGCAGACGAGCTGTCTTCGCAGCACTGATCGGAGGGGTCACTAGATTCCGGCCCAGGCGGCGAAGGTCGCCAATACGGAAGGGTCGAGTCATGGCGAGGACCGATGCACCGCAGCCCGCCGACATCGAGCCCTTGCGCGCCGTGGCCGCCGGGCCGGAGGGGATAGAGGCGCTCGCCCGGTCGATCCTCCAGGCGAACCAGCAGGAGTTCCTCCGCGCCGCTCGCAGCCAGCGATTCGCCTTCACGACCATGAAGTGGCTCTTCCTCGTCGTCTTCATGATCGCCCTCGGGGCGATGACCGCCGCCATCAGGATCGCCACCGATGTCCCCGAGACCGGCTACGACTGGGCCCATGCCGGACTCGTCGCCGCCGTCGCCGCGATGTCGGTGCTGCTGTTCGCCATTCTCCTGTACATGCGCCCTCTGGCGGCGCTCGAACGAAACAGTGTCGTCCAATCCTTCCTCACGGTGGTGGTGAACTCATACTGGACGCGGCTGATGTATGTGAGAGAAGCCGCCGACATCGACGTTCACCTCGAGGACGCCACCGCATACACGGTCGAGCACCTCGGCGCGTTGCTCGACCGGCAGATCCTCGGTGCCTCGAAGTACATGGACCTGGTGCGGCGCGCCCAGGACGAAGCCGATCAGGACCCGGGGGCGTACGCGTCACCGCTATGAGGCCGGGCTGCGCTCGGCGGCCAAACGCTCGGCGGCCACCCGCTACCCGCTTCCCGCTACCGGCAAGAGACGGAGCGCGGGATTTCGCCGCGCTTGCCGCTTGCCGCGTGCCGCGTGCCGCTTGATACTCCGGGCATGGACCGCGACCGGCAGTTCCTCGACGAAGCCGTCGCAGAGGCCGAACGCGGGGGGGACGAAGGCGGCATCCCCATCGGATCGGTGCTGGTGGTCGACGGTGAGATTGTCGGCCGGGGGCACAACCGAAGGGTCCAGGAGGGCAGCGCCATTCTCCACGCCGAGATGGACGCCATCGAGCGTGCCGGGCGCCTCCCGGCGTCGACCTACCGCCGGGCGACCCTCTACAGCACGCTGTCGCCATGTGAGATGTGCAGCGGGGCGGTCCTCCTCTACGGGATACCCCGGATCGTCGTCGGCGAGAACCGGGCCTTCCGCGGACCGGAGGACCATGTCCGTTCGCGCGGCGTCGACGTCGTGGTCGTCGACGACGCTCGCTGCGTGGCGCTCATGGAGGAGTTCATCACCGAACACCCCGACCTGTGGAACGAGGACATCGGGGAGTAGGCCCCGCTCCGCTCGGCGCTACCGGCTCCCGGCTACCGGCAAGAGAAGAGAACGTGAGTGCTCGTGGTGGTCGCCGCCTTTCGCTTGTCGCTTGCAGCTTGCGGCTCGACGCTTGATAGCGTCCCCTCGATGCCGGAATCGCCCGCACGCTCTGCCGTCCGAAGCACCCGCGTTCTCATCGGCGACGACCTCGTTCCGGCGACGATTCTCGTCGAGGGCGAACGGATTGCCGTGATCCTGCCCCACGACGAGGACGGCGACGCCCAGGTCATCGATCACAGGGACCGGGTGATCACGCCGGCGCTCGTCGACACCCATGTCCACGTAAATGAGCCGGGGCGCACCCGGTGGGAGGGATTCGAGACCGCAGCACGAGCTGCGGCGGCGGGCGGGGTCGCCGTGATCGTCGACATGCCGCTCAACAGCATCCCGCCCACGACCACGGTCCAGGGCCTCGAGGCGAAACGAGCCGCGGCACGTCCCCACGCCCTGGTCGACATCGGGTTCTGGGGCGGGATCGTGCCGGGGAACCTCCACGAGGTCGAGGGCCTCGCCGCCGCAGGCGTGTTCGGGTTCAAGGTGTTCCTCGTCGACTCCGGGGTCGACGAGTTCGGTTGCATCGGGATCGACGACCTCGATGCCACCCTCGCCGCCGCCGGTGCACTCGGCCTCCCTCTCCTGGTCCACGCCGAGGCGCCCGGGCCGATCGCGGCCGCCCCGCTCCCCGGTCCCGACTGCCGGTCATACCTCGCCTCGCGACCCCCGGAAGCCGAAGTCGAGGCCATCGAAGCCGTGATCGCCTCGGTGCGACGAACCGGTGCCCGGGCCCACATCCTCCATCTGTCTGCGGCCGATGGGTTGCCCGGGCTGGCGAAAGCCCGGTCGGAGGGGCTTCCGATCAGCGTCGAGACGTGCCCTCACTACCTGACGTTTGCGGCCGAGGAGATCCCTCCGGAAGCGTGCGAGTTCAAGTGCGCCCCGCCGATCCGGGACTCCGAGAACCGAGAGCGGTTGTGGGCCGGATTGGCCGACGGCACGATCGACATGGTGGTCAGCGACCACTCACCCTGTACACCGGAACTCAAGGAGGGTGGGTTCGATAAGGCGTGGGGCGGAATCGCCTCGCTCGAACTGCGGCTGCCCGCCGTCTGGACGGAAGCTCGGCGGCGCGGGTTCGGGATCGCCGAACTCGCCAGGTGGCTGTCGACGGCCCCTGCGGCGTTCGCCGGGATCAACGCGGGGGCCATCGAGCCGGGCCGACGGGCGGACCTGGTCGCCTGGGATCCCGGAGCCGAGTGGACCGTCCTTCCCGACCGCCTCCTCCAGCGGCATCCGGTGACCCCATACTCCGGCCGCAGGCTTCGAGGCTCCGTGCGGACCACGATGGTGCGCGGCAGGATGGTGTTCGACGGCGGCCGCATAGTCGAAGGAGCCGGCGGACTCTTGGAGCGGACATGAACATCCCGACCGACTTGCTGGTCGATCTCGCCTCCGAGCGGCTCGGCGGCAGGGTGATTGCGGCCAACGACGAATTCTTTGCACCCAAGGAGAACCTCGTCAAGGACGGCGACCCGGTGTGGGACCCCGACAAGTTCACCTCGCGGGGCAAGTGGATGGACGGCTGGGAGACGCGACGCCGACGCGAGCCCGGCCATGACTGGGCGGTCGTGCGCCTGGGAATCGCCGGGGCGGTGCACCACGCCATAGTGGACACCGCCCATTTCACCGGGAACTATCCAGAGTTCGCCTCGGTGGAGGCCATCGACCTGCCGAACAACCCCACACTCGTCGAGCTGGTCCGCCACCCGGGTCGCTGGAGAGAGATCATCCCTCGCACCCCTCTCCACGGGGACACCCGGAACGAGTTCTCCGTCGCCCATCCCGGCCCGGCCACTCACGTGCGCCTCGTCACCTATCCCGACGGGGGGGTGGCCCGATTCCGCGTGCTCGGTGAGCCGGTGCCGCCGGCGGGCCTGCTCGATGGTGAGCACGAGCTCGATCTCGCCCTTCTTCACAACGGGGCCAGGGCGATCGATTGTTCGGACCGCCACTACTCGTCGCCCAATCGGATGCTGGTTCCCGGAAGGGCGCGCGGGATGTGGGACGGGTGGGAGACGCGACGGCGCCGCGGCGCCGGGAACGACTGGGCCGTGGTCCGCCTGGCGGGACGGGGAGCGATCGGGAGGATCGAGTTGGACACGTCGTACTTCAAGGGGAACGCGCCGGGCTCCACCGATGTCGAAGCCATCGATGCCGCAGGAGCATCCATCGGCGATCTCCGCTTCGCCGCGTGGTCTACCCTGTTGCTCGAGAGGCCCGTAAAGCCCAACTCGCGGCACACGTGGTCCGGCCTCGAGGAAGTCGGGCCGGTGACTCATCTCCGACTCAACATCCACCCGGACGGCGGCGTCGCCCGCTTCCGCGCGTTCGGCCGGAGCAACACGCCGTGGACCTCGATCAGCTGAATCGGCTCGGTCCCGAAGAGGCGCGCCGCGCCTTCACCGACTGCTGCGCGTCGGATGCATGGGCCGACGCCATGACGGACCGGCGGCCGTTCACCGACGAGACCGCTCTGCTCGACGCCGCCAGGGAGATCTGGCGGACGCTCGATCCATCGGCCTGGGACGAGGCGTTCGACGCCCATCCGAGGGTCGGCGAGTCCCGCCAGGGAGACGATCGTCACGACGCGTGGTCCCGGCAGGAGCAGGAGGAGGCCGGTAGAGGGCCCACCGAAGTCCTCGACCGGCTCGCCGAGCGCAATGGCGAGTACGAGGCGCGATTCGGCCGCGTCTTCCTGGTGTTCGCCACCGGCAAGTCCGCCGAGGACTTGTTGCGGCTCTGCGAGGACCGCCTTGGCAACGACCCCGCCACCGAACTGGCCATAGCCGCGGCAGAGCAGGAGAAGATCACGGATCTGAGGTTGCGGAGGCTGGTGGGGATAGATTGAGGTCATGAGAGGCCAACTGCCGTCGGCCGACGGCCGACGACTCCCCCTTCAGACGCGTGGCTGACGCATGTCCCACCTGAGTACCCACGTCCTCGACACCGCCGCCGGAAGGCCGGCCGCAGGGATCGTCGTCCGCCTGGAGGCGTTCGACGGGGATGGCTGGCACCCGGTGGCGTCGGCGACCACCGACACCGACGGCCGGGTGACCGACCTGCTCGATGACGCGCCGCTCCGCCGCGGCGAGTACCGCCTCACCTTCGAGG
>Ga0299906_10003455_pt1 | contig 13012 bp, 12 predicted proteins | sample RVTome_14_FD_200259 | JGI IMG/M metagenome (GOLD analysis project Ga0299906, IMG submission 200259) | Soil microbial communities from uranium-contaminated site in the Upper Colorado River Basin, Wyoming, United States - RVT145D125 (version 2) ...
GCCCGCACGTGTGGCCACGCGCGTGGACCTGGTGACAGACTTGAAGAAAGGCGAGCGGGCGAGCCGCGGCGCCGGGCGATTGTCCCTCAGGAATGCCCTGGTCGTGGCCCAGGTGGCCGTTTCCGTGGTGTTTCTGGTGTCGGCCGGCCTGCTGGTCCGGGGCCTGCTCAATGCGGGAGCGATCGACGTCGGGTTCGCCCCGCAGCGGGTGGCGGCCCTGGGCATGGACCTGGGCATGCACGGCTACGATCGGCGGCGAGCACGCGAGTTCATTGCCTCCCTGCGCGACCGGGCCGAGGCGCTGCCCGGCGTCAGCCAGGCCGCTTTCGCCAGGCGAGTGCCGTTCGACATCAACGTGCACTACCAGTCGGTCCATCCCGACACGATCGAGCGCGGACCGGATGATCCGGGATTTGCGCTGGATGTGACCTGGATTGACCGGCAGTACTTCGTGACCCTCGGTGTGCCGCTGCTGAGCGGCCGGACCTTCACACCGAGCGATGCGCCGGAGGCGCCGCGAGTCGCGGTGATCAACGCCGCCATGGCCAGGCGGTTCTGGAACAATCCCGCCGATGCGGTGGGGCGGCGCTTCCAGGTCGGCACCGAGGACTCCGAGCCCTACGAGATCGTCGGCGTCGTGGCGGACTACAAGGTCCGGACCGCGAATGAGGCGCCGCAGCCGCTGATCCACTTCGCCCACGACCAGGCGCCGAGCACAAACGGTTACATGCTCGCGAGCATCGATCCGACCCAGGCGGGAGATGCTCGCGCTCTGATCGGCGAGCTTCGCCGCCTGGCCCTCGAACTCGATCCCGCGCTGGCCTTCACCGAAACCACGACCCTGGCGGGCTTCATGGACGTCACGACGTATCCGCTGCGGATGGGCGCGACCCTGCTTGGTGCATTCAGCGTGCTGGCGCTGGCGTTGACCAGTCTCGGGCTGTACGGCGTCATCGCCTGTTCCGTGAGCCGTCGGCGCCGTGAGCTGGGCATCCGCTTCGCACTCGGGGCTCGCCCCCGAGAGGTCATCGCCCTGATCCTCCGCGAAGGCATGATCCTTGTCATCATCGGCGCGGCGGTCGGACTCATCCTTGCCGCCGCCGTAGGCCAGCTCTTCACCGGCATGCTGTACGGCGTGAGCGTCACGGACCCGATCGTCCTTGGCGGGACCCTCGGCGTGCTCTTCGCCATCGCCCTTGCCGCCAACGCCATCCCGGCAATCCGCGCGGCACGAGTGGACCCGCTCCAGGCGCTCAAGGACGAATAGGGCGTACGGACAGGGGCGGTCGCAGGCCCGGAATCGGCGCGCAATCAGATTGTCTGCGCCTCAGTGACGAATCGTCACGGAGCAGAAGTTGCCGAAGAAGAACGGGCTCCAACCCCAGAACGGGTAATAGCCATAGTACGGATAGTGGCCGTAGCCATAGCGGTAGCCGTGGTAATTCCAATACCCCGCGCCGCCACCGTACCAATACGATGTGCCCGTTCGAGCGTATGTGTAGCGGCTCAAGGCCAGGTCGCCGGGCTCCGTCGCCGCCGCCGGCTCGGCCGCGGCTGCGTCCGGGTAGGTCGGCTCGGCCGCGGGCGGCGCTTTCTTCGGCGGCGCCGGCATGCTGATCACCGTGTCACCCGCCCGAACTGTTCCCGCGGCCAGAAGAAGCGTCGCCACAACCATGATGACCCGTCGCATGACATACCTCCGGCCCGCAGGCCCGAACGATGCGCACGATTCTACGCCCACTATGATGGCCGGCCGCGGCATGCTCGTCGCCAAATTGCCGCCCGCCCTCAAAGAGTCATGTCGATCACGCCTTATTCACTGCGCTTCACGCCGCTGCTCAAGGAACGGGTCTGGGGCGGCCGCGAGCTGGCGACGCTCGGCAAGACGCTGCCGCCGAACGTCAGGATCGGCGAGTCCTGGGAGATCGCCGACCTGCCGCCATCCGTGCCGGCCGGGCGATCGGTCATCGCCAACGGACCGCTGACGGGTCGCACGCTGCACGAGCTGCTGGCGGAGGATCGTTCGATGGTGCTGGGCGCCGCTCGCCCGGGCCCGGACGGCGGTTTTCCCCTGCTGATCAAGTACCTGGATGCCCGTGAGAACCTCTCGGTGCAGGTCCATCCGGATGAGGCCTATGTCCGCCGCCATCCCGGAGCGCGGCTGAAGTCCGAGTGGTGGTACATCGTCGATGCGCAGCCCGGAGCGGTCGTGTACCGCGGCCTCGACCCGGAGGTGACGCGAGCGAGGCTCGAGGCGGACCTCCGCGCCGGGCGGATTTTCGACGACCTGATCGCCCTGCCGGTGCGATCGGGCGATGCCGTCGAACTGCCCGCCGGCGTCTGCCACGCCCTGGGGGCGGGGGTCGTGGCGGCCGAAATACAGACGCCCAGCGACACGACCTTTCGACTCTATGACTGGGGCAGGACGGGCCGGGAATTGCACGTCGAACAGGCCCTCCAGTGCGTTCATTTCGGACCCTGGTCGGGCAATCGCCGCCGGGATGCGCAGGTTGACCAAACGGGGCGGCCCGGTCAACCGATGGAGACTGATAGCGCGCTGACCGAGCCGCTGGTGGCGACGGAGTATTTCGAGGTCGAGCGTGTCTCTGTCAGGGAGGGAAGGCGGCTGGCGATCGTGACCAATGGCCTGCCCATCATCTGGATGATGCTCCGGGGCGCTGCGCGGGTTGATGCCCCCGGCGCGCCGTCGACATCGCTGCGCCGCGGCGACACGGTCCTGCACCCGGCCGCGCTGGACGGCGCGGCGGCGACCTTCTACGGCCCGGCGACCCTGCTCCAGGTCGCCCCGCCCACCCCTTTGCGAGGCCTGATCGCGTAATGCGCCGCGGAACACCGGTCATCCTGATCGCGCTCATCGGCCTTGTCCTGACAGGCCGCAGCGCCATGGCCGCGCAGATCCTCATCAGCCCGGGCCAGAAATGGGATGACCAGGCCCGCTTCGCGCGGCCGGGGGATGAGATCATTCTCATGCCGGGCTACCACCGCGACGGCGTGCTGGAGAACATCAGGGGCACGCCCGAGAATCCCCTTGTCATCCGGGGCCTCAATGCGGAGAACCCGGCCATCATCCGCGGCAGCCGCTACGGCGTGCGACTCGTCCGCTGCCGCAACGTCGTCTTCAAGCATGTCATCGTCGAGAACGCCGAGATCAACGGCTTTCTCATCGACGGCTCCGGCTCGGACCGCCCCGTTCCGGGGGCGGCCGATCCCACCGAGGAGCCGGCCAACATCAGGCTCATCAACGTTCTTGTGCGCGACACGGGCGAAGCGAAGCACAAGCGCAACGCGATCGAGCTGCACCGCGTCGGGCACGTGACGCTTGAGTCGTGCCACGTGGAGGGCTGGGGCGGCGTGGGCGTCGAGATCGTTGGCTGCGCCAACGTGATCGTCGAGAAGTGCACGATCCGGGGCACGGGCGCGTACCAGCCGGTGGCGGGACTGCGGGCCCGGGCCGGCAGCTCGGACATCACCGTCGCGCACTGCCGCTTTGAGAATGCGGGCATCAGCGGCGTGTGCGCCGGCGGCGCCAGCGAGCTCAAGGACTTCCGCATCGGCGTGCTGGAGAACGCCGTCAAGGCGTCGATCTTCGAGGTGCGGCAGATCACCATCGAGCGGAACTTTTTCGTCGGCGGCGCCTGCGCGATCACCCTCACCCACAGCGACCGCGTCACCGTGACCCGCAACACGATCATCGAGCCCGGCTATTACGTCTTCTGCCTGGTCCAGACCCAGGACAATTCGCAGATCGGCCCGACGCGCCGCTGCACCTTCTCCCGCAATCTCGTGACATGGAAGGCCGGCGCCATGGCGTCGCTGTTTCTCATCGACAAGGGCGTCGAGGTGGCGTCCCTCAAGATGGAGCAGAATCTCTGGTGGTCGGCGGAGTCCGCCACCGATCGCGCCCGTCTCGGGCAGGTGCCCCAGTCCGAGCGCTCACCGCAGCAGTTCAACGTCGACCCGAGACTCGACCGCGAGCTCGCCCCGACGGCGCTCGAGGCCAACGGCTTCGGCGCCCTGCCCGTCCGGGTTCCGGACACCGGTCCCGTCCGAAACCAGTAAACCCGCGTACATCGATCCTCCGCAACCCCGCCGGCGCCCCGGGGGCTCGGGGGAGCATTGGAGGGACTGAAATCGACCTTGGCCGCTCTCCGGGCGTCCCGGAGCCGGTTTTCGGACCATAATTGAGGGAATGCACCGATCCGCGGGATGGTCTTTCCATGAGGGGTGACGCCGGCCGTTCGCCCCGAAACCCCGCGGAGGTCCGACCATGGCCCACGCACTGACCGAAGCCCGTCTCAGTCACTGGATGCAGCAGCTCGGCCCCCGGCTGATCCGGCTCTCCGCCGGCATCTGCCGCGATGGTCATCAGGCCGAGGAGATCGTTCAGGAGGCGTTCGTCAAGCTCTGGCGCCAGCCCCCGGAAGCCGGCGAGGTGGCGTTCAGCTCGTGGATGCGGCGGGTGGTGACGAACCTCTCGATCAACGCCCTCCAGCGCACGAAGCGCCCCGGCAAGCTGCCGGAGCTGTCCAACGATCCCGCCCTGCGCTGCCGCGACCTGACCGAACGTCAGCGCGAGGCCCAGGAGGACCTGGACCGCGTCCGCCGGGCGATGGACGCCCTGGACGAGTCGAAGCGGGCAATCCTGTTGCTCCGGGCCCAGGAGCAGCTCAGCTACGAGGAGATCGCCGAGCACCTGGAGGTGCCGGTGGGCACGGTCATGAGCCGCCTCAACCGCGCCCGGGCGGCTCTGCTGGAGGAAATGAAGCGGCAGCGGGGCGATGCCTCCGGGGGCGCGGCGGATGAGCCGGCGGTCTTCGAGTTTCGCAAGTACAAGCAGGCGTAAGGACACGCCGGGAGCGACACGATGAACACCATGGACTGCGCCGACATCAAGGCCTTGCTTTCCGGGCTGATCGACGACCAGGTCGATGCCGAGACGCGCCATCTCGCCGAGCGGCACCTCGCCGAGTGCGCCGAGTGCCGCGCAATGCTCGACGAGGCCGAAGCGGTGGAGCGCCTGATCGCCCTGGACGCTGAAGACGGGGCCGGCGATCTGCCCGCGGGATTCGCCGAGGGCGTGATGGCGAAGATCGCCGAGCCTGAGACGATCCTGATCACGTCCTACGGTCGCCGCTTGACGACGTGGACGGGGTGGCTCGCCGCCGCTGCCACACTGGCCCTGGCGGCGACGCTCTGGGTGATGGAGCGGCAGCGATCCGCGACCGACCTGGGCGCGGCAAGCAATGAGGTCGCCATCGAGAGCAACCCGACCGTCGATCCGGCGCCCGCCGCCGGCGCGACGCAGTTTCGCCAGGCGCCGCTGATGCGCTCGGTCGTCTTCGACCCCGGCGCCGACCCGGCCCTGTTCACTCTGCCACGCAGCGACAACGCCTTCGAGGCATCCGCCGACGTCGAGGCGATCGTCAAGGAGAAGAGCCGCGAGCTCTCGGAATTGAGCAATCGTGCCGCGCTCTCCGCCGATGATGCCCAGGCGCTGTATTCGGCCTCGCTCGTGCTGGAGATGATTGTCCAGTCCGATGACGGCAGCTTTGCGGATGTCGAGATGGCGCGGCAGATCGTGGAGTACGACGAGCTTCTGCCCCGGCTCGCCTCCGTGTGCAAGGCCCTTCCGCCCGGTGACCGCACGAGCGTGATGGCCGCCGAGGGCATCCTGAACCGCGTGGTGCACGGTCCGATCGACCTGAACGACCTGGGCCTGCTTCGCGAGACAGTGGTCAACCTGAAGCTCGTGGACGAAGTCGCGGCGCTGAGCGACCGCGGGCCTCGAGGCGGCTCCGCGTGACGATAAACGCACCGGACGTGCGGCGCGGCTGATTCGGCCGCCGCACATTGGAGCATGCGAGGGTCGGCGGACGATGAACATTCGCCGACCTTCTTGCATGTTCCGATAACGCGAATCACCCTCACCCGACCACCCGCCGCGAGTACACCTGCCGATGCGCATCGGTTCCAGCATCCCCTTTCACATCGCCCGGGCGTATGGCATCCAGCCCCCGGGCCGGTCGGGGCCCGTGCAACCGCAGCATCCCGTCGCGGCGATCGGCGGCGTTCGGGACAGCGCGGCGACAGGGCCGGCGGAGGGCCTGAGCCGGCTCATCGGCGGCAGCGTGACGCGGGGAGTGGACTTCGACGCCGCATCCACGCACCGGTCGCCCGCCGGGCCGGTCCTCCAGCTCTACACCCGCGCCGCCGACCGCATCGAGGCCGCCACGGGCGTGCACGTGGGTCGCCAGCTCGATGTCCGGGCCTGAGTGATCGCCGCGATCGACGACGCCCGCCGCCTCCGCCCGGTTGCCGCCCGGACGCGCCCCGGACACGCCCCGGATGGGCGTCCATGGTCGGGGCGGTCGCAACGGGGATAATTTTGATGTGTCAAAAAAACTATTTTGACTATTTTGCTCAGGGGCCTACGCTCCGGCCATGACGCCGGACATCGACCTCATCGCTCGTCTCGGCCTGGGCCTCATCTTCGCCGGCGCCGCCGTCATCGGCTTCCCTCATCGCCTGCGGGCCGACCGCGCCGGCGGCAAGGTGTCAATCCGGGGCGATCCGGCGTGGTTCTGGCGATTCATGCTGATCGCGGCCCCGGCACTGCTGCTGGCCTGCATTATCTTCCTGATCAACCCGCGCTGGATGGACTGGTCGGCCGTGCCTCTGCCGCCCTGGCTGCGTCTCGCCGGGCTGATTCTGGCCCTGCCCGGCCTGGGGCTGTTCAAATGGATGTTCGTGCACCTGGGCCACAATGTCACCTCCACCTCCGTGCCCCGCTCAAATGCCACGCTGGTGACGACCGGCCCCTACCGCTGGGTGCGGCATCCGATGTACACCAGCGCCCACATGCTCTACCTCGCCGTGTCGCTGCTGACGGCCAACTGGTTCATCGCCGCCTGTGCCGCGGCCGGCTTCGCCCTGCTCGCGGCCCGCACCCGGATCGAGGAGCAGCGCCTGATCGAGCAGTTCGGCGATGCGTATCGCGACTACATGCGGGCGACGGGCCGCTTCCTGCCGCGCCTGCGCCGGAAGGGAACGGGCTGACGCCGTACGCCATCGCGGCGGCCACTACACTGGGGCCGCCGTGTGCCGCCCGCCGGTCATCTCGCGTCCTGTCATGGCCGTCGGCGCGATGATCCTGCTCGCCGCTCTGGCGTTGCGCGTGCGCTGCGCAACTGGCGAACTGTGGCTCGACGAGGTGTGGTCGCTCTCCGACGCGGTCGGGGCCGGGTCGGTCCACGAGATCCTCACCCTGCGCAACGTGGACAACAACCACCTGCTCAACTCCCTGTGGCTGCACGCGCTCGGAGACGGTCGCTCGAGTCTGGCGTATCGCTCGCTATCGGTCATCACCGGCATGCTCGCGATCGTCTTCGCGGCGTGGTACGCCCGGCGCTGGGGGGCCGCGGCGATGCTGGTCACGCTGGCGCTGCTGGGCCTCTCACACCCGCTCGTGCACTACTCCTCGGAAGCGCGCGGCTATGCGCCAGCGCTCTGCTTCGCCTTCGCCGCCCTGCTCGCCCTGGACCGCTTCACGGCGCGAAACGACGTCCGATTCGCGGCGATCTTCGGTGTGTGCATCGTCCTCGGCACGCTGTCGCACCTGCTGTTTCTCCAGGCCTACGCCGCCCTTGCCCTCTGGTCGCTCTTGTGCGCCCTTCAATCGGAGCGCCCGGGCGAGGCGCTGTTTCGCACGCTGAGCCGTGCGCACCTGCTGCCGGCGATCTTCCTCGTGTATCTCTATGTGTTCCAGCTCCACTACCTGACCATCGCCGGCGCTTCGCCTCGCGAGCCGACCGAGGCGATCCTGCACACCTTCGCCCTCTTCGCGGGCCTGCCCCGCACCACGGACTGGGGCGTCGCGGCGATGCTGGCGCTCGGCGGGCTCGCGGTCGCGGGCATCGCCGTCATCGCCCGCGCGAAACACGATCTGGTCGTTCTCTTCGCGCTGTGGATCGGCATCGTGCCGGCGGTCCTGCTCGCCATCGCCCGGCCGACGTTCCTGTTCGAGCGGTATTTCCTGATCTGCGGGGCGCTGGCGCTGGTCGCGATCGCACGCGCCCTGGCCGGCCTGATCGAGCGACGCGGCCCTTGGCGGGTCGCCGGAGGCGCGCTGCTCGCGCTGTTCATCGCCGCGAATCTCTGGCAGATCGGCGGTTTGTGGCGGCTCGATCGCGGGCACTACCGCGACCTCATCGCCTACATCGTCGCTCACGACGATGCGGACCGTATCGCCGTCACCGGCGACCAGGACTTTCGCCACCCGCTCATGCTGCGCCATTACGCCCGCCCACCGTTCACGGACGCGACGATCCAGTACTCCGGGTTCTTCGTGCTGCCCCGCGAGGGCGCGGCATGGAACATCCTGCACATGCGCGCGCCGTGGGCCGAACCCCTGCCGCGCATAAGCGATCGGCATGGCAATCACTACGAGCTCGCGGCGGCGTACCGGAGCGACATCCTCTCCGGGTATCATCTGGCGCTGTACCGCCGCGCCGGCGGGCCCGACCCCGCCGGGCAGACCCCAAGGAGCCCGCCATGACCCCCGAGCAGTTCATTGACGTCTTCCGCGAGTGCCGCGCCAGCGCCATTCTCCGCACGGATGATCCCGAGGCCATCGCCCCGGCCATGGACGCCGCGATCGCCGGGGGGTTCCGCATCGTCGAGTTCACCCTGACGTGCCCGAACGCCCTCGACCACATCGAGGCGTTCGCGGTCCGAGACGATGTCATCGTCGGCGCGGGGACGGTGCTCACCATCGAGCAGGCGCGGCAGTCGGTCGAGGCCGGGGCACGATGCCTCGTCTCGCCGGTTCTCGACCCCGCGATCATCGCCGAGGCCGGGCGGCTGAACGTGGCGGTCATGCCCGGGTGCTTCACCGCCACCGAGATGCTGACGGCCCACCGGGCCGGGGCGGACCTGTGCAAGCTCTTCCCCTCGCCGGCGCCGGGGAATGAAGCCGGACCGGCCTACATCAAGTCGATCCTCGCCCCGATGCCGTTCCTGAAGATCGTCCCCACCAACGGCGTGAACCAGGCCAACGCCGGGGCCTTTCTGGAGGCCGGGGCGTGGGCGGTCGGGTTTACCACGGCCCTCTTCGACCCCGCCGATCTTGCCGCGCATCGGTTCGATTCGATCGAGCGTCGGGCGCGGGACCTGCTCGATGCCGTGCGGGCCCCGGCGCGGGCTCACTGACACGCGGCGGCCGCGCGGCTGGGGCGAAATGGTTCGACTTCCGCCGTGTTTTCCGCGGCAGCGCCTTTCGCCGATGATCCCGCGGCCGATATCATGGCGACCGCACACGTGCCACGAACTCCCTCGCGTAATGGGGCGCGGGCGCTTCAATCCGTCAGGTGAAAACGGGCGCCATGGCCAAGACCGGCTCACAGAAAATCTGCGTGATCTGCGGCGACGACTGTTCGGCGATGGCCCGCGTCAAGGACAGCCACGGGCGCTATTACCACAAGTCGTGCCACGAGGAGGCCGCCGCGAAACAGCAGAAGCGCCGGGCGAACGAGGCCCGGAAGCCCGGGGAGGTCGGGGAGGCCGGGGCGTCCGGGGGCGGTTCGGCGAAGGCCGCATCGGAGCCGCCCACCGCGATGCCCCTGCCGCGCCCCGTGGAGATCGAGTCGCCGGAGCCGCGACCGGCGACGGTGTTCAGCGCTGAGCCGCTGGTCGATCCGGAGGACAGCAGTCTGGGAATGGACGATGACCTGCGGCTGGCGGAGTCGGGCAGCATGATGCCGATCGAGAAGGACTCGCGGGCCGTGCCGAAACCGACGGCGCCGCGCAAGGTCGATCGCCCGGCCTCGCCGGTGGAGGACCCGTACGCGATCGTGCAGGAGCCGAAAAAGCGCGCGAAGAGCGCAGCGCCCAAACCCCCGGCCCCGCCCCCGGACCCGGACCCGAGCAAGAAGACGAAGGCGGTCGCACGCGGCGAAGTAACCGCTGCCGCACAGGAGGAGTTCGACCCCTTTGCGGAGCTGGCCAAGGAGCTGGATGCCGCCCCGGCGGCGGTCGAGGTCGCCGCGCCCGCGACAATGTCCAAGCCGGCGAAGGTGAAAAAGCCGCCGAAGGTGAAGGGAGCGGGCGGCGCCGTCTGGCCAATCGTGGTCGGCGTGATCAGCATTCTCCTGGGCGGCGGCGGGCTGCTCTTCATCGTGGCGGGCTGGGTCTCGGCGTTTTCGTCGGGCGGCGCCGGCCCGGGTACGGTCGGCGGCGTTATTCCCGCGCTGCTTGCGGCCATGCTCGCCATCGGCGGCGTGCGCATCCTGAGGCGACAGCAGTCCGGCGCATCGCTGCTCGTTCGCTGGGCGTGGATCAAGGGGTCGCTGACGGTCGTCTGCGGCGGCGCGATTCTGATCATGGCCGATGCGGCATCCGGCCAGATCGCCGCCGCCGCGGGCATGACGGAGCAGGAGGCCGCGGAGATGGGCGGCAACTTCATGACGGCCATGATCCTGAGCGGAATCGCCTGGAGTCTGGCGTGGCCGGTCTTCATCCTCATCTGGTTCCACAACGGATCCATTCAGTCGCAGGTGAGGCACTGGAACTGATCCGCCGATTCTTCGGCCGGTTGCGCTTCGTTTCAGGAATGTGACATGACCGACGGGGCGCCAATGAAGACCTGCGTGATCTGCGGCGAGGACTGCTCCGCTCACCCGCGCGTCAAGGATGCCCACGGCCACTATTACTGCAAGGTCTGCCACGATTCAGCAATGGCGCGGCAGCATAGCGCCGGGCACGATGCCGCGGCGCATGGGCATGCCGGCCACATCGTGCCGGCTCCGGTTCAGGCGCCGCCGGATCTGACCGCGGTCCATGCACCGCCGGCCCACGGTTCGGCCGGTTACGAGCTGGAGTCCGCCGAGACGCCGCAGGTGATCTTTGTGACCTCCGACCGGGCGCCGCCGCAATACGCGCTGCACCCGGGCCACGATCCCTCCAGCGCCGGCGCTGTGCCGCCGATGCCCGGCCAGCCGATGTTCCGCAGTGAATGGCCGACGGTCATCGGCATCACGTCCATCGTTCTGGCTGGCCTGGGGGCGATTTTCAATCTCGTGAGCATGGTGTTCCAGTTCGCCGTCGAACCCATGCCGTCCGATCCGGCCGAGCGGATCGTCGGAATCATCGGCGGCGGCATCGCGGCGGTGATCACCATCGGGCTCTCGGTCTGGCTGGGCGTGTCGGGCGTATTCCTCCTGCGGCGCCGCCGTGGCGGCGCCATCAGTCTCAAGGCCTGGGCGTGGACGAAGCTGGCCATCTACGGAACGTGCATGCTGTGCATCGGCGCGATTCTTCCCTTCGTGCCGCTGGCGGAGATCGATCCGGAGATGGCGGGAATCCCCATCGCGTTCTTTCTCGTCGTCTGGTTCGTGGTCATGCTGTGGTTTCTTCTGTGGCCGGCCTTCGTGCTCATCTGGACCTTCCGCCGACGGATCCGGGATGAGATCGCCACATGGTGAGAGACCGGTCGGCAAGCGCAGACGTGCCTGCAATCCAGCACACCCCAGGCGGTAAGACCGACATTCCCATGTGATCCCACCGGAGTGCCCTTTCATGCCGCCGCAGCCGCGCCAAGTCCTCATGTTGCGATTCATCGCCGCTTGTGTGGTGGGTCTCGTGGCCATGTCCGGACGAGCCGTGGCACAGGAGGCGGTCGTTGCCGCACATGATGCGGCCATTCGGAGTGCCACGGACACGATCCGTCCCCTGCTGGCGGCGTTTCATGAACGGGCCGGCTTTCCGGGGGCGACGATCGGCTTCGTCCTGCCCGGCGATGGAAGCGAGCATGGCTCGGTGAGTGTCGGCCTGGCCTTCAAGGAGACGGGGGAGCGCATGACGGCCGAGCACCGCATGATGGCCGGCTCCACCGGCAAGACGTTTTACGCGGCAGTCGCGCTCCAACTCGCCGGAGAAGGCGTGCTCGACCTCGATGCGAAGATCTCGACGTGGCTCGGCGATGAGCCGTGGTTCGATCGCCTGCCGAACGCCGATGACATCACGCTGCGGATGCTCATGAATCACACCTCCGGCTGGCCGGAGTACGTTGGCCAGCCGGCTCTCATTCAGGCCATCGTCGATGACCCGGACAAGCACTTCGCCACCGGCGAGCAACTCTCGTACATCGTCGACCTGGAGCCGGTGCACCCCGCGGGTGAGGGCTGGTCGTACTCCGACACGAACTACATCGCGGTGTCGATGATCATCGAGAAGGCCACGGGCGATGCCTGCCCCAACCTCATCTTCAACCGCCTTCTGCGGCCGCACGAACTGTGGGACATCACCCCGTCCACCAGCCGCGACATGGTGGGCATGGCGGGCGGCTACGACACGCCCGGAGACAACCTCTTTCGACTCGAGAAGGAGAACGTCATCCAGAACGGCCGGTTCGTCTTCAACCCGCAGATGGAGGGCGGCGGCGGCGGGTTCGCCTCCACCCCCGAAGCACTGGCCCGGTGGGCGTACCTGCTCTATTCCGGGGGTGTGCTCCAGGAAGCTACGCAGAAGGCGATGCGCACGACAGTCGAAGCGCGGCGGCTGGGGCCCAACGCTCGCTACGGCCTGGCCCTCATCGAGCGCCCCAGCGATCTCGGCACCGTCATCGGCCACAGCGGCTTCTTTCCCGGCTACCTCACGGACATGAGCCACTACGTCGATCACGACCTGTCGCTGGCGTTCCAGGTGAATACATCGGCGATCAGCCGGGAACTCAACCCGCGGGCGATTCAGCGGCTACTGGATGAATGCGCGAAGGCGATCCTGGAAGAGGGTGAATAGTTCATGACGGATGGTTGATGGCGCCGTGGCGTGCCGCACACCGCTTCCGCGGGAAACACGTGCGGGCGGATTGGCCGTCACGCTGAAGTCGTTGGTCAAGAAAACGACTCCCGACCTGCCCTGTAGAAACCCCCCCGATTTGGGCCATCAGCCCCTCGCTTGTGGCCTCTGAGGGCTGGTCGACTGACGAATTCGGCCA
>Ga0299906_10003457_pt1 | contig 13009 bp, 13 predicted proteins | sample RVTome_14_FD_200259 | JGI IMG/M metagenome (GOLD analysis project Ga0299906, IMG submission 200259) | Soil microbial communities from uranium-contaminated site in the Upper Colorado River Basin, Wyoming, United States - RVT145D125 (version 2) ...
TGCTCGACGAGACGCGCGTCGCCAGCTCGCGGATCTCTCCCGCCACCACCGAGAAACCGCGGCCGTGCTCGCCCGCCTGGGCGGCGATGATCGCGGCGTTCAGCGCGAGCAGGCTGGTCTCGTTGGCGACGCCGTCGATCACGCCGACGATCGCGCCGATCTCCCCCGCGCGATCGCCGAGGCCGCGGATCACCTCCTCGGCCGTCTTCGTCGCCTCGCGGATCGCCTGCATCCCGTCGATCGTCTCCTGCACCACCTGGGAGCCCTCGTCGGCGACGCGCACCACCTGGTCGGAGAGGTCGGAGCACTGCTCGGCGCTCTCGTTCACCTCGCGCATCGAGGCGGCCATCTCTTCCATCGAGGACGAGGCCTCGCCGGCGACGCCGGCCAGCACGTCGGTGCTCCCCGCGACCTCCCCCAGGCTCGAGAGCGCCTGCTGGATCGAGGTCGCGGCGGTCTCGGCGCTGCGCAGCAGCTCGCCGGCCGTCGTGGCCAGCTGCTCGCCGGAGGCGCCCAGCTCGGTGATGGCGCTGCTCGACTCGTCCACCGCCATGCGCAGCTCCTGCACCTGCGTGTCGATGTCCTGCGAGTGGGAGTACACCGAGCCCACCGACTCGGTGAGGCGCTGGACGTCGGCCACCTGGGCGTCGGTCATCTCGCCGACGGCGGTGCGCGCCGCGTCGAGCTCGGCGAGCCCGCCGACGAGGTCCGCCGCCGCCGTCTCGAAGGCCCCCACGACGCCGCGCACCGCGCTGGCGAGCCCACCCAGCGCGCGCGTGGCCTCCGTGAGCTCGGCCTCGGTGTGGGCGACCCCGGCGCCCCCCGACACGGCGCCCCTCGCGCAGTCGCGCAGCGAGGCGGCGTCGCGCCGCAGCGCGGACGCCACCAGCTCCACCATGCCCATTCCCATCACCAGCACGCCGAGCGGCAGCAGCACGCTCTCGACGCCGGGGCCGGAGAGCCCGCTCGCCAGCGCGCGCGAGTGATCGAGGAGACCGTCGAGCAGGGCCGGCGAGACGACCAGCGCCGCGACCCCGAGTCGCAGCGAGCCGGCGAGGGAGAGCGGCGCGCCGATCCCGGCGGCCGCGTCGTGGGTCGTGCGGCGCGCGAGCGCGGCGCACGCCGGCGCCATGACGCGCGCGGCCAGGAGCAGGTTCGCCGCCGCGGCGAAGAGGCCGACGGCGGCGTACGCGATCAGGCGCGATCCGACGCCGAGCGCGGCCCCCCGTGCGGCGGGCTCCGCCAGCAGCCCGACCAGCGCCGCGACCATCCACACCCCGAAGCAGCCGGCGGCGAAGGACGCGGGCAGGCGCCGGGCCGCATCCAGCCCGGGGACGGCGGGGCGCTCCGGATCGGCGAGTGCCTCGAGCGCGCCGGTGGCGAGCCAGTGCGCGAGGACGGCGCCGACGGCGCACGCGACCGCGACCTGCACCAGCATGCGACCGATCGAGAAGCCGATCGACACCGCCTCGGGCTCGAGCCCGCGCAGCAGCGCGCCGAACGCCAGCATCGGGAGCGCGACCGTGCACGCGCTCACCGCGGCGAGCCGAAGCCGGATCCCCTCCGCGCTGCGTTCCGTCACTTTCTATGGACTCCGATGCATCCCGATCGTGGTGTCCATCGGTCGTTCCGGAGCCGAACTGGAGATCGGACGGGCCGGTCGCCTGGGGCGAAATGTCTCGGACAGCAGGGGCTCTGGGAGCGCGGTTGCGGCTTCGCCGACGCGGCGCTCAGCTCTCCCCCTCGAGGAAGGGGCGCAGCGTCTCCTCGATCCGGGCCTGCTTCCCGGCCATCTCGACCATCTCTTCCCGGGAGCGTCGGATCGAGAGCACCAGGAAGAAGCACTCGAAGAGCACCCAGCAGGCGTGCTCGAGCCAGCGCCACGGGCTCGCCGTCACCACCCCGAAGACCGACTGGGGCCACCAGATCCCACGGACGATGTGGTCGACGGCGACCAGGGTCACGGGCGCCACCAGCACCCGCCAGTCCCGGTAGAAGGCGATGAAGGCCAGGGACCCGAAGACGTGGAAGTGCGTCTCGATGCGACCGCCGGTGAGATGGATCAGCAGCGCCGACATCAGCACCTGGCCGCTCGCGACGACGTGGGGCGTGTAGGCCTGCTCCGGCTTCCGGAAGGCGAGGAAGGCGGGAAGCGCGGTGATGACGCCGCCCAGCGCCACCGCGGCCCAGAGGTGCAGGTGGACCTGGCTCGTCGCTCCCGCCCAGGTGCGCGGCGAGACGAACAGCGCCGCCAGCACGCCGCCCACCCATTGGGCGAGCATCAGCCAGCCGAACATGCGCGAGGTGGCGATCGAGAGCTGGAGCTGGCGCTCGTCGAAGACCAGCCGCCTCTTCGCGGCGACCCTGCGGTCGGCCTCCGCCTTCTCCTCGCGAAGTCGTTCCATCACATCCGCCATGGCATCATCCTCCAGGCCTCGCCGAGCCATCGGCTCCAGAGCGAGCAGCCGAACACGAAGGTCTCGCGGCGTTCGGGCGCGCCGCCCCGGGCCAGGGCGAGCAGCGAGCTGCGACCCGCGTTGTCGCCGCGATGTCCGCGCGATCCGGTGAGGCCGCCCCGGAAGAGCAGCGCGCCGGAGGCGTCGTAGAGCAGGGTCGCTCCGGAGGTGGCGGCCCCGAAGCGCTGCGCTTCCTCTCCCGCGGTGTCGACGTGCGCCGCCACCCCGGAGATCGCCGCGGCCCGGCGGTAGAGGTCGCTGTCGCGCACCCAGGCGACGTCCTTCCCGGCGGGCTGCACGAACACGACGTGGGCGTCGAGGCGGTCGCCGGCCTGGGCGAGCAGGATCTCGAGCTCGCCGAGCGTCGCCTGCGTGCAGGGGCAGCGCGGGTGGGCGGCGACCACCAGGGTGGGCCGCTCGGCGGACTTCCGGATCGCGGAATCGGCGGGCCATTGGTCCGGGGCCAGGCTCGGCGCTCCCGGCGTGGCCTCGTAGTCGACGAGCAGCGCCATCCCGGCGACCACCGCCGCCAGCCACATGGGCACGAGCCCGAGCGCCCACCTCACGAGACGTGTCCGTTGATCTCGACGAGCGCTTCGCGGGTGGGAACCGTCTCGTCGCCGCGCAGGAAGCGGACGCTCCCGTCGAGGATGATCTGGAGGCGGTCGGATCGCGAGATCGCGCGCCAGTCTTCGAGACTGATGGGGCGGAATCCGTCGCCGGAGTCGATCACGATCGTGTCGAAGGACAGCGCCATCCCGACGTGATCGGCATCCTTATCGATCGCCTTGATGTAGGCAGACTCCCTACGCGGGGTTCTAGTCGGGCGCGATCGCGGCCAGCGCCAGCTGCATGGCGACCTGCATGTCGCCCTCGACCCGGATCTGCTGATTCATGAACGCCGCCTGGGGATCGAGCGCGCCGCTGCGGAGGTCGCGGTACGCCTGCTCCTCCACGGTGATCGTGGTCTTCGGCTCGGTCGGGACGGGCCCGGACCCGAAGTGGGTGCGCAGCCGGAAGCCGTTCTCACCCGTCACCTCGAAGCTCACCAGGCCGTCCACGCCGGCGAGGTTCTCGATGCGGGCGCGGGTCAGGCGCATCTCGCCCGCGAGCCCCGAGAGACCGCCGAGCAGACCCAGCGCCGACTCGCCGGCCTCGCGGGCGATCCGCTCGAAGGCGCGGCGGTCCTGGAGCAGGGTCAGGAAGGGGGGATGCGCGGCGGAGGCCTCCGCGCGCATCTCGCCGCGCCGGATGTTCAGGAACCAGGTGCCGCCGCCCTCCCCCTCGACCTCGACGCGGATCGTGGCGTCGACGGCGCGCATGGCGTCGTACACGCGCCGCCCGGCATCGCCCAGCGCCGCCTGCTCGGTCAGCGCGCGGTTGAACTGGTCGGGGATGCGCTCGCCGTAGAAGCGGTCCGGCGAGGTCGGCTCGCTCACGATCCGCCCCGCAGCTGGTAGCGCCGCACCGCGTTCACGTGCTCCCGGTAGGTCCGCGAGAAGTGGTGGGTGCCGTCGTTGCGCGACACGAAGAAGAGGAACTTCGTGTCGGCGGGCTCGACGACCGCGCGCAGGGCGTCGAGCCCCGGACTTGCGATCGGACCCGGCGGCAGACCGGTGTGCTGGTACGTGTTGTAGCGATTGGCGGTGTCGTCCAGGTGGCGACGCCGCAGATTGCCGTCGAAATCGGGGATGCCGTAGATCACGGTCGGATCGGACTCGAGGCGCATGCCGCGCTCGAGTCGGTTGGCGAACACGGAGGCGATGAGCGGTCTCTCGTCGGTGGCGCCGGTCTCCTTCTCGACGACCGAGCCCGCGCGCCTCGGCCTGTGGTGCCAACCTCTGCCACGCCTCCAGGAACTGGCCGACCAGCACGCCCGCCACCTCCTCGGCCCGGCGTCCGCGCGGCATGCGGTAGGTCTCTGGAAAGAGGTAGCCCTCGAGGCTGTCGCCCTCGACGCCCAGCGAGCGTGCCAGCTCCGGATCGGCGACGGCGGCGGAGAAGGCGTCGGCGTCGGCGAGGCCCGCGTCGGCGAGGCGGCGGCCGATCTCCGCCGCGGTCAGGCCTTCGGGAATCACCACCTCGAAGGTGAGCACGCGGCCGGACGCGATGCGATCGAGGATCTCGGATGCGGAGAGCGACGCCGCCAGCCCGTACTCGCCGACGTGGAGCCCCTTGTCGAGACCGTGCCAGCGCCCCCACCACGTGGCGACCCGCGCGTCGCGCAGCAGTCCCTCGCGCTCCAGGCGTCGCGCGACGCCGGAGAGGCTGTCGCCGGGCTTCACCTCGAAGACCACCTGGCTGGCGTCCTCCGACACCGGCTCGAGCCGCTGCGCGAAGAGAGCGGCGACGGTGGCCAGACCGAGGACGGCGGCGGTCGCCGCGTAGATCCCGAGCCGGAGGATCACGACGGGGCTCCGCCCGGCCGCTCGAGGTAGCTGCGCAGGATGAGCGTGGCGGCCAACGCGTCGACCTTCTCCTTGCTGCGCCGGGCGCGGCGCGGGGCCTCGGCGAGCACACGCTCCGCCAGGGCGGTGGTGTAGCGCTCGTCGACCAGCTCCACCGGCAGCCCCGTCGCCCCGCGCAGGGCCTCGGCGAAGGCGCGGGCCGCCTCGGCGCCGGCTCCTGCGCGACCGTCCAGCTGCAGGGGCAGTCCTACGACGATCGCCACCACCCCGCGCTCCCGGATCAGCTCGCCGAGCGCCGCGAGGTCGCGCCCGAGCCCCTTGCGCTGGAGCGCGCCGACCGGAAAGGCGATCGCACCCTCCGCATCGGAGACCGCGAGGCCGATGCGGCGGCCGCCATAGTCGAGTCCGAGGACGGGTCCGGGCACGGCGGGATCCTAGTCGAGCCCGCTGGAGCCGGCGGGCGGGCGCCGCCGGGTCGCCCGCGGAACCTCTTGGAACTACGGGGAGATCCGGGCTCGTTTTTTCCTTGTTTTCGCCCCCGATTTCGCTGGCTCGCCAGGGGGCGGGGCGGTACCCTCGCGCGCGGCGCCCGGTCCCCCGCCGAGGCGTCGATGCTTCGAGCGGCCCTCCTCCAGCCGCCGTCCACTTCCGGAGCCCACGGGTGCCTCCTCTGCGGCGGCTCTGCGCGCTGGCCCTCGCCACGGCCGGCGGTGCCGGCTACGCGCCGGTCGCCCCGGGCACGTTCGGCTCCCTGGTGGGAGTCGCCGGGTTCGCGCTGCTGGCGCCCGCGGGTCCGCTCGCCGTGGCCCTCGCCGCGGCGCTCACGGCCGTCCTCGGCGTCTGGGCCGCGGACGAGGCCGAGCGCCTCTTCGCGAAGAAGGACGACGGTCGCATCGTGATCGACGAGGTGGCCGGACAGCTGATCGCGCTCCTCCCGATCGTGCTCCTCGTCCCCGCCGACCGGGTGCGGGCGCCGCTCCCGCTGCTCGCGGGCTTCCTGCTCTTCCGCGGCTTCGACATCGCCAAGCCCGGTCCGGTCCGCTGGGCGGAGCGCAGCTTCCCCGGTGGCCGCGGCGTGATGTTCGACGACCTGCTCGCCGGCGTGTTCGCCGCGATCACCCTGGTGGTGCTCCTCCTGCTGCTGGGACCGCGGGGGTGACGACGTGAGGGCCGAGGTGCTGACGATCGGCGACGAGCTGCTGCGCGGCGAGATCGTCGACTCGAACAAGGCGTTCCTCTCCGACCGCCTGCTCTCCCTCGACATCGAGACCGACTATCACGCCTCGGTGCGCGACGTCCCGGCGGACATGATCGACGCCTTCCACCGCGCCGCCGGGCGCTCCGACGTCGTGCTCGTGTCCGGAGGCCTCGGCCCCACGCGCGACGACCTCACCGCCGAGGTGATGGCCCGCGCCTTCGACCGGCCGCTGCGCCTCGACGAAGCCGCCCTCGCCGGCATCCGCGCCTTCTTCGCCAGCGTCGGCCGCGAGATGACCGAGAACAACGCCAGCCAGGCGCGCTTCCCGGAAGGCGCCGAGGTGCTCGACAACCCGATCGGCACGGCGCCGGGGTTCATGCTGGAGGGGGTCCGCGAGGGATCGCAGGCGGTGTTCTTCTGCCTGCCCGGCGTGCCGCGGGAGATGATGCGGATGATGGACGAGCAGGTGCTGCCGCGCCTCGCCGCGCGCGCGGGCGGAGGCGGCGGCGTGGTGCGCGCGCGCCTGCTGCGCACCTTCGGGATGGGCGAGTCGACGCTCGACGCCGAGCTCGCCGACGTGGCGGCGTCGGGCGCGGTGTCCCTCGGCTTCCGCACGTCCTTCCCGGACAACTACCTGCGGCCCGTCGCGCGCGCCTCCACCGCGGCGGAGGCCGACGCGCTGCTCGACGGCGTGTGCGAGAAGATCCGCGAGCGCCTCGGCCCGCTCGTCTATGGTGAGGGCGGCGACACCCTCGAGATCGTCGCGGGACGCCTGCTCCGCGAGCGGGGCGCCACGGTCGCGGTGGCCGAGTCGTGCACCGGCGGGCTCATCGCCGAGAAGCTCACCGACGTGCCCGGCTCCTCGGCGTACTTCCTCGGGGGCATCGTCGCCTACGCGAACGAGGCGAAGCGGGACCTGCTCGGCGTCTCCGAGGCGCTGCTGGTGGAGCACGGCGCCGTGTCGGATCCGGCGGTGCGCGCGATGGCCGAGGGCGTCCGCGCACGCTTCGGCGCCGACCTCGGTGTCGCCACCACCGGCATCTCCGGGCCCGACGGGGGCAGCGCGGAGAAGCCCGTGGGCCTCGTGCACCTCGCGCTCGCCGACGCGGGCGGCACCCACGCCGACTCCTTCGTCTTCCCGCTCGACCGCACGCGCCACCGGCAGCTCACCGCCCAGGTGGCGCTCGACTGGATCCGCCGGCGCATGCTCGGCGCCCCGCTCGAGGGGCCGTCGCTGCTGCGGAGGGCAAGGCCGCAGGGTGCGCAGCGAGGCGCAGCCGAGCGAAGTGGACCGGGGCGCGGGGGAGCCTCGGCGCCGGGAGGCGCGTCGTGACATGGCGGGCGAGCGGGCGATCCGGGCGTTCTTCGCCCTCGAGCTGGGCGACGAGGCGCGGCGTCGCGCCGTCGCCGCGGTCCGTGCGCTGCGCGAAGCCCCCGGCGGCGGCGACGTGCGCTGGGTGCGCGGGGAGACGCTCCACGTGACGCTGCGCTTTCTGGGCTCCACCGATCCCGGCCTCGTGCCCGGCCTCGTGCGTGCGGTCGAGGCCGAGGCGCGCGCCGTCGCGCCCTTCCGCCTGGCGCTCGGAGCCCTCGACGTCTTCCCCGCGCGTCGCCCCCGGGTCGTGGCGCTCGCCCTCGAGCCCGCGGAGCCGGTGACCGCGCTGGCTGCGGCGGTCGAGCGCGGCGTCGTCGCGGCGGGCGCCGCGCCCGAGGAGCGCGCCTTCCGCCCGCACGTGACGCTGGGCCGCGCGCAGCGCGACCGCCGCGTGCCAAGGGATGCGGAGCTGGATGCGGAATCGCTGCGCGGCGTGACCGCATCCGTCACGGCCCTCGGCGAAGCTTGGGACGTCGTGGAGATCGTCCTCTTCCGCAGCGACCTCTCTCGGGAGGGCCCCCGCTACACGCCGCTCGAGCGCGTTCCCCTCGGAGCGCCCGGCGGTCCGCTTCACCCCTGAAACCATCGAACGAACCACGGAACGCAAGAAACGAAAGAAGGAGCCAGACGGCATGACCACGAAGAGTCGGGGCAACGGCGCGAGTGACGGCACGAACGGAGCGAACGGAAGGGCCATGAACGGAAGGGCCATGAATGGCGCCGGGGACGACAAGCAGAAGGCGATCGCCCACGCGGTCTCCACCATCGAGAAGCAGTTCGGCAAGGGCGCGATCCTCACCATGACCCAGGACGGCATCGACCGGGAGGTCGAGTCCTTCTCGACGGGCTCGGCGAGCCTCGATCTCGCGCTCGGCATCGGCGGGCTGCCGCGCGGGCGGGTCGTCGAGATCTACGGGCCGGAGTCCTCGGGCAAGACGACGCTCTCGCTGCACGCGGTGGCCGAGATCCAGCGGCGCGGCGGCGTGGCGGCCTTCGTCGATGCCGAGCACGCCCTCGACGTCGGCTATGCCCGGCGCCTCGGCGTGAGGGTGGAGGACCTGCTGGTCTCCCAGCCCGACACGGGCGAGCAGGCGCTCGAGATCGTCGACGTGCTGCTGCGCTCCGGGGCGATCGACCTCGTCGTCGTCGACTCGGTGGCCGCGCTCACACCGCGCGCCGAGATCGAGGGCGAGATGGGCGACCACCACGTCGGCCTGCAGGCGCGGCTGATGAGCCAGGCGCTGCGCAAGCTCACCGGCACGGTGTCGAAGTCGGGCTCGACGGTCATCTTCATCAACCAGATCCGCATGAAGATCGGCGTCATGTTCGGCAACCCGGAGACGACGACGGGCGGCAACGCGCTGAAGTTCTACGCCTCGGTGCGCCTCGACGTCCGCCGCATCGCCGCGCTCAAGGACGGCGACGAGGTGGTCGGCAACCGCACCCGCGTCAAGGTGGTGAAGAACAAGGTCGCGCCGCCCTTCCGCCAGGCCGAGTTCGACATCCTCTACAACCAGGGCATCTCCACGGAGGGCGACCTGCTCGACCTCGGCGTCGACGCGGGCCTCGTGGAGAAGAGCGGCGCCTGGTACTCCTACGACGGCGAGCGCATCGGGCAGGGTCGCGAGAACGCGCGGCGCTTCCTGCTCGAGAACACCGACACCTGCGAGCGCCTCGCCGACGCGGTGTACGCCCACCACGGGCTCAAGCGCGGGGTGCGAGTGCAGCCGCCGGCGCCCGCGGACGCGCCGCCCGAGGACGCGCCGCCCGAGGAGGAGGCCAGCGCCGAGGCGTGAGCGACTCCGCGCGCCGCCGGCTCGAGCGAGTCGGCGGCGCCGCGGAATTCCTCCGGGCGGAGTCGCCCGCTAGCGACGCCTCGCCGCCAGACCCAGCAGGCCGAGGCCGAGCAGCAGGGCGCTCGCCGGCTCGGGGGTGGAAGCGAAGCCCGTCGCCAGGGCTCCATCGGCCTGGTTGCAGCTCGCGGCGCTGGCACAGTCGGCGACGAAGAGGTGGGCCGCCGCCAGGAGCCCGCTCGCGTTGGGCGCCAGCACGTCGGCGGCGCTCCCCCACGCGCCGCTGAGGTTCGTGAGGAGGAACTCGAGCGTGTTCACGGTGTGCGTGAAGCCGTCGAAGATGTCGATCCGCTGGTTGAAGTCCCCGAAGCCGTCCACGGTCCCCGAGCCGCCGTCGCTGAACGGACCCGGCGCGAAGCCGATTCCCGCATTGGTGCCGCTGAGGGCGCTGACCGACCAGAGGGCGGCGTTCACGTTCACCGCAGCGGAGCTGCCGTCGCCGAGCAGGAAGGTCTCCGAGCCGTTGGAGAGGCTCGTGAAGGTGATCATCGCCGACGTCGCGCTGCTGCGGTCGACGAGGACGTCGACGTAGGGCCCCGCGAAGGGGGCGACGGGCGGGTTCCCGACGGTGAGCTGGAACGAGATCGTGTCCGCGAGTGAACGCGAAGTACCGAGCACCAGAGACAGAGACAGCGCGGTCGACAGCAAGGTCAGAGTCCGCTTCATGGCTTGCCCTTCCTGACGGTGGATCGTCCCCAGGGGCAGCGTGGCGGCCCCTTCCCGACGGGTCGCCCATGCAATTAGGAGGCCGAACTAGCTGCTCGGGATGCCGGTCGTCGAAAACGCGATTCCCGTCGTCGGGTTGCGGGTTCGGCGCGTCTCCGGCGGAAACCCTCCCGCCGATGCCCGACGCGAAAGGTGTTACGTGTACTGGGAACTATCTTGCCCAGTTGCCTCCTCCGTCGGGCCTGGCGGTCCGCTCGGGCGTCGAGCGCCGGAGTGGAGATCTCGCGAGCAGGGCTCTCCACCCGCAGGCGCGGCCGGCGACGCGACCCGGACCCGGACCGCGCCGCGACCCGGACCCCCGGAGGGCGGGACCGCCCCCCGATACGAGGAGTGGTTAGCCCCCCTCATGGCTTATCCTGGGCGCCCCATGCTCCCCCTCGCCCTGCGGATGCTCCCCGCCCTGCTGCTGCTCGTCTCCGAGGCGCGTGCCCAGGCGAGGCTCGTCAACGGCCTGGGCGAGCTCGGGGAGCCCTCGAGCGTCGCGCTCGTCCAGGGCGCGGTCCCCGAGGACGGGTTCCTGGTGTGCTCGGGGGTCCTCGTCGGATGCGACGCCGTCCTCACCACGGCGCACTGCTTCAACACGAACGTCGCGCAGAAGACCCACGTCTACGTGCCCCACGCGGGCTTCGTGGCGATCGAGAGCGCCACGCGGCACCCGGCCTACGTCGATGCGCTCACGAACCAGCCTCCCGGCTGGATCGACACCACGCGCGAGGACGACATCAGCTTCGTGAAGCTCGCGCGCGCAGTGACCGGCGTGACGCCCTCGCGGATCCCCACGGCGCCGCCGCCGCCCGACGGCACCGCGGGCTTCGTGGTGGGCTTCGGACGCGACCCGGTCACCGAGAGCGGCGTGCAGAACCCGGGGATCAAGCGATCGGGCGACATGGTGCTCGGGCCCTGCGCCGAGGCGCCGCTCCAGGGACTCGACCTGCTGTGCTGGGAGCCCGCGAACCCGCTCCCGCCACCCGGCGAGGAGGTCAGCACCTGCGCCGCCGACTCGGGGGGCCCGCTCTTCGTCGGGAGCGGCATCGCGCGCGTGGTCGCCGGCATCACCAAGGGCGCCATCTTCGACCCCCAGGGCCAGCCCGACCCCTGCCTGCCTCCCGTGCATCCCTACGACGTGAACGTCCACCGCCATCGCGAGTGGCTCGTCGGGAGCAGCGGCACGGGCGGGATCGTGGCGTCGACCGGCGCGTTTCCGCTCGACACGGTGCAGTGTGGGGCCCTGGGGCAGCTGCCGGAACCCATGGCTCCGCCCTCGGGCTGCGACGGCGCACCCTGGGGACACGGCGAGCCCGCGCGCGCCTGTGGATTCCAGGGCACCCTCGACGCTGGGAGCCCCGAGGCCCGCTACGCCTTCGAGGTGCCGGTCGGAACCGACACCCTCCGGGTGGCGCTGAACGGCGTGGCGACCTCGCTCGGTGGGATCGACTCGGACCTCTACCTGCGACACGGACAGCTCGCGCAGATCGCCGCGAACGACTGCGCCGCGAACGGATCCGGCACGCTCGGCTTCTGCCAGATCACCGACCCGTCCGCCGGCACGTGGCACGTGCTGGTCGACCAGGCCGATGGCGAGGGGGACCACCAGGTGGTGGTGTCGCTCTTCGTCCGGTCGGTCGCGGCTGCCCCGCTCGAGGTGCCCGGCCTCTCGCCGGGCCGCGGAGTGGCGTGCGCGGCGCTGGCGCTCGCGGCGGCGCTCGGGGCGTCGCGCGCGCGGCGGGGCCAGGAAGCCGCGCGCGCTTCCGACTCGCCCTGATCCGGCGTTGCGTCCCGAGAGGGAGGCCGCGGTCGGAAATGCCGAGGGCTAGGGGCCGCCCGACTCCCCGCCGCTTCCGGAAGGGCTCGGCTCCCCGCCCGCGGCGTCCTCGACCGCGCGGCGATCGAGCGGCTCGCCCAGCACCTCGGCGACGTCGAGCCCGAGCGCTTCGTTGCGCTGCACGCTCCCGACCAGGCTCTCGGCGAGCAGGGCGCCGCCGTCGGCGTGCCGGTCGTAGGTGGCGGCCTCCATCGAGTCGAGGATCCGGATCGCCACCGTGTCCGCCTGGTGGTGATAGGCGCGGATGTCCTCGACGAGCCGGGTCAGCGCCTCGCGTCCCAACGCGGGATCGACCACGACGATCGCGCCGACCGTGCCGGGCCGGGGCGAGCGCGGCCCCACGCCCCAGCCGCGCACCACCCGATGCGGCACGTCGCTCAGCGGGTAGGCCTCGTAGTAGGCGAGATCGCCGAAGGGGTCGGGCAGCGGTGCGTCCTCGCGGTCGGCGGTCGGGACGGCCGCCTCGGGCACCGCGGGGGACGGCACCGCAGCGAACGGACCGGCGGCGTCGGCCGGCGGCGGCGGTGCGCTTCCGGGCGCGTCCGACGGCCGCGGACCCACATCGTCCGGGCGCGCGACGAGCCACGCCGCCGCCAAGGCGATCGACGCGAGCGCCGTCGCAGCGATCCCCAGCCGGCGCATGACCTTCGCTACTGGACCACTCCGATCCCGTTGTTGACGTCGTCGGAGCACTCGTGTGCTTCGTGCTGGGCGTCGGCGTCCCCGTCGATCCCGACGCGGGACTGGTTCACGCCCTCGCCCACCGTGAGTCCGTCGCCGCAGGCGTTGGTCGTGATGTGGTTGCCCTCGAAGAGCCGGCACTTCGTGTTGTCCGGGAAGAGGTCCCCGGCCGCGAGGTTGAGGAACGTCGCCGCGAGCTGCTGGCGACCACGCTCCTCGATCGTGCGCTTTCCCGTGCTCCCGAGCGCGCAGAGCAGGTCCGAGAAGCCGGCGGAGTCGCAGTCGGCGCCCGCGCTGGTGAACAGCCCCGCGGAGAGATCGAGGGCGGCGCCGAGGACGGCGTCGAAGTCGCCGTCGGGGAAGTGCTGGAGCGTGCCGGTCTTGCCGTCCGCCCGGTTCTTCCAGAAGCCGATCGTGCAGGGCGCCGGCTGGCCCACCACCTCGGGCGGCGTCAGCGGCCCCACGCAGAAGCTCGTCTGCTGGGACGCGA
>Ga0299906_10003458_pt1 | contig 13008 bp, 13 predicted proteins | sample RVTome_14_FD_200259 | JGI IMG/M metagenome (GOLD analysis project Ga0299906, IMG submission 200259) | Soil microbial communities from uranium-contaminated site in the Upper Colorado River Basin, Wyoming, United States - RVT145D125 (version 2) ...
GTGCCCATTGCGGCCACCTTGTCCCGCACCCAGATCAGCGCGTTTGCAAATCCTTCCGCCATCTGCATCGCGTGAATCGCCCTTCGGCGTTCGAAGTCGCTCATTTGCGCGTTCTGAATCAACGCGTAGACGTCCGGTCCAAATCCTGTATGCTTAACTTTTCTCATGGTCTTACCCCTTTCCAAACTGTCCTGTTATCCTGATTTCAGCTCCAACTCCCTAACGCAAGTTGGTGACTTTACACAGTCATATTGACCAGTAACTAGGCACTTTGTTGCATCGCAATAGATGACTTATAATACGGGGAACGATTAGTTAAACTAACCCATTACCCGTGTACGCACGCCTGCCCCCGCTCAACGCCCTGAGAGCCTTCGAAGCTGCCGGGCGTCACCTGAGCGTCAAGAAGGCCGCGGCCGAGCTCAATGTCACCCCGGCCGCGGTGAGCCATCAGATCAAGGCGCTGGAGGACTTCCTCGGCGTCAAGTTGTTCCTCCGCCGCAACCGTGCGCTGGAGTTGACCGAAGCAGCGCGTGCGTGCCTGCCCAAGCTGCGCGAAGGCTTCGACGGCCTCGTGCAGGCGGTGGAGCGGCTGCGCGCGCACAAGGGCGGCGGCATGCTGACCGTGAGCGTCGCGCCCTCGTTCGCCGCGCGCTGGCTGATGCCGCGGCTCCACCGCTTTTTGGAGTCGTATCCCGAGACCGACGTGCGTATATCCGCGCGCCTTCGGCAGGCCGCCGAGGGCAGCAGGCGCGGTGCCGTCGCGGAACGCGCGACCGTGGACACGTGGCTCGCCGATTCCGACGTGGCGATCCTCTACGGGCGCGGCGACTACCCCGGCTTCCAGGTGGACAAGTTATTCACGCTGACCATCGCGCCCATCTGCAGCCCCCGCCTGATTACCGACCCGGAGCATCCGCTGCTGCGGCCGGACGACCTCAGGCACCAGCTGCTGCTGCACGACGATACCGGCGATCTCTATGACGGCGTGTCGTTCTGGGAGGTGTGGCTGAAGGCGGCGGGCGTGGAGGACATGGACCTGAGCCGCGGGGCTCACTTCAGCCACGCCGTGCTCGCGTTCGAAGCCGCCATCGAGGGCCATGGAGTGGTGGCGACAATGCCCCTGCTTGCGGAGAGCGACCTGCACTCTGCGCGCCTGGTGACGCCCTTCGCGCTGCGGGTCCCGCTCCAGTCTTCGTACTACCTCGTGTGCGCGGAATCCGTGGCCACGAGGAAGGATGTGGCGGCGTTTCGGCAGTGGCTGCTGGCGCAGGCGGCGAAGGAGACCGAGACATCTTGACCCCCCACCTCAATCCTCCCCCGCAAGGGGGGAGGAGGGAACGTTGCGTCAGGCTGCCGCTGCGGCGGACCGCACGATCTGGCGGTCGTTGATCGGCAGGTTGATGAGCGCGGCGAGGACGCCGAGCGCGACGGTGAGGATCCACACCACCTGGTAGGAGCCGGTGGTGTCGAATAGATAGCCGCCGATCCAGACCCCGATGAAGCTCCCGACCTGGTGGAACAGGAAGGCGATGCCCGTCAGCGTGGACATGTACTTCACGCCAAAGATCTGGGCGATGACACCGCTCGTGACCGGCACCGTGCCAAGCCACAGGAACCCGATGACCGAGGCGAACAGGTAGACGCTGACCGGCGTGATGGGCAGCGCGATGAAGATCGCAACCGCCACCGCCCGCGTGAAATAGAGGACCGAGAGCACGTACTTCTTGGTGTAGCGGTGGCCGAGCCAGCCCCAGAGAAAGGTGCCGAAGATGTTGAACAGCCCGATCAGGGCGAGCGCCGCCATGCCGGTCTCGGGCGTCAGCCGCTGGTCCACGAGGTACGCGGGAAAGTGGACCGAGATGAACATGATCTGGAAGCCGCATACGAAATAGCCCGAGCACAGCAGGAGGTAGCCGCCGTGCCCGAGAGCCTCGCGCAGCGCCTCGGGAATCGACTGCTTGCCGCCGAAGTGCGCCAGCGTCTTCTTGTCCTCCATCAGCGCCGTCGAAAGCGGCAGGATGAGCAGCACCGTCACCGCGCAGATCAGCAGCGCGTTGTGCCAGCCGATCTGCGTGATCAGGGTCTGGCCGTAGGGCAGCATCAGGAACTGCCCGAACGAGCCCGCGGAGCCGGCGAAGCCCAGCGCGAGCGTGCGCTTCTCCGGCGGGAATGCACGCGCGACCACCCCGAACACGGGCGAAAAGCCGGTGCACGACAGACCGATGCCGACCAGCAGCCCGGCACTGAGGCCGAATTCCGACCCGGTGGTGGAGTAGGCCATCGCGACGATCCCCAGCGCGTAGAGCGCGGCGCCGGCGACGAGCACGCGCGCGGTGCCCCATCGGTCCGCGATCATGCCGGTCACGGGGGTGGCGAAGCCGTAGACCAGGTTCTGGATTGCGATCGCCAGCGCGAAGGTCTCGCGGCTCCAGCTCAAGTCGATCGTCATCGGCTGCAGGTACAGCCCGAAGGTGTGCCGCGTGCCGAGCGAGACGCTGAGGATGATGCCGCCGCAGATCAGCACCGCGAGCGGCGTTCGCCAATTGGACTGTGCCATGAGCCGGGAACGAAAAAGCACGCATTGTATAATTTCTTCCCGGCGGGTCGCTAGCTCAACTGGTAGAGCAGCGGACTCTTAATCCGTTGGTTCGGGGTTCGAGTCCCCGGCGGCCTACCACCTGCCTGCGGTACAATACGGATCGTTTTCCCGGATTCAGGGTGTGGCGCAGCTGGGTAGCGCGCGTGCCTTGGGCGCACGAGGTCGTGAGTTCGAATCTCACCACCCTGACCACTTCTTCAAATTCGTCGCCCCCTCACCCCAGCCCTCTCTTCCAACCAGGGGAGAGGGGAGTACCTTAGGTCACGCTTCATCACGGTTTTGTTACACTGCCCCGCATGGAGCAGGATTACATCGTCATCATCGAGCACCTGCTGATCGCGCTCGCGGCCGGCGGGATCATCGGGCTCGAGCGCAGCTACCACGGGCGCCCGGCGGGCTTCCGCACACACGCGCTGGTGTGCGTTGCCTCCAGCGCGCTCATGCTGGTGACGATCTACCAGTCCCACTGGTACCCGGAGGCGTTTGCCGGTCGCGTCGCGCTCGATCCCACGCGCATGGCGCAGGGGATCATGACCGGCATCGGCTTTCTCGGCGCCGGCGTGATCTTCAAGGAGGGCCTCACCGTGCGCGGGTTGACCACCGCCGCGTCGATCTGGATCACCGCGGCGATCGGCATTCTCGCCGGCATCGGCTTCTACTTCCCGCTCGCCATCACGACGGTGCTCACCCTGCTGACGCTCTCGTTCTTCCGCTGGATCGAGAGCAAGCTGCCGGGGGATTACTACGGCCATCTCGAGGTGCGCTTCTCGCGCGGCGACGCCATGCCCGAGGATGAGTTCCGCCGCTTCCTCAGGGAGCAGGGCTTCTCCATCGCCAATCTCAGCTATCGCTACAGCGCGAACGCGGCGTTCATCGAGTATCGCATGGTGGTCCGCACCAGCCGCGGCGACGACGTCAAGCGCCTGGCGGAGTCGCTGGAGACGATGAAGTCGGTCGTCGAGTTCCGGATGTTCCCGGCGGGCGACTAGCTCCCACCACCCCCGCCGCTCTGCGGCGACCCCTCCTCAGGCAGGAGGGGAATCCAATGACACTCCCCTCCTTGGTCAAGGAGGGGTGGCGCGACAGTGCCGGGGTGGTTCGGACTTACTGCTCGCCGGGTCACGCCTTCAGAGCAAACGGATTGAAATCCGTCCTGCGGTCGTAGTAGTCCTCGCGCTCGGCGCGCTTCAGGAATCCGACCACCTTGTAGGTCACCGGGGTGAACACCACCTCGACGCCCACCTTCGCAACGAACTGAGCGAGCATCACGAGCGGGAGCTTCTCGTCGGGAATGATGCCGCTGCCGTAGAAGGCGAGGGGATAGAAGAGGGCGGAATCCACCGCCTCGCCGGCGAGGGTGGAGCCCACGGTGCGCGTCCACAGCCATTTCCCCGCGGTGCGGATCTTCATCTTCGCGAGCACGTAGGAATTGACGAACTCGCCGCAGAAATAGGCGATCATCGACGCCGCCACGATGCGCCAGGTGGATCCGAACGCGACCTCGTAGGCCGCCTGGTGCTTCCAGAACGGCGCGGGTGGCAGCGCGACCACCACCACCGCCATGAAGGAGGCGAACCCGAGGCCCGCGAATCCCGCCCAGATCACCCGGCGCGCGCGCGCGTAGCCGTAGACCTCGGTCAGGATGTCTCCGAAGACGTAGGAGATCGGGAAGAACATCGCCCCGGCGCCGAAGACGACGGCACCGAGCACGGGCAGCTCGATCTGCGCGATCTTCGCCGGGCCGATCAGGTTGGAGCAGATCAGCACCGTGACGAACGCCGCCATTACGAATTCGAAGTAGCGGTAGCTGCGCTGTTCGCTCATGTGAGTGGGGCGGCGCAGTGCGTTGCGAAACCCGGGCGCTGCTTGAGCCGGTCGTAATACGCCGCGAGCCTGGGATAAGCCGGGCGCTCGATCGGCAGCAGGAACCAGCGGTGCAGCGCGACGCCCATGGGGATGTCGCCCATGGTGAACGCATTTCCCGCCACGTACTGCCGGCTGGCGAGATGGTTCTCCACGATCTTGAGGTTGTCCGCCATCTTCTTGCGGGAATCCTCGACCAGCTTCATGTCGCGCTTCTCGGGCTCGACGCGCACCAAATTCCAGAACACGGGCCGCAGATTGTTCCACAGCGTCGTCGAGTACCACTCCATCCAGCGGTCGGCGTCGGCGCAGACCTTGTCGTCGTTCGGCCACAGCGTGCCCTTGCCGTGCTTGCGCGAAAGGTAGCGCACGATGGCGTGGGATTCCCACAGGATGAAGCCGTCGTCCTGGATCGTCGGCACCAAGCCGTTGGGATTCATCGCCAGGTACTCGGGCGTGTTGTTGACGCCGAACTTGCCCCCGGCGTCCACGCGGTCGTACTTGAGACCGAGCTCCGCGCAGCACCAGAGAACCTTCTGCACGTTGATGGAGGTCGTGCGGCCCCAGATCTTCAGCATTTCGTCTCCCTTATCAAGCCTTGCCGCTGGCACGCTTGTTGAACGAATCGAAGAACTTCCCGGCGAGCTGCCTCGCCACGCCGTCGATCAGCCGCGATCCGACTTGCGCCAGCTTGCCCCCCACCGTGGCCTTGGCGACGTAGGCGAGGCGCGTGGCGTCGCCCTCGGGACTCAGGGAAACGGTCGCTTCGCCGCGGGCAAATCCCGCCACGCCGCCCTGGCCTTCGAAGCGCAGGGTGTAGGCGCGCGGAGGATCGGCGTCGGCCACGGTCATCTTGCCTTTGAACTTGGCGCTGACCGGGCCGACCTTGGCCGTCATGAGCACTTCGTATTCCTGGTCGGCGGTGCGCGTGATCGACTCGCAGCCGGGGATGCAGTCCTTGAGGACCTCGGGGTCGTTCAGCGCAGCCCAGGTCGCCTCCTGCGGCAGGGGGACCAGCTGCTCTCCGGTCATCTCCATGCGGTGGCCTCTTTCAGCGTTTCGGCAAGCTCGGCAAGGCTCTGAAGGTTGTGAACCGGCAGGAACGCGTCCACGTGGGGCAGCATGGCCCGGATGCCGGCCGGCTTCGCCTCGAATTCCGGATAGCGCAGCAGAGGATTGAGCCAGATCAGCCTGCGGCAGGACTTGTGCAGCCGCTCCATCTGGCGCGCGAGGTCGTCCGCCGCTTCGCGGTCGAGCCCGTCCGAGATCAGCAGGACCACCGCGCCCTGGCTGAGCAGCCGCCGCGACCACTTGCGGTTGAACTCCCCGAGGCAGGCGCCGATGCGGGTGCCGCCCGACCAGTCGCCGACCGCGCGCGCAACCCGCGCGAGCGCGGCGTCCGCATCGCGGTGGCGCAATTGCCGGGTGACGTTGGTCAGCCGCGTGCCGAAGGTGAATGCGCTGACGCGGTCGCAATCGCGCGCCATGGCGTGGAGAAAATGCAGGAACATGCGCGTATAGCGGCTCATCGAGCCCGATACGTCGACGAGCGCGACCACCGGAAGTGCGCGCCGCCTGAGCGAGCGGCGGGCGAGCGGCATGGTGGCGCCCCCGCCTCTCAGGCTTGCCTGCAGGCTCGCGCGCGGATCGACGCGCGCGCCGCGCGGATCGCGCACGTGACGGCGGGTGGGCAGCTCCGGCAGCCGCAGGCGCATTTGCGCGACGGCCGCCCGCGCGGCGGCGAGCTCCTCGTTCGTCATGCTCTCGAAGTCGATCGTGCGCAGCGACTCATGGGCCGAGAAGGTGAGGGTGGCGTCGAATTCGATGCGCTCTGCCGCGGGAGCGGCGGGGGAGGCGCGGTACTGCGCTGTCAACGCCTGGACCAGCCGCGCGGAGAGCTCCGGCTCGCGGCTCCCCCGCGGAATGCGCCCGCGCACTTCCGGGAGGTGCCGCACGCGCGCGGCGTGGCGGGGATCGCGCCAGAATACCCGGAACGCCTCGTCGTAGAGATCAAACTGGTCGCGGCGACCGAGAAATACCGATGCGAGCGTCCAGTAGAAATCGTCGCGCCGCTCGAGGCCGGCGATCTGCAGGGCATCGAGCGCGTCGATCACCCGGTCGGGACCCACCGGCAGCCCGGCGCCGCGCAGCAGGCGGGCGAAGTGCATCACGTTCTCCGCCAGCGTGCCGCCCGGCGCCTGCCGGGCCAGCTCGTCAGTCGTCACCATCAGGCGGCCAATGCGGATTTCACCTGGCTGACCAGGGCTGATGCTTCCGGGCCGCGCACCTTGGCGATGTCATCCTGGTACTTGAGCAGCACGCCCAGGGTATCGTCCACGGTGGCGGGATCGAGCGCCACGGCGTCGAGCGCCGTCAACGCCTTGCACCAGTCGATGGTCTCGGCGACGCCTGGGAGCTTGAAGAGATCCATGCCGCGCAGCTTCTGCACGAAGGCGACCACCTCGCGTGACAGCCGTTCCGGTGCCTCGGGTGCCTTGCAGCGCACGATCTCGAGCTCGCGCTGTGCGTCGGGGTAATTGACCCAGTGGTAGAGGCAGCGGCGCTTCACGGCGTCGTGAATCTCGCGCGTGCGGTTGGACGTGACGATCACGATGGGCGGGCGCTGCGCCCGGATCGTCCCGATCTCGGGAATGCTCACCTGCCAGTCGGACAGTACCTCGAGGAGATACGCCTCGAACGGCTCGTCGGTGCGGTCGAGCTCGTCGATCAGCAGGACCGGCGGCTGCGCTGCCCCGTGGTCGAGCGCCTCGAGCAGCGGCCGCTTGATGAGAAACTTGCGGGAGAAGATGCCGCGTTCCAGCTCGTCGCGTGCTACCTTGCCGCCGGCCTCGGCAAGCCTGATCTCGACCATCTGCCGCTGGTAGTTCCACTCGTAGACCGCGGCCGCGACGTCGAGCCCCTCGTAGCACTGCAGCCGCACCAGGTCGCGCCCGAGCGCCCGCGCCACCACTTTCGCGACCTCGGTCTTGCCCACGCCGGCCTCGCCCTCGAGGAAGAGCGGGCGCTCCATCTTGAGCGCGAGGAAGAGGGCGGTGGCGAGGCTGCGCTCGGCGACGTAGTCGTGCGCCCGCAGCAGCGCGAGCGTGTCGTCAATGGACTGAGGAAGGGCGGTCATGGCGGAATTCTAACCGCCATTTACCTAGCGCGGAGCGAGCACCAAAGTGCAGCTACGTGGTGCGGTCTGCGTTTAACGCCGTGCCGCGCATCACCTGTGGCCGTGTGCGTAGGCTTCCCGCACGACGAGACACAGCGCACCTACAAGCGCGGCGAGAGCAATAACGACTACCCATTCCATTACACGCCCTCCAGTTCCTCAATGCGGCGATACGCGCGACGATTTATGACGATCAGCCTTCGACATCCGGTTAGTATAACGATATATCTTGCGGTTGCGTCCTTATTTGCCAGCGAGGGCGGCCTCCACCGCCCGCTGCGCGATCACGCCGATGAGGTGCGCGCGGTACTCGGCGCTCGCGTGGATGTCCGAGGCGAGCCCGTCGGGCACGATCTTCACCCTGGCGATGGATTCGGGCGCAAACTTCTCCGCAAGCCGCTTCTCCATGTTCTTCGCGCGGAACACGCAGCTGCCCGCGCCGGTGACCGCGACCCGCACGTTGCCGACCGACTCGCTCACGCACACGCCGACGATGGCGAAGCGCGACGCCGGCTGCCGGAATTTCACGTAGGCCGCGCGCTTGGGCAGCGGAAATGAGACGGAGGTAACGATCTCGCCGGCCTTGAGGGCGGTCGCGAACGTTCCCGTGAAGAACTTGTCGGCCGCGATGGCGCGCTTGTTGGTGTTGACGGTCGCGTTCAATCCCAGCACCGCCGCGGGATAGTCGGCCGCCGGATCGTTGTGTGCGACGGCACCGCCGATCGTGCCGCGGTTGCGCACCTGGCGGTCGCCGATGCCCTCCGCCAGGCGGGCGAGCGCGGGAATCCCGAGCGCAACGTCCTTGGATGCCGCGACCTCGGCGTGAGTGGCGAGCGCGCCGATGGTGAGCGTGCCGCCTTCGAGCTTGATGCCGCGCATCTCCTCGATCGCGCCGAGATCGACCAGCGCCGCGGGGCTGGAAAGCCGCAGCTTCAGCGTGGAAATGAGGCTCTGCCCGCCGGCGAGGAGCTTGGCGTTCTCGACCTTGCGCAGGAGCGAGAGCGCTTCCTTGAGGCTCTTGGGACGGTGGTAGTCGAATGCACGCATGTCCGTCTCCTATTTCTTCGATTTGGCCGACTGGATGGCGCGCCAGACGCGCTCCGGCGTCGCGGGCATCTCGATGTCGCGCACGCCGAGAGGAGCGAGCGCATCGATGACCGCATTTATCACCGCCGCCGGCGCGCCGATCGCACCCGCCTCGCCGCAGCCCTTCACGCCGAGGGGGTTGTGCGTGCAGGGCGTCTCCCGGGTCCCGACCTTGAAGGAGGGCACATCGTCGGCCCTGGGCATTGTGTAATCCATGTAGGTCCCGGTAATGAGCTGCCCGCTTTGCGGATCGTAGACGCAGCCTTCGAGCAGCGCCTGGCCGATCCCCTGGGCGAGCCCGCCGTGGACCTGCCCCTCGACGATCATGGGATTGATCACCTTGCCGAAGTCGTCCACCGCGGTGAAGTTGACGACGCGCGTTTGGCCGGTCGCGGGATCGATCTCGACCTCGCAGATGTGGCTGCCGGCGGGGAAGGTGAAATTGGCCGGATCGTAGAACGCCGATTCGTTCAGCCCCGGCTCGAGCTTGTCGAGCGGATAGTTGTGCGGCACGTAGGCGGCGAAGGCGACCTCCGCGAAGGACTTCTTCTTGTCGGTGCCGGCGACCTTGAACGTGCCGCGGTCGTACTCGATGTCCGTTTCGGCGGCTTCCAGCAGGTGCGCCGCGATTTTCTTGCCTTTCGCGACGATCTTGTCGAGCGCTTTCACGATGGCGGTGCCGCCGACTGCGATCGAGCGCGATCCGTAGGTGCCCATGCCGAAAAGGATCCGGCCGGTGTCGCCGTGCACGATGTCCACGTTCTCGATCGGGAGGCCGAGCCGGTCGGCGACGACCTGCGCGAAGGTGGTCTCGTGCCCCTGGCCGTGGGCGTGCGAGCCGGTGAAAACCGTGACCGTCCCGGTGGGATGGACCCGGACCTCGCCCGCTTCGTAGAGCCCGGCGCGCGCGCCGAGCGCGCCGGCGACGTTGGAAGGCGCGATGCCGCAGGCCTCGATGTAGGTCGAGAGACCGAGGCCGCGGAGCTTCCCGCGCTTCTCGGCGTCCTTGCGCCGTGCTTCGAATCCCGCGACATCGGCGAGCTTCAGGGCGTCGGTGAGCGTCGCGTCGTAGTCCCCGGTGTCGTAGCACAACGCGACCGGCGTCTGGTACGGAAATGTCTTGATGAAGTTGCGCCGGCGGATCTCGGCACGGTCGATTCCCAACTCGCGCGCCGCGGTTTCCACCAGCCGCTCGACCACGTAGGTCGCCTCGGGGCGCCCGGCGCCGCGATAGGCGTCCACCGGCGCGGTATGAGTGAATACCGCGGTCACCTCGCAGTAGATCGCGGGCGTCGTGTACTGTCCCGCCAGCAGCGTCGCATAGAGGATGGTCGGGATGCACGAGGCGAACGTGGAGAGATAAGCCCCCATGTTGGCGGTGGTGGTCACCCGCATCGCGAGGAATTTCCCGCTCTTGTCGAGCGCCAGCTCGGCCTTGGTCACGTGATCGCGCCCATGCGCGTCGGACTGGAAGGACTCGATGCGCTCGGCGGTCCACTTGACCGGGCGGTTGATCCGCTTCGACGCCCAGGTGAGCACCACCTCTTCTCCATAGAGGAAGATCTTGGAGCCGAAACCGCCGCCGACATCGGGCGCGATGACGCGCACCTTGTGCTCGGGCAACCCGAGGACGAAGGCCGTCATCAGCAGGCGCTCGACATGGGGATTCTGGGTCGTCACGTAGAGCGTGTAGGCGTCGTCCCCGGCGGAGTAGCTCGCCAGCGCCGCTCGCGGCTCGATCGCGTTGGGAATGAGGCGGTTGTTGATGAACTCGAGGGTGGTCACGTGGTGCGCCGACTTGAAGGCTGCCTCCGTAGCGGCCTTGTCGCCGAGCGCCCAGACATAGCAGGTATTGTCCGGCGCCATGTCGTGCACCATGGGCGCGCCGGACTTGCGCGCATCGCCCGCCTTCACCACCGCGGGCAGCACCTCGTAATCCACCTCGATCAGCTCGGCGGCGTCCTTGGCCTGGTTGAGCGTTTCCGCGATGACGACCGCAACCCGGTCACCGACATAGCGCACCTTGCCCTGCGCAAGCGGGGGATAGAGCGGCTCCTTCATTGGCTTGCCGTCCATTCCCGTGATGAGCCAGCCGCAGGGAAGCCCGCCGACCTTCGCCTGCGCGAGATCGTCGCCCGAGAATACGGCCACCACGCCCGGGGCGGAGCGCGCCCGCTCGAGATCGATGCTGCGGATGCGCGCGTGCGCGTGCGGCGAGCGCAGGAAGCATGCGTGCGCCTGGCCCGGCAGCGTGACGTCGTCGGTGAACCGGCTGCCTCCCGTGAGGAAGCGAAAGTCCTCCTTGCGCTTTACGGATTGTCCGATCAAGGGCGCGTTCATGGCTCACCTCCGCATCGCGGCGGCGCCGGCGAGCACCGCCTTGACGATGTTGTGATAGCCGGTGCAGCGGCAGAAGTTGCCCTCGAGCCCGGCGCGAACCGTCTCCTCCGAGGGATTGGGGTACTGCTTCACGAGGTCGATCGCGTTCATCACGATGCCCGGCGTGCAGAATCCGCATTGCAGCCCATGGTAGTCGTGAAACGCCGCCTGCATGGGATGCAGTTCGCCGACCGCAGCGATGCCCTCGATGGTGACGACATTCGCGCCCTCGACCTGCGCGGCAAAGATGTTGCACGACTTCACGGCGCGGCCGTTGACGTGCACGGTGCAGGCGCCGCACTGGCCGGTGTCGCAGCCGACGTGGGTGCCGGTGAGCCGCAGGTGCTCGCGCAGCAACTGAACGAGCAGCGTGCGCGGGTCGAGCGTTGCGGCTACGGCCTTGCCGTTGACGGTCAGGGAAATGGAAATATCCATCAAATCCTCCAGATAGGGTCGCCGCTCCGCTCCGGCTGCAATACGGGGAAGCGGTTATGAGATGCGGGGGGTCTAAATTCATGCTACCCCCGTCATGTGTCCTTCGCAACCGAGATATCCCCTCGCCCCCGCATGGGGGAGAGGGACAGGGTGAGGGGGACGCGTGCCCCCGACCCGCTATATACGGTAAAATATAGCCCTGTTATCGATGGCTGGAGATGGTTATGGACAGCGTGGACCTGCAGGTTCTGAGAAGCGCGGCCGGTTGGGTGAAGTCGGGCCGCCGCGTGGTGATGGCGACCGTCATCAAGACGTGGGGCTCGGCGCCGCGTCCGATCGGCGCGCTCACCGCGATTCGCGATGACGGCATGGTCGTCGGTTCCGTATCGGGCGGGTGCATCGAGGACGACATGATCGACCAGGTGCGCGCCGGCAAGCTCGTGGAAAACAGCCCGGCCACCACCCGCTACGGCGTGAGCGCGGAGGAAGCGAAGCGCTTCGGGCTTCCCTGCGGCGGGACGCTCGAGCTGGTGCTGGAGCCGCTCACGAAGGAGAGCGGCCTCGACGAGCTCCTCGCGCGCGTCGAGCGCCACGAGCTGGTGATGCGGCGGCTCGACATGAAATCCGGGAGAGTCACCATTACCCCCGCCCAGTCCACCGATCTGCTTGCTTTTGACGGGGCGACACTCTCCACGGTGCACGGACCGCGCTGGCGGTTGCTGATCATCGGCGCGGGGCAGCTCTCGACTTTCCTCGCGCAAATGGCGCAGGGGCTCGACTACCAGGTCACCGTTTGCGATCCGCGCGAGGAATACGCCGAAGGCTGGGACGTCGCGGGGGTGGAGCTGAAGCGCGGCATGCCGGACGAAGTGGTGACCGAGATGAACCTCGATGGCCACAGCGCGGTGGTGACGCTCACCCACGATCCCAAGCTCGACGACATGGCCTTGCTGGAAGCGCTCAAGTCGCCGGCATTCTACGTCGGTGCCATCGGCTCGAAGAAAAACAACGACGCGCGTCGCCAGCGGCTCGCCGATTTCGACCTCTCGCAGGAAGAGATCGCGCGCCTGCACGGGCCGGTGGGGTTGAAGCTCGGCGCCAAGACGCCGCCGGAGATCGCGATCGCGATCCTCGCCGAACTGACCGCCATCCGCAATGGCGTGAAGGTCCCCGAGCTGGTGGAACCGGCAAAGGCGACCGTCGCGGGCTGCGTCACCTGAGCTAGGACCTCCTTCCCCCCTTGTGGGGGAAGGTGGGATGGGGGGTGGGGGAGTATCCTTAGCGCATCGGCCATCCGGTCGCTTCCGCCGATGCGAGACGCTCTTCGAGTTCTTCTTGTCCTTTTTTCGTTCGCCACCCCGGCCGGCGCGGCGGAGGATCCGGCGAACGCGATCTTTCTCGTCGCGAGCCCGGAACTGCTCGACCCGAATTTCCGCGAGACCGTCGTGCTGGTGACGCAACCGCGCGA
>Ga0299906_10003459_pt1 | contig 13007 bp, 11 predicted proteins | sample RVTome_14_FD_200259 | JGI IMG/M metagenome (GOLD analysis project Ga0299906, IMG submission 200259) | Soil microbial communities from uranium-contaminated site in the Upper Colorado River Basin, Wyoming, United States - RVT145D125 (version 2) ...
AAGCGGCGCGTGGCCGAATTCGAGGCGAAGACCAGCCGCATCCCCACCCTCGCGGATCTGATCATCATCGTCGCCATCGGCTTCATCTGCATGTGGATGAGCTATCTCGGCGGCAACTGGCTGGCGGCCACCATCGGGCCGATCGACGTGGCGGCGACCGAGGCCCGCCGCGCTGTCGAAGGCCCGGAGGCGGCGGCCGTCATCGACCCCTTCCTCGACGCCACCACGTGGAAGTTCATCCTCGTCACCACGCTCGGGCTGGTCCTTTCCTTCACACCAGCGCGGCGGCTGGATGGGGCCGGCGCCTCGAAGATCGGCTCGCTCATGCTCTACGTCCTCGTGGCCAGCATCGGGGCCCACGCGAACTTCAAGTCGATCCTGGGCGCGCCGATGCTGGTGGCCCTCGGCGGCGTGTGGATGCTCGTGCACATCGCCATCCTGCTGACGGTGGGCAAGCTCATCCGCGCGCCCATCTTCTTCGTGGCCGTCGGCTCACAGGCCAACATCGGAGGCGCGGCAAGCGCCCCCATCGTCGCCTCCGCCTTCCACCCCACCCTCGCCCCGGTGGGCGTCCTCCTGGCCGTGGCGGGCTACGTCTTGGGCACCTACGCGGGACTGCTGTGCATGTGGATGCTGAAGATCGTGGCGGGGGCGTGAACCACGCCGGACCTGAGGCACGAAGGTCCGGGTTCATCGGGCGACACAGGCGACTGCGGAGGCGGCCGCATTCATTCGTTGTCTCCTCCAAACGCGATGTTTCCCGGGCTGGGATCAAGCACATGAATGCCGAACTTGCTGAGGCTCGCCATGATGTCCTGCACCGCAGGCCAGTGGTCCTCGAAGACGTCCGCCCAGTGCGCATGCCGTTCCTCCATGACCTCCGGTGGGAACTCCGGCGGGTCATCGACAAACGCCCCCGCAAAGTCCAGCACGAATGGCCGCGAGACGATCGTCATCTCGATGATCAGCAGGTCGTCATCGTGCCCGAGCAACTGCGGCACACTGTGGCCGCACACCTCCACGACGCCGTAGACAGCGAGGCGCTGGTAGCACGCCAGTTCCCGAAGGTAGAGGTCGTGCCGGCGAAGCGACTTGACGGCAGTTGGGCCGGCGGGCGACCCGAGCGTCGAGAAGATGGTACCATCCTTGCCGTGCCCGAGGCGCGGCCCGAGGTCGAGCCCGCGCCGTTGTGCATACAGTGAGGCACGCCGTTCGATGTCCTCCATGGATGGCAACATACAGACCGGCGCATGCTCGAGCGGGTCAGGGGGGCACTCCGCGCATGTGCGAATCAGTCTGAGGGTGGGAAGCACCTCCTTCGCCGTCGCCCAGATCGGCGGTGGCCGGCTGATCTTCCCGGAGCCGGTGATGCTGCCGCGCGGCACCGAGGGCGCGCGGGGAGAGGTCGTTCTCTCCATCGACGGCCACGAACGGCGCTGGACGGTGGACCTGAAGCCGCAGTCCGAGCCGGGCCGGGTGGTCGAGGCCGCGTTCGACGAGCCCGTGGAGGTCGCGATTGGCGGGGGCGTCCGGGGATAAACGATTCACGAGCCGGAGCATAGCGGCAGCAAGAGTGAATGCCCGTCCCAACTTATCCGGGGCTGGTGTGCATGGCGATGCCGAAGGTCGTCGCCTGCGCGGCATGGCAAGTGACACCGGGTGAATCGATCACACCGTCGCACGCGGCTTGAAACGGGGTCTGACCCGCGCTGAAGGGCCGCCACAGTCTAAGATATCCCATAATGTTCGCAGCAGTCCGTTTCGCATTCGCCGTGACCATCACCGTGGTGGTGACGATTCTCGTCTTCGCTGTGACCCCGTTCGCGATCCTTCTCCTGCCGGCGACCATTGCTCTCAAGCCCCCGAAGCGCAACCAGGACAGTGAGGTCAGGCATTTCAACTGGGTCTCGTTCGTGATCATCGTCGCGGCGATCGCCATGATCGTCGTGCTGGCCGTGCACCTCTGGCCTGAAATCGCCTTGACCGCATCGAAGGCGCCGATCAGCGCCTCACATCTTTGAATGCCAGATAAATAGACACATTAACCGTTTACTGGCCCAGGCCGGCTGTGCGGCTGGTTGTGCAGCCGCAGCATCGGGCACGGTGTCGATCCGCGCGGGGCCGGTGGTTTCCGTGATGCGGCCAGAGGTGATCTTGTCGGCGGAGGTGTTGTGCATACGCGGTCGAGATGCGCGGCAGGCCGAGGCCTGCCCTACGGGTTCGACTTGCCGCCTGTCACCCTCCCACATGTCCGCCGAAGCGCTCCCCGGCGGTCGCGGCTAAACATCGCCACCACCCTCTCCCCCCAGGGAGAGGGGATCTGACAGGTTTTCGCCTGATGTCGCTGGGGTGGCCGATGCTGTATCGTGCCGGGCCGCGCGCTGTGGCGTGCCGCGCCCCTAGAATTCACATCGGCCCCGCGGCGTTCAGTGCCCGCCAGGGATGGCGAGAAATGACCACACTCCTGCCCTTTGTCACCGAAGTCATGCCCTCACAGCCCTCACGGAAGAAGAAGACCGCCAGGGGTGCGGCGCCGGCCTCCATCACCAATCCAAAGCCGCCGAAGGCCCCCGGGAAGCCGCGCCCCCGGAAAGGGAACCAGCCCCAGATCACCGCCCCCGGACAGCCTCAGGTCCGGCGTGGCGACAGCCCCGAGAAGGAAACCGGAGCCCTCCCCCCCGAATCGCCTCAGGATCAGGGTGGCGCCGAACCCCAGGAGGAAACCCGGACCTTCCCCCCCGGACAGCGTCAGGTCCGGCGTGCACGCGCCCCTCGAAAAGCCGCCACCGCCGAATCCATGGCCGCGGCACAGCGCGAGATCTCCGTCAGCGAGTTCTTCGCCAAGAACCGCCACCTCCTCGGCTTCGACAACCCCCGCAAGGCCGTCCTCACCACCGTCAAGGAGGCCGTGGACAACGCCCTGGACGCCTGCGAGGAAGGCGGCATCCTGCCCGAGATCCGCGTCGAGATCCTCCAGCTCGCCGAGACCCGCTTCAAGATCACCGTCCGTGACAACGGCCCGGGCATCGTCCGCAAGCAGATCGAGAACATCTTCGGCAAGCTGCTCTATGGCTCAAAGTTCCACCGCATGAAGATGTCGCGCGGCCAGCAGGGCATCGGCATCGCCGCCGCGGGCATGTACGGGCTCATGACCACGGGCAAGCACGTGCTCATCGTCTCCAAGACCGCCAGGGGCAAGCCCGCCCACGAGGTCTGGCTGAAGATGGACACGGCGAAGAACAAGGCCGAGGTCATCGCCGACGCCGAGCATCCCGAGGATGACCAGCTCTTCCCCGCCGGCCACGGCACACAGGTCGTCATCGAACTGGAGGGCCGCTACCAGAAGGGCCGCCAGTCGGTGGATGAATACCTGGAGCAGTGCGCCATCGCCAACCCGCACGCGCAGATCACCTACATCACCCCCGGCAACGAGACGATCGAGTTCCCTCGCGCCGTCGATGAGCTGCCGGACGACCCAACCGAGATCAAGCCGCACCCCAAAGGCATAGAGCTGGGCACGCTCATCCAGATGCTCAAGCGTTCGCAGGAAAAGCAACTGAGCGGCTTTCTGCGGGGCGACTTCTGCCGTGTGGGTCCTCAAAAGGCCAAGCAGATCGCGGAGAAGGCGGGGCTGACGGGGCGATCATGGCTCGCCTCCATGGGCCACGATGAGGCCGAGAAGCTCTACAGCGCCATCCAGGAAATCCGCATCCCCCCGCCGCCCACCGACTGCCTCGTTCCCATCGGCTCGCGGGCGCTGCTCGCCGGCCTGCTTAAGGAGGTCAAGGCCGAGTTTTTCGCCGCCTCCACCCGCCCGCCGGCGGTCTATCGCGGCAACCCGTTCCAGATCGAGGCGGCCATCGCCTTCGGCGGCGACCTGCCCGGCGAAGAGCCCGCCCGCGTGCTGCGCTTCGCCAACCGAGTGCCGCTGCTCTACCAGCAGTCGGCGTGCTGCTGCTTCAAGGGCGTGACGGAGACGACGTGGCGCAACTACGGCCTCCAGCAGCCCAGAGGCGCGCTGCCGGTCGGCCCGCTCGTCGTCATGATCCACATGGCCAGCGTGTGGGTGCCGTTCACCAGCGAGTCCAAGGAGGCCATCGCCGACTACGACGAGATCCGCAAGGAGATCAAACTCGCCCTCCAGGAGTGCGGCAGAAAACTCGGGGCGTACATGAACCGCCGCAAGCGCATGAAGCGCGAGGCCGAGCGGCGGACGATCTTCGAGCGTTACATCGGCGAGATCGCCCAGGCGTGCAACGCCATCACCGGGGCCGACGCCGAGAAGTTGTATGCCGCGCTGCTCAAGCAGGCCCAGCAGAAGACCGAGGAGGCGGACTACCAACTGGATGAGGACGGCCGGGTCATCGACGAGGCGACGCACCTGACCGACGATGCCGATGTCATCATCGTCGAGGAGCGGCAGCCGGCGTACATCGACAACGGTCGGGCCCCCGGAAGCGACGCCACCCCCGCGGGCGCCGCCGAGAAGGGTCCGGCCGGGGACTCGCTGTTCGAGGACGCATCCGGCGAGAATGCTGTCACCGACGGCGCCGGCTCCATCCGCCGCACGAAGAAGGTCCTTCGCCGCAGGAAGAAAAAGAAGAAGACCGCTTCCGACGGCGCCGCATGATTCGTCGCTCCATACCCGAACCCGAGTCGCAACGACATGGCCAAGAAGCGATCAACGAGAACGACGGCAGCCACCGGGAGGGCAGCTTCCGCCCGGCGCGGCGCCGGCAAGGCCCACACACCCGGAAGGACCGTCAGCAAGAAACGCGATGAGGAGACGAGGGCCAAGATCAGCGCCATGGCCGACGCGGTCGTGAAGACCTCGCTGGCCATGCGCGACCCCTACATGGACATCCCCCTGCGCACCGCCTCCAACACCTCCTACAACGACCAGCGACGCATGCTGGAGATGGGCGACGCCACACAGCGGCGCAACCTCTTCAATCTCGGCCAGGCCAAGAAGTTCATGCAGACCCTGCTGGTGGCGCGCGGCAGCCTGGACCTCATCGAGCGCGAGAAGACCTCCAGTCTCCGCAGCATGTACTACGCGGCCCTGCACACCATCAAGGGCACGAACGAGAAGACCTTCGCCGACCAGAGCGAATCCGATGCCGTGCTGGAGGACCTGGAGGTCACGCTCGACGGCCTCCGCGAGGAACTGCACGTCTTCGCCGACAAGCGCGGCGACATCGTGGGCAACCTCACCATCTTCGACTCCGGCGATGAGATCGACCTGCGGCGCATGGGCTCCGGCGGCTACAGCATCCCCTCCATCGTCGAGCCCAGCGTCATCCAGTTCGGCAAGCACGAGGCGAAGTTCATCCTGCACGTTGAGAAGAACACGGTCTGGGCCCGCTTCAACGAGGACAAGTTCTGGAAGAAGCACAACTGCATCCTCATCCACGGCGGCGGCCAGCCCTCGCGCGGCGTGCGCCGGCTGCTGCACCGCATGCACCACGAACTGAAACTGCCCGTCTTCTGCCTGCTCGACTGCGACCCCTGGGGGCATTACATCTACTCGGTCATCAAGCAGGGCTCGATCAACCTCGCCTTCGAGTCCAAGCGCATGGCCGTGCCGGACGCCAAGTTCGTGGGCATCCGCGCCGGCGACTACGAACGCTGCGAGCTGAGCGACGATGTGAAGATCGACCTCAACGACCGCGACATCGCCCGGGCGAAGCAGATCGCCGCCTACCCCTGGTTCGAGGGCAGGAAGCACTGGCAGAAGGAGATCAAGAAGCTGCTGGCCAACGGCTTCAAGATGGAGGTCGAGTCGCTGACCACCAAAGACATCTCCTACGTGACCGAGGTGTACGTGCCCCAGCGCCTCGCCCAGCGGGACTTTCTCGATTAACCGCCGGCCGGGCGTCGCCGGAGTCGCCCGTTCGGGCGGCCAGGCGATTCGCGGGCACGCGGTTCGGCAATCGGTCGGCCATCACCTATCATGCGCGGCTGAACGTTTCAGGAGACTCCCATGCCCGCCACCGCAGGAAAGGAACCAGCGCAGTCCCCGGCCGTGCAGAGCATCCGCGCCGACAAGCTGCCGGAGCGCCCGGTCAAGATCCTCGTCGCCGACGATGAACACCTCGTCGCCAGCGGCCTGGCGGCAAACCTCAAGGAGATGGGCTTCTTCGTCGTCGGGCCCGCCGCCGACGGGCAGGAGGCCATCGAGCTCTGCCGCACCCTGCAACCGGACCTGGCCCTGCTGGACATACGGATGCCCCGCACCGACGGCCTGGCCGCGGCCAAGGCGATCTTCGAGCAGATGGCCATTCCGGTGATCATCTTCTCCGCGTACTCCGACCGCGACTACGTCGAGTCGGGGGCGAAGATCGGCGTGTTCGGCTACATGCTCAAGCCCGTCACCCAGGACCAGCTCCGGGTGAACATCTCCGTCGCATGGTCGCGCTTCCTCGATTTCGCGGCCAAGAACCAGGAGATCGCCGCCCTCAAGCTGCGCCTGGAGAATCGCAAGGTCATCGAGCAGGCCAAGTGGCTGCTGGTGCAGAAGAAGAACATCGACGAACCGGAGGCGATGCGCCTTCTCCAGCAGCAGGCCCGCAACAACCGCCGCACACTCATCGACGTCGCCCAGTCGATCATCGAGAACCAGAACCTGTTCGAGAAGTAGGCGCTGCGGCCGCCGGCCTTGCCACATCATGCCGCCTTGCGGACCGCGCCCTTCGATTTCTGCGCCGACTTCTTGCGGACCTTCTTCCCCGTGGTCTCGCCCAGGAGCAGTTCATCCTGCTTCCACGCCGTGCCGCACTCCGGGCAGACCATCACCTGCTCGGGCCGGGCCGGATCCATGTGCGGCGCCAGCTCGTAGGCGCACTTGCGGCAGCGCGTGGTGGGCGTCAGCAGCGTCAGGCCGAAGTTGAGCAGGAACGCCACCATCGACCAGATCACCCCCACCGTCACCAGCACCGTCATCTGCCGGAAGCCCGCGTACCACACCGAGCCCGTCACCGTCGCCCCGCCGAACATGAGCGACCACCAGAAGCCCATGTCCAGGGAAAGCCGCCTCAGCCGCCGCGCGGTGCGGTTGACGGGCAGGCCGTCCACGTTGGTGCGCAGGGCGTAGCTGTCCATGATCTCCGACCACGTCGCGGAGACCAGCCACGACGTGTAGCCGACGATGATGAAGCACGCCACGGCGATCTGGGTGTTGGACTGCCACAGGTACATGGGCAGCGCCGCGTTCACGCCGATAAAACAGCCCAGGAATGTGGACTGGACCATCTTGTGCCGATTCAGCATCGTGGTTGAGATCGTCATGACCACAAGATCGGCAGCCGGGCGGCGGACCTTGCCGGCCGCCCACGGAATTCATGCCGCGCGATCCTGCCCGATCCGCACGCGCGGTAGGGCGATGACAAACTCGCTGCCCTTGCCCGGCGCCGAGGTCACCGTCAACCGCCCGCCGTGCTCTTCGACGATCCTTCTCGCCGTGGGCAGCCCCAGGCCCGTGCCGCCCGCCTTATGGGACACGTAGGGGTGGAAGATCGCCTCCAGCTTGTCGGGCTCGATGCCCGGGCCGGTGTCGATGACCCGGACCCGCGCCTCGGCCTCGTCGGCCTCGACCTTGAGGATCAGGTCGCCGCGCGGCCGGCCCTCCTGAAGCGCGCGGCTGGCCGGAGCTTCGGGCGATGTTGCCCGATCGGCATCCGGGGGCGCTGGGCTCATCGCCTGGAGGGCGTTGATCATCAGGTTCAGCAGCGCCTGCTTGAGCAGGCCCTCATCGACGCGGACCAGGACCGGCCCGTCCGCCACCTGCACGCGCAGCGTGATGCGCGCCTGCGTGCACTGCGGCGAGAAGAAATCGCTGAGGTCCTCCACGATGGTGACCAGGTTCTTCTCCTTCGGATCGAGCCGGACGCGGCCGGCGAACTGGAGGAAGTCGTTGAGGATGCCGCGCAGCCGCTCGACCTCGCGCGAGAGGGACTCCAGGCGGCGGAGCATGCGCTCGCGCTGATCGTCGGGCAGGTCGGATTCGGCCACGGCCTCGGCCAGGAGCTGGGCGTTGAGGCCGATGGTGGAGAGCGGGTTCTTGATCTCGTGGGCCAGGCCGCCGGTCATGGCGCCGAGTTCGGCGAGGCGTTCGGCATCGCGGGCCCGCCGCTCCGCCTGCCGCGCGCGCAGCTCGCCGCGACGCAGCAGCGCGCGCAGGACCGGCAGCATGCCGATGGCGCCGAGGGCGACGCCGAGAAGAAACCACCAGGGGGCGGACATTGCGGACAGTGTAGTCGCCGTCGCAGGGTCCGCCGTGCGGGCCGGGCGGGCCACTCGCAGTCGCAACGGCTCAACATCGCACGTGCGCTCGTGCGGTGTCGCCTCTGATCGCCCATCGGGTAGACTGCGATCAGCACAATGCCCGACCTGCCTGATGCCAACCATCCGCCGCGCGAGCCGTCGTTTCCTGACGAACCCTCGCCGCCGATCGCCCCGCCCATCCAGCCCCAGCCCTCCGGGCCCGCCCGGCGGCAGGTCACGCTTGATACTGAAGGCGCCATCGCCGAGGACATCACCTGCCGCAAGTGCGGCTACAACCTCCAGGGCCTCTCCATCGCGGCCGCCTGCCCCGAGTGCGCCCTGCCCATCGCCCGCTCGATCCGCGGCGATGAGCTGTGCTTCTCCGATCCGGCGTGGGTGAAATCGCTGGCCCAGGGCGTGTTGCTCATGCTGATTGGCATTTTCGCCGTCGTCGGCTTCGGCGTGCTCATGGGCGTCGGGATCGCGGTCGCCTCCGTCGCCGCGGGTGGCGCGATCAACCCGACCGTGATTATCGTGTTCTCATCGCTGCTGGCCCTGCCTTCGCTGCTCATGATCATCGGCGCCTTTCGGCTGACATCGCCCGATCCCGGGCAGACCGAGACCGAGCCGGTCATCTCCGCGCGCAAGCTTGCCCGCTGGCTTATCGTGGCATCGGTCATCAGCATTCCCCTTCAGCTCATGTCAACCGGCTCCGGTCCGACCATGACCGGAACCACGACCACAACGACGACCGGCACATCGACGACGACCGGCACGCAGACGGCGAACGTCACCTTCACGGCCCCGGTGGCGCCGATCCAGTGGCTCGGCATGGTCAGTCAGACGTTCGCCTCCGTGGGATACATCGCCGCGCTGCTCTACCTGTCGCGCCTCGCGGTTCGGATTCCCAATCCCTCGCTCGCATCGCAAACCCGCATTGTGATGTGGGGGTTCATCGCCTTCACCGCGGCGGGCTTCCTCATCGGGCTGGCCATGCTGGCGATCCTGCCCTCGATCATGCAGCAGGCGATGACGCCCGGCGCCGGCGGAATGCCTCCGCCGGGCTTATTCATCGTCGGCGGACTGGGCCTCGTGCTCGGCTGCGCATCGATCGTCTTCTACATCTGGGCCGTGGTCCTGCTGTTCAGGTACCGGGCGGCGTTTACGATTCAGGCCGGGCTGGCGGCATCGAACTGGATCGCCTGAACCGCGTCGTCTCCGCGCTGGCATTCGCCACATCGACCCGGCTTTACGGTCATCCACACGGGCGCCACCCGGGCACACTCGCACACTTCTCGGTATCGACGGTCGCCCGGGCGGTTTTCTCTCCCCGCGCCCGTGTTGCGCCGGTATCTTCGGGGCACCCGACCTTTCGGAAAGATGATCATGCCCAATGCTCGCCAACTCCGGATCCCGCTTACCGCCGCCCTCTCGGTCGCAGCCGCGTTCTTGACTGCCCGGGCCGGCGCCCAGGAACCGCCCCCGACCCCGCCGCCGGCTGCCGCACAGACCCAGGATCAACCCGCCCAGGAGGCGAAGAAAGCCCCCGATGTCCTCCCCGCCCCGCCGCGCCCCGAAGGCGAGGGCGACGGCCCGTTCGCGCGGCTGTTCCTCCGCGGCGGAACGCTCATCGACGGCACGGGCGCGCCCGCCTACGGACCCGTGGACATCGTCATCGAGGGCAACCGCATCGTGAACGTCAAGTCCGTGGGCAACCCCGGACTGCCCATCGACCCGGAGAAGCGCCCCAAGGCCAAGGAGGGCGACCGCGAGATCGACCTGACCGGCCACGTCATCCTGCCGGGGTTCGTGGACATGCACGGGCACATCGGCGGCAAGGCCCAGGGCGTGCCCGCCGAATACGTCTTCAAGCTCTGGATGGGCCACGGCATCACCACCATCCGCGATCCCGGCAGCGGCAGCGGCGTGGACTGGACGTTCGAGCATCGCGCCAGAAGCGCCGCCAACGAAATCACCGCCCCGCGGATCTACTCGTACATCTTCTTCGGCGCGGAGCGCGATGAGCCCTTCACCGAGCCCGAGCAGGCCCGCGAGTGGGTGCGCGGCATGAAAGACCGCGGCGCGGACGGCTTCAAGTTCTTCGGCTACCGGCCGGACATCATGCAGGCGGCGATCGAGGAGGCGAAATCGCTGGGTCTGCGCAGCGCCTGCCATCACGCGCAACTGAACGTCGCCCGCGTCAACGTGCTCGACTCGGCGCGCTGGGGGCTGACCACGATGGAGCACTGGTACGGCCTGCCCGAGGCGCTCTTCACCGATCGCGTGATCCAGGACTACCCGCTCGACTACAACTACAACGATGAGATGCACCGCTTCGGCCAGGCGGGGCGATTGTGGAAGCAGGCGGCCCGGCCCGGCAGCGAGCAGTGGGAATGGGTGATGAACGAGATGCTGCGGCTGGACTTCACCCTCGATCCCACCTTCACCATCTACGAGGCCAGCCGCGACCTCATGCGAGTGCGGCGCGATGAATGGCACGAGGACTACACGCTGCCGTCGCTGTGGAAGTTCTACCGCCCCAACCGCGATTCGCACGGCAGCTACTGGTTCGACTGGACCACCGCCGATGAGATCGCCTGGAAGGAGAATTTCCGGCTGTGGATGACGTTCGTGAACGAATATAAGAACCGCGGCGGGCGGGTGACGACGGGCTCGGACAGCGGCTTCATCTACAAGCTCTACGGCTTCGGCTATATCCGCGAACTGGAGCTCTTGCAGGAGGCGGGCTTTCATCCGCTGGAGGTCATTCGCGCGGCCACGCTCATGGGCGCGGAGGCGCTGGGCGCGGCGGACACGATCGGCAGCGTCGAGCCGGGCAAACTGGCGGACCTGGTTATCCTCGAGGAAAACCCGCTGGCGAACTTCAAGGTCCTGTACGGCACGGGCGCGATCCGGCTGAACGATGACAACGAGCCGATCCGCGCGGGCGGCGTGAAGTACACGATCAAGGACGGGATCATCTACGATGCGAAGCGGTTGCTGGCCGATGTGCGCGCGATGGTGAGGAAGGTGAAGGAAGAGACAGGCGAGGGGATCGTCCAGCCGGGGATGGAGTGGAAGTAGCCGCAGATTGATCCGGGGGCGCAGATGACGCAGATTGGGCTTGGGAAAGTGGTACAGGCGTCTCGCCTGTACGGGTCTCCGCAAAGTGGAATGGAGATGGATTACCGCTGAGGCGCGGAGGACGCGGAGAAGTCGCAATCAATGTGGCCGACAACGCCCTGCGATCACAATGGCCAGGCCCGCCAGCAGCATCGACACCATGTGCAAGCCGCCAAGCTCCAGGAGCGCTGTGCGCCAGTACAGGTCGATATCGCGCCGCCGCGTCGGATCCGGGCCGCGGTGTGTCCACCACGCGCTGTCGCTGTCGTAATGGAATCCGGGTCGGCGATTCATCGGGGCGGTGACCGGCTCGCGCCCCGGCGCAAACTCCCACATCTGGTGATCGCGAATCTCCAGGAGCGGCAACGGCCAGCCGTACGTGCGCATCCTCGTCAAGAGACTTCTGCGTTCGGCCGGCGCGTTGTTGATGACGCCCTCGGTCTCGACAATTCGCTGAAACAACGCCAGCTCCGTTTCGAGCGACGCCTGGAGCTCCTGCCGACCCGAGACCACGGCCATGCCCAGCCACGCGACCAGCAGCAGGGCCGACCAGCCCGCTACCCAGCGCCCGGGACGGACGACAGACTCCGGGGTCATGGCGGCGCGCCAAACCGCATACGTCGAGGCTCCAGAATCGCCGCACTCCGAGCAAGTGATCTCTCGCGCGCCGCGCAAGTCGTAGCCGCAGTTGGGGCAGCGGCCCTCGCGCCAGCGTCGCCGCCACACGGCGCCAAGCCCGACCCACGTGGCCAGTACCAGAAGACCCGCGGCGGCTTCCAAGGCGATCAGGACGGCGATCAGGCGTCCCCAATCGAACGATAATGAGATGAGCCCGGTCCGCCCGTTGATGAACCACGTCCACCACACCAACTGGCCGCGGGATTGAACGAGCGGGTGGACTTCCATCGGAAAGCGCGCCGGCTCGAAGCCCGCATCCGGTTCCGTGACATCGAACCAGTGCGTTCGAGCGGACCAGATCCATGCTGTGGGCCAGCCGAACGTCCAGTTTCCCGCGTTCTGTGCCGCGATCAGTCGCGGGCCTTTCGCGGTGTTCAGCCAGTAGAAATAGAAGTACTCACCCGTGTCGAATGTGGCGTCATACATCGGCAGCGCTGCCGGATCCGGATTGAAATCGAATGCCTCGTCATGACGTGATCCGCCCGGCAGAAACTCGTGATAGGGCACGGCGCGCGGGTCAGGCGCGTTCGATGCCGCTCGATGCCACTGCAGTCCGCAAGACCCGCTCAGCAGCCACGCCAGCGACAGCGCCAGCCAGATGCCGAGAAACCACCGGAACGGCCGCCACGCGATGCGCCGGATGATGGTCGGGCGCGACTCAGGCATGCTTCCTCCGGCGCGATTTGAAGGCGGCGATGAAAGCCGTCGTCAGCAGGGCGACCATCTGCACGCCCGCCAGTTCGGTGAGCATCGCCCGCCACACCCAGAGGCACCATCGATTGATCGTCGTATCCGCCGAGTCGAGTTCCAAATACACGAAGTCCCAATCCAGCGGAGAAATGCTCTCATTACGAACGTGAGGCACGGGAATGGGATCACGATCACGGGCAAATTCGAACGTACGTTCCTCCAGGGAGTAGAACAGTGCCGCCGGCCAGCCCACT
>Ga0299906_10003463_pt1 | contig 13002 bp, 21 predicted proteins | sample RVTome_14_FD_200259 | JGI IMG/M metagenome (GOLD analysis project Ga0299906, IMG submission 200259) | Soil microbial communities from uranium-contaminated site in the Upper Colorado River Basin, Wyoming, United States - RVT145D125 (version 2) ...
GGAGCAGCTCGCGAACGAACGCCCGGGCGAGCGCGTCCGCGTCCGCTGGCGGCTCGTTCTCAGCCTCAGTCACGACGACGTCGGGGCTCTTCATGCGTCCAGCGCCTCCCGCACGTGCTCGACGTGCTCGCGATACCGCTGCGCCTGTCCCTCTGTCCGCTCGATGACGGCCTTGCATTCCTCGACCGCACGCAGATAGCGCTGCGTCGCCCGCGCCAGACCGGCGATTGCATCCATCCGCTCGTGTCCGGCCCGGTACGCAGTCGGGTCCAGGATCGGCCCAACCGCGTGGGCGTGACCCGCGGCCGCAATGAACGCGTCCAGGTCCAGCCTCGACCCGAGCTGGTGCGCGATGCCGGCGAGACTCAGCAGCATCTCCTGCGTCTGCGCGTGCTTCGCGCGGTCCATCTCAGCCATCGTCCGTCAGCTCCTCCGGCTCCGCGATCGGCACGCGCACCGTGACCGCCTCCGACTTCCTCACAATGATCACGGAGTCGGCGATCGCGTCGTATTCCTCGTCATTCAGGCTGTCCGGGTCCGACGGATCGTCATCGTTCAGGTGCTCGATCCGTTCGAGCGTCGAGGCCAGCGACGGCACAGCGCCGCCGTCGAGCGGGAAACGCACGACCAGCGTAACCCGGTGCTCCATCATCGCCTTCGTTTTCGCCTTCGCCATCACTCCTCCGGTTCGTAGTAGTCGTCCTCGCGTTCTCGATCACAGTCCTCACAGCCGTCGCACTGGACCGCGCCGTGGTTGTGGCAGACGCACTGATCGCCGCCGCAGTGGCAATGCATCGTTCCGGTCCCGCCGCACGTCGGCGGTAGCTCGTCCAGCATGGTGAGCAAGTCGTCGTCACTCAGTTCGGCGCCGCACCAGCACGTGAACCGCCCTTCGCCGATGTCGCCCTCGATGTCGATCAAATCAGTCATCCCGTCCTCGTTTCGCGCGGCAGCCAGGCGGCGAGCCGACACTCGCCTTTAATCCCCTGCCTCACCCCCCGGAGCGGCAGTAGTGGGCACCCGGCCTGTTGCGCGATCAGTCGGTGGCGCGGGCACCCGAACACCTGCACACTGCCGAAATGCCGCACCATCATCCGCACGATGTCCGGCCCGTGAACGTCGTCCGCCCACCAGTGCTTCTCGTCCCAATCGAACCCGCGTTCGGTGCGCGGCAGCGCCTTCAGCTCCTCGTTGAAGCCCTCGGAGTAGCAACGCGTGATGACGACGCGGCCTTCGGCGTATTCGAGCTTCGCGGGGTCAGCCATGGGCGTGCTCCAGTGGCGCCCGGGCACCGGCCGAGTCGCGGAGCCGCGGCGGCAGGTACGCGAGGCCGGCCAGCCGAAAGAAGTCCTGCTCGCTGTCGCACGGGATCTCGGCGCCGGATCGCATATCCAGGATCCGCCCGCCCTCGCAGCGTCGGCCGAACCGATGCATCCGCGTCACGGCCCACTGTCCGAGCTCGGCAGGCCCGGTCCGGATCGCGAGGATGACGGCGAACCGCGCGGGTTCGTGCGCGAGGAACGCGTCGAGCCGCATGCCTTCATGGCCGAGCACGTCGCGGATCTGCATGTAGCGGTCGCCGCCCTTCGCCCACTCGCCGATCTCGCGCAGCTTCTTGCGGACCGGCTCGATGTCCGGCGTGCCGTGGCCGAGCAGGTCGACCTGCATGCGCGGCTCGATCACGAACTCCAGGTCGCTGACGACGGGTCGCTGTCGGCGCACGGACCCCGCGACCTTCGAGCGCGCGACGACGGGCGCGAGCAGCTCCGAGATCTGCTGCGCTATTTCGAGCGCGCGAGCGAGCGGGACCGGGCGACCGATGCTCATGCGGCACCGTCCGTGTCAGCGAACAGCGGACCCAGAGCATTCGCGATCCGTCGTTCCGCGATGGCCGCGTATTCCGGCTCCCGCTCGATCCCGATGAACTCGCGGCCTTCCAGAACGCAGGCCATGCCCGTGGTGCCGCTGCCCGCGAACGGGTCCAGCACGAGGTCGCCCGGCTGCGTGACCAGCTTCACGAGCCACCGCATGAGGGCCACGGGCTTGACGGTGGGGTGAGCGTTGGTGCTCGGTGGCGTGCGGTGCGGAGAATGCTCCGGAGTTCCGGGCCATTTGTACGCATCGTCCTGCATCATGCCAGCGGCCCGGCGTGGCATTCCCTCAAGGCCCTGCTCCCGCTCTGCCCGGCTGGCCTTCGCGACGTACAGGAAGCGGGATGCGCCGCCGCTGTCGGTCGATCGACGCTCCCCGTTCGTTCCGGCGTTCTGCCCGCCCGTCGACTCGGTGAACCCGATGCCGCGCCGCTTCGCCGGGTGGTTGCCGCTCGCCAACGTTCCCGTCTGCGCGTCCAGCATTTCGGCCGCGCTCTCGTCCATCGCCACATTCGGAGGCCAGCGGCCGATCGTGGCTTCCGGCCGGGGGGCGACACGGCCGGGGGTGTTCATGCCACCAGATTCCTGTAGCACACTCGGCCCGCGAGCCCACGAATACCACCGCTCGTCGTCCTTGTCGGCCCCCGTACCTATTCGGGCAGCGTCGATGTTCAGCGCCGTAACCGGACCCTTGCGCGCAACGCAGATGAACTCCGCGAACGGCTTCAGCTTGCTCTTGTGCTTCGGGAATCCCGATCCGAATAGCCATGACACGGTATCCTCAATCACGAAGCCCGCGTCCTCGATGGCGCACCAGATGCGGTGATGCGTGCGCGGCGCACCGAACGCCAGCAACCGGCCGCCCGGCTTGAGCACTTGCAGCGCCAGTTGCCATGTGCGCGGATCGAACGCGACGCCACCGCCATCCCACGTCTTGCCCATGAAACCGCGCTCACCGATCCGGTGACGACCGAACGGACCGGAACCGGGAACACGAGGCGAACCGTTGCGGCTGGCGTCGCTCAGGTGGTACGGCGGATCGGTAACGATGGCACCCACATGACGGCTGAACCGCTGCATGTACCAGCGGCAGTCGCCTTGCAGGATGCGGGCGCTACTCACGACTCACCCCGCATGTCGATCTGCTTCCCGAACATCGCCTTCCGCTTCCGGATCGCGTGGTGCTCACAGAACCGGTGCCCCTTCGAGATGCAGCGCATACCGGCATCGGCTCCGCATTGCTCACAATCGACGCTGCGCACGTCGCGCGGGATCATCGCGACCGCGATTCGTGGCTCGTGCGGAATGGTCCTCGCGGTCCCGTTGCCGGTCATGCACGGAAGGCCCGGCGCAGCGTGGCAGCTATCGCAGGTCTGGCGTTCGACGGCGAGGGCGGGGACGATCATGCTGCGACCTCGCCGCGTGCCTTCTTGCGGATGCGTGCTTCCGCGCGCCGCCGCCGATGATACTCGGCGTTACACGAGGGGTGAACCGCTTCCATGTTGCGGTCCGGTCGAACCCGAAGGTTCGCCGGATCGTCCCACGACTTACACAGACTACAGCGAAGCCAGTTGGCGTTCCCGCTGCCGGCCAGCGCCCGTTGCCGGGCCTCGATCATGAGGTGGTACGCCTGATCGTTGCAGAGAACGAGGTTGCACGGGCGATTGTCGCCCTCCGTACCGTTGATGTGATGCACAACGGCCGAGCGTGGCACAGGCTTTCCTAATGCGCGTTCGACTATGAGAAGGTGTTCGCGTACGTAGCCTTGCGCGTTCGCGCGGGGGTGGCCACGGCGCTTGACCATCCGGTAGCCGAGGCCGTCTATGATCACCCCACCCTTCCAGGCGCCGTGGTTCTTCCCTCGGCCGGAGTGTCCGTGGATGAAACGGTTCGGCCGGCCCTTCACCCTGCCTTTCCTCGGATCATTGACCTTTGCGAGTTTCGTACGCAGGCCGCAGCCGCATTCACAAAGTCCCCTCATGCGGCCACCTCGGCCCTGTTCTCAGCGGCAACCAGCGCGGGCTGTATGATGGTGCTCTTCCCCTCTCCCTCGTTGTATTCGACAGAAATAACGTGGTCTACAGCGTGGCGCGTTTCGTCGATATGACTGATTAAAATTACCTGCTCAAAGACGCCCGACAGACGGCGTATCAGTGACAGAACGTTCGATCGGCGAATCGAGTCGAGCGAGCCGAAGACCTCGTCTAAGATCAAAAGCGACAACGGATGCCCCGCTCGCTCCGCGATCATCTGACTGACCGCCAACCGCAGCGCGATTGCCGCCACATCTTCAGTCCCACCAGAGACAATTTCGACCGGCACACCGCTCTCGTGCAGCGTCACGCTGAAGTCCTCGCCGATCGTGACCGCCTCGTGCCGACCGTCGGTGAGCAGCGCAACGAACCCGGAGGTCAACTCCTCGAGCTCCGGACGGATCTGTCCGGCAGCCCACACCCGGAGCGCGTTCAGCCGGTCCGCGGCCGCCGTGTGCGTGGCATGCTCGCGCTCCAGCGTCTGCATCTGCACGGCGCGGGCGTCGTAGCGTGCGAGCGCCGCATCGGCCAGCTCGAGCTGTCTGCGTGCCGCGGCGAGCGACTGCTCCACCCGGATCAATTGCTCGCGGGCGTCGGAACGCGCGGTCAGCGCGGCCAGGTCGGCCGCATCGAGCGCGGCATGGCTCGATGCGTCGAACTGCAACCGCACAATCTCGGAGCGCGTGTCGGCCTCTTTCTGTCGCGCGAGCTCCAGCCGCTGCGTCCATCCGTCCCGCTGCTCGGTCAGCACCGGGATCCGGCCGGCGAGGTGGCGTGCGCCGGAGAGCGAGCGGTCCAGCTCCTCGAGCGTGGCGATCTCCGCCAGGACGACGTCGATCCGACCGTCGCGTGCGGCTTGCGGCAGCGCGGCGAGTTCGGTCGCCACGTCCGCGGCCGAGCGCTGGAGCGAGGACCGCTCCTCGGTCCAGTCCGCACGGTGCCGGATCGCGTCGTCGGCCTCGAGCTTCCGGCGCTGCGCGGCCTCGCCCCGCGCCTTCAGGTCGATGACGGCCGCCTCGAGCATCGACTCGTCATCGGACGGCTCCTGCAGCTCCGCCATCGCCGCGTGCGTGGCGGTCATCTCGGCCGCCGCGTCGTCGTGGTCGCGCTGCAGCGTCGCGAGGACGGCCGTGTACTGATCGCCCAGGACGCGCGTGCACGTCGGGCATGCGCCCCGCTCTCCGGCGCCTGTGATCGCGTCCCGCTGCTGCTGGATCGTCGTGAGCCGGCGGCGTGCGGCCTTGTGGGCGGCTTCGTGCTCGGCGTGCTGGCGGATCCGCTCGGTCCGGGTCTGATCGTGCTTCGTGTGCGCGTCCCGGTAGTCCGTCTTCAGCCGCTCCCAGGCGGCCGCGTCGTGCTGTGCGATCGTCCGGTCGGCCGTCGCGATCTGACTATCGAGCTTCGCGCACTGCCCCGCGATCTCAGTGAGCCGCTGCTCGAGCGACGCACGCGACGCGGCGCGGGCCTCGGCGACACGGAGGTCCTCCCGTTCGGCTCGCAGCACGGGGAGCTGCTGCAGCCGTCCATCCTCCGCATCGACCCGGGCCCGGGCCGCGCGCGCTTCCGCAATGCCCCGATCGAGGGCCTCGATCGAGCTCTCGGCTTCCGTCGCGTGATGGTGCGCGGACTCGAGGCGGCCGGTCAGGTCCTCGTGCCGGCGCCGGCGCAGGTCCGACGCGGCCAGCGCCTCGGTCGCCGCGGTCGCCGCTGCCTCAGCCGCCTGCGCCGCCTGGACAGCCCGCGGCATGTCGTGCTGCTCGATCTCCTGCCACGCCGCCATCGACTGCGTCCGCTCGGCTTCGAGCGGCGCACGATCGCCCAGGCCGGCCCGCACTCCCTCCAGCTCGGTCCCGATCGCGTTCTTCCGCTCGCGGCACGCCTTCAATGCGTCGTCGATTCTGCTGACGCCGAGGACCTCGCGCATGAACTGCTGGCGAGCGGTGGGTCCCATGGACGCGAGCCGGGCCAAGTCGCGCTGCTGGCACAGATACGTGGTCGACCACTCGCGGTAGGACATGCCGAGCAGCTCGGGGATGCGCGCGTTGACCGGCTTCGTCCCGGCTGCGATGACGGTTTCGAAGCCGTCGTGCAACTCCACGAGCGTGGCGTCCGACTCGGTCCGGCGTACGCAATACCGCTGGCCGCCGACCTCGAACACGAGATCCGCGACAGCCGTGCGGCGTGCGGGTGCGCGATTCCACCGCAGCCCGGCCATCGTGCCCCGGGTTGCCTCTGCTCCATAGAGCGCCCACGCGATCGCTTCGAGAATGGAACTTTTCCCGTGGCCGTTCTGACCGATTATGCCGACCACACCGGACTCGGGGAACTCGATGTCGGCGCTTTCGAAAACGCGGAAGTTGCGGATAGAGAGCGACAGGATCTTCACGCTGCCTCCCGCGGTTCGAGGTACGACAGCGCACAGTCGCGTACCGGTTCGGGGTCGGCGGCGAGGAACTGTCGCGCCTGATCGATCAGCGGCGTGGCATGCAGCCGGCGGTCGACCTGGTCGATGTCGTCGGCGGACGCCAGTCGCAGGGTCAATTCGAAGTGAAGCGCCCGATGCTTCAATTCACGCACGAGCGACCAGTCGATCCGGTCGCGGTCCTGGCGCGGGAAGTTCTCTGCGACCAGCCGCACGATCGCGTCCTTGGTCGTGCTCGCGTCGAGCAGACCCTGCACGGCCGCGTTGACCTCCGCGAAGCCGTACAACTGCGTCGGGTCCAGATAGTCCGGCGTACAGTCGCGCGGCTCGACGTCGAGGACCGGACGCGTTTCGATTTCGACGAATCGGTGCGCGCCGTCTTCGTAGACGACGAGTCCCTTCGGCTCCGGCTCGTGCCAGATGTCGGACGACGTCCGCTCGATTGATCCGGGATAGACGACGCACCGGCCCGGTACGAGTTCGGTGTAGGTGTGATAGTCGCCGAGCCCAACGACGTCGAAGCGATGCGCCTCGCGGCTGACGTCGATCGACGTCGGGCCCTGGTAGAAGTAGGGCAGGACACCGGGCTCAGCGCTCGACTTCACGGCCGCGTGCATGAGCAGCACGTCGTGATCGGCCTCGGGATCCGGCTCGAGCGCGTACGTCTCTTCCCGGGCCAACGCGAGGAAGGGAAAGCAGGCGATCGATGCGAGCGTGCCGTCGCGCAGCCGGATCCGGATCCGGCGCGGGGTCGTCGCCACATGCACACGCGGCTCGCCCTGGACGACGACGACGGGCGAGAGCGTCTCGGACGTCCGGCCCGCCTCATGATTGCCGAGCACGACGATGATCTCAGCGGGAGACGCACGCACAATCCGACGCACGCACTCGCGCCATGCGCAGATCGCGTGCATTGAGGGACGCACGCTGTCGAAGGTGTCGCCGCCGATCAGCACGAGGTCCGGCTGCGTCTCGACGATGATGTCTACCGCGCGGGAAGCCGCGGCCTCGATGTCCATTTCCCTGCGGTTGCGACCGCCCTCGGTAGCGGCGAACTGCCGTTTCCCGAGGTGCCAGTCGCTTGTGATGATGGCCTTCACGATCACACCAGCCGCTTCTGGCCGTCGGCCTCCGCGTCGTCCACCTGCGCGCTGGCCCGGGCCGCCAGCTCGTTCAGCTCGCGGAGCGTCAGATCCTTGAGCGGCCGGTCGAGTTCCCGCATCGCGAACTCGTTCGGCAATCGGCCGATGAGCCTCGCGCCGTCGGCCACCTTCGTCCGCGCCGGCTCGAGCAGCGCGTCCATCGCCCGGGCGTACTCTTCGGCGCCCCACTCTTTAGTCGACTCGCCCAGGCCGAGCGAGACCTGGAACTTCTTCCGCTCGCCATCCTTCTCGATGCCCGCGTCGCGCAGCGTCGCGAAGTACGCCTTCCGGGCGTCGGTCGCGTCGAACGCGGGAGCTTCCGGAGCGGGGCTCGCGTCCTCCGTCGGCAGGGACTTCGCGCCGTTCGCCGCCGCGGCGTGCGGCTCGCCGGACCCGGACTGCACGGCCTGGCCGTTGGCGATCTGCCGCTGCTCGGCACGATCCTCACGGATGACCGTGTACTCGGCCTCGATCGCCTGTTCCGCCTTCGCGATCTGCCGGTCGTACTGCTGCATCCACGCACTGAACGACTTCACTGCGGCCCGCCGCAGCGACCGGGTCCGTGCCGTCTTCGCCGGCTCCGCATTGCCGATCGGATCGGCCTCGTAGGTGCCGCCGTCCTTCTTCTTCGCCGGCGGCTTGTTGCCGGCCCAGTTGCACTCGGGAACGGCGACGAGGTAGCGGTCGATGTCCGTGATGTCGCCGGAGCGAATCGCGTCCAGCGGGGCCGCGTCGATGAACTTCCAGATCGTCGTCTGGATCACGACTGTCGCCCAATCCGGCGCGCTCCACTGTGCCCGGGCTAGCGCGAGGTCGTCGGCTTCCTCCTCGAGGTCGAGCGCCTTCGCCAGTCGCTGCGCCTGCTCCGGACCCTCGAGTGAGGCAGCGAGTTCGCGGTGCTTCGCCGCGCGGCCGCGCATCGCCAGCTCGACCGATGGCGACAGGTCGCGCTGCTCGAAGTGGTGGAAGTCCGGCCGCGTGTTGATGAGATCCGACCAGTAGTTGCTGTTCAGGTACGGCCGGCCGCCGAGAATGTCGACGTGATAGAGCGGATTCGCCCGCGTGATCGCGCAGAATTCCGCGAGCACGGCGCGCGTCATCGGCGAGAACGATGCGCCCTGCACCGTCTGGCTGCCCGATCCCCAGGTGAGCCCGGAGATCTGCGCCTCGAGCTTCGCGATCTCCTTGCGGTGCGCGACGAGGGCCGTTCCGCGCTTGCGGATCTGCTCGATCTCCGCATCGGTCGGAGGCTGCTGTACGTCCTGGCGGGCCACCGCTGTGCCGTTCGTCATCCCGTCCTCCCGGCGGTGAACCCGCCCCGGATCTGCTGCGTGCGCGGGCTCCTGTAGACCAGGATCCACACCGCTCTTGCCTTCCGCGTCATCGTCTGCCACCTTTCATTCGCTCGTTGTGCTTCTTGCGCCGTCATCGGTTACCGCCGGTGGCGGCGTTGCTATTTCATTCCAACACCAGCTTGTTGCGTCGGCCCTTGTTGAGGATGTCCGCGATTCCCTTCGCCGCTACGAGAGGCCCGCCTTTTCCGTGAATGACACTGAATTGCTTGATGACGGCCTCTAAGCCTCTGATGCCGACTTCGGAGAGCTTCTTCATCCACTTCCCGCCCAGCACATCTTCACCTGAATCCGTCGTCTTCAGGGCAAGAGTGAATAGACCATCGAGAACGTCGCCACTGATCCTCTCGCCAGACCCATCTGATATCGCCACACAGGCAGCGAAGACTCGGTCTGTCAACGCCGGGTCGCGGCGTACCATCTTGTGTACGGTGCCGATAGCGCGGAAGCTGTATGCGCCCTTGTCGTTCTTGGCCACCACGTATCCGTGACGCCTGACGATCATGTCGGCCTTGACTGCAACGGGCTCCCCCGCTTCGAGGGCCGCACGGTGCCTGTCGAAGACCGCTATTGCCGATCGCAGAATCGCCTTTGCGATGAACGCCCTCGCCTCATCCTGAACCTCAGCGACATCGAAGATCATGCACGGGAGAAGGACGATATCATCACGACGAAATGCGGCCCGCACACGGTGGCCACCATCATATATCCAGAGCGACCCATCCGTACGGCGAGCCACCGAGAGCGAGCCGTACAACTTCCAGTCCCATTCGCGAGCGATCGTCAGGACCTTGGCCTCCGATATCTGCTCGCGCTGGTACCTTCCGTCGATATGGAGTTTGTTCTTGTCCACCCACGCGAATTCGCCCGGACCTGATGGGCTCGTCCAAACGTACCTGTCGCGCTTGGGTGGCCCGCCGCCACCACCACTCGCAGCAGTCTGCGGAGTGTGCGAGAGTGACCGGTCGGACTTGTCCAGGATGTCATGGCCAGCCCATTCCGGTCGATCAGGCTTGCGGCTCGCTTCCATAGTCAGCACCTTTCGTTACCTGAGTTCGTACCTGCGCCGTCATCGGTTACCGCCGGTGGCGGCGCGCTGTCATCCGTCGGTGAATCGACCAGAGCACGCGGGTCACCTTCCGCGCATCCACCTACCAGCCGATGCCGCTGCGTGCACTCACCGGCATCGCCGCTGCCGAGCGTTGGGTGGCTCTCAACTCGGATCACTCGACGGCTCGCGCCGCCGAGGCTCTGGTCATGGAGCGCCGCGGAATCGAACCGCGGACCGTCATGCGCCGCGTGGCAGACTGGCGGACCGGAGTCCCGTCACTTACGCCCCGACGCACGGACGGCGACATAGCCCGTCCGCCCCGTTCCACAGAGTCCCGCGCCCGCGCCACCGGAGTGTCGCAACGCTCACCCCCTTCCACGGGCGATCCACCACGCGGACGCGGGACGGTATTCATCTGTCTCCTATCACGAGCACGGCGGGCGCGACTATGTCGAGACGTGTCGCCCACATCTTCGTCACCCAATCCGCCTTGATGTCGACCCGCTCGACGGACCGCACTGGCTCGGCGTCGTCCAGGTATGAGGCGTCGTCCAGGTATGAGGTCCGGATTACCACCGGCATGTCCTTCGGGTGATCGCTCAGATGCCGGATCAGTTCGCCGACGGTCATCATCTCACCATCCGCTCGATACCGAGCCGCCAGAGAATCGCGCTGATCACCGCCACCGCGAGCCCGACGATCGCGCCCTTCTGTAGCGCGTCCATGCCGCGCTCGTGCTCGCCGTCACCGTTGCGGTGGGCCATCACTCTGTATCGTCCTTCGAGAGTGGCAACCCCTTCTTTCGCGCGCGATGCTTGTCGAAGTCCCACAACGTGGATTGCTGTCTCAGGGCGACCATCTCCTTGTGTATCCGTCGGTGGAGTCGACGCATTCGGTGGATCCCCGCGCCGATCGGCGTCATTGTCAGCCGGGTCACCTCGATCGTCCTGTCACGGTTCCCGCACGATCGACAGCACCGAAGGCGACGAACGTAGGTCCCATCCGCCGAGACACGGGAGTCGATCACGGTACCGAACTCCCGCTCACCGCATTCGGGGCAACACATATCGCTCACGGCTTCATCCCGCAGCGGATGCGCATCACCCGCTCCGCGACGATCGCCCGCGCCGCAGGATCGAGCGGCTGCGGCCACAGTTCTTCGGCCGGCGGCGCTCGCATCACGACCCGCACGATCGAGCCGCCGAGGAACGCGCCCACGATCACGAGTCCGATCGCTTCAAGTCCCATGGTGTCTTCTCTCTCGCTGCTGGATCTCCATCCCCTCGCGTGTCAGTTGCTGCGCCATCCGCTCGATCGCTTGCTCCCGGTCCCACACCGCGTCGAGATCCACGTCGTCGCGACGGCGGCGCTGCTGGCGCATGTACAGCACATCGAGCACGATCAGCAGCACGCACGAGCCGACGACGAGCAGGGCGACGGTGGGCAGGGTCATGCTTCGACCCTGCGAAACGTCAGCGCGTACACCCACGGATTGCTCGACCACGGCGCGCGCTTGCCGTTCAGCCGGTCCCATCCCAACAGGAACGCCGGCCGATACCGTGAGTCAGCGCATGAGCCCGGACTACAGTCGGGGTGCGTACACACGCCCGCCGTCACGCCCTCGTCCTTCGCGTCAGCCTCACTGATGTCCTGCAACCGCTGCACGCGAACATCTGTGATCTCCAGCGTGAGCCGAGACGCCCACCGCGGCATGTGGATCGGGGAGCGCCAGCGAAGGCCCGACCGATCTTTCTCGCGCGGCTCCCACGTGGATGGCAGCGCAGGAATATCCTCGTCATCGGTGGCAAGGCGCGGGTGGTAGACCGAATCATCGGCTTTGTACCACACGTACTGGACTGCCGCGCGCGTCCGTAGCGAGCCCGGCATTTCGTGCCACCATGCCCCGTAGTTGTCGCTGAATGTCGTGCCGAAGTCGGCGGTCCACGTCTCACGGACCCACAGGCGGTCACCGACCCGACCGAAGGGCGGCGTCACGTTCTCATATTTCACGCCGCTCCGGGGCCGCCCCCGCGAGGGCCAGCCGAACCAGATGGCAACGATCCTAGCCCCGTCAGGCTGCGGTTTCACCACCCGCCGCGTCTGCATCTTGCGGCCGGCGAGGATCGCACGCACCGACTCAGCGCTCATGATGATGGGCCGGCACTTCACAGCGACCGCGCTCACGTCGCCCATCCCTTCGCGGCCCGCGCGCTCCACCGCCGGTCCGCTTCGCGTTCCTCGATCAGCCGCTCGGTCGCAGCATACAGCACACGCCCGGCGGCCAACTGCTTGCCGAGCGCGTCGCGGTAGACGCGCAGTTCGGCGGCGCTCACCTGTCCGATGCGCGCGACGATGCGGATCTGGTAGTAGTATTCGTCCGCGTGATGACCGGCCTTCGTGATGTGCGCGGCGATGTAGTCGATCTCGGCGAGCGGCCAGAGCCCGTCCACTACGCCCGCGAGGTAGGCGAGCACGCGTTCGGCGTCCTCACGCGGGCGGCCCGCCTGACGCAGCGCTTCCAGCAGCACCACGGCGCGGTGGATCGGGCAATGCTGGCCACCGCGTGCACGTGAGACACCGCTGCGATGCCAGTGGCCCGTGATCTGATAGCGGTGTGGCGAGCCCGGTGTGATGTCGGCCAGCAGCGTCAGGCACTCCGACCGCCGCGATTCGAGACGCAGCACCGCGGAACGCGCGGGATGCTGTGACGTCCGCTGGACCTGCTGCACATTACTCGGCATGGCTACCCTCCTGAATCCGGGCGTCCCTGCCGTTGATGCGCGTCGTGCTACGTCGTTCGAGCGCGGCCCGAAAGGCACGGCTGGCCTCCGGGAAGAAATGCTCGTCAGTCAGCGGAACACCGACCGGCCATTGCGCCCAGTTGCACGGCCCGTGACCGCGTGCATGCCAGTATCCCGACGAGAGACGCCTGATCTCTACGACCTCGTTTCTCACGCCGACCTCCGGCGTTCGAGTGCGGCGCCAATCGCGTCGATCTCGGCTATGACGGCGGCGCGCATGGCTGCATCGGGCACGGGATCGGTGGCTCGATCGGTCTGGGCGGCGACAGCCTCCCACATCACGTCCGACCAATACGTCGGATGCTCCATCCGCCACGACCAACCCACGGG
>Ga0299906_10003465_pt1 | contig 12998 bp, 11 predicted proteins | sample RVTome_14_FD_200259 | JGI IMG/M metagenome (GOLD analysis project Ga0299906, IMG submission 200259) | Soil microbial communities from uranium-contaminated site in the Upper Colorado River Basin, Wyoming, United States - RVT145D125 (version 2) ...
GCGTCGGGGTGGGGGGGGGGGGGGGGGTTGTGGGGGGGGGGGGGGGGGGGGGGGGGGGCCCCCCCAATGTGGTTGCAGCCCGCCCACGCCAGCGGCCGGCAGCGATACTCCTGCGGAAAAGAGCACAGGTCCCGAGGTCCCCGCAACCTCCGGCGCGGGTGCGTCCGCCGCCTCGCCGGAGGCGCCGTACCGCGCCTCCGGCGGCGATCTTTCTGACGGGTGGATGTGGGGAAACATGGGCGTTTCCCATGGACGCTTGACCATCAAGCTCGACAGCACGGACCACCTGTACATCGAGCACGAGACGTGCGGCAAGAACGTGGACATCCGCACCGAGAAGCCCGAGTTCGTGGGCGTGGGAGGCGGGTACAAAATCCTCTGGTTCGAGGTGAACTGCCGCATCTGCAAGACTGGCTGGTGTCGCTGGCGCAAAGCGGTGCTGTGCGCGGCAGAGGGGGAGTGCGTCCTTCCGCGTCGGCGCTGAAGGAGTTTTTTTTTTTTCATTTGCGCGCGGGGCGCGGCGGCGGGAGAGTTGCAGGAGGACTTGATCCACACCCACCTTATAGTTTTTCCCCCGCTGGCATTCCAGGATTGTTTCCTGTTTCACCAAATCCGTTCGTGCGGCCCATCTGCTGAAAAAAAAGCGTTGTTGCGCGCGAGACGCCAAAAAGAGTGGTCTGGTCGCGCGTCGCGGTCGCGTCGGCGTCGGGGTTGTCGGAAAAACAAAAAAAAAAGCGGTTGGGCGGTTTGCCGGCGAAACGGCCCAATGGGGTTCGTCGTGGCGGGAGTGGCGATGGTTCGCATCCGCGAGGTGGCGGCGGCGGGGGCGGCGCACGCGGACGACTACGCGCTGGCGTGGGACACGCACCCGGAGACGGACGCGGTGACGTTTTGCCACGTGGAGGAGGCAGATGTGGCGGCGGCGGCGGCGGTGGCGCGCGCGCGCTTCTACCACGGACCCGCCGCCGTGGCCGGAGGCACCGCGCGCGTGGTTCACCACCGACGCGGCGTGGTGCTTCGCGCGGCTGAACGCCTTCCGCTTCTCGTGCTCATAGAGACGACGACGCCGGCGGGCGGGGTGCAGGAGGAGGCGCGCTTCGTCCACCTCGTGTACTTGCCGCTGGAGGACGGGGTGGCGGACCTGCGCCTGCCGCCGCTCAAGGAAACTCGCGGCGCAGCCGTTGGCGAAGAGTAGTGGGGGGATCTCCACGGCGCAGATCTCGCAGCGGCCGTCGTGTGCAGGCACGCGGCGGAGACGACCACCGAGCTCAAACTCGCTCAGGCGAGTCTCCCCCCGTCGCGCACGGCACGACGTTCGTCATCGTGAAGACATGGGTGGACGTGGTGTCTGCTTATAGTTGTCCCCCCCCCACTCACTGTGGGAACGACACACCATCTTCGCACGCTCCTCTCCTCAGACCCCCCCCCCCCTCCCCAATCAGAAAACCTTTTTTTTTCAGACGCAAACGCCAAAACCAAATGGCCGCGCGTGCGCGTGTGCTCGTGGCGACGGCCGCGTCTGCGCTGTGCGCAGCGGTCGCAAGCGTCGCGGCATCGTCAGATGAGAAGATGCGTGTGCTTGCGGGATCGCTCCGTTCGTCGTCCGATCCCTTCGGCACCATGGAAGGCCCAAGGCCTGAGATAGCGGCGGCAGAGGAGGCGGCGGCGCCGCCGCACTGGACGACGGCGTGCATGACGGGACACGGGCGTATTGTGCGCAGTTCGGCGACACGCGCGCCCCGCTGGGTGCCCGTGACGCACGAGTGGTCCAAGAGTGCGGAAGCGCAAGAGTATTCCCCCGTGGAGATGAGCAGGCACGCGCGTATCTGCGGACTCAATCGCCCGCGCATGGAGGAAGTGAACCGCGAAGGGCCCGTTCTTCCCGCCATGTTTTTCGCCGCGACGGAAGGCGCGAACTTCATGACTTACAGCAGTGGCGACATCGACGACTGGGAAATACTCACCAAGACGACGTTGGTTATTACGGCGGTGCCGGACACGACGATCTCCGACGCGCTCGCACTCCGCTGTTTGGCACGCGCGCCCGGGGCACACTTCGATGATCATCCGAACTTCAAGATCGAGTTCTACACGGTGCAGGGCGGTGATCTGTGGTGTGGTGCGACGCAGTGTCTCGCGTACAGCAACGACGAGGTGGTGATCGCAGACGTGCCGCCGGGCCTACCGTCCAAGAAGTACTTCGCCACCGTCGCAGGCCTGTGTCGCCGCTACATCGGACGCGTCCCGGATCTTCCCCACGCCGACGAGTTTGACGCACTCGCGCGCGAGGAAAAATGGGCGAAGGTCCGCCGCGGCACGGACGGCGAGGTCGAGATGTACGACACGTGGCGCCCGGTCGACAAGCGCGACCATTGAACACACGCTCCTCTTGCTCTCTCTCCCATTTTTTCCCGCTGGCATTCCTAGGGGGGGGGGTGCGCGTTTGGTGGCGCCGCCACACACCCCCCCCCCCTTCCCACCCCATTTTATTTTTTTTTCCCGACAGCGCGCCGACGGTCTTTTTTTTTCCACGATCGCGCTGACGGAAAAAAAAGAGAGAGAGAACAGTGACAGTCTCCGGCCGACAAAAACTCGACGCGCCGAGCGCACACCACAAAAAAATGAGCGCGGCGGCGGGCGAGGCGCGCTCTGGATCTCAGGTCGAGCGCGGTCGCGCCAGCCTGCACGACGAGTGGGAACCACTCGAGGTGACGGGTTTGTCTGAAGCGGCGGCGGCGGCCGCGGCGGCGTCGGCGGCGGTCGCGGCGAGCGAGGCGCGCGCCCGATCTCTGGTCGAGCGCGGTCGCGCCAGCCTGCACGACGAGTGGGAACCACTCGAGGTGACGCGGCTGCGGCCCGGCGGCTTCCACCGCCGGACGTACCAGACGGACTTTGCAGAGTTCCCGGAGATGGCGCTGCACCGGCCGCCGCAGAAGATGTCGCTGGCCGACCTGCGGCCGGACGGCAAGTACACGATCCCTACCGACATGACGGCTGACGTGGCGGCGGGACACCTGGTGTCGGAAAACTACAAGGCGCGCATCGCGGCAGCATGCGCGCACCCGACGGCGCACGTGGCTGTGTTCGAAGGCAACGTCGCCGTGCTGGTCACGGCCGAGGACTTGGTCGAGATGGCGCGACGCTTGGGCTGCCGCGTGGAAGGCGACATGACGAACTTCAAGATGCCGACGCACACGTTCGAGTCGGAGGAAGAGGCGGTCTCCTGCCTGCAGTGGACGGCCGCGCGCTGGCGCGTCGCGCGCGAAACGTGGGACCCGATGAGCGCAGACGTTGTGTATGCGGCGCTCAAGAAGATCTCGGAGGCCCCGTACCCGCGCGTGGGCATGCCGCATGCGTCGGCGAGGGTGCTGGCGCTGTGGCGCCACAGGACGGAGCGCAGCCGCCTCTTCTGCGTCGGGCAGTGCAACACCGGGTTCAACATCACGGCGTGCTTCAGCGCGGAGTGGGGCGCCCCGCCGCCCGGCGCCCCCGCGCTCGAGCGAATGCACCGCGACATCACGCTTGCCAACAGCGTGCGCAAGATCGTGAGCAGCGTCATGACCGCGCCGGTGCCGCTCTTCGTGATTCCGCCGACCGGCGAGCCGGGGGAGAGCGACGACGGCGCGGCCCCACACGCTCCGTGGGTCTTCCCTCCGTCCTGACGCGCGCCCCGAAGCGGCGACGCGCCGCGCGTGCGAGCGGGCCGTCTGGCCCGAAGATGGTAACCTCCACGTTCGGTCCGTTCTCCAAGATGATCGTCATGAATCGCAGCAGTGTCAACGTCTTGTGCGGGTAGCGGCGCGCGAGGGTCGTGTCCATTTTTTTTTGCGACGTCCGCTTATAGTTCCTTTTTTTTCATAGGGCGTGGGGAATCCCCCACGGGCGTCTCGCCGCGCGCAACGCGCTGTTGCTCACGACAGTGGAAGCACGTTACTTCTCCTGTGGCGGTCATTCGGATGAGAAGGAAGTTCCCGCCGCAGTAATGACACACCATCTTCACACGCGCCTCAGACTTTACTTTTCTGTTCGTACACTTTTTTTTTTAGTGAGAAGGGGGAGGGCGGGGGGGAAAATGTCTTCGGCGGACGGGAAGCCGGTGTCCGTGCCGGTCGTGCAGGCCATCACTGCGTTGCAGCAAGCTATGCAGCGCGTGCGCGATCTCTCGGACGGGGACTGGGCAGCGCTGCGCTTGGCCTTCCACGCCGTCCAAACCGCTTCTTCATTGGCGCGCCCACCCGAGCATGGGCGCAAAACACGCTACTCAGCGACGTGCGTCCGATGCCGGGACCGACCGAGGTACGATGGCCACCACGGACGCTTTTGCCCGATTATGCGATGCAGGCATTGTGGGCGGAAATACTCAGAGGTGGATCCCCGGACGCACCGTGCTCACGGACCGTCCAACCTCTGTCGCGTTCGCTACGGCATGAGCCTTGAGAAGCGGGCGGCGGGCTACTCGACGCCCCCTCGCCATGGCGTGCGGGAGAAGGCTTCTCCTGAGGATTCTCCTGCGGATGCGTCGGACGATTCCTCCGACGTGTTGGACTCGGATTCGGATGATGAGTTTCGCTCCTCTTCCTCTTCGGAGGACGACGGCAAGGCAGAGGTTGGATCGTCGGAAGTGAGTTCCGACGCCTAAGAGTTCCCTTTTTTTCTAAGCAGACTGAAACTTCGACCGAGAGGAGGGGGGGGGGGGGAGGGGACGGCAATGGCGGAGGAGAGCGTGACGTGGTCCGAGTGGGGCGCCCGTGTCGCCTTCTTGGTGGTCCTTTTTGTCATCAGCGGCTTCCTGTTTGGCGTCGACGACACCCCGAACAGCGTGCATCTCGGCGTCTCCGCCTACACGCTGGAGATGATCGAGGCGGCGCGGCGCCACGCCGCGATCACCTACCACTTTCTCGTCGAGGAGCACAGCAAGTTCATGGCTGGAGTAGCGTGAGGAGACGCGCTGGGCGGAGTGGACGCGTTTTCGCGGCGTGAGTTCTCGCGCCTGTGCCCCCCCCCCCCAAAAAAAAGGCGGGAATAAAACGGCTTTTTCCTCTGGGCATGCCCATGAACGACCGCGGCGCGGAACGGGGGCGGCGGAGCGGCGGGAGTGCAGCAGCGCGCGCGGCGGGGTGCGCGGGCGGGGGCGCGGCGGATGGCGCCCGGCGCGGCGGCGGCGTGCTGCGCGGCGCGGCGCGGGGCGACGTGCGCCCGGTGGTCGTGGACGTGGACGCGGGCGACGGCGGGGCGGCGGAGGCGGCGCTCGTGCCGGTGACGGTACTGGACGTGCCGCCGCCGGCGGAGCTGGTCCACCAACTCGTGTCGGTGCTGGACTGCCCCGCGCGCTGCGAGTTCGTGTGGGAGGAGCACCCCGCCGCGCTGGACGCGCGCCTCGCCCACCTGCAGCGCGCGGCGGACGCGCTGCAGGCGGCCGGCGCGCACTGCGCACCGCGCCGGACGGCCGCGAACGCGCCGCGCCTGCTGCAGCAGATCGTGCAGCACCAGTGGACGGCGCTCGCGGGCCGGGGCGGCGGCGGCGGCGGGCCGGGCGCCGCCGCCGCCGCCGCGCCGGCCACGCTCGAGGAGGCGGCGCGGGCGGCCGTCGTGCGCGACTTCTTCACGCACGTCAACGTCGACCTCGGCGAGGTCACCGTGCGCGCCGCCCCCCGGGCGGCGGACGCCGCCGCGTGGTGCTGGGAGGTGGTCGTGCGGCTGGTGCACTCGGGCGCGCCGCGCGCCGCGCCGCCGGCCGTGCTGGAGGTCGTGTACGCGCTGCACGACGCGGTGGCGCAGCGCGCGCGCGCCGCCGCCGTCGCGAGCGTGCCCCAATGGGCAGCGCTGGCGACGCCCGCGCCGTGGACGCAGTCGTGGCCGAGCACGCACCGCGACGCCGCGGGCGCGCCGCCCGCGATGCAGGCGGCGCTGCGCGGCCTCGACGACGACGTGCCGGCGGACGGCGTCGTGCGGAGCATCGGGCCCGTGCACTGCCACGCCCAGCGGCGCACCGCGGAACACGTGCGCGAGGATCTCGCGCACCTCCTCCGCGCGCTGCGCACGCCGCTGCGCGGCGCGCTCGACGGCGACGCGCGCGCCGCCGTCGGCGGGCCGGGGTGGGGCCTGCGCGCGGTGCGCGCGACGCCCGGGTGGCGCGTGGCGGCGTCCGGCGGGCCGGCGGAGGCGGCGCAGCCGGGCTTCGTCCTGCGCTGGCGGCACCTGCTCCCGGTCACCGCGTTCGACGTCGCCGCGGAGGCGAACCGGCCGCGCGTGCGCGCCTTCTTTGGGTTGCGGGAGTAGGGGGGGTATTCTTATAAAGCACGGAACCGCCCCCCTCCTGCTGTAAAGAGAGCGGAGGGTGGAGAAAGGCCGGCGAGCGCCATGGCGCGCCGTGGGGATTACCGCAGCGTGCTGGAGGAGCTCACGCGCGCGAACGGGTGGTACGCGAGTGACACGCTCGCTGGGGATGCCGGCGACCTGCGCGCCGTCATGGACGACGCGCGCGACGGCGGCGTCTCCATGCGCAGCAACTTCGGCGACGGTGCCGTCGGGCGCCTCCGCGCAATCTACCCGGGCCACGCTCTGGATTTGGGCGTGGGTCTCGGCCAGCTGCGCACCCCGGTCGTCCCCGGCCTGGCGTCTCTCGTGCGGAAGGTGTACGGTTCGCGCTCCGGCCCCGCGCCGATCTTCGCCAACCTCGTCGGCCGCCACCCCGAGTTCGGGACGTACGCGTTCCAGACCGCGGCCTTCTGGAACGCCGAGCTGTATCTTCACAGGGACGTGGACCTCGAGGAGGTCGAGTCGGACGAGCGGGGCGACTTCTACGTCGCGCGCGCGGAGGTGAAGCTCGTCCTCTACAACGAGCGCGACGTCGTGTCGCACGGCGTCAAGGCGTTCAAGGACGACCGCGTGGAGTTTGTCGTCGCGAGCAAGTACACGACCACCGTTCCGCCCGGAACGGACGCGAGCGACGTCAAGATCGAGTACCCGTTCCCGGACGACGTCGAGGGGCTGCTGCTCCGCGTGCGCCAGCAGCGCGAAGGCGGCGCCGTCGCCGCTGCGGACTGGGAGAGCGGCCTCTTCAGCGAACCCGGTGCGCGCCCCAGCACGCTCCTGCCGTTCACGGAGGACGCCATCGACGTCAACACGGGGGCGACCGAGGCCGAGGTCACCGTGTCGCGCTTCCACCACGGCCTCCGACCCGCCGGGGTCGGCGACATCTGGTACGGCGGGGTCGCCTCCACGGCAACGCGCTTCGCGACGCGCCCCCCCGAACGGTGCGCCGTCTGCACGCGTGCGGCGACGCACAAGTGCAGTGGGTGCATGGCCGCGTCCTACTGCAGCGCGACCTGCCAGACGCGCCACTGGGCCTCCCACCAGCGCAAGTGCGCCTGACCGCGCGCCTCCACCCCTGCTTCTCGGCTAGGTAGGGCTCGGTGGAGTGGTTCATGATCTTCGCACCCCTTTCTTTTTTTGTCGTGCGTCCCCGTCGGGAAACGCGGCGCTCCGACGCGGTTTTTTTTCTCCACTTTTTCCCCCCGACGCGGTGCGTGCGCAGACCGAACCCCTCACTCTTTTTTTTTCCGCGCGGCGGACGCCAGAGAAGATTGCTGGTCGGGCTGCTTTTTTTAGTCGCCCAACGCGCACACAAGTGCGACACGAACGCAATGGTCCCGACGATGGCCAGTCCGGATCTGGCGGACGCCCCCGCGGCCGCGATCGCGCCGGATGACACTAGCGCCGGCGCGCGCGAGTCGGACGCGGCCAAGACACCCGCGGCGGCCGCCATCGACATCTACGAGGTCCGGAGCACGGGGATTCCGTTCTACACCTCCTGTGGTGGTCGTGTCGGGTACTTCATCGGCACGAAGGACGAGATCAACGGAACCTACCATCACGCTCTGGTGTTCGACCACTACTGGCCGCGTGGCGGTTCGTGGAACAAGCCGCTGCCGATGATGACCGGAAGGGTGACGACGGGCCTCGAGATGTTCGGCTACTCGGTGTGGAACGAGATCCTCGCCGCCTCGTTGCGCTCGCACTTGGACGCCACCTGCGGCGCCTCGGCGTGGGAGGAGATCCTCGCCGCCTCGTTGCGCTCGCGCTCGCACTTGGACGCCGCCTGCGGCGCCTCGGCCGGTCACGACGACGACAAGGACGACATGCCGGATCTGGAGGACGCCCCCGCGGCAGCGATCGCGCCGGATGACGCTGATGCCGATGCCGCCGCCGCCGCCGCCGCCGCCGACGCGCGCGAGTCGGACGCGCCCAAGACACCCGCTGCGGCCGCCATCGACATGGACAAGGTCCGGCGCACGGGGATTCAGATCCTCGACTCCTGCGGTGGTTGTGTCGGGTACTTCATCGGCACGAAGGACGAAATCAACGGAGGCAACCATCATGCTCTGGTGTTCGACCACTACTGGAATCAGGATATGATGGGGCGGTTCCCGGCCTAACACATCGCGCGGGCGATGCAGTAGGTCGCAGAGGAGACGCGCGCCCAAGACGCGCGTCGCTGCGTTCGGGCGCGTGCATGTTCCTGCGCGCGCTGTCTGGGGGGGGGGTGTCTCCCCGTACCGCATCTCGCCGCTCGTCCACACGGTTTGTCGCCGAGATCGTTGCGCGGCATCGCGAGGCGCCTCCCTCCCCTGCTTTCTCGGCTAGATAGGGCTCGGTGGAGTGGTTCATGATCTTCGCACCCCTTTCTTTTTTGTCGTGCGTCCCCGTCGGAAAAAAAAAAGTTGTCGGGAAACGCGGCGCTCCGACGCGGGGTTTTTTTTTTCCACTTTTTTTCCCTCCGACGCGGTTTTTTTATCCACTTTTTTTTCCCCCGACGCGGTTTTTTTTATCCACTTTTTTTTCCCCCGACGCGGTGCGTGCGCAGACCGAACCCCTCACTCTTTTTTTTTCCGCGCGGCGGACGCCAGAGAAGATTGCTGGTCGGGCTGCTTTTTTTTCCAGTCGCCCAACGCGCACAAGTGCGACACGAACACAGTGGTCCCGACGATGGCCAGTCCGGGCGGCACCAACCTCAGCGAAGAGGAGCGCGCGCTGGGGGTGCTCTTCCAGCGCGAGCGCGCGCGCGTCGCACGTCTGCAGGCAGACGAGGGCACCGAGAAGGTCGACCCGATCTGCGCCGTGTGCGGCGCCGACACGGACAACAACGGTGGCAAGGGCGCGGGCGCCACGGCGGAGACGGCGGAGAGCATCGCGGCGGACTTCGTGGACGTCACAGGGTCGGACACGCACCGCCGCGCCATCTTGCCGCGGGGGGACAGCGCGTTCCACCGGTTCTGCGACCAGATCGAGGTGCGCTCGCGCATTCGCAAGCGCATCGTCGAGCGCTACGTCAAGCGCGGGCGGCAGGGCAACGTGCTCTCGGAGGATGATGCGGCGCCGCGGCCGCGTGCCGTGTCCTCACCGGGCGACGCAGCGCGTACCGCTGAATCTGCCTCGGACTCTGACTCTTCGTCGTCCTCGTCGTCGTCCGAGACAGAGTCTGACGACGGCGGGGACGACGACTGCGGCGGCGGTGCCAACCCGGAGGCGCCCACGCTCGCGGATGCCGTCGAGCAGATGAAGGCGACGATGGCGCGCGCGGAAGAGGCAAAGACGGAGGGCGAGCAGATGCAGGCTGAGGCCGAGGCGTTCTTCGCGCATGCCGAGATCGCCGTGAAGGTGTCAGCGGCAGCGATCGTGCGCGCGCGCCGCAGTCGGGTGCGCGCGGCCACCATGCTGGCAGACGCGGTGGACAAGATGACGCGCGCGCGCGCGCGTCTCGCCGAGATGTCGGACATGATCGCGGGGGCGCAGGGCATGGGCGTCGACGCCGCGCGCTGCCTGCGCGCGCAGGAGACGCGCGACGCTGACGTCGCGCTCCGCAAGATGCTCGGCTACTCGGTGTGGAACGAGATCCTCGCCGCCTCGTCGCGCTCGCGCTTGGACGCCGCCTGCGGCGCCTCGGCCGGTCGCGACGACGGCAAGGACGACATGCCGGAACTGGAGGACGCCCCCGCGGCCGCGATCGCGCCGGATGACGCCGGCGCCGGCGCGCGCGAGCTGGACGCGGCCAAGACGCCTACGCATCCCTCCATCGACATGGACGAGGTCCGGCGCACGGGGATCCCGGTCTACACCTCCATCCTGCAGCGCGTCGGGTACTTCGTCGGCACGAAGGATGATCTCAACGGGACCTGCGAGCATGCGCTGGTGTTCGACCACCGCTGGCCGGTTGACGGGCGTGCGAGCCCCACGCTGCGTCCGATTCCGGCTGGGAAGGAGAAGACGGCCCGCGCGCGCATCTGGTACGGACTCGTCACCGTCGTCGGGTCGCTGCCGCACCGCAAGCGCATGGCGGATCTGCACTTCGATCCCAGCGCGTTGCTGCCGGCGTCCGAGGCGACGTTGCGCATGATCGCGTCGCACGTGCACAACGCCTTCTTCCGGACCGGGGAGATTCCGGAGACCTACCGCGACGAGCAGCTCACTCCTGTCGGAGACTTCGCCAGTGCGGTCCGGGCTGGTGTGGTCGGGATGCTCACCAACGCGATGGTGATCCGCGCGGGTGCGAACAAGCCGCTGCCCGCACACCGCATGGACAGCGATGAGAAGTACACCGTCTACGCGCAGGAGAAAGACGATCTGATCGAGTACTTCGCGTATCGCGGGCGCCTCTACCGCGTGGCCACGACGTTCGTCAGCCCGTGTGGCGTCCCGATCGCGCCGGATGTGATGGTCGAGGGCGCGACGTGGGACTTCGACTCCGTGCCGGCGTTGGCCGTCTGGACGGACGAGCCCGTGCCCGGGCCCGCGTTTCGTGTCCTGAAGACGCGCGAGACGGAGGTGGCGTGGCTGGAGGCCAAGCTGCGCGGCGATGCGCGGGGCGACACGCGCCACTGGGCCTCCCACCAGCGCAAGTGCGCCTGACCGCGCGCCTCTTCGTGCAAAAGCAAGTTAAATGGCGTGGGCGGTCGTCAGGAAATTGCTCCGCACGGGCGGGTACATGTGCGTGCTTTTCATGGTGGACGTCTTGGCGAACATCGTTGCTGATGCCATGGATCTGATGAACAAGCACGGCGGCGGGGAGTTCAAGGCGCACACCGACGCCAACAAGCCCGCGCCGGCTGGAATTTCCACCGTGGTGTTCGCGGTGTGCGCGTTCGTGTTCGCCGCGCTGGCGTGTGTGGGCGTGTGGTTTCGACGACGCGTCACTCGAGCGTTCGCGAGTTTGCGCGCGCCCACCGGAGCACAGCGCGTCGCGGAATCGCCGGGTTCGTCCGACGCTTCGTACATCGATCTGGACTCCGACGCGACGCCGGATGTGTGACGACTTTCCTGTGCGCGGCCCCACCCGTCGTCCGGCCACAAAAACTCGCGCCATACTCCACGATTTCGATTTCGCGCCGCGCGCGAGACTGGTCACAGTTTATTTTTCACTGGCTCCGCGCCCCCCCCCCCCAAAAAAAAATGGCTTCTTCTTCGTGGCCGATGTTGTCGCGCTCGATTTTCGTGCCAGCAACGCAGGTGGTGCGCGTGGCTGATGAGGATCCCGGAAAGCCCGCGTCGATCGACGACGCGTTTCTCGTGGCGCTCGTGACTGGTGTTGTTGTGGTGGTTTCGGTTGTGTACGGGAGTCGCGGTCTGCGCGTTCATGATGCGCTCACGGGGGCGCCCATGGCCAAGTGCGCGTGGGACATGTTGATCCACGAGGGCTGGCGTTCGGTAGTGGCGACTGTCGTGATGGCCGGAAAGGACGTCTTGTGTATGGTTGAGCGCTTCCACAAGATTTCGGTGCGTTTGCTGGCGACACTCGAGGTTATGTTCACGTTGAAGACCAGCATCGACGCTCAACGCATTTCTGCCGCGCACACGGCGGAGTGTGCGTTCCTTGTTTGTGCTTCGTGGAATGGTTCGTTCTGTGTTTGGAACCTCGAGACGCCAAAGGAGGTGCTGGCGACGCATACCCGCGCGGTTTCGGGTCATAGGTATTCCCATTGGCATTGCCGTGGGTTGGACACTATGGTGCTCGACGGGACGCTGTTCGTTCTCATTGTGGTGAACGACGTCTACACGCTTGGAGGCCATACCGACCTCATGGTGTTCTACGGAGAGAGCGCGCGCCCTGTACTCGTTCCGTGCCACCACTGTCCGAGCGACGGCTCTGCACGCTGCCCGAGCCACGCTTCTTCTTCAGACGAGGCGCCGTCTGTCCCGTACCCCAGCGCCCGCTCTGACATGCGCCACGTGGAATTCGCGTTCTTTTTGCCGACTCATGGCGGCAACGTGCCGCGCCTCCTCCTGTCGGACGCGCTCGAGTATGATGCTCGCTCGGGTTATCGGCACAAGGTGATCAACGGCGCGGACGCCAGCCTCGACGAAGCCATCGACGCGGACTACCGCCGTCTCGATCCGAGCAGCATCGCGCTCCTTTTGACCGAGAGCGGCCCGCGGGACGTGCTGATTTCGAAAAATATCGCGGTCACTCTTTGCGATCTTTCGACTTCTTGCACCGTGGAGATTGACGTGGAAGCCGATTCGTTTGTCCTTCGCCGCGACGGCTCGATACTCGGCCTGCAAGGCGCCTTCAGAACCGCCAGGTCCCCCCTCTACGTCGTCTACTTTCCGCCGCTTCCTGCAACCACCGCCGCCGCGCTCGCTCACTGCTGGCGCGCGCTTAGTGAGGACGCCGCTGGGAAAGCGACGCTCGGGAAGATTCCGGACGACGTTCTCCGAATCATCTGCACGCTGGTGCTGCGAGACGAGGGGAACCTCATGCCGGGCGTGAACATGGGTGCGATCCGCCGCAACGCGCTCCCGCCCGCCACTGGCGTCAAGCGCGATTGCGCGGCGGCTGGGTGTGCGGACGGAGTGCGTGACCCCAAGCACAGCCGCTGAATCCTCCCACGACAGGAAAGGGATGGAATGGTAGAATCACGGCATCTTCGGGGGGGGGGGGGACGCGCTGAAGTTCTCGCCCCCCCCCCCCCCCCGGGGGCGGCCTGAACCGCGGCAGGGGG
>Ga0299906_10003466_pt1 | contig 12996 bp, 16 predicted proteins | sample RVTome_14_FD_200259 | JGI IMG/M metagenome (GOLD analysis project Ga0299906, IMG submission 200259) | Soil microbial communities from uranium-contaminated site in the Upper Colorado River Basin, Wyoming, United States - RVT145D125 (version 2) ...
CGCCGGCCGGCAAGGACGAGCCGCGGGTGCTGGAGGCTGCCGCGCTGCTGGCCCGCGCCGGGTTCGACGTGGCGGTGCCCACGATCCCCGGCCTCACCCGCGGCCGGCTGCGACCGGACGACGTTCCGCCGGTGGTGGCGACGCTGGCCGCCCGCGCGGCGCCCACGGTCATGGTCGCGGTGAGCGTGGGCTCCGGACCCGCGCTCCTGGCTGCGGCCGATCCGGCCGTGCGCGACCGCGTACGCGTGGTACTGAGCCTCGGCGGCTATGCCTCGGCGGCGGAATTGCTGCGATTCTTCCTCACCGGCGAGTACGCCTGGAACGACCTCCGTGGCCGGGTCGTCCACGAGCGTGAGGTCGTGCGGTGGTTTCTCGAGGCCAACAGCGACCTGCTCGACACCCCGCTGCGCGAAGCGCTCGCGGACCCCGCGCGTGCGACCGCCGCCCTGGCGGCGCCCTCCCCGGCCGTGGCGAGCCTGCTCGCCGCGCTCTCACCCGAGCGGGTCGCCGCCGGGATCCACGCGCGGCTCGTGCTCGTGCACGGCGTTCACGATGAGGCCGTGCCGTACACGGAGAGTTTGCGGCTGGCCGCGGCGCGTCCCGAGCGCACCCAGGTGGTGCTCGTCCACCTGCTCGGCCACGTCGAGGCCGGCCGGCCGCAGGCCTGGGCGTCGGTGCTCCGCGAAGGGGTGGCTCTGATCCTGGTCCTCTATGGCCTCCTCGCCGGCTGATTCCTAGCCGATCGGGACAGCGCGTCACGGCTCGCTGATCGAGCTCTCACCGGCCTCAGGGTGTGCGGGTGCAGGTAGTCGCGGTAGTGAAGGTCGAAGTCGTAGGTGAGGCGGATGGCGCGCCACGGCAGCGTGTACTGAGCCCCCGCCAGGAGACGATGGCCCCGGTAGACGTAGTGACGGCCGCGAGCGTCGTCGTAGTCGACCACGGCGATCATCGGGACGCGCTCCGCTCCTCCGGCGGGACCGGCCGCTGGACGCCCCAGGCGGCCAGCTTGGCCAGCACGGTGTTGCGGTGCACGCCGAGCTGCCGGGCGGCCCGGCTCACGTTCCAGTGGGCCCGCTCCAGCGTGCGCACCACGTACTGCCGCTCGAACTGGTCGCACGCCTCTCGCAGCGGCAGCGTGTCCCGCGCCAGCAGCGATACCGTCTCCGGCATCGCGACGTCGAGCGGCACGTCCTCGAGGTGAATGATCGGGCGGGCGACCAGCACGACGGCCCGCTGGATCACGTTCTCCAGCTCGCGGACGTTGCCGGGCCAGTCGTAGCGCGTGAGCGCGTCGAGCGCCCCCGCCGACACCCCGCGCACGTCGCGATGGCAGTCGCGGGCGAACTTGCGGACGAAGTGCTCGACCAGGCGGGGGATATCCTCGCGGCGCTCGCGCAGCGGTGGGACGTGAACCGGGACGACGTTGAGACGGTAGTAGAGGTCCTCGCGGAACGCCCGGTCCCGGATGGCCTGGCGGAGATCGACGTTGGTCGCGGCCAGCACGCGCACGTCGACCGCCACCGGGCGGCTGCCGCCCAGCCGCTCGATCTCGCGCTCCTGCAGCGCCCGCAGCAGCTTGGTCTGCAGATCGAGACGTAACGAGCCGATCTCGTCGAGGAAGATCGTTCCGCCGTGAGCCAGCTCGAACTTGCCGAGCCGGCGGGCGTGCGCGCCGGTGAATGCCCCGCGCTCGTGCCCGAACAGCTCGGACTCGACCAGCGCCTCGGGGATGGCGGCCACGTTGATGGCCACGAACGGCTGCCCGCTCCGGTCGCTGCGCTGGTGGATGGCGTGCGCCACCAGCTCCTTGCCGGTGCCGCTCTCGCCCGTGATGAGGATGGTGGTCGGGGTGGCGGCGATCTGGGTGATGCGCTGGTAGATGCGAACCATCCCGGGATGGCGGCCGACCAGCCCCCCGAAGCCGTCGACCGTGTCGGCGCCCGCCGGCGCCAGGGCCGAACGCAGGCACAGCACCTCGCGCTCCAGCGCCCGCTTCTCGAGCGCGCGCTGCACCACCATCAGGATGTCGTCGACGTCGAACGGCTTGGTGATGTAGTCGTAGGCGCCGCGCTTGAGCGCCTCCACCGCGGTGCGGACGTCGTGCACGGCGGTCGCCAGGACGACCACGGTCGACGGGTCGGCCGCCCGCACCCGGGGCAACACGTCGAGCCCGGGCTCGCCCGGCATGCGCTGATCGAGCATCACGAGGTCGACCTCGCGGGCGCGCAGCAGCGCGAGCGCGTCGGCGCCGGTCTCCGCCTCCAGGACCTCGCAGGTGCCCTCCAGGATCGCCCGGATGGACGCGCGCACGCCTTCCTCGTCGTCGACGACCAGCACGGTCCCGCGGCGGGAGAGCGTGGCGCCCTCGATGAGCCCGGCCGCCGTCACCGTCGCCCCTCGCGTTCCAGGACGAGGTAGTGGCTGCGGCCGGCGGCGCCGGGCCGGTGCACCCGCAGGAGGACCGAGCGGCCGGCCGGGACGGCCGCCAGCGCGGTCTGCAGCGCCGACGGGTCGTGGACGGGCTGGCGGTTGACCTCGAGGATGATGTCACCGCGCCGCACCCCCGCCCGGGCGGCCGGGCCTCCGGTGGCGACGTCGGTCACCAGCAGGCCCTGGCTGAACGACAACTCCAGCCTTTCGGCGGTATCCGGTGCCAGCGCCTCGATCTGCAGCCCGAGGCCCTCCGGCTCGGGAGTGACCGCCGCCATGGCCGGCTCCTCGGCCGGCATCTCGCCGATCCGCACGTCGAGCCGGTGGGGCTGCTGGTCCCGCACGACGCCGACCGCGACCATCTGGCCGGGCGCGACCGCGGCCACCCGCCGCTGGAGATCGGGGACTTCACGGATCCTGGTCCCGCTCAAGTCCACGATGACGTCGCCGGCGCGCAAGCCGGCGGCCTCGGCCGGCCCGCCCTTGACCACGCCGGCCACCAGCACGCCCTCGCGCTCGCGCACGCCGAAGCTCGACGCCAGCTCGTCGGTGACGTCCTGGATCGCGATCCCGAGCCAGCCACGCACCACCTTGCCCCGGGCGATGAGCTGCGTCATCACCGAGCTGGCCTCGTTGATCGGAATCGAGAACCCGATGCCCTGCCCGGCCGCCACGATGGCGGTGTTGATGCCCACCACGCGCCCGTCCAGGCTCAACAGCGGCCCGCCCGAGTTGCCCGGGTTGATCGACGCGTCGGTCTGGATGAAGTTCTCGTACGTCGCGACGCCCACCCGTGTGCGCGCGGTGGCCGACACGATCCCGACGGTGACCGTGCGGTCGAGGCCGAACGGGTTGCCGATGGCGATCACCCACTGCCCGACCCGCAACCGCGCGGAGTCGCCCATCTCGGCGGCCGGCAACGGGCCCGGGGCGTCGACCTTCAAGACGGCCAGATCCGTCTTGGGGTCGCGTCCGACCAGGGTGGCGGAGAACTTCCGCGAGTCGGAGAGGCGCACGGTGATGTCCTCAGCGTTCTCGATGACGTGATTGTTCGTCAAGATGTATCCGGCCGGATTCACGATCACGCCGGAACCACTGGCGCGCGGCTCCTCGCGCGGGCGGCGCCGGAACTCACGCTCGTGGAATTGCTCGCCGAAGAACTCGCGGGAGCGCTGGCGGTCGTCGGTCGAGCCGGCCGCCGCGCGCTTCGGTGTCGTGCTGACGTTGACGACGGCCGGGGTGACGCGGTCGGCGACCGCGCTGAAGGCCTCCTCCATCGCCTGGAGCACGGCCCGGGCATCGATCCTGGGGGCGGGTGGCGCCGACGGCTGGCGCTGGTCCGGCGGGGGAGGCTTCCTCGCGGCCGGTGCGCGCGGCGAGGGCGACTGGGCCCAGGTCGGAGTCGCCAGCGTCGCGAAGAGCAACAGGATCAGCGCCGTCTTCATGGGCTGCGCGGCCGCATTCTAACGGCCGGCACCGAGTTACGCCAGCACGACGAGGACGAGCTCGAGGATCTCCCGGGTGGCGGCGGTGACCGGCGCCGCCACACCACGACGCACGCCGGCGACCCACACGATCTCTCCGCCGGCGTCGATCAAGGGCAGGCGGTCACGCTCCCAGCGCGGCACCCTGGCGTCGATCAGGAACGGCTTGAGGCGGCCCGCGGCCGCCCCGAAGGGGTGGAACCGCTCGCCCCGCCGGCGCGACCGGACCGTGAGCGTGCGTGGAACGCCGGCGGCATCGAAGGCGACGCGGTCCGCCCCGAGCGGAAGCGCGTAACCCGCCGCCGGCAGCAGCCGCGCCTCGATGGCCTTGCCGATCTCGGGCAGCGCGACGCGGCCTGGCACGCTCAGCGTCCGGGCGAGCAGCGGCGAGGCGGGCCGCGAGCCCACGCGGACCTGACCGCCGCTGACCTCGACGGTGACGCCGCCGAGCCGGAAAGGACGGCGCGGCGGCGGGGTCGCCAGGACGCGCTGCAGACCCCGGTGGGCCCATGCGCGAAGCGGCGCCCCGCTGCCCAGCTGGGCGGCGGCCTGCCGCAGCACCTCGGCGGCGATCGCAGGCGGCAGCGCGCCCAGCGCCGCGCGCGACAGCGTGAACGCGCCGGCCGAGCCGGTGGCCAGGCGCGCCAGCTCCACCGCCGCGCCACGCTCGAGGGCGTCGACCGCCTCGCGGGCCAGCCGGGCGGTCCGGGCGAGCGCCGGGACCACGTCGGCGCGGTACGACGCCGCCAGCAACGGCAGCAGCTCGTGGCGAATCCGGTTGCGCAGGAATTTCGGGTCGCGGTTGGTCGGGTCTTCGACCCATGGCAAGCCGGTCATCGCCAGCGCCGCGCGCAGCGCAGCGCGACGGACGTCGAGCAGCGGGCGGATCACGCGCCCGCGCACGGGCGGGATCGCGGCCAGGCCGCGCACGCCGGCGCCGGCGAGCACGCGCATCAGCACCGTCTCGGCCTGGTCGTCGGCCGTGTGACCGACGGCGATGCGGGTGGCGTGGAGCCGGTCGGCCCACGCCTCCAGCGCCGCGTAACGGGCGGCCCGGGCGGCCGCCTCCGCCGATCCGGGACCGACCTCCACCCGCTCCACGGCCACCGGCACGCCGAGGCGCGCGCCGAGGGTGAGGACGAAGTCCGCGTCACGACCGGAGTCCGGCCGCAGGCCGTGATCGACGTGAAGGACGTGGAGGCCGAGACGCCAGGCCGGCGCCAGCGTGGTGAGGACGTGGAGGAGGGCCACGGAATCGGCGCCGCCGGACACCGCGACGACGACCGTTTCGCCGCCGGCGAGCATCGCGTGGCGGCGCAGGGTCCGCTCGACGGCGTGGGTGAGGCGCACGTCAGCCTCCCTGCAAACCCACCCAGACCTCGCCGTCCTCGAAATGCTCCTTCTTCCACACCGGGACCGTCTGCTTGAGCGTGTCGATCGCGTAGCGGCAGGCCTCGAAGGCGTCCCCGCGATGGGCGGCCGACACGGCGATCAGCACGGACGACTCGCCGATCTCGAGGCGCCCGATCCGGTGCAGCATGGCCACGCGCTTGACACCGGGCCAGCGGCTCCGGAGGGCGGCGCCGATCTCGCGCAGTTTCGCCTCGGCCATGGCGGCGTGGGCCTCGTATTCGAGGAACTTCACCGGCCGTCCGCCGGTCTCGTTGCGCACGACACCGGAGAAGATCACGAGGCCGCCGGCTCCCGGGTCGTCCACGCACGCCGCAACGTCGTTGGGCGACAGCGGACGCTCGACGACCGCGAAGACGTCCCCGCTCGGGGGCTCGCCGGCGCCGCGCCGGGCCACGTCGCCGCCGCCGCTCACCGGCGGGAAGAGGCACAGCTCGTCGCCGGACTTCAGGCGGTGGTCGTCCTCCACGTAGTCGTGGCCGACGGCGAAGAGTGTGAAGGGGCGGTAGGGCGCCAGCTGCGGGTGGCGGTCCACCACGGCGGACCACGCCGTCCCCACGGTGCCGCCTTCGGGAAGCTCGAGGTCCACCTGCTCCCGCCCGGCGACCTCACGATACCGGGCGAACAGGTGAACCCGAACACGCACGACGACGTCTAGAAGCGGTGGGACTGGCCGCAGCCGCAGCTGGACTTGACGTTCGGGTTCTTGATCGCGAAGCCGGCGCCCATCATGTTGTTCTCGACGTAGTCGATCTCGGTGCCGGACAGATAGGGCGCGCTGTTCTTGTCGATGTAGACCTTGATGCCATGCGCCTCGACGACGCGGTCATCGTCGGCCTGCTGGTCCTCCCAGCCGAGCTCGTAGGACATGCCGGAGCAGCCCCCGCCCACGATCCGGATGCGCAGCCCCCACTCGGGCTTGCCCTCCTCCAGGCGGAGCTCGCCGACCTTCTTGGCGGCCGTTTCGGTCATCGTGAGCATGCGACCCTCCCGTGAGTTCGCGGTGTTTCCCGACCACCGAATGGTATCACAGGATCCCCCCGGCGGGCAGCAGCGTCAGCTCCTCCAGCGAGGCGTGCGGCGGCAGCGCGGCCATCAGCACGGCCGCCCGCGCCACGTCCTCGGGCCGCAGCATCCTGTCGCGTGGCGGCGACGCCCCCAGCGTGTCCCACAGCGGCGTGTCGACCGCGCCCGCCACCAGCACGCCTACCCGGACGCCGTGGGGCCGGAGCTCCTCGGCCAGCACCCGGCTGAAGCCATCCACGGCGATCTTGGTCGCCGTGTAGACGGCGCTGCCCGGCAGCGCCCGCTTGGTGGCGATCGAGCCGACGTTGAGGATCGTCCCCGAGCGCTGGCGCATCATCGCCGGCAGCACCGCGCGGCAGCAGACCATCACCGCCCTCAGATTGAGCGCCAGCATCGCGTCCCAGTCGCCGGGCTTGGAGTCGGCCACCGGCGCGAACGCGGCCGTCCCGGCCGACGTCACCAGCACGTCCAGGCGTCCCAGCTCCACCAGGGTCTGCTCGACCAGCGCCTCGACGGCGCCGTCCTGGGTGACGTCGGTCGGGACGGCCAGCGCGCGGCCGTTCTGCGCCCGGATCTCGCCCGCGACCTCGGCCAGGTCGGCCCGGGAGCGCGCCGCCAGCGCCACGGCGGCGCCCTCGGCCGCGAAGGCCAGCGCGACGGCACGGCCGATGCCGCGGCCGGCGCCGGTGACGAGCGCGACCCTGCCGGTCAGCGCGCCGCTCAAATCACCAGCCCCCGCCCGGCCTTGATCAGCTCCATGAATTCCGCCCGCGTCTCCGGCCGGTCGCGAAACGCGCCGAGCATCGCCGAGGTCACCGCCTTGGAGTTCTGCTTCTCGACGCCCCGCATCAGCATGCAGAGGTGGATGGCCTCCATCACGACCGCCACGCCGCGCGGCTGCAGCACCTCGTCGAGCGTGGTGGCGATCTGGGTGGTGAGCCGCTCCTGCACTTGCAACCGCCGCGCGTACATGTCCACCAGCCGCGGGATCTTCGAGAGCCCCACGATCTTCTTGCGCGGCATGTAGGCCACGTGGCACTTGCCGATGAACGGCAAAACGTGATGCTCGCACAGTGAAAACACGTCGATGTCCTTCACGACGACCATCTCGTCGTATTCCTCGGAGAAGAGCGCGTCGTTCAGGATTTCGCGTGGGTCCTTCTCGTAGCCGGAGGTCAGGTAGCGGAGCGCCGTCGCCACCCGCTCGGGCGTGCGCTGCAGCCCCTCGCGGCTCGTGTCCTCGCCCAGTTCGTTCAGCAACTGCTCGACCAGCCCGGGGATCGCGTCGGCCATCAGGCCTCCTCGCCGCAGTACTCGAAGCGGTTCTTCGCCGTCTCCTGCACGGCCACTCGCCGCAGCCGGCCGGCCGGCAGCTCGGCGGCGAGGGCCCGCCAGAACGCGCGGGCCAGCCCCTCGCCGGTGGTGATCACGCCGGCCAGGGCCGGCGCGTCCTCCAGGCGATGGTGGTCGACCTGGTCCAGCAGCGAGCGCGTCACCGTCCGGTCGAGCGCCTCGAGGTCCACCGCCATGCCGGTGTCGGGGTCGGGCACGCCGGCCACGGTCACCTCCAGATAGTAGTTGTGGCCGTGCGGCCGCGCGCACGGCCCGTACAGCGCCGCGTTGTCCTCGGCGGTCAGCGCCGGGTTCGCCAGGCAGTGGGCCGCGCTGAAATGGTACACGCGGGTGAGGGCGACGCGTCGCATGTCACGCCCCATCATAGTCCACGAACAGCGTCGGGTCCTCCCACACGCGGACGCGCGCGAGGCGGTCGGGGCCGAGCTTGGGCGCCAGCAGGTCCCACACCGCCAGGGCGAGGTTCTCCGTGGTCGGCACGCGATCGCGGAACAGCGCGTCGGCGTTCAGGTCGGCGTGGTCGAAGCGCTCGATCACCGCCTCCTGCACGATCCGCTTCAGCTCGCCGAGGTCGATCACCATGCCGGTCCGCGGGTCGATGGCGCCCTGCACGGTGACGTCGAGGGTGTAGTTGTGCCCGTGGGGGACTCCGAGCCGGCCGAACGCGCGCGCGTTCTCGTCGGCCGACCAGCGTCCCACGTGATAGCGATGGCCCGCCGAGAACGTGAAGCGGCGCGTCGTGGAGGCGCGCCCGCTCACGCCGACGCCACCTCGACGAACCGGCGCGCCACCGGCTCCAGGTCGAACGCCGCCACGCGGGCGGCGCCGGCGGCGCCCAGGTCCGCGCGCAGGCCGTCGTTCGTCAACAGTGTCTCCAGCGCCATGGCCAGCTCCTCGGGGCTCTGGCGGTTCACCAGCAGACCCGTCCGTCGGTCCTCGACCAGCTCGGGCACTGCGCCGGCCCGGCACGCGACCACGGCGAGCCCCGCCGCCATCGCCTCGGCGAACACGATGCCGAAGCCCTCCTGGACGGTCGGCAGGCAGAAGCAGTCGGCCCGCACGTATTCTACGGCCAGCGCCTGCCGCGGGACCTCGCCGAGGAACGTCACCGTATCGCCCAAACCCAGCTCGCCGTGGAGCGCTCGCAACCGGACGGACTCCGGCCCCTCCCCTACGATGCGGACGCGGACCTCGGGGATTCGCTCGCGCAGCACGACGGCGGCGCGCAGCAGATCGTCGAGCCGCTTGCGCGGGTACATCCGTGCGACCGACAGGACGGTGGGGGCCCCGCCCGGCTCGCGGGCGACGGCGCCGAAGCGCCGGCGCCACTCGCCGAGGTCGATCGGCTCCGGCACGACCGCCAGCCGCGCCGCCGGCACGCCGTACACCTCCCGGGCGACGGCCGCCGAGTAACGGCTCGGCACCACCACCCGGTCGGCCCGCTCGGTGTTGAGACGCTCCCAGCGCGCCTGTCGCGCCAGCAGCCACCGCACCACGCCTCGCTCGTTCAGCAGCTCGTCGGCGATGATGCCCTTCAGCGCGACGACGAAGCGCGCGCGTCGGGGCCGGCCGGCCCACATGAACCCGTCGAGGTCCACGCCGACGACGACGTCGGCGGCCGGCGGCGCGACCGCGACCCGCGCGTTGTAGAGCCAGCGGTCGGCGGTGTGGAAGCCGGTGCGCAGCCGGAGCGGCCGGCGGGCGATGATGTGGCCGAGACGTTCGAGGCCGCGGACGAGGCCGTCGATCGCGACCCACGTGCCGCTGCCCTCGGTCGGACTGGCCGGGGTCGAGCTGAGGAACTCGAACCGCACGCCGGGCGGCGGGCTCAGCGTCCCTGGAACGACGGCCGGCGCTTCTCGAGGAAGGCGCGCGTGCCTTCCCGGTAGTCCTCGCTCGCCGCCGCCACCAGCGACAGCGCGCGCAGCCGCGCGCGGTTCTCCTCGGTGTAGCCGGCCAGATAGGCCTGGACGGTCGCCTTGGAGCCGCGCACCGACAGCGGCGCGTTGTCGGCCACCAGCTTCAGGTACTCGTAGGTCGTCGCCTCCAGCTCGGCGGCCGGCACCAGCCGCTGGATGAGGCCGATGGCCAGCGCCTCGCGATCGCCCACCGTGCGGGCCGAGTAGAGGATGTCCTTGGCGTAGGCGGGACCGACGAGGTCGACGAGCTGGCCGATCGCCTCGGCCGGGTAGACGATGCTCAACCGCGCGGCCGGAATGCCGTACTTGCTGCCCTCGGCGGCGAAGCGGAGGTCGCAGCCCATCGCCAGGCCCATCGCGCCCCCCATGCAGAAGCCGTAGATCATCGCGATCGTCGGCTTGGGACACTCGCGCACGGCCGCGTAGGCCGCCGCCGTGATGGCGTTGTACCGCTGCGCGGTCTCGGAGTCCTTGCGGCTCTCGGGAAACTCCTTGATGTCGGCGCCCGAGGCGAACGCCTCGGTCCCGGCGCCGCGGAAGACGACGGCGCGCACGGAGTCGTCCTCGACCAGCCCCCCGGTCACCCGCGCGATCTCGCCCCACATGGCCAGGTTGATCGCGTTGCGCGCCCGTGGCCGGTTGATCACCACGGTGGCGATGGGCCCCTCCCGCTGCACGAGGATGTCCTCGTTCATGGCGCGTCAGTGTACCAGAGGCGCTGGAGTGGTGGCGGTGGGAGGAAGTGGACTTGACCCCGGCGCGGCCGACGAGGAAGCCCTGCTGCTCCCCTCCAGCCGAGGTGTTCGCCGGCAGAGCGCCAGCCCGGAGGCGCTGGAGTCCCTGGCTCGGGGTCGGGCAGCCCGAGGAACGGCCGGCAGTGCCGGATGAGTGCGGCTTCCGGGGGCCAGAAGCCCGGTCAAGAGCCGTGACCCAGGTCATGACCCAGGCCGACGGCGAGAAAGCCCGGCGGCGAGGCGTGTACGCTTTGCAGCGCGGCCCTCCGGGAGTGTCGCCGGCCTGCCCGCCGCCGGCCCTTCACGCCGGCGCAGCGCCAGCGGGGCAGCGATCAAGAGTTCTGCTCGAAGGACTGCCGCCTGGCGTTCCATATCGAGGCTGCGGCCGGCGTCGTCGAGTTATGAGGCGGATAGTACACTGAACGTCATGGTCGTGCGCCCATCGGCCCACGCGGCAGACGAGAAGGCCATCTTTGGCGCCTTCCTGGCTGCCTGTCCGTCCTTCGCGGCCCAGGTGGCTGTGATCGATCAGCCCGACGCACCGTTCCCCGACGTCGTCGTGACCACCACCACGGGCGAGATGATCGACTTCGAACTGGGGGGGTGGTTGGATGGGCCCCAGTTGGCAACGGCCAAGCGGTACGACAGTCTCGCCTGTGCAATCCGCAACGCCATCGGCCCCCAGGGCAAGAACCCTTCCCGCCACTTCCGGATGGCGATGCTCACTCCCTGCGAAGAAATCCCGAGGTTCGACTCTGCGGACCTGACCCGGTTCAGGACGGAGCTTTGGGGACTCGTTGCGGTGACCGAATACTTCTGGCCGACCGAGAGATCCTGGAGCTCGCACGGTAGGCCGTGCTGGGAATTCACCGAGCATCCGATTCTCGGCAAGTACCTGCGGTCGGCGCAGTTTCATCCATTAGTTGTGCGCGGCGTAGCGCGGCCGTGGGCAAAGAGCCAGCCGTGGATTGTAGTCAAGTCGGGAGCCACTTCCTACTCCTCGGACAGCAGTCTCCGGGCGCTCGTCACCGTCCTCGAGCAGAAGATTCGCCACTATGGGCACCTGTCACGCCCAACCCGACTGATCATTCACTACGACAAGGCTTTCGCGTACAACACGCCGTTCGTCGGCGTGCAGACTGAGGATTTCGCCGACGTCGCGTTGTTCGCCTCCCAGGCGGTCGCCGGGCAGGCGACGTTCGAGAAGATCTACCTCCTCAACGCGCTCCAGCCGGGGCTCGAAGCCTTCGAGATCTATCCGGACTCTGTTCGGTGCCCGTGATGTAGAACCATTGACTTCGGCGGAAGCAGTCTGACAAAGTAACCGCAGCGCGGCCCTTCCTCCCTCCGGGCACCCTCCCTCGCCCACCGCGCGGTCGAACACATCGACGACGGGGGGGAGCACCATGTCATCGCAGCCAGGAAGCAACCGCGCGCGCCGCACGCCGCGCGTCCGTTCGCGCCACAGCCGGCCGTCGTGTCCGCGGGCCCAGGCGGCACGGCGGGCGATGGCGCGCCGGGTCGGCGCGATCGCTCGGACCCCCGAGGCGGCCGCGGCCCTCCTGCGCGAGTACGACCGGCTGATCGCGCTCGTCCAGACGCCCGAGGGCACGATCACGTTCCTGCGCGAGTACGCCCAGGCGGCGCCGGCGGGCGCTGCGGAGCTCGTACGGGAGTGGCGGGCCTGGCTGCAGCGAATCGATCCGGCCCTCGCTGCGCAACTGGCGGCGTTCGAGGTGCCGGGTGAGTAGGGGCGTCGGGCACTTCACGGACAAAAAGGGCAAATCCCGCCGCGGGGCCAAGCCGGGCAACAAGCACACCGCGAAGGGCCCGCGCATCGGCCGCGGCCGCGCGGATCTCCCGCCCAAGACCAAGCCCGCCGACGCGCCCAAGGGCCCGCCGCGGGGGAAGGCGTTCGCGCCGGGACGCAACGGCCACACCGACGAGGTGTTCCGCCGGGGCGAGGACAATCTCCCCCGCGGCAGCGTCACGTTGATGTTCCGCTGCATCCTGCACGACGAGCGGGAGGCGCTCTACCGGGCGATTGTCCGCAAGATCCGCCGCAGCGGGACCTACGCGCTGCACTTCCTCGAGAAGGCGGGCAACCGGATCGAGGGCCTGCCGGTGAGGAAGGTCGAGACCAGCGGGCAGCACTTCGGCGCCGTCTTCGTGTTCAGCACGCCCGACGGCCGCCAGGGCCCCGCCACACCATCGCGGCAGCTGGTCGGGGCGGGGAACTCACCGGCGGCGTCGGAGCTCAGTGCGGCCGATGCTCTCATTCTCGGCCTCGACCACGGCAACGGGGCGGCAAAGGCATGACGGAAGCGTTCCTGCCGCTACGTGGCTCGCACGTCCAGTTCGTGGCAACGGTCGACGGCTTCCCCGCGTTCCCGCCGACGCTGCTCCACCGGCTCGCGTTCGCGCAGGCGCCGATTCGCCGCGTGCCGCATCGGGCACCGCTGCGGAAGCTGTGGGCGCTCTGGACCGCGCTGGCCGAGCGGTACGGGGTGGCAATCGACCCGGCCGATGCGCCGAAGCCCTCGGACGAGATCATGGCGCGCTCCAAGGAGAAGCAGCGGCAGAAGCGGGCCGCCGAGCGCGAGGCGGCGGCGTGAGCTACTTCATGGCCACCTCCTTCGG
>Ga0299906_10003467_pt1 | contig 12995 bp, 12 predicted proteins | sample RVTome_14_FD_200259 | JGI IMG/M metagenome (GOLD analysis project Ga0299906, IMG submission 200259) | Soil microbial communities from uranium-contaminated site in the Upper Colorado River Basin, Wyoming, United States - RVT145D125 (version 2) ...
GAAGCGGATGGCGATGGTGTCGCCCTCGCGGAGGAAGCCCTTCACCACCTTGATGTAAAGCGTCCGGTCCCACGGCCGCACGTTGCCCTTGGGATCGTACCGATACTCCAGCACCGCGTTGTTGGATGCCTCGATGGTCGTGTAGTTGGGCCGAGCCGGGTCCTCGAACTGCGGGCGGGTCTGGTCGGATGCGAAGCGGAAGCAGACGCGGAGCGAGCCGCTGTCGTCGATGCCGAACTTGCCGGCGGTATAGACCAGCGCGAAGGAGGCGTAGGAACCGGCCTCGTACGCCCCGCCGGGGGTCAGCGTGACCGAGCCGAGCTCGTGCAGCGGGACGGGGTCGCGGATCGTTCCGGCATTGACGGCGGCGCCCGGTGCGGCCGCGGCGTCGTCGGGACTGCCCATCGGCAACTCGGTCATCGGACTAAGGCTCCCCGTGCACGGATCAAGCGCCGGCGCAGGCGGCCCGCGCCGGCTATCGCGACACCCTAGTGGAGATCGGCGCGACAGGCAAAGCCGAGATCCGCCGGCGACAGGCGGGAAACGCGCTACGCCGGCCGGGCGCGCCGCAAGGTCAGGATGACCCTGGTTCCGCCTTCGGGCGGAAATGTGACGGAGAGGATGCCGCCGATCTCGTCGGCGAGCGCGCTGGCGATCGCCAGCCCGAAGCCGGAGGCCGCCGGCCCGGCCGACGCGGCCTTCGCCGTATCGTGGTCGAACGGTTTCATCAGCATGAGCATATCGGCATCGGACGGCGCGGCGCCGTTGTCGTGGACGCCGATCTCGACATGATGGTCGGCTGCGACCGCCGTCACCTTGATCTGTCCCTGCACCGGCTCGGCACGGCAGGCATTGCCGATGATGCTGAGGAGAAGCCGCCGGATCGCCATTTCATCGACGTAGACCCGCCCGAGATCCCGTGCCGACGCAATCCGGATCGCCGGGCCATCGGCGGCGTTCTTGCTCGCTTCCTTGCAGCAGTCGCGAAGCACCTTGGCGATGTCGATGTCGCTCGGGTTCAATGCGAATTTCCGCACCTGGATGCGCGAGATGTCCAGCGCATCGTCGGCCAGCCGCAGCACCTGATCCGCCGCCTGATTGATGTAGCGGGACGCTTCTTTCTGCAGCTCGGATGCCTTGCCGCCGCCGGCGAGGAGCTTTTTTGCCATCAGGCGCATCTGATGAATCGGCGCGCGCAAGGCATGCGTGAGATGGGCGGTGAATGTCGAATGCGCGCGGTTTTCCTCGCGCGCCTGCGTCAGCGCCGCCTCCAGCGCGAGCTCCTTCTGCTTGTCTTCCGTCACGTCGGCGCGGATGACGACGGTTCCGCCGTCTGCCGTCTTGCGTTCGGTGATCGCGACCCAGCGCCCGTCGGTGCGCCGGTATTCCCGCCGCCCAGCCGCTGCCAGATGCCGCTCCAAATTCTCGCGGATCCATACCTCTTCGCGGCCGCGCGACGCGCCGACCACACCGGTGAACGCCATATCGCGTAGGACGTCCTCGAACTTCATGCCGGGTTCCAGAAGCGTCTTGCACCACGGCAGTCGGGTATAGGTCGCGCTGTTGCACAGCACGATCCGGTCCTCCGCATCGCAGAGGATGATGCTTTCCGGCATGGCCTCGATCGCGTCGAGCAGCCGCTGGTGGGCGACTGCGGCGCGCCGCTCGGTCAGGATCTCCTTCGTTATCTCGCGCGACGTGCCGCGGTAGCCGGCAAAGCGGCCGGCCCGATCGTAGACCGGTACGCCGCTGACGCTGAAGTGACGGCGGCCGCCGTCGTCCTTCGGCATCGACCGGTAGCCGATCGCAAGGCCGGCCTTGTTGAACACCGCGCTGCCGCTGACCCGGTAATGCTGCGACATGCCGGTCGCCGGCACAAAGGAGAAATGGAAGTCCTTGAAGGTCCGGTGCGCGTCCAGGTCCGACTTGTGCTGCGCCCAGTGCGGGTCGTTCTCCGGGTCGGCGCCGACGACTTCCCACCGCGTCTTGCCGATCACGCTCTGCGGGCTGTTGGCGAAGAGCGGCTGCTGCAGCGAGATCGACGTGAAGCGGTGGTGCGCGTCCGTCTCCCAGAACCAATCGGAGGCGACCTCCGCCAGCGTCCGGAACCGCTCCTCGCTTTCGTGCAGCGCTTCCTTGGCGGCGACCAGCTCGGTGACGTCGTTCTCGCGGCAGATCACGCTGCCGTCGCTGAGCCGGGTCTCCTTGATGATGAAGGCGCGCCCATCGGCCAGGCGGCGGAGCACCGGCCCAACCGGGTTGCGGTGCTGGCGCAGGCGGTTGGCGACGAAGTCCTCCTCGCTGCCGGTCAGGTCGTGCACCGTGCCGCGGGCAAGCATCGTCCGGACCAGGGTCTCGAACGGCAGTCCCGGCTTCAGGATGTCGGCGATCGAATCGTGCAGCCGGATATATTCGGGGTTCGCGACCACCAGCCGATCCTCAGGGTCGAACAGCGCAAATCCTTCCTTCAGATCATCGCTCAGCCATTGGATGGTTCCGATGTCGAGGTCGGCAATCGTCAGCGCGCGGCTCGACGACTTCAGAAAAGATGTCTTCTCCAATCGCGCCGCCGAGCCGGATACTTCCGTCGGGTCTTTCTGCTTGTCGTAGATCGGCTGCTCGGATGTCATGCCTGTACTCGTTCACCACCCTCATGCCACGACACAGCCCCGCCTCCGGCCTGCACGAGTATTAGATGCCATACCCCCCGAGTTATTAATTTTCATTTAAGCAGCAAAGGCTTAACCCCATCCGCCCGGGGTTTTGCCAGCTCTGAGCTCAATTTCTCAAAGTCTTCCCCGGTTTTATTTGCAGGATTCAGTTCTGTTCACCTTACCGGCGCAACACCATCGGTTGCATTTACTGTGACGACACCACTAACTAACGTGAGGATTAGCCGGGATTTTCCAGACCGTCCGATATGACCGTTCGGCGTCTTCCGGCCTGCCGGCGTGTGTCAGCCCGGTCATGCGGCTAAGTAAAATCCTGTCATACTACTTACACGATTGGCGGCTATTATTGACGTTATTGCTGGATTGGTGGAGTCCAGGACGATGATCCAAGTAGAAGGAAGGTTGGAGGGCCGGCTGATCGATGTGGCGCATCAGTTGCGCCAGCTCGCGCAGCAAGCACGTTCCCGGGATACGGTCGTGTTCCTTCAATCGACAGCCGAACTGGTCGAGAAGTTCGCGCGGAAATCCGGCGAGTAATCGCGGTCCGGAGGCGCTTTGCCTTTGCCGGCCGGATGAAATGTGAGACTATCGCATCGGAAGGTGCGCGATGATTACCGACACGGAAAACTCGGACATGCCCGACCGCATGACCATCTGGACCACCATCGGTGGCTACGGCATGGCAGCGCTGATCCTGTTCCTGATTTTCGCCCTGGCCGCGCCGGTCGGGGACTGATCCTCGAACCCCCACATCCGTCTCCTATTCTCGCCCGGCAAGCCAGCGCCGGCGGGGTCGCCTCGGTGCGGCGGCTGCGATTATTTCCTCATCCACCCAGGAGCCGCGGCAGGACGAGCACGATTTCGGGATACATGATCACCAGCGCCAGCCCGATGACCTGCAGGACGATGAACGGCAACACGGCGCGGAAAATCTGCTGCAGCGTGATATCCGGCGGCGTCACGCTGTTGAGCCAGAAGCAGGCCGGCCCGAACGGCGGCGACAGGAAGTAGATTTGCATGTTCATCACGAACAGGACGCCGAACCAGACCGGGTCGAATCCGAGCTTCACAACCACGGGCGCGAAGATCGGCACGGTGATGAAGGCGATGGCGATCCACTCCATGAATGTGCCGAGTATGATCAGGATCCCCATCATCACGAAGATGACGCCGAGCGGCGGAACGTTGAGGCCCGTCAGCAGCCCTTGAATAAAGTGGGTGCCGCCGATGACGTTGTAGATGCCGACCAGGCTGACCGCACCCATCACCAGCCAGATGATCGTGGCGACCGTGACCATCGTCTTGCGCAGCGCTTCCTGGATCATCGCCCAGTTGAGGCGCTTGCGGGCAAAGGCCGCCAGTATCGCGCCGAACACGCCGACGCCGGCGGCTTCCGTGACCGTGGCGATCCCGCCGTAGATGCTGCCGAGTATCCAAAGAATGACCAGCATCGGCAGGATGAGGCCCTTCATCTTGGCCGTCTTCTGCGACCGGCTCAGATCCAGCATCTCGGCCGGCGGCAACGGCGCAAGCTCCGGGCTGATGTGGCAGCGGACGACGATATAGAGAATGTAGAGGGAGGCGAGCAGGAGGCCGGGAAGGAAGCCGCCGAGGAACAGATCGGAAATCGAGACGCTGGCGGAGATTCCGTAAACGATCATGATGATGCTCGGCGGAATCAGCGTCGCGAGCGAGCCGCCGGCGCAGATCGTCCCCATCGCGAGATACTTGTCATAGCCAAGCCGCAGCATCTGCGGCAACGCGATCAAGCCCAACATCACGATCTCGCCGCCCATGATGCCGGTCATCGCCGCCATGACGACCGCGACGAGCGTCGTCTGCACCGCGACGCCGCCGCGCAGCCGGCCCGCAAGGATGGACATCGCGTCGAACAGGTCCTCGGCCACGCCCGACCGTTCCAGGACATTGGCCATAAAAACGAAGAGCGGCACCGCGACCAGCGGATAGGCTTCCAACAGGCCGTAAATATTGCTCGCCACCAGAAACAAGCCCGGCACGCCAAAGAAGATGAGCGCCGTGCCGATGGAAACGGTAAGCGTGACGATGCCGAGCGGCATCCCCGTCATCATCAGAGCAATCATGCTCCCGACGATGACGAGCGTCGCAGTCTGAATGTCGACCATTGGTTATTCGCTCTCGAGCTCGGGTCTTACCGGCCGGCCGCTGCCGGCAAGATGGCGGATCAGGTTCGCCAGCGTCTGGATTGCGTAAAGCAGGGCGCCGGCAAACAGGAGTGTCTTAAGGATCATCGGCTCGGGAGAATTGAACGAGCTGCCGCTGCGCTCGATGCCGACCAACGCGGTCCGCATCGGTTCCCATACGGCGACGCAAAGGGTTACCATAGAAGCCAGGGATACGACCTGGATGAACAGGTCGAGCCACCAGCGCGCCCAGCCCTTGGAATATTCGTAAAACACCGTGATCGCGATGTGACTCTGGCGCATGGTCACGTAGCCGCCCGACAGGACCCAGGCCGAGGCGCAAATGACCATTACCGCCTCGAATCCCCATAACGTCGGCGCGTTGAAGACGTAGCGCATAATCACCTCGTAGGCGGTGATCACCGCGCACACCAGATAGAAATGGGAGACCGAGAGGCCGAGAAACTGACTCACACGGTCGACCGCACGCAGCAGGCCAAACATGAAGATTCTCCATATGGCCGCGGCCGGTGCGTATACGTCTCGCCCGGCCGCGGCAATGCGGTTCGGCCTACTTGAGCAGCCCGTAGGTTTTCATGAACTTGAGGTGCGCGTTATAGGCCTCCTTGGCGAGTTCGCTTTTGCTGCCATAGTCGGCCCAGACCTTCTCGGCGATGGCCCGGAACTTGTCGCGCTCAGCCTGCGTCCAATCGATGACTTCGATACCCTTCGGCCCCTGTCCCGCTCGGTCCCGTGCGGCCAGCCTGCGGTCCTCGATGTCGGACGCGCGTGACATGTCGGGCCACGCCGCGTGGTACCAGGATTCGAGCGCGGCCTGCCCCAGCGGCCCGAGCTTGGTCCACGTGTCCTTGTTCACCGTGAAATTGATCACCGCCATGCTGTGGATGCCGGGGAAGATCGGATATTTGGCGATCTTATGGAACCCCAGCGAATCGTTGTTGGTGTAGGAGCTGGCGTCGGCCGCGTCGACGATTCCCTTTTCGACCGCGGTGTAGGTGTCCGGCCATGGAATGGCCGCCGGCGACGCGCCGACGCGGCGGAACACCTCGGCCGCCATCCCTTCCGGCGAGCGGATCTTGATGCCCTTGAAGTCCGCGACGCTGCGGATCGGTTTCCCGGCCACCAGACCTTCCTTGGAGAATGGGCCGCAGCCGACGACATGAATCTTGCCGGCAGCGTGCTTGTCATAGAGCTTTTGCAGGATCTCCCTGCCGCCGCCGAAGCGGCAGAACATCTGGAACTGATCGACCGAGTCGTAGCCGGCAATCAGGTCGCCCATCAGGCCGAAGGCCGGATCGCGGCCGGCATAATACGCGACGGCGTTGAGGTCGCCCTGCAGGATGCCCGCCTGGACGGCGCTCATGACTTCGCGGTAGGGCACCACGGCCTGGCTTGGGAGAATCTCCAGCTTGACGGCGCCGCCCGTCATCGCCTCGACCTTGGGCACCCAATGCTCGTTCAGATAATTGAGGGTAAACTGTCCGGCCGCCATCGCCGTCTGGATCTTGACCACCGTCTTCGCCGATGCGGTGGCGGCCGTAAGAGCCAACGATGCTGCCGTGACGAGGCCGAGAACGAACGCAGTCTTCGCTTTCATTGTATTCCTCCCATGTCTGCTGCGACCCATATTGATTTTTTTCCGTAACGGCAGCAGCCTGCGCATCGTGCCGCAATTCCCAACCACGTACAACTACTCATGTACTCATGGACTTTCGGCAGTGGGACGTCGTCATTCACTTGACGGAAGCGCAAGACCGCGGGTGATATAGAATCCGACGGTACAGGTCAGCCCCGGACAGGGTGTGTGGCGACGAAAGCAAGGGGGACGGTTCATGGATCTGCGGTTTTCGGAAGAAGATCGGGCCTTCCAGGAAACGGCCCGGGCGTTCATCGAGGAAAACCTGCCGGCCGACATCCGCGCCAAGGTCAGGGGCGGCCTCCGCCTCTACAAGGACGACTATGTGCGCTGGCACAGGATCCTGGCGAAGCAAGGGTGGCTGGTGCCGGAGTGGCCGGTCGAGCACGGCGGCACCGACTGGACGCCGGTGCAGCGCTATATCTTCCTCGAGGAACAGGCGCGCGCCTATGCGCCGCGCCTCGTCGCCTTCGGCATCAAGATGGTCGGGCCCGTGATCTACACCTTCGGCAGCCAGCGGCAGAGGGACCACTACCTGCCGCGCATCCTGAGCGCCGAGGATTTCTGGTGCCAGGGCTATTCGGAGCCGGGATCGGGATCGGACCTCGCCTCGCTGCAGACCAAGGCGGTGCGCAACGGCGACCATTACGTCGTCAATGGCACGAAGACCTGGACGACGATGGCCCAATACGCCGACAGGATGTTCTGCCTGTGCCGCACGGACACCAATGCGAAATTCCAGGAAGGCATCTCCTTTCTGCTGATCGACATGAAGCAGCCGGGCGTCGAGGTGAAGCCGATCCGCACCATGGACGGCAGCCAGGAGATCAACACCGTCTATCTCACCGACGTGAAGGTGCCGGTCGAGGACCGCGTGGGCGAGGAGAACAAGGGCTGGACCTATGCCAAGTTCCTGCTCAGCCACGAGCGGTCCGGCATTGCGCGCATCGGCGCATCGAAAGCGCAGCTCGACAAGCTGCGGGAGATCGCCCGGCGCGAGCCGTGCGGCGACGGCTGTCTGTTGGACGACGAGGACTTCCGGCGCGAGATCGCGCAGGTCGAGATCGACCTCCACACCCTGGAGTACACGGAGCTGCGGGCGCTGACCGCCGCGGCGAAGGGCGAGCCGCCCGGGCCCGAGGCGAACGTGCTGAAGATCCGCGGCACGGAAGTGCAGCAGAAGATTTCCGAGCTGCTGATGCAGGCGATGGGTTACTACGCCCTGCCTTACCTGCCGGAGGCCATGGAATACGGCTACAACGAGGACCCGGTCGGTCCGGAAACCGCGGCGCCGCTGGCCGCCTATTACTTCAACATGCGCAAGACGTCGATCTACGGCGGCACGAACGAAATTCAGCGAAACATTATCGCCAAGATGGTCCTCGGACTTTAAGAAAAACCGGACCGCAGAAAATGCAGGGAGCTCATGGACTTTTCGCTCAACGAAGAGCAACAGCTGCTGAAAGACAGCGTCGACCGCTTCATTCGTGAAAACTACGACCTCGCCGACCGGCGGAAGCTCGTCGCGTCCGCCGACGGATTCAGCCGCGACCATTGGCGCACCATGGCGGAGCTCGGCTGGCTTGGCGCGGCGCTGCCCGAGGACTACGGCGGGATCGGCGGCGGTCCCGTCGAAACCATGGTCATCATGGAAGGGTTCGGCCGCGGCCTGGTCGTCGAGCCGTATTTCGCCAGTGTGGTGCTCGGCGGCAATCTCATCTTGAGCGGCGCGACCGACACGCTGAAATCGGAGATCCTGCCGAAGCTCGCGGACGGCCGCCAGCAGCTCGCCTTCGCCTTCGCCGAGCGGCAGGCGCGCTACGACCTGTTCGACGTGGAGACCGGCGCCCGCAAGCATGGCGCCGGGTATCGGCTCAACGGCCACAAGGGCGTGGTGCTGGACGGCGCTGCGGCAGACAAGATCATCCTCTCGGCGCGCACGGCCGGCAGTCGCCGCGACAAGGCCGGTCTCACGCTCTTCGCCGTCGACGGCGATGCCAAGGGCGTCAGCCGGCGGCGCTACCGGACGATCGACGGCCTGCGGGCGGCGGAGGTCACTTTCGAAAACGTCGACGTGCCGGCCGACGCCGTGATCGGCCCGGTCGACGGCGCCATGCCGCTGATCGACGACGTGGCGCGGCGCGGCATCGCCGCGCTGGCGGCGGAAGCGGTCGGCATCATGGACCGCATGCAGTCGCTGACCAACGAATACCTCAAGACGCGCCAGCAGTTCGGCCGGCCGCTCGGCAAGTTCCAGGCCCTGCAGCACCGCATGGTCGACATCCTCATCGCCTGCGAGGAATCCCGCTCCGCCGCGCTGGTGGCGACCCTGCGGCTCGACGATGACGACGCCTCCCAGCGCAACAGGGCCGCAGCGGCGGCCAAGGTGAAGATCGGCCAAAGCGGCCGCTTCATCGGGCAGAGCGCCATCCAGCTCCACGGCGGGATGGGAATGACCGACGAGATGCACATCAGCCACTACTTCAAGCGGCTGAGCATGATCGACACCCTGTTCGGCGATCATGCCTACCATCTGAGGCGGTATTCGGGGTTGTGAGGATAAGTAATTGTTTTTATTATAGATCAACGATGCACCCCTCATCCTGAGCCTGTCGAAGGATGAGTGCTCTCCGGCGACCGAGCCGCTCACGCTTCGACAGGCTCAGCATGAGGTAACCTTGGTTGCCCTTTATCGAGCCTCTTCTGCCCGCCCTGCGCCCCCGCTATAATCCGCCGCTTTTAGAATTCCAGGGAGCGACAGGCATGAGCCCTCGCGTTACGAACGGCCTTCTCGAAGTGCCGGTGGAGCACGTCCGCGGCGGTACGTCCACGGGCATCCTGCTGCACGACAGCCACCTGCCGGGCGAGCTGCCGCTGCGGGAGGAGCTGATCCGGCGCATCATGGGGGTGCCGATCGAGGGCAACGCCACCGGCAACCGGCAGATCACCGGCCTCGGCCGCGGCGTCGCCACCAGCAACAAGGTCTTCATCGTCGCGCCGTCGCGCCGCAACGATGCGGATATCGACAGCACGCTGGCCCAGCTTGCTGCCGACAAGAGCGCCATCGACTGGAGCGTCAACTGCGGCAACATGTCGGCCGCGCTGCCCTTCTTCGCCCTCGACCACGGCCTGGCGCATGTCAATGGCGACCGCACCACGGTCCGTATCTTCAACACCAACACGAACGTCGTGACCCACGGCATCCTGGAGACGCCGGGCGGCCGCACCGACTTTCCCGCCTCGGCCGCCATCCCCGGCGTCATGGGACGCTTTCCGGGCGTGCTGCTCGCCCTGTTGAAGCCAGCGGGCGCGCGTACCAAGGCGCTGCTGCCGACCGGCAAGGTCGCCGACCAGATCGAGGGGTTCAAGGTTTCCTGCGTCGACGTCGCGGTGCCCATGGTCATCCTGCGCGCGGCCGATTTCGGCAAGACCGCGACGGAGACGCCGGCCGCGCTCGACCAGGATACGGAATTCAAGGAGACGCTGCGCCGCATCTGGGTCGAAGCCGGGCTCCGCATGAAGCTCGCGCGCAAGGACGGCACGGCGATGTCCCGAGACGACCTAGCGAACAGCGAGACTATCCCCAAGGTCTGCATCGTCGCGTTGCCGGAAGAGGGCGACCCGGCCCAGACCGGCAACATCAAAGTCCGCTACTTCACGCCACAGCAGGCTCACCCGTCGATGGCGGTGACCGGCGGCTCCTGCCTCGCCGCCGCCTGCCTTATTCCCGGCACGACCGCCCATGACTGCGCCCGGGGCGTCAAGCCGCTCGGCGCCACGGTGGGCGATCATCCAGTGCTGATGGAAAACCCGGCCGGCCTCCTGAAGGCCGAGATCCGGGGCGCCGTCACCGCCAAGGGCGTCGAGATCGAGCACGCGGCCTACGAGCGCAGCGCGCAGATCCTGCTGCGCGGCTACGCGCCGGTATACGGGGCGTCGGACGCGCTGCTAAAGTGTTACGCCTGAGCGCGGCGCGGGCCGTCCGTCCGCAGGCATGGACCTGAAGGGCCGGAATAGGTAATGTCCGCCCAGACCTGCCCACCAGGCTTTGACGGCCTGCGCGGAGTCCAGCCGGGCAGGTCTGATATCGATATATCCCCGGTGCCGCCCGCGGCGCCGGCCATCCAGAGCACCGGGGTTTGCCGGGTTTCCGGCCGGGTCCCGGTTTGACAGCAAGGAGACAACAACATGGCCGAAGCGCCCGCATGGCAGGATCAGCTTTACGATATGCTGCGCGAATTCAAGGTTACCCAGTTTTCCTACGTGCCCGATGCGGGCCATCGGACCCTGATCAACCGGTCGATCGCCGACCCTGACGTCCATTCCGTCTCGCTGACCACCGAAGAGGAAGGCGTGGCCCTGCAGGCCGGCGCCCATCTCGGCGGCGCGCGCAGCGTGCTGTTGATGCAGAGCAGCGGCGTCGGCAACTGCGTCAACTTCTTCTCGCTGATCCGCCACGGCCGCTTTCCCTTCCTGACCCTGGTCAGCATGCGGGGCGACTTCGGCGAGGCGAACCCGTGGCAGCTCGCGATGGGGCAATCGACCCAGCCGGTGCTCGAAGCGGCGGGCATCACCTGCCTGCGCGCCGAGCGGAAGGACGAAGTCCTCGACGTCACGCGCGCCGGCTGCACCATGGCCTACCAGTCTGAAGCCGCCGTCGCGGTTCTGCTCACGCAGAAGCTGCTCGGCGCCAAGTCCTTCTCGACGGAGTAAGACGCATGAGCATGAAACCGACACTGAGCACTGCACCGGCCAAGGCCGTCGAGGCGGGCCTCCTCGAGCGCCGCGCCGCCGTCAAGGGTATCCTCGGCGACACCAAGGACATGCTGATCGTGACCGGCCTCGCCGGCTCGAAGGACGACGCGCTGGCTGCCGCCGGCGACGTGCCGACCCTGTTCACGCTGAGCGGCGCCATGGGTGCTGCCGCGGCGATGGGCCTCGGCCTCGCGCTTGCACAGCCGAAGAAACGCGTGGTCGTGGTCACCGGCGACGGCGAGCTGCTGATGAACGTGGGAACGCTGGCGACGATCGGCGTCATGAACCCGCCGAATCTCAGCATCCTTTGCGTCGACAACGCGCGCTACGGCGAGACCGGCTGGCAGGAGAGCCACACCGGCCGCGGCGTCGACATCGCCAAGATGGCGGAAGGCGGCGGCATCAAGCAGGTCCGCACCGTCACCAAGGAAACGGAGATCGCCGACGCGTCGAAGATGCTGCGCGGCTCCAACGGCACGTCCTTCATCCTGCTGAAGGTGGCGCCGACCGAGCCCGGGAAGCTTCACCGCGATCGGGACGCCTCCTACAACAAGACCCGCTTCCGCGTCGCCGTGCTCGGCAAGAACTGAGCCGTCGCGATCGATCGTTCATGGGGAGGCACGGCCGGCAACGGCCGTGCCTTTCTCGTTGTGACTCAGACCGGCGCGGCGGCCAGACGGGCGGCGATCTCCGCCATCCTCTTGCCGGTCGCGCCGTCCAGCGCGGCGAACTCCGCGGCGAGCAGCGTCCGCTCGATCCGCGCCGGCAGGGCGCGGCCCTGGAACTGAATGGTCTCGTCGGGCAGGTCCAGGACGAAGTGGAAATCGAAAGCGCCGCGGCTGAAGCGATCCGTCTCGGCGATGCGGATCAGAAAACCGCTCCGGCTCCAGTTCACCACCTCGTAGGCGTTTCCGCGGACATAGATCTTGGCGTTGCCCCCCGGCACACGCGGGAAGCCGCGGCGGTCGATGCCGCCGCCGTCCCTGGTGCGGCGCTGCAGCACGGCAACGAGCTGGCCCAGCGCCGTGGTCAGGGCCGCGACCTTCCGGTCCGAATCCTTGAACTGCTGCTCCAGCGCGGCATAGCGATCGGGCTCCGGCTCGGACGCCGTTGCCGGCTCGGCGCCTGTCTCAGGCCCGGGCCGGACCGCATCTTCGGCGGGCGCCGCATCGCCCGGCTCCACCGCCGGCTCTTTCGCGGCGGTATCCGCTGCTGCCGTCGGCGGCGCGTTGCTCTCGGTTACCGCGGCCGGCGTCTCGACCACCACTTTCGCCTCGCCGGACGCCGCGCCGAGCTGGCGGACACGGCGGACAAGCGCCCGCAGAAGCAACGGCACGGCAGGCGACCCATAGCCTTGCGCAAGCGTGACGAGGTCGAGTGCTTCGCCCAGCTGAACGACGTGCTGCTTTACCGCGGCTTCGCTTTCGCCTTCGTCGCTGGACATGGGATTGGCGCGCGACGAGCCGTCCTCGCGCCCACCGAGGGGAACGCCCGACAGGTACAGTCCGGCGACCCGGCGCCAGAGTGGCTCTCCGCCGCTCATGCTCTTACGCTCCCGCCAGCCGGGACCCCGGCGCCAATGCAACGGCGCCGGACGATATGCGCGGCGTCCGTAATTGCTTTTCCATTCCGCTTCGCGTTGCAAGCCCAGCCATTAAACATCTCGGATGCCCCTCGGCAACCGCCCCCCTCCACCGGTTCCGTTCCGCCGATCGACGGTCGCGCCCGACGCCGTCGAAAGCTCGAACG
>Ga0299906_10003468_pt1 | contig 12994 bp, 13 predicted proteins | sample RVTome_14_FD_200259 | JGI IMG/M metagenome (GOLD analysis project Ga0299906, IMG submission 200259) | Soil microbial communities from uranium-contaminated site in the Upper Colorado River Basin, Wyoming, United States - RVT145D125 (version 2) ...
TCCTGCACCAATAGCAATCGCAGCATATGAAACAAAAGTTCCACTTGGATCAGTAATGTAAATTGATTCGCCTTTTTGATCAACTCCAGCAATAATTAGTGCAACACCATAAGGCCTCACCCCAGAATATTGGGTAAACTGATGACAATTATCGGCCAAGTGTTTTGCAACAGTTTCAACTTCCACAGGCTCATCATAGTTTAGCTTGTTCCCTTGAGAGAAAAATCTAGCATTTTCAACCTGAACTCTAGCATCTGGAATGTAGCCTGCAGCAGCAACACCAATGTGTTGATCGACTTGAAAAATTTTCTGAGTAACATTAGCGGTTTGTAATGAACGTGGTTTTTCTTCAACAGCCATAATGACACCTTGCTTGCTCCTTATGCCTATTGCAAGTGTTCCTCGTTTGACCGTTTCAATCGCATACTCTACTTGGTAAATTCTTCCATCAGGAGAATACATTGTAGGTGTCATATCGTAACCACGTGATGCCATCATTTCACATCGAATCCTTTTTCAGTTAATTTAAGGGTAATTATTAACACAGCCTCACATCTGTAACTGATCTGGAAAAGATCTGGAAATAGTGTTTTAAGTGAATTTGAAAAACCTTTAGTAAGAAATCAAAAATGACTTCATCTCAATTACTCGAATTTAAGGAAATGATAAAGGCACAATCCCAAGAACATCAGCCAGATCGACAAACAAAAAGACTGTTACTTTACTTGTTTACAGGAACCCGAGGCGGATATACAAGACTAAGAGTTGTCATGCTTCTTTTGAAAAGACCCTACAACACCCACCAACTTGCTCAAGTACTAGATTTAGATTACAAAGCGGTTCAACATCACATGAAGATTTTAGAAAAAAATAATCTTGTAACGAAAATTGGTGAAAAATATGGCGCCATATTTCATCTATCCAACTTTCTAGAGTATAACATAAGAGCACTTGATGAGGCAATTGACAAGCTAGACAGAAAAATGAATTCAAAAAAAGTCTATCTTTGAAGAAATTTTATCTCAGAAATTACATTCTGCAATCCCTTTTTGTAATTTGGGTACCTAAAAGGACAAATTCCTATAATTTTTTTATTTGATGTTTTTATTGAGGTAGTTAACAACTTTACAGCGTCTCCACCAAGAGCCGCTTTTACCAACATGGTTGGAACATTCCCTGGATGTTTTAACTCTAACAATTCACAAACATAATAAATAAAATCTTTGAACATTGTTGGTTCAGAGTCTGTTACAATAAATGATTCATCAAATGCATCTCTTTCACCAATGGCAATTAATGATTCATCAAATGCATCTCTTTCACCAATGGCAATTAATGCACTCACAACATCATCAACATGAACAAAGTTTCTATAATATTCTCCCTTCCCAGGCAATTTGAATTTGCCTTTTTGTAATCTATCAATTATTATGGATGTAAACCATCCTCCATTCCCATACACTTCTCCCAAATAAGCCACAGAAAATGGAATAGAATTTTCTTTACAATGAGATTCCAGATATTCTTGTGCATCAAGGCGAATTTTTGCATAGTCAGTATGAGGTTTCAAAGCAGCAGATTCATCAATTATATCTTCTTTTGGTTCCCCAAAAACTCCCAAACCTGAAATATAAATAAAAAATTTTGTTCGCTTTTTTATTTTTTCAAAAAAATTTACTGTACCATCATAGTTGATTTTTTTTAAAACCTTCTTGTTTTTTTCTAGTGGATTTACTGCAGCTAGATGATAAACAACATCGTAAATCTCATTTGGAAATGAAAGTTCATCATCAGTAATGTCTCCATTGATGTTTTTTATCGATGTATCATCAAGCTCATTTTCATGAATTAACGCTGTTACATCATGACCTTCCTTTGAAAGTGATTTTGCAAGTCTAGAACCAATGAATCCTGATGCTCCAGTTACCAGAACTTTCAATTCGGTTTACCTAAAGTATTTTGAGGATTTAACTTTTAGAACCAAATTTTGGTTTTGAATGGTTGAAAAAATTTGAAAAAGTAGGCCGAAACTTAAATATTGTTGCCACTTATGATCCCGGTATCTTGGCAAAGGCAGATCCATTTGAAAGTGCAACAAAACAAGTCTATGATGCCTGTGATGTTTTAGGAATTAAAGATAAAGGAATGCGCGATTATTTGGCAATTCCAAACAGAATTCTTAGATTAAAACTTCCAGTAAAAATGGATGATGGAAAGATTAGAATTTTTGTTGGTTTTAGAAGTCAACACAACAACGATAGAGGTCCATACAAAGGTGGAATCAGATACTTTGATCCAGAAGGTGGTTCACAGTACATGGAACGTGAAGTGATGGCACTATCATCATGGATGACATGGAAGTGTGCAGTTGTTGATGTTCCACTTGGTGGTGGAAAAGGTGGAATTTACATTAATCCTAAAAAAGAAAAACTTAGCGATGGTGAGTTAGAAAGACTCACAAGAAGATTTGCTTTTCAAATTTCAGAAGTAATTGGTCCAGAAAAAGACATTCCGGCTCCTGATGTTTACACTACAGGAAAAGAAATGACACAAATCATGGACACCTTTAGCAAACTGCAAGGAAATCGCTATCTACCTGGCGTCATTACAGGAAAACCAATTTCTATGGGCGGTTCACTTGCACGAAATGTTGCAACAGGATTGGGTAATGCTTATTGTATAAGAGAAGCTGCCAAAGCAATGAAAATAAAACTAAAAGGAGCCAAAGTCGTTTTACAAGGATTTGGAAATGCGTCCACCTTTTCAGGTGAATACCTTGAAAAAATGGGCGCTAAAGTAATTGCAGCAAGCGATTCTAAGGGTTCTATAATAGTGCCAAAAGGATTCAAAACTATAAAGCTAATTGAATGGAAAGAAAAGAAAGGAACCGTTGTTGGATTCCCAGGTTCCAAAAAGATTTCCACAGAACAACTTCTTACTACAAAATGTGATATTCTTGTCCCAGGTGCTCTAGAGAACCAAATTGATGCAAAGATTGCAAAGAAATTACAATGTAAAATAATTGGAGAAGCAGCAAATGGTCCAACTTTGCCTGAAGCAGATCCAATAATTTACAAAAAGAAAATTATGGTAATCCCAGATATTCTTGCAAACTCTGGTGGTGTATGTATCTCATATCTAGAATGGGTACAAAATAACATGGGATACTATTGGAGCTTTGACGAAGTTGCAAGTAAAATGGAAGATCACATTGTTAGAGGTTTCAAAGACACTCTTGCAATCTCAAAGAAATACAAGATTGATATGAGAAAAGCAGCAATGGTTTTGGCAATAAGCCGAGTCGTTGAAGCATTCAATCAAAAAGGAATCTGGCCTTAAACTTAACTGAAAAAATGTTCGTAACATACAAGTTGTTCAATGAATCTAATTTTTCCTTTAGTAATTGAAACAAGTTTCTTCTTGAATGATAAATCAACTTTAGTTCTATGTTGTAACTGTTCAATAATTTTTCCAGTAAGATATCTTCCCTTTCTGTCTCCATCAAGTAGTACAATCAATCTCTCATACCTTGCAACATGATCAACAAATTTTATCATTCCACCAAACCTATGTAATTCTAAAACTGTGCCTGAGAATCCTAGCTTTTTCAAGGCTGCAGAATCACGCTTTCCCTCTACGATTACTACACAATTTTTCTGAGAATTGAGGGAAAAAATGAAATTTCTAACATCCTGAACTTCTTGTTCAGTTACTTGCACAATTTACAATTCAATTTGACATATTAAACACTTTATGAAAACATAGATGAATGACAGATGTATTAGTTGTTCAGAACACAAGAATTGAAGATTCTGGAATTTTAGGTAAACTTTTAGAAAATGATGGATTTAAGATAAGACAAGTATTTGCTAAAACTGATAAATTACCACGAAATGACGCCTCTTTTCTAATAATTTTAGGAGGGCCTGAGAGTGCAAACGATGATCTTTCTTATCTTAGAGCTGAAGAACAACTAATTCGTGAATTTGTTTCAAAAGAAAAACCCGTTCTTGGAATTTGCTTAGGTTCTCAACTGATTGCTAAAGCATTTGGTGCAACTGTACGTCCCAGCGTTAAAAAAGAAATTGGTTTTTATCACGACCTTATCAAAGATGATACAAACTCAAAATTATTTTTAGGATTTGAAAACCCATTTACGGTTTTTCATTGGCATAACGATACATTTGATCTTCCAAGAAATGCTGTTAGACTTGCACATTCTAATGATTATGAAAATCAAGCATTCCAATTACAAACTGCTGTAGGAATTCAATTTCATCTAGAAGTAGATGAAAGCATGATAAATTTGTGGCTTGATAAGACAGAAGAAAAATTAGAAAAAATTCCATACATCAAACCTGAAAAAATTCGACAAGACATTGATGCAAATATTTCAACAGTTAAGAAAAATATGGATACTTTTTACAAAAATTTCAAATCAACTTTCAACTTGTGACCAAAGTTTAATATACTGAATTAAGATCTCATCGATCTAATTATGGCTTTAGTGAAACAAGTATTTGATGAAACCATAACGACTGATCACAAAGTCATCACTGAAGAAGACTCAAAATCAATTCTAAAATCATACGGAATCTCAGTCCCACCTTATGCTCTTGTAAAATCAGAAGACGAAGCAGCAAGAGCAGCAAAAAAGGTTGGATTTCCACTTGTGATGAAGGTAGTATCTCCACAAATTCTTCATAAAACAGATGTTGGTGGAGTTAAAGTTGGAATTGACAATGTCAATGATGTAAAGAAAACCTTCAAGGACATGTATGGGCGTCTTTCAAAGAAAAAGGGCGTTCACGTAAAAGGTATTTTACTTGAAAAGATGGTTCCAAAAGGTGTTGAACTAATTGTAGGTTTGCAAAACGATCCGCAATTTGGTCCTGTAATTATGGTTGGTATGGGTGGAATTTTAACAGAAGTAATGAGAGATGTTGCTTTTAGAATGCTTCCAATAACAACTTCTGACGCAAAATCAATGTTAGAAGAACTAAAAGGCTCAAAACTTCTCAAAGGATTTCGTGGAAGTAAACCAATTGATATGAATATGCTCACAAAGGCATTAGTAAAAATTGGAAAACTAGGCGTTGATAATGCAACTCACTTTAACAGCGTTGACTTTAACCCTGTTGTAGTTTACCCAAAGTCGTATGCAGTAGTTGACGCAAAAATAATTTTGAATAAATCAGTAAATAAGAACGCAATATCAAAAGTAAAACCAAATTCTACATCGATGGAAATGTTCTTCACTCCAAAATCTGTAGCGCTAGTGGGTGCTTCGGCAACTCCAGGCAAAATTGGAAACTCTGTTCTTGAAAGCATGGCAAAATACGATTACAAAGGTACAGTTTACCCAATCAATCCCAAACAAAAAGAAATTCTTGGAATCAAGTGTCATCCATCACTTTCTGAAATTCCGGGAAAAGTAGATCTTGTTATTGTATGTGTTGATCTCTCAGTAACTCCACCAGTTCTAGAAGAATGTGCAAAGAAAGGAATTCACAGCGTTGTTATTGTCTCAGGGGGTGGAAAAGAACTTGGTGGCAAAAGAGCAGAATATGAAGCTGAGGTAAAAAGATTATCTGAAAAACATAAAATCAGAATTATTGGTCCAAACTGCATTGGTATGTTTAATGCTGCCAATCGTCTTGACTGTGCTTTTCAGGGACAAGCAAGAATGGTTAGAGCACGATTAGGACCCGTTGCATTTTTGTCTCAAAGCGGAACTATGGGAATTAGCTTTTTAGAAACTGCTGACTCATTCGGTCTTTCAAAAATGGTGAGTTATGGAAATAGATCAGATGTTGATGAAGCAGATATGATTTGGTACCTTGCAAATGATCCTCAGACCAAAGTAATTGCATTATATGTTGAAGGATTTGGTGATGGTAGAAAATTCATCAATACTGCTAAAAAAGTAATGAAAGAAAAGAAAAAACCCATTGTAATTTGGAAGAGTGGACGTTCAGCAGCAGGTGCAAAACAAGCTGCATCTCATACTGGTTCACTCGGTGGCTCAAATGCAATCATTATGGGTGCATTCAAACAAGCAGGAATTATTTCAGTAGATAGTTATCAAGAACTTGCAGCAGTAACAAAAGGTCTTGCATGGCAGCCAGCAGCTAGAGGAAACCGATGTGCTTTGTGCAGTAACGGTGCAGGTCCAATGATTGGGGCAATTGATCATTTTGAAAGACTAGAATTATCTCTTGCCAAAGTTACTGACAAAACACGAAAAAAAATGGTTGATCACTTTCCACCAACATATGTTGTTGGTAATGGAAACCCTGCAGACGTTACTGGCGGTGCAAGTGCAGATGATTATAGATTTACAATCCAATCCTTTATGGATGATCCAAACGTTGACATCATAATGCCATGGTTTGTATTCCAAGATGACCCATTAGAAGAAACTATAATTGATCATCTTGCTGAATTTTCTAAACAACGTAAGAAACCAATTCTGGTTGGTGGAAATGGTGGGCCATACACACAAAAAATTTCAGCTCTCATTGAAAAGAAAGGAGTACCTGTCTATGACGATATCAGATCATGGGTAGCTGTAGCTTCTGCATTATCTCAATGGGGAAAAATCAACAAAAAATAGATAACATTTAAAGTCTGCATAAATTCGCATCTTATCAATGTCTCTAATAACAACTTCAAAATCTGATGGTGTATGCACTGTCAAAATAAACCGCCCTGACAAACTAAACGCAATGAACACAGATGTTGCTAAAGAATTAATCAAAACTTTTGAATCTCTTGGAAAGGATGATGATGTTAAAGTTATCATTCTTACTGGAGAAGGTGATAAAGCATTTTCTGCAGGGGCAGACATTGAATACATGTCAAAAATTTCTCCAGACGAATCTGTAGAATATGCAAAACTTGGTCAACTATTAACTTCAACTGTTGAACTCGTAAAACAACCAACAATTGCAGCAGTAAATGGTTTTGCATTGGGCGGTGGTTGTGAGCTTGCAATGTCTTGTGATATTAGAATTGCAGCTGACACCGCAAAGTTGGGTCAACCAGAAGTAACCATTGGAATACCTCCAGGTTGGGGTGGAACTCAACGATTAATGAGAATTGTAGGAATAGCTAAAGCAAAAGAGCTTGTTTACACTGGAAGAATGGTAAAAGCCGATGAAGCGAAGGAAATTGGTTTGGTAAATCACGTTTTTCCATTAGCATCATTACAAGAGGAAGCAAAAAAAATGGCACTAGCAATTGCTGCAAATTCAACAATTGGAGTACAAATGTCAAAAACAGCTATTAACAAAGGTAGAAACGCTGATCTTGACACTGGCTTAGCTGTTGAACTATTAGCATGGAGAAATTGCTTTACTCATTCAGATCGTGAAGAACGAATGACAGCATTCGTAAACAAATCAAAAAAATAAGCTAATCCTAATTTTTCTTCTTATTTTATTGGATTAATAGTAGGTTGAGGGGGAAAAGCTTATTATAATTTGAACCGAGTTTTTGACTCATGGCAACCGAACAATCACAAACTCAGATTACCGTCACTCCAAAAGCTGCAGAAAAAATTAAAGAATTCATGAATGAAGAGGCTGAAAAACCAGAATACCTTAGAGTTTATGTTCAAGGTGGAGGCTGTTCTGGCCTTTCATATGGAATGGGCTTTGAAAAGAAAGCAGAGGAAGATGATATCGTCATTGAGGAAAATGGAGTAAAGCTTTTGATAGATAGTTACAGTGTTGACCACCTAAAAGGTGCTAGCGTTGACTACATCGAAAGTCTGATGGGCTCTGGATTTAAAATCAATAATCCAAATGTCACAAAATCATGTTCTTGTGGTCATTCATTCAGTACTGAGTAAGGCTCAAACCCTTTTTTCCATTTTTAGATTTTACGAGTAAATTTTGGAGATACGCACATATACCCAAAACTGAGAATAAATTCTATGTTATTTAAGGAGATGATAATGTATTGCCTCAATCAGGAATTGTCAAATATCATGTTAAACTTTCCTACCAAGTTGATGGACTCGTTGAAAGAGCAGATATAATCGGCGCTATTTTTGGACAAACAGAAGGATTGCTTGGTCCAGAGATGAATCTAAATGAACTTCAACGTGTTTCTAAAGTTGGTAGAATCGAAGTAACAACTACAACAACTACTAACACAACATCTGGTGAAGCATTAATTCCAATGAGTACTGACATTGACACTTGCGCATTAATTGCTGCTGCAATTGAAAGCATCGATAAAGTAGGTCCATTTGATTGTAGTTTTAAATTAGATGCAATAGATGATGTAAGAGCTGCCAAAAAAGATGATATTGTAAGACGCGCAAAAGAAATCAAGCAGAAATGGGCAACAAAGACTGTTAGTGAGGGAGACACAATGTTAAGAAATGTGCATGAAGGCACAGCTGGAGATGTCACAACTTACGGTCCATCAAAATTACCTTGTAGTTCAGGAGTATTTGATTCGAATTGGATTATTCTAGTTGAAGGAAGAGCTGACATAATCAATCTCTTGCGTGCTGGATATAACAATGCACTTGCAATAGAAGGAGCACGAATTGATGAATCAATAAAGGAACTTTGTAGTTCAAAGGACAAAATAGTAGCATTTCTTGATGGTGATAGAGCAGGAGGCTTTATTCTCAAAGAGTTAAAATCTGTTGTACCAATAGATTTTGAACTTAGAGCAGATGAAGGAGTGGAAGTTGAAGAGCTTACTCCACAAAGAATTGATGAAATCTTAAGACCTGTTAAAGAAAGCATAACAGGAAAAACTTCAGTAGCTCCTAAAATGCAAAGTGAAAATGACAAACCAATAGCTGATCTCGTATCAAAAATATATCCAAATCTAAATGAAACACTTGAAGCAGTAGCTCTTGATAGTGAACAAAAAGAAATTTTCAAAGTACCAATTAGTGAACTAGTCAGCAAGCTTTCAACACAATCAGGAATTAAGTACCTTGTATTGGACGGAATTATCACACAACGACTTCTTGAAGGGGCCAAAAATGCTGGAATCGAGTGTCTTATTGGACACAGAGTTGCAAAGCTTTCAAATCCAAACGGTTTGACACTCAAAACATTTTCAGAACTCGGCCTAGCATAGAATTCTTAATGACTGACCTAAAGGTACAACATATTCTAACATTATCTTATCTTTTATCTAAAGGAGCAAAACATAATTTTGTTCCAATTACAACATCATCCCTAGGAAACAATATCAACAAATCACAACAAGCTGCATCAAAGCATCTTTTAGAATTGGAACATGATGGATTCATAGATAGAATAATGACTGGAAGAAATGTTTCTGTGAAAATTACCCCAAAAGGATTTACAGAAATTTTAAAACTCTTTACCGCTCTTCAAACTGGATTAGATTCACTTCCATCATATGTAGAATTGAAAGGGATTTTAGTTTCAGGAATGGGAGAGGGTGCTTATTACATGTCTTTGAAAGGATACACAAAGCAATTCAAGAAAAAAATAGGCTACATTCCATTTCCTGGAACTTTAAACATAAGTTTATCAAAAAACGAATACATAGATGCAGTTGGCCAGTTTGATGCTTTAGATGGAGCTTTGATTAAAGGATTTTCCGATGGAAAAAGAACCTATGGGTGGGTAAAGTGCTTCAAAGCAAAACTCAACAAATCAATCGATTGTGAATTAATTCGCTTGGAAAGAACTGCTCACGACAAAACTATCATAGAGTTAATCTCTAAAACAAACCTTAGAAAATCTGCAAAATTATCAAACGGCAGTAATGTAACGATTAGAATTTCAATAAATTAAAAACCAATTTACGTATCATGTATCGCTTCCCCATATTCTTTTTCAATATCAGAGCTCGAAATCTCTGGTACTGGAGATTGTAGTCTTGCAACTTTTACATCAAGATTTAATTTATCGCAACCGTCTGTGATAAATTTTTCTTGATGAACTTGATCATATCCAAGAGCAATAATCTGAGGCTTAATTGCTTGAACAGTTTTAAAAATATCACCTTCTTGACCTATTACACAAAGATCAACCATTGAAAGTGAATTTACTAAATCTCTTCTCTGTTCTTGGCTGTGAAGCGGTGTTCTTTTTTTCATTTTTACTGCAGTATTATCTGTAGCAACTACGACAACTAGTATATCTCCCAGTGCTTTTGCAGAATTTAATGTATGAATGTGTCCTGGATGGATAATATCAAAAACTCCTCCAGCTAAAACAACTCTTAATGATGTTCTACCAAGTTCCGTTAATACAAGCTTGTCATTTTCTACAAGACCATTTTTTTTCAATCTCTCAATTTTTTCATTAATTATTTCGTCAGATAGATGAGTTCGTTTTTTTACTATTTCTACTGGATCCTCTTGAGTAAATGCATATGAAAATATGGCTGATAAGATGGATTTGTCTATTATGTTCAACAGTATTTTCTCTAAATCTCTCCCTTTCTTTAATTCATCGATAAATCACATTTTTGGCTCTAGCCCTTTTACCATTCTAAGAGAATCAACTAAGCCATCTGCATATCCAATACTTAGAATCGCAACTTCATCTTTTCCCTCTTCTAAGAATTTTTCAGCATCTTGAATATACAACTCTGCATTTTCTAATATCTTTTGAAATTCTTTAGAATCTTTGAAATAAGAAGAAATTTCTCTTAGAGCCTCTCTTACCATTGGAACATATTTCTCAATCATTTGTTTTGGAATTTTTTTCATGTTTGCAGAATTATCAATGGGATCATCGTAACATTTTGTTAGGATTTTGATTGCGTCGGATTCCGTAAAATGAAGTTTCCCAGGAATTATTATTGTATGTGGAGGTTTTCCATAATCAATTTTGTTAAGCGATGAAATTTTTCCTGAGCTGATTGATTGATTTTTAAATCCAACCCTTGAGGCTATAATTGCAAACATTGATGATTGTATGACGCTTCTTTTTTGCTCTTTTTCAGTTTCTAAAAGTGCGTTAAGAGCTTGTTTTGGTTCAAGGAAAAATTTTGAATCTTGGTTATATTCTAAGAGTAATAAAGTATGGTTTCCATCAATTAAATTTTTGTAAATTATGTAATATGGGGTTGTCATCGTTTTCAATTCACTCATAATAGTAACAATTTTACCAATTTTGTAATATTGTAAGCCTGCTTCTCCAACCATCGAAGTAATTGATGATGCTGCATGAACTGTCTGAGTTTTAATTTTTTCTTGAATTGCTCTAACCCTTAACTCAATATGAGTTGTGGCTATGTACGGATCTCCGTACGTTAATAAAACTACATTCTTCTTTTTTGCATTTTTTAAAATTTCTGTTCCATCTTCCACCATCCAACGTTTTGCAATTTTTAATTTTGATTTTGAAATTTTTTTAATTTTAACAGTATCGGTTTTTGAAATTGGACTTGTAAATTGTTCAAAATAAACAACATCTGCTTGTTTTAGGAGTTTCTGAGTTGAAACTGATATTGATTCAGCTCCTGAAATCCCTAGTCCAACAAACCATAACATTACTTTTTCTTTCTGTCGTGTAGTCTTTTTAAATGGTGTAGAGTTCGTTTTAGAACTTCGATTCCTCGCAAATACTCATCTATTGATACACTTTCATTAACTGTGTGAGAGGCATGAGGATCCCCTGGACCATAAGTTACTACAGGAATTTTCAAACGATTCCCAATTACATTCATGTCTCCTGTCCCAGTTTTTCTTATCAAAGTTGGTCTTGCATGTTCTACATCCATTATTCCAAGAGTAAATGCCCTTACTAGAGGAGAGTTATGTGGTGCCTCAAACGGTTCAGTCTCATCTAAAATAGAATAGAATGCTTCAACCTGACGTTTTTTTGCAACCTCTTGCACAGATTTTGCAATTTTTTCTTCAACAGATTTACAATTCATGTCTACTGGGATTCTCATATCCAATATAGCTGAGCATTCTTTTGGAGTAATGTTATGACTTGTCCCACCATTAATCTCAGTAAGTGTTGCAGTTAACATCATGCCTCTTTTTTTATCTGCTTGTCCAGTTTCCAAACTCTTCTTTAATTCTGCAACAAAAATCATGACTTCTTCTATTGCATTTTTTGATAACCACGGTGCGCTAGCATGTGCACTATCTCCAACGTTTATCCGTAAATTAATTGCTAGTCTTCCTTTGTATGCAATTGTAACTTGTTTCAAGCCGCTTGGTTCGCCAAAAATTGCATAATCCAAATCAAGTTTATCTTTTACTAGATTTTTTATTCCAGTTGCATTTCCTTCTTCATCAACAGCGCCAACAAACACTACTGTACCATTGTTGTTTTGAATAGATGCTGCAGCAAATAGCATTGCCATTAATGGTGCTTTTGCATCAGATGCACCACGTCCGTACAAAGTGTTTCCTTCTTTTCTAACTTTGATTTTTCCAGGAACGGTATCCATATGTCCACACAAAAGAATTTTAGGTGAGCCTGAACCTTTTGTCGCAATTACGTTTCCAACTTCATCTATGCGAATATTTTCAAATCCAAGATCATCACACTTGTCAGCTAAAAATTCTGCTAATGGTTTTTCACTAAGAGACGGCGTATATAGTCTAAGTGCCTTTTCAAGCATTTTGACTGTAAATCTAGGTGTGATTGTAAAACTAGTGTCCAATTTTTACTTGTTTAAATTTAGAACGTAGTCTAGCATTAACGATGGAATGTCAACTTCACAGACTCTAACTGTGTTTTTGTATTCCGTTGTATTGTTTACTTCGTGTACCACTAAACCTCTTTCTTCACTTTCCATCAAATCCACTCCAACTATTTGTCCTTGTACTGCATTTTTTGCCTTAATACACATTTCTTCCATCTCGCTTGATACATTGCATTTTTCCGCTCTTCCTCCCAAGGCCATATTTGTCTTCCAATTTCCATTACCTGAATATCTGTAAATCGCTGCAACTACTTTGTCTCCAACCATTATTGCTCTAATGTCTCGTGGAGGTCTTTTTACAAATTCTTCAAGATAA